>Ga0310342_100000758_pt1 | contig 18936 bp, 14 predicted proteins | sample S15DNA20500_MG_FD_206155 | JGI IMG/M metagenome (GOLD analysis project Ga0310342, IMG submission 206155) | Marine microbial communities from station ALOHA, North Pacific Subtropical Gyre - S1503-DNA-20-500_MG | ecosystem: Environmental > Aquatic > Marine > Oceanic | place: Pacific Ocean: North...
CTGGTTTTGCCGCACCGGGTGATAACTGCCTTCCGGCCAATGTGCCCCCCGCGACTAAATGCAGGGCTCCAGTAACAACTCTTCCACCAAGACTGAATCCTGTCAGACTCACTTGGCTTTCCTCAGACAATCGAACTAAGAATTGGGCGAGATACAATGCCTGTAAATTGGTTCGTTGAGCCTTGACTCGGACATCTTCGAGATGACGCCGAATTTGACTGCTGGGCCACGACCAGATCACCATTCTGACAGGTCGATTGTGTTGAGAGCTTGCGGTCAGATTTCGATAAACGGTCATTCCACGCTGTTTCGCTGCAGCAGAGTCGACTCGATTACCGTGTACCCAGAATATCGTAACGGCGTTGGGATCCTCAGATTCAATAAAATCATCGAGACTGGAATCTTGCCATGTCGAACGGGCTTCGTATCGTTGTAGAGAAAAATTTGGCAATTCTATTGTATGACGGGATGGATTACTCAGATGACGCGTACTCACTAACCAGATCTGATTGTTACAATCGCTATCTGTTTTAACGGACGATCGATCCTCAGCGTCTGGTGGTTGTGTCTGAGGAATTGAGTTGAGACCGGCTGACGATGTTGTCATCGCTAGCCATACCGGATTGTTTTCAAGTGCCCAGATGTTGGATTGATCCAATTGGGCGAGGTTCGTCAACGTGACAAAGCAAACGCTGAGCAACCACCTGCAAACAGCTCGACAAAAGAAATTACAATCAAAATGACGCATTAGCCAATGCTCCGAAACTGTTCGGACAGACATACCCACACAAATGTAGCATTTTCTAAACGTCGTGCGTTGTCATTTTGAAAATTCCATGTTGAAAAAAATCACACGTTTTATTTGCACAACACGCGAGATGGTGTAGAGTTGTCTGTCCCAGCAGTTTCAACACTTAGGGGGAGGTGCTCCCGATGACAAATCGACTTGTCGTATTGGTTGTAGCGGTGATGATGTTGGCAGCGGTTGGATGTCGCCAGGGTGCTCCTTGTGCCACGTGTGGACCGAACCCGTTTAGTGGTCCCGCCGTCGCTGTCCCGGGCACCGTATTGCCCTATTCAACACCACCGGGTTCGGTGGTTGGTGCTCCACCCGCTAATGTAGTGCCTTACACGCAGTGACCCGCTGCTGATTTCGGGTTTTCTTAGATCTGTAAGTAGCCACGTTACCCGTCGCGAACCGACTGTGCTATCCTGAACGCAGTTGTTTGCGGCGGGTAATTTTCTAGTAACGAATTGCTCGATTCTGCATGGCGGGCGACTACAATAGAGAGATGCAATTATTGTCTGTCTTATTCGCGGTGTTATTGCTCAACGTCAGTCAGACGGGTCAGGGGGCTGTTCTTGCCCCGTTCGGGACCAGTACCGGTTCACCAACGCAGGTGCGACTGGGCGAGGAACATGTTAGCCGCTACAAGATTGGCGTGGTGATTCAAGCTGTCGGAGGACCTTGTCGAGGTATTATTGCGACGATTCCCGTACCTGCTGATTGGCCAGAACAAACCGTGCGGATTTTTGATGAGGACGTTTCAGCGAATGTCGGACAGGTTTCCTATCAGATGCTTGAGGGTGGTGTGAAACAGATGGTCGTCTCCATTGTGTTGTTACAGGGTGGTGATGAAGCCCACGCAATGGTCACCGTAGAAGTGAATCGACGTACACTGATTGCGCCCGAAGACACCAGTCAGTTTGTATTACCCAAGCAGATGGACCGTCAGACACGGCGTTTCCTCGCTCCGAGTCCCTATATCGAAAGCCGACATGGAAGAATTCGGAAATTGGCGAAGGAGATTACGAAGGATCAAGAGTCCGCCTGGGAAAAAGTGGAATCCATTTATGACTGGGTACGGGAAAACGTCGATTATCAAAATGGTAAACTGAAAGGCGCACTGGCCGCACTACGTGATGGCACAGGTGATTGCGAAGAACTCACATCTCTGTTCATTGCCCTTTGTCGCGCCAATGGAATCCCGGCACGTACGGTGTGGGTGCCGGGCCACTGTTATCCAGAATTTTATCTGGCCGACGAGACGAAACAGGGGCACTGGATTCCCTGTCAAGCCGCAGGATCTCACAGTTTTGGTGGGATTGTAGAACAGCGTCCTGTCTTACAGAAGGGGGATAATTTTAGAGTTCCCGGTAGTCGCACGGTACAACGGTATGTCGCCGAGAAACTTAAGGTGGCAGCTGCCACAGGCAAACCGGCCGTGAGATTTGTTCGCGAAAATATGGCGGAGTAGCCTGCTGGCCAGCAGGATGTCCCCATGTTGGAAGGCCATTTTCTATTTTACATTAGGCAACTCGGCAATCTCTATTTGCCCATCTTGTTGCGCTAACCACTGTGAAAATTTTGCAATGATATCTACCGTCTCGGGTACCTGGCCAACGAGTTCATACTGATTCGACTTGATTACTTTTTTCAGCTCCGCCAAATCCTGCTCTACCTGTTGGCAGAAATCGATGATTTCCAGGTGATTCAGATCGTGTCGCCGTAATTGGACTTCGTGGTCTTGCCGACGGCGTTTGAGAGAAGCCAGGCGGCCACGATCGGCCTTGTACAGCAGACCTTTGACGAAGGCCCGCCGTAGTTCTCCTGCAGAATTGAAGTGGTAAACCGGGTCGGTACCCAAATAAACACTGCAGGATCCTTCTCGACGAAAACCAAAAAAGACGTTTTCGTTTCGATTTGAGACGATCAGCTCTGCACGTTCGGGTAACGATTTTGCATCGCGGAGAAGATTCTCGCGTTCCTGTTCTTGCCTGGCCATAGGACCATCATATACCGGCCAAAAAAAATTCTAAAAGGCCTTTCAGGGATAGTGTATATATGTATACTATTCGACATGGTTAGATATCTTGAACATGAAAGGAGCATATTATGGCACGTCTACCGATCAATCGGCGTCAACGTCTTTTGCAAGTGATGGATAGATATTGGGGCTATGGTGCGTTACGACCGCTGCAGAGAGAAGCAACTCAAAGCGTTCTGGCCGGGCGTGATTCGGTTGTGGTGCTACCGGACGGCGGAGGTAAATCACTTTGTTTTCAGGCCCCGGCACTCTGTCTTTGTGGAGTTACGGTTGTTGTATCCTCCTTGAATTCACTAGTGTGGGGTCAGGTAGATGTACTTAGAAAATCTGGTATCCGTGCAGCATGTGTCAACAGTGCCGTGCCGGTTTACCGGCAGCGTGAGGTTATCGCGCAACTTTGTGGAGGTGAATTGAAACTGCTGTACATTTCACCGGAACGATTGATTACCGAGCCAATGTTGGATTTGTTGGGGACACAGGATGTGGCTATGTTTGCCATCGAACAAGCCCATTGCATCAGCTCGTGGGGACACGACTTTCGGCCGGAATATCGTTCGCTGGGGTTGCTCAAAGAGCGATTTCCAACGCTTAACGTTCATGCGTATACGGCACTGGCGACAGAACGTGTTTGTGTTGATATTGCCTGCCAACTGAAGTTACACGACCCCAAAATTATCAATGGAATATGCGATTCTCAAATCCAACCAGATCGTTGGAGGCAATCGACGAGGTTGTCATAAACTAAGTTGCCAGGCGGCGCTGGGCCATTTCACAATATGCAGGGACGCACTCGATTCCAAAGTAGTTTCGCGCCAGGTCCTTGGCGACAACGGCTGTTGTTCCGCTTCCGAGAAAAGGATCCAAAACTAACCCTTTTTCAGGGCATCCTGCCAGAATGCAGGATTTTACCAGCGACTTGGGAAAAACAGCAAAATGGGCTTCGCGAAACTTCGATAACGGAATTGACCAGACCGTTCGTTTGTTACGACCCTTGGGATGAAATGCTTGATCCCAACGTGCGTCATGAAGATTGGAATCTCCCTGGTTTTTTCCGGATTCAGGAGTCCCACCTCGTTTTCCAAAGTGATTACGGCCACCCTTCATACGGCTGTGTTCAGAAAATGTCACATGGGGTTCACGAATGGCATCGATGTCGTAGTAGTAGCGGTCATTTTTCACAAAGAAAAACACGTACTCATGATCGGTCGTTGGTCGTGTTTTGGTAGACGACGGCATGGCGTTGGGTTTGTGCCAGATAATATCACTGCGCAAAATCCAACCGTCGTCTTGAAGTGCTAACGCTACTCGCCAGGGCATCCCCAAAAGCTGGCCATGCTTGTCGTATTTGTCACCAAGAACAAGCCAGAGCGATCCGGTTTCCTTCAACGTGCGTCGTGCTTCACAAAAAATTGTTTGGAGACGTTTTACATAATCAGCTGGGCAACTTTCGCGTCCAACCTGTTCTTCACTTTCATAATTGCGCTGCCGAAAGTACGGTGGACTTGTCACAATGCAATCAATCGTTTGGCTGGGCACTCGCCGCAGTTCGTCCAGTGCATCGCCACAGCAAATTTTATTTCGCAACGAAGATTGTGAGAGTAGCGGTGTGGTTTCGATACTCATAGCATCCCTCCCTGTTTCCGTGAGCATACTCTTTATGCTAGGACAATCCAAGAAGTCTCCCGGGAATTCGTAGTCCGATGTTATTTTAGGATGTTCACCAATCATCAGATTGCGTGATGCGTCGTTTTCAGCTCAGCCTACAGTGGTGCATCCGAGTTGCCTTGATCAGTTGTGTATCGTACGATGGTTGATCCGTTCCTTGACGATGATGTCCGTCGCTATGACGAAGGTAATTCCATGCTCTTGCCAGACAAAGATCCGTCGCGATCGTCAAAACAAGTTGTTGATCGCCGTGAATTTGTTCATGCCAGCTTCCGGTCTGTGGCGGCTTTAACAGCCGCTGAATCTTTATTGAACAAAGGGGAGGAGGTGATAGCTGCACCTTCGCCGACTTTGCCAATCATCGATTCACATATGCATGTGTGGGCAAACGATTCGACGCGATATCCATTTCCCCATCCTTACAACAAGGATTTCAAGTACGAGGATGTGCCGCATGAGGCCACTCTCAAGATGTTGATCGATGATATGGACCGGCACGGTTGTTCCCACGCGGTTTTGGTGCAGGTGGTTTACCACGGATGGGACAACACCTATGTCGCCGACTGTCTGAAAAAATATCCCGATCGTCTCCGAGGACACGGCTTGATCGATCCGATGGATCCAAAAGTTGCCGATCAGCTGGAATTCTGGATGAAAGAACACGGTCTCCACGGCATGCGTTTCAGTCCGATTTACTATCAAAACGGAAACCGTGGTGGTGACCATTGGCTGGATGCCGATGAGACCCATCGGCTTTGGCAACGCGCCAAGAAGCTGGACGCCGTGTTTAATTTTTTTATTGGCCCCCAGCAGCTTCCTAAATTGGCAAAGATGGTACAGGCTCATCCTGAAGTGAAAACAATCGTCGATCACTTCAGCCAGATTGACCTGGGGGTCGATGACCCAGAGCCAGATTTGAGCTTGCTGTTGTCAATGGCCAAATACCCAAACGTTTGGGTTAAAGTATCGGAGCTGACGTCGGTATCTAAATCGGGTGAGTATCCATTTCCTGACGCCTATCCGTATGTGAAACGAGTTTACGAGGCGTTTGGCCCTGATCGTCTTCTGTTTGGAACCGGTTATCCGGGTTCAGCACGCGCGGCTTACCAACGGCCCCCATTGGACAAAGAAATCGACCTTGTTCAAAACAAGTTTCCGTTTTTAAGTGCAACCGATCGTGCAAAAATACTGGGAGGCAACGCACAGCAGCTCTGGGGTTTTTGAGATTGCTGGGTTTGGCAAAGGGTGTTGCTAACCCGAGGACGCGACGTGTTCTCTAGTGGATTGTCATACGAACGAATAAAGTTGAGTGGTGGCCGTTCGCTGATCAGCCGTCGAATAGTGATTTCTCATGAACACCGTTTTTAGATCGTCGACTCCGATTGGTGGTTCCCAACCTGAATACAACCGTTGTTCGATGGATTCGCGCTGTTCAGGGGTTAGCTGTTGATTCCTGAATCCCCCGTATTGCCAAAGGGTTCCGGACAGGACGGGTGTGGGTTGTTCAAGGAATACTTTTGTCTTATCCAAAGAACGATAATCCAAATAGGCCCATTGAAAATCATCCAGTTCTGGACTTTTTCCGATTTCCACACGTTCAGGGTCCAACAGCACCACAGGTCCCGTTTCGACACGAAAACTATTATCGGTGTTGCCGTCGGCCCATTTGACAGGATACTCGATGCTGAATCCTCGCATACCATCGGCCGAAGTGAACACCGTTCGAGCCACTACTGGTTTCCATTCTCGGAGAGCCTCGCGTATCATGGCACCATCGGTAAGTTCGACCGCAGGAGCTCGATGAAGATGCCACCCACAATTGTTGAATTTCTCGAAAGGGACACGTGAAGAACTATCGCCGTAGCTCGAAGCCAGTTCACGGCGGATGTACACGAAACGATCGGAAAAGATAAACCAAAAGTCATATCCCGGATCTCGAATATCCGACAGTGGATCGGTACGAAGCCCTGTCTGCGTACGAACACTTAATAGATACTCTTCGGATTGTTCCTTGGAACGGTCAAAAATTTCACAACGGCATTCCAATTGCACTCGTACCCAGACATTGGATTCCTTGCCAAAATAGTGTCCATATGACTGGTTAAAGTCAATCGCCTGTGCCGTAGCCTCAACTTCCGACGAAGGTTCTGCAGCGCCCTGCTGACGGCTCAATAATGTTGCAGACGCGGCACCAGCGGCGCCAGCAAGAAAGGTTCGTCGGCCGGGTTTGGAAACGTTATGATGATCTTTCTTTGTGGGGCTCATGATAGGCTCCGAGTTAGGGAATCTCAGTATGGGTGGATCAGGAACAGGCTCACACGGTAACCCATGTTTGCGTTGATGAACAGATACACAGAAGATTGACCCTGTTCGCCGTGTGGGTGTAGGGCCGCTGATGGGACAGCAAAAGTGACGGGCTTTGGTTCAAGGTCCCGACAGCACGTCAAAGATGGGAAAAGTCACTGGTGATTGATTCGAGAGAGTACTTTCTTACTTAAGGCCTGCGGTCGTGTGGTTGTTTTCTGATGATGGACGTTGTGGATTCACTACAAAGTGTCTTCTCATTCGCCAGATATTTCCAGAGCCGTGAGCCAGCTTGGATCGTGTAAAACATTGGTGTAAAATGAATGACAACGAAACTTTTTGAACTGCTACTGCGACGATGAAAGAACCAATTGCTAGACACTTGTTTGCCAGTGGTGATCTTGGCGAAGCACTTGCTTTTTTTCGCCGCACCAGGGACGAGCTACGCACCTTGCGATTGGTCCGTGTCTCCATCGAGTGGGTACGGCTGTTCGATATCAATGGTGACTACTTCGAATTGTACGGACTGGGTTACCAGGACGACGGCATCATCCCGGTACTGGAATCTTTTGACACGCCGTTTAAGCGGGAGTCGATTCACGTTGCCATAGCGGCACCTTACAAGGAATTTAAGACGGGTCGCCGCTATCCTTGGGCGGCCGATCGCGTGATGTAAGACAGCGTCATCCCTGAAAATCAATGACTCAGTCGTCGCCATCATCATCTTTGTCTGGATCGCCGACATCGACTTGCGACCAATCCAGGTCGTCAGCCTCTTTAAGATGGTTGAAGATTTGAAGTGCGCGAATCAGGTCTTGCTGTCTGACAATCACATTGATGACACCGGGTGCTTCGGCGCGAAATCCCGCAGTGAAACCACCCGTGGTCGAAGCTTCAATTCCTTGCGCGGCAAGGGCGGCCACGATCGCTGCGGCTTCAATGTCACTGGTCACGGAAGTGAGAATTTCGGGATTGTTCGGATCTACCGTCATGGTGCCTGCTTTTGGTACGCCTGGGTCAGCTGCTGCAGCCAATCGCCGATCGATTCCCGAACGACGACATCTGCCAAGTCGTCTAAGGGTGTTGAATTTCGATTGAGTATAACTAATCGTGCACCGGATTGATGGGCTAAGCGAGGGAGATCAGCCGCGGGCGTGACCACCAATGACGAACCGATCGCCACCATTAAATCGGCTTCTTCACTCCAGCGATAGGCTTCACTGAGAACTTCTTCTACCAATGATTGTCCAAAAGAGATGGTGGCATGTTTCAAGCGGCCGCCGCAGTTGTGACACGATGGCACTTTGTTTGTCTCACGAAATTCGGTTACCAACGGCCCAGCCTCATACTGATGATCGCAGTCAAGACAGATGATGTGAAGTGCCGTGCCGTGTAACTCGAGCACGTTTGTGTTTCCGGCTCGCTGATGGAGGCCGTCAATATTTTGCGTGATGATTCCTCGTAGGATTCCCTTGGATTCCCACGCTGCGAGCATCTGATGTCCCTCATTGGGATCAGCTTCAAACATCGCATCATGAGCTTCACTTTTTTGTCGCCAGTATTCGTGGCGGGCCTCGGCACTTGCGAGAAAATCGTCATAGTAAACAGGTTGATTTGTTGCCCAGACGCCACCTGGTGAACGAAAATCTGGGATGCCGCTTTCGGTGCTAATTCCGGCCCCCGTGAAAACGACTGCCCGTGTGGCCTGCGTCAGCCATTGGCTGACGGTTGCGATTTTTTCATGGTCAACATTCATAAAGTCGAAATTCGGTTGAGGTTTTGGGCACACCAGGAAAAAGCCAAGCGCGTCCTACACGTACATAAGAAGAGATTTGATTGATCATTCTTTTTGGCGCTGGGAATCCAGTGAGATCTTGTCGTCTGACGGATTGTCAACCTTCTCCTTACGCACGAAGAGATCGGTTGTGGCTGTAGCGAAGTCGTCCTTTCCCTGAATAAATAGACGTGCATGACAGGGGCCACGTACCTCGGCGGGTACAGAAAGTGAAACTTCAAAAGGGCCTTTGTCAACAGCTAGCACGACTGAATTCCAGCGACGGTTGTTTGCTTTCAGATACGTATCGTTGAACGAGGAAAGCCATTGGTGATTGTTCTGGTAGGTCGGGCGTTGAGGGGGTTCAAAGGTCATACGATCACGGCGGCAGACCAGTTCAACCAGCGCCGTACCGGTGATTGGTGACGTGCCGGAAATTTGAAGGACTTTTCCAGCAGTGATTTTAACAGCAGTTTCCAGGCGAGCCGTTTTGGGATGTCGTAGCCGTAGCAGTGGATCTCCGATAAGATTCATGAGAAACAAGTGTTCCCGACGTTCTTCTGGCAACTGGCCAGCAGTGGGGCTGAAAGTCGAAGCCAACATGTCCGCCATTTGGCGACCGCGGCTGGTCGAAGATTCCGGGATGGACAATCGTTTGGCATGCAACAATAACTCGCCCAAGGTGGGTTGTTGTTTTTGGAAATATTGGTCAAGCAGCTCAGCTGCCAGTGAGGCCATTCCGTAGGGCATTGTGACTCTTGAACCGGCTAAGACCGCAACCGGGCCGCCAGCGTGTCGCAATAACAACTCGCCAAGACAGTCTTGAGGTTCGTCAAAGGCGCCTGCATAACACGACAACAGAATGGCAATGGCACGATGTTGCTGGCAATCCAGGCCAACAACATCGTGTTCATCGAAAATCGGAAAAGCACCACCGGGTACCCGGACATGGTCCAACATCCGACGTTCACCATGCCCCAAATACACCCAAAATAAACCACCTCGATTCATTTGGTAAGTTGAAAGCTGGCGGAACGACCGCGGATCAGGGCAATAAGGGCTGCGCCAACTACCGTAAGCAATGTGAGTTGAATAACTCGCTGGAATAGCATCGGTGAGAAATCGTTTGGTGGCCGTTTCCAGCATCATGTCCGTGATGGATCCGAATCCTCCCACACCAGCGACCACATCCAAATGTCGCCGCCAGGGCCCAAAATGGGTACACGTTTCATGCGACATGATTTTTTGAACCATGACCGAAAGTTCCTGTGGAGAATCAGCGGTCAACCTGCCAATGGCCAGATCCGGCAACTCATCGTCATCCAGATCGGCATACCAATTGTCCGATCCGATATGTTGTTCTGACCCGAAAGCAATATTTACTTTTGCAGCGACGTGGTGCGTGGGGATGGTTCGTGATCTCAACTGTGGATTTTGCGCGGTCGCTGGCAGTGCGTCACCAACGAGTACCACAAATTGCAGTTGACCATCTTTGGCTCTTTGGCGAATTTGATTACGAATCTCTAGTGCGCTTAGCTGATTTGAAATGAATTCTAATCGGTGTCCCTGGTCTTGCCGCAACGCTTGCCAGGGTTGCAAGGCATGGCGGAACTCGCCCGGACACACAACGATTGTATCAGGTGTAGACACGGGGAAGACATGTATCAGCACAAGCACAAGGGAAGCCATCGCGCACTCCGCAACCACAGCAAACGCCAGGATGTGAAAGCCCAAGGATGGTTCCGCCAGAGAGAATTCCCAGGCGATACCGGAAAGACAAGCTGCTTGGCAGTGTATATCAATTACTATGTTTAGAACAAGGCGATGTCACGATGATCGTTGAATTACTGTGGCGAACACGATGGTGTTTTTTCGACAACTTAAGCAGCATCGCTCGGTTGCGATTACCGGACGAGTTTACATTTTAACGCCCATAATTTTCTGCCGACCCTTGTTGGGAGAATTTTCCGAAAGATTCAATGCCTCGGCGATAACTATTGCTATGAACGATGGTTAAGTACCAGGCAGTATTTCATTTTCAAGTTTTGCAGAAATATGCTAGCGCAGCTGTAAAACATGTGTGCTGGCTGGACGTGTTGCCATTGTGCCTTGCCAATGCGACAGGGTTTGGTGAGCGGTTCAGTCAGACAAGAAACTAGATTGGTTGACAGCATGGCTAGAGAACCACTAGATTTGAATGGGTTAGTGATTAGGCGGGAGTAACTCAGTGGTAGAGTGCTAGCTTCCCAAGCTGGACGTCGCGGGTTCGAATCCCGTCTCCCGCTCTTTTTGACAGCCGTGGATCACAAGCGCCGGCGGCTGTTTTTTGTTGCCACCCTTGCAGTTTGGACCGCCAGGATTTCCGAACATCGGTCATGCGACTCGGCTCATGGTACGCGACAATACGTTTCAACCCACATTTCCCGTTTGATTCCCCACACTTTGGCACGCGATTTGCGCCAATCCCTTAGAAAACAGTGTTTCGGACGATCCTGACGGTTCTCGGCAACGCCAACAAGACCCAATACTGACGAAACTAAAAAAGGATTCCATGGAGTTAACATTGAAAAGAAGCATATTCATCTTATTTCTTCTTTTTACTACAAATGCTTGTTCGGCAGTCGACGATTTCAGACCGGCGATTGCCGAAAGCATAAAAACATGACTGTTCACGGACTGTCTTCGCGCCGGGGGCGCATGAATTTTCCGTATTCAAACCTCTCGACGGTCGCCCCATTGAGGCGCTGGACGAGCCCTTGAGCACTGGGTGAGGTTGATCAGTAGATCATTGTGATGCAGATAACGAGGGTTGCTTGTTGAATCCCAACACCTCTTCCACCATGGCCCCTGCTGCCAGCAACTCTCGATCGGCCCCGCGCCGTCCGACAAGCTGAATGCCCAGCGGCAGTCGCGCCTCAGTGAGGGATGCCGGCAAAGTGAGTGTCGGAAAACCGGTGTAGGTCCAGAGCAGGCTCATCCGTGGATTCCCGGTTGCTTTGAGCGTGGCCGGTGCCGGACCGGGTGCCGAGGGTGATAGAAGCAGGTCATGATTTTCCAGGTACCCGGCCAGAATTTCCATCGACTTCATGCGATGCGCCAATATCCTTTCGAGTTGGGCGGGCCTTACTGACTGGCCATGTTGGATCAATTCGCGCAGCTTGGAGGTGTAATCCGATTTGTGCCTGGCGAACAAATCTGCATGCACTTGAGCAGCCTCGTAAGAGATCAGATCGCGGTGATTTTTGTGAGCTTGTTGGAAGACAGGATCAAGTGTCAAAGGTGTCAGTTGGTGACCGGCTGCTTTCAGCTGTGTTGTGACCGTTTGGATCTCATTCAGCATTGCCGGTTCGGGCGGCTCGCCACCCTGATCAGTGACCACTGCGATATTCAGTTGCGACGGCTGTCGAAATGCCGATTCTGTTGTCAACGCTTTCCAGACAGTCTGGACATCGGCTACGTTTCGGGTAAACGTGCCAAGGGTGTCCACCGTTGGTGAAAATGGGAAAACGCCTTCAGTTGGCAGTCGACCGTAAGTCGGTTTGAAACCAACTACGCCGCAATACGATGCAGGACGGTTAACCGAAGCCACTGTCTGTGAACCAAGTGCCAGTCGCACCATGCCACAGGCTACCGCTGCTGCCGAGCCGCTGCTGGACCCACCCGGCGTGTGTTGCAAGTTCCATGGATTACGCGTCGGCCCGGGGTCGAAATAGGCGAAGATAGTTGTCACTGCTTTGGCGGCGATAAAAGCGCCCTGGTCCATAAGCGAAGTGACGATCGCTGCATCTTTTGGGGCCGGGTTGGCCGGAATGAAATCAGCGTTACAACGTGTTGGGACACCCGCTATGTCGATAATGTCTTTGACCGCCAGGGACCAGCTTTCTAGTTCCCCACCTTGCGTCAATGATTTTTGAGCTCGCTGCTGCGCAGCAGCTTCGTCCCATTCCAACAGTGCCTGAACCCTTGGGTTCCATTGGTTGATGCGATCAAATTGTTCGAGAATCTCTGGCGTTACAGTAATCTTTGCGCTCCATGTGATCGGGTGGCAACCTTGAAAAAATCATTGATCGACCCATGTACTACCGTTGAAGAATCAACCTCAGCTGTTATCGGCCAGGCTTGTACGATCTGCGGAACATCGGTTTTAAATTGTATCATTTCACCCGGGTATGTGTTATCATAGAGCAGGTTTCGGGTTGCGCAGTTGAGAGATTCCCACTGTTTTTTGGATGATCAAAATGTCTCCTACTGCTTTCTGCGGTGATGAGCAACGTCGCACAAAAACAACGGCACGGTTGGCATCCTTCACGTTCGAATGCCTGGAAGACCGACGCTTGCTGGCCAGCCATTTTTCGGTAATCCATGAAGTTGGCGACCCTGCGGTTGTTCATGAAGTTCCGGAGCATGAACCACCGGCTGTTCTGTTCAGTTCCGAACTTACGGTTTGTTATGCCACGGACAGTGCCGTGGCTGTTAGCGCTGCGGGCCAGTTGCTCGACAATAATCTCCAAGTCGTGGACCTCTCGGATCTGACCGGCGATCTGCCGCTGAATGTTACCGGCACAACGCAGATATTGCAGCAGACGCAGAACTGGGAGCACAGCACGTTGGGAAACTCTAGCTGGCCGGCGGGCGGGCACGAGTCGCTGGGCTACCCCACCATGGTCAAGAACACCCACGGGCGGAACCAAGATGGCAAATATTACCTCTACTACGCCCACCACGATCCTACGTCTGGGATCGGTAGTGCGGTCGCCAACTCCATCACAGGCCCCTACATAAAAGCGGCTGTCCCACACTCAGTTTTGGGAACTGGCTGGACAGACAGCCAGGTACTGGTCAACCCCCTTTATCGTCCGGGCGGCATGCCCGTGGACTGGATAGGTCACTATTCGAGCCCTTCGGTAGTCTGGAACGAGGACGAAGATCTGTGGTTCATGTACTTTCACTACTACAACCACTACTGGGGTGGCGCGGGCGATCCACCCGGCGAGGCCTGGAGTACCAACAACCCCGGGGTGGGGAGCCAGATGACAGGCTTGGCGACCACCCCGGATCTATCCTCGCACGACTGGACAATCTGGACAGATCCCGTGTGGTCCAGAGTAAGCGCCCACGATATCGTCCCGGTGCTGCCCACTACAGATGCGGCCTGGGCTAGCGGGGCCTCGAGCTACAACGGCATCCAGAGGTTGCCGGACGGTCAGTGGCTGGCGTTTGTGCGCGGCACCAATGATTCGAATGGCCTGCCGACAGTAGGATTCGCGACGTCAAACGATGGCAGAAACTGGGATTACTTCCCGCAGAATCCGGTGATTGCATCGGGGAAATCGTGGACGGTGGACACCACCGAGTATCGGCCCAAGTTTGTTGGATACCTGGGCGAAAACGGGTCTGGCGAGGATGAGTACCTGGTCGCCTGGGCCGAGCACTCGAATCCGCATGTCATCTACAGCACGACAACGGATTTTAAAACTTTTCAACGAGATTCCAGGGGCTACGCCAACTGGGGTACAGGAGATGGCGGGATCGTCAACGCCAGGCGGGAGGGCGACCGGCTGTACCTGTTTTCCGGAAAAAACGTTCATACGATGACACTATCGGTTACCAGCAATAGCCCGCCCACCATTCCCGGATCACTGGTCTCGGCCAACCTGCAAGCCGATCGGGCCACGATCTCTTGGGGCAAGTCAACCGATGCCGATGGCGACGATATCGATTATGAAATTCAATATCGAAAAGACGGATTGAGTGGCAATTGGAGTTCGACGCTGACCACGGGCAATACCTCGTACACCTTGACGGGACTTCAGGAGAACACCAGTTACCACGTGCGGGTGAGGGCCTTCGACGGTGCACTCAACAGTGCCTGGCGTACTGGCAACAACCTGTTCACCACGACCCTGGACAATCAACCGCCCACCTCTCCCGGGACGCTGTCGGCGATGTTTGTCAGTGGAACCACTGCCATGGTCCGCTGGGAGACGTCCACCGACCCCAACGGCGATTCGTTGGCTTACCAGGTCGAATACCGCAAAGCGGACCTGAGCGATTCCTGGACCTCCACGGTACTGACAACGGCCCTTGGGCAGCCGTTGACTGGACTGGAGGGGGGCACCAGCTACCGCGTGCGGGTGAGGGCCTTCGACGGCGCACTCTACAGCGACTGGCGGGAATCTGCCAACCTGTTCACCACGACCCTGGACAATCAACCGCCCACCTCTCCCGGGACGCTGTCGGCGATGTTTGTCAGTGGAGCCACTGCCATGGTCCGCTGGGAGACGTCCACCGACCCCAACGGCGATTCGTTGGCTTACCAGGTCGAATACCGCAAAGCGGACCTGAGCGATTCCTGGACCTCCACGGTACTGACAACGGCCCTGGGGCAGCCTTTAAGCGGGCTGCAGCAAGGGACCAGCTACCGCGTACGGGTGCGGGCCTTCGACGGCGCACTCTACAGCGACTGGCGAGAATCTGCCAACCTGTTCACCACGACCCTGGACAATCAACCGCCCACCTCTCCCGGACCACTGTCGGCAATGTTAGTCAGTGAAACCACTGCCCTGGTCCGCTGGGAGACGTCCACCGATCCCAACGACGACCGGCTGACTTACCAGGTCGAATACCGCAAAGCGGACTTGAGTGATTCCTGGACCCCCACGATGTTCTCAACCGCCCTGGGACAACCTTTAAGCGGGCTGCAGCAAGGGACCAGCTATCGCGTGCGGGTGCGGGCCTTCGACGGCGCACTCTACAGCGACTGGCGGGAATCTGCCAACCTGTTCACCACACTTGGTGTTACCATTGTGGGCGACATGAACAACGATGGTGTTGTGAATGCGGACGACATTGACCTGGTGCAGTCGGCTGTTCGCACTGGTAGTACGGATCTGAAATTCGATCTTGATAGCAACCACCTGATCAATTCGGCCGATGTTTCCTACCTGGTGGAAACGATCCTCAACACGCGCTTTGGCGATTTGGATATGGACGGTGACGTGGACACCATCGATTTGACGGTGAGAATCATCAACTTCACCGGTGCCAATGGCAGTGGCAAAGGTTGGCGCGAAGGCGACCTGGATGGTGATACGGACATCGATACGGCCGACCTGACCCGTGCGATTATCAACTTTACTGGCGCAGCGGCCCGGCTGTCGGCCCCTTTGCCGCTGGACCTGCCCGGCTCTGGCATATCAGCGGACAAGCCTCGGATCCAGGCCCGGCTCATTGCCGAACCTGCCGATTGGTTTCGTTTTCCCGTGGACGATTAGAACGGCCTGGGGTGACAGAAATCTTGTAGATTGGCCCAAGTACCGTTGAAAAGCAGCTCACCAGGGGTCAGGATTGGAGATTGTTGAGTGCCTAACTAAACGGCCGTTAGTTTTCAGGCTATACTCCGGACGGTGTGTGCCTTGACGGTGTAACGAAAATCCAGAGCTTCCCATGATACCGAATGGCCTATTTGCTCATTCCGTCCTGATTGTTTTGGTGTTTTGTTTCGATGCGGCCGGACAATGGAATAACTGGACCGATGCCACGGGAACCCATCGCTGGAACGATCCGGGGAATTGGACGGCGAAGCAAGTTCCGACTGCAGATACCGATGGTGTTGCGCTGGGCTCGTTTCCCGGGCCAATCATTTCGGGAACTGCTGAGATGGTCAAAGCTTTTGTGAGTATTGGCACGGTCAAAGATTCTCAGTTGACGATTTCCCAGGGTGGAAGCCTCCACGTAAAAACGGCCGTGGCCCTGGGATGTACCGACAAAGTGACGGGCACGTTGGTGATGGGAGAAGGGACGTCACTGACGGTCGACCAGATCTATATCGGCACCGGCGGCAAGGGGTTCGGAGGCAAGGGCCATGTGCTTTTGGATGGGGGCACAATCAACTGCACCTATTTTGCGGTTGCGCGGGGCGGTGACTTGCAGGCGGAGGGTTCGGCGTTGCTAAAATCGGGAACCCTCAATTGCTGGGATTTTTCGATGAGCCGTGATTGCATCATCCCTCCCCGGGTTGATATTTGGGGTGGCAAGATCGTTCAAAGTCGCGATGACGTTAAACGTGTCAGAGATTGGGTACATTCTCGTTGGATCGTCGGTTACGGAGGTAAGGGCGAAGTGATTGTTGAATTTGATACCGATGAACACCCCGACTGTACGGTTATCACGGCAATAAAAACATCAGCCGATTGAATTGGCTGCTCCAACTGTAATAATGAGTGTTCAGTTAGTTAACGTCTCTGTTTCTTCCTGCTTCGAAAGAACCCGATGGCAACGTCCGACCGATTAAGTCGACTTTGTATGTCTGTACCGATCATCATTGGGTTCATCGTTCCAGTGATGGCATTTGCCGTGGAGCCGCATTCGTTTGAAAAGCTTGGCAAGGACTTTACGGCAACGATTTACCCAGTTCTGAAGAGTCACTGTTTGAGCTGTCATGATGCAGAAACGATGGAGGCGGATTTGGACTTGTCACGTATCGCTTCATTAAAAGAGGTGCGGCGTGATCCACGTGTCTGGCAAAAAGTCCTGAGAATGTTGGCTGACGGTGAAATGCCACCCAAGGATAGCCGTCCGTTGTCGGCGGATCAGATGAGTCGATTCATCGGTTGGGTGCGATCTTACCTGAATGCGGAAGCACACGCCGGAGCGGGCGACCCGGGACGGGTTGTCGTCAGGCGTCTCAATAACGTTGAATACAACCATACGATTCGCGATCTGACGGGTATCGATCTTCAGCCGGCACGGCAGTTCCCGCCAGATAGTGTTGCCGGTGAGGGATTTGCCAACACGGGCGAGTCGCTGGTAATGTCACCAGCGCTGCTCGACAAGTATTTGGAAGCTGCCCGCCAGATTGCTTCCCACGCGGTGTTGCTTCAGGATGGGTTTCGGTTTTCAGCTGTGACAACTCGTTCGGATTGGACCAACGAACTGCTGGCAAAGATTCACCAAATCCATCAACGGCACACCGAGATCTACGAAGAACGAGATGCAGGAAACGTAACACGGATTCAGTGGGGAAGAGTTGATCTGGTAGCTTACGTTGAGGCACTCTTGCGCCATCGTACGGTATTACAAAACGATGCAATGGCGATCGACAGAGTGGCCAAAGAAGAACAGCTTAACTCGACCTACCTGCGTCATTTGTCGCGATTGTTGTCCAACGACAGTTTTAGCCCGTTACTGACAGCTGTTCAGTCCCACCTGAAAACGGCCACCGTCAATGACACCCAGCTCATTGTCGACGCTATAAAACGTCGTCAGGATCAGCTTGTTGAACTTAAGCCCGTAGGGCAGATGTTTCAAAAAGGGATGCGCCCTATTGATCCGCTTCCAGAACTACAAACCTTTCGCGTCAAAATAGAAATGCCTGTGCAAGGCAGCGTTGTTAAATTGTCACTTGTTGCAAATGACGCTGGCGATGGTAATGACGACGACAAGATTGTCTGGCGGAACCCTCGATTTGAAAGGCCTGGCACGACGCCATTGCTTTTGCGAGATGTTCGCCAGTTCCTCACCCGTTTTGCCGTGTTTCGTGAACTAACACTTGCTCAAACGGCAACCTATCTTGCTGCTGCAGCTGAATCGGCAAGTAGTAAGCTTGGCGTCTTTGCGTTGGCAAAACGCGAAAAACTGGACCGTAAAATTCTGCGCGCGTGGATTGATTTTTTGAATATCCAGCCTGCTGCTGAAGCCTTTGCTAATGTTGCGGCTCGATCAGGACAAGTCGTGATGTTCGTGGGCAACGACAAAAATCCGACAATTGGCGATGCCGGTATTGCCCGGTATCTGCGCAGTCGTGGACACTCCGTATCGTTTTTTGTTCCGGCCGGCAAATCGGGCCAGCAACAGTACAAGGTTGCGATGGCCCACGATGTAGTGATTATCTCGGAGTCGATTGCTGCAACCGACGTGCGATTTGATTCAGAAATGAGTCTCAAGGACGTGCCGCGACCGATCCTGTCTTTCGAGCCTTACATGTATGACGATGCTGCTTGGACGGGGAAGGCAGTTTACAGGAAGTTTGGTCACACTGGAGTGGGAGGAGTTCAAGAACTTGGTTTGAACCGACCATTGGATTCCATCGACGTCGTTGAAATTGATCACCCACTCACACTTGGTATCAGCGGTAAGGTTAAAGTTTACGATCAACCGTATAACGTTTCCTTTGGGGTTCCAGGTAATTCTGCGTCGGTCATCGCCACTGTTGGTGAGCAGGAAAAGGTACCTGTGACGTTTGTTTACAACCAGGGCGATCCGTTGATCGATGGGACGATCGCACCCGAGATGCGAATGGGTTTGTTTCTTGGTCAGGCCGCTGAACTCAGCCCTGCGGCTAATACGCCTACGGATTTTAACAAT
>Ga0310342_100000759_pt1 | contig 18922 bp, 10 predicted proteins | sample S15DNA20500_MG_FD_206155 | JGI IMG/M metagenome (GOLD analysis project Ga0310342, IMG submission 206155) | Marine microbial communities from station ALOHA, North Pacific Subtropical Gyre - S1503-DNA-20-500_MG | ecosystem: Environmental > Aquatic > Marine > Oceanic | place: Pacific Ocean: North...
GGTCTCGAGAACTTCTACAACGCCCCTGGCAATGGCGGGGGAGGTTGTTGCGATGTGTTCCACTTCACCCTGATCTTCGATGTGTTCCTCGACACCTCGCAGACCGGACTGCAGGCGCTATGGCAGGGCAATGCCAGCAACTCCAACGACGCCGAGTTCTTCATGCGCTGCGGCGATGGAGCGTTGTGGAGCTCCGGTGATGGCTATTTCGCACCCGGTTCGTGGAATTTGGGCGAATGGGTTCGGATCGTCGATCGGGTCGACTACCAGAACAACACCTCGGCGGTGTTCGTCAATGGCGTCAAGGTGATGGGCGATGACCAGCTCAGTGCGCCGGACTGGCTCTATGCTCTCGGCAGTGGCAGTCCGGTCTGGATGCTCAGCGATAACGGCCCCGACACCGATGTCGCGCTGCTCAGATGTGGTGCGGTCGCCATCGTCGATGGCCTGATGGGAGATGAGGCGATCGCGGCGCTGGGCGGTCCCGATGCAGCGGGGATCTTCGTCGATGACCCGGTTGAACAGTTCCTTCGCTCCGATGCCAACGGCGGTGGTCAGATCGATATCTCCGATGCGGTCGGGATGTTGAGCTATCAGTTCGGGGGAGGCACGGCAGATTGTCTCGATGCGCTCGATGCCAACGATGACGGTTCGGTCGATATCTCCGATCCGGTGTACCTGCTGTCATTCCTGTTCAGCGGCGGTGCTGAACCTCCAGCTCCATTCCCCGCCTGTGGCGAGGATCCGACCGCAGATGCACTCGACTGCGTCAATCAAGCGGCCTGCCCCTGAGCGGTTTCGCTAGCGGATCCTGTCCAGCTAGTCACCAATTCCGAGTCGGTAGAACCTGGCGGCGTTTTCGCCCTCGATGGCGGCTCGTTCTGTCGCAGAGAGAGTGGCGAGGTACGGTTCGATGAGGCTTCTGACTTGCGGATATTCCGCTGCCAGTCGACAAACCGGCCAGTCACTGCCGAACATCAACCGGTCGGCTCCGAACGCCTCGATGGTGGTTTCGATGTAGGGAGCCAGATCGTCGGGGCTCCACTCTTTCCAGTTCGCTTCGGTCACCATGCCGGACAATTTGCAGGTCAGATTCGGAGCGAGTGCCAGTTCCTTCAACTGGCTGGCCCACGGCTCTAGCGCTCCTTCTCCGATTCGTGGTTTGGCGATGTGATCGAGAACCATCGGAACATCCGGAATCGCCTGTACGAACTCGATGGCGGCGGGCAACTGGCGCTCGTAGATGAGCAGGTCGTAGCTCTGGCCGCGCTCGGCCAGCGATCGGACTCCCTGACGGAATGCCTCACCATCGAGAAAACGATCATCGGGTTCATCCTGGACGATGTGACGGACACCGACCGCGCGCGGATGTGGACACCAGCGATCCAGTTGTTCAGAGAGCTGGGGCGATTGCAGATCGACCCAGCCGACGACACCGAGGATCCACTGGTTGGCGTCGGCCAGTTGCAACAGAAAGTCATTCTCGCGAGTTGAGGAATCGGCCTGAACCGCGACGCAACCACCGATTCCTTCCTTTTCGAGCAGAGGGCTCAGGTCTTGTGGCAGATAGTCGCGCTGTAGCGTTTCCATTCGATCATCCATCCAGGTGTGGATGGCCGGGTCATGACGCCAGAAGTGTTGATGCGCATCGATCTTCATGGGGGCTCCCTCCGTCGATTCATCTTCACCTGCAGTGTACGCCTCGTCGAGAGCCGCGACTTGATGATGGAGTGGGAAATCGACACACTCTGGCAACGGAGGTCACCGATGGAGAGAAAGAGACAGCTGGTGTGGGTGGCAGGAATCCTGGCGCTGGTGGCTGCCTGGACCTGTAGTTCGTTACATCTTCTCCATGCAGAGAAAGATGCGGACCTGGGTCTGCTAGCTGGCATCTGTGGCACTGGAGATGAAGGCTGTGCATCGGTGGTGACCAGTCGCTGGGGAGTTTTACCGCTGGGTCCGGAGGGCGAGGAGGGTCCCTATGACGGGGTCCCGGTGGCGCTACTCGGTTTCATCTACTACGCCATTCTGGCCAGCTGGTTTCTGCTGATCGGAAACACGGAGCCCGGTCGTCAATGGATGGCGCGTTTGCTGCTGGTCTTCACCGGGGTGGGAGTCATCGGTTCCCTTGCCTATAGCGGCATCATGATGTTTGCCATCGGTAGCGCCTGCAAGCTGTGTTACCTGACCCACGGTTGTAACCTTGGCATCTTTGCCATCTCGTGGTTGCTGAGACCGCGGGGTCCTGTCATGCGGGGCACCGGATATCCATCGAATCGTCTTCTGGTCGCCTCTGGTGTCGCAGTAGTGCTGGCATGTCTCGCCCAGTTCAGCCTGTTCGAAGCGGGGCAGGAGCGCGCTCGTTTTCGAGGTCTTGAGGAACAGACAGCTTCCTTACAGCAACTCGCTCAAGATGTGGAGAAGCTGGAGACTCTCCATCGAAGTCAAACCAAGATCGATACTGCGATTCGTGACGACGATCCCAAACTCAATAATCAGGGGCTTCGTTATCAATTGGTGATCTTCTCGGATGTGGAGTGTCCTAACTGCGCCCGTTTCGACATCTATCTCAAGGAAACGATCCTGCCGATCTGGAATAACCATCTGGAGGTGGTGTGGAAGCATTATCCCAACACCACCGATCATCCTCACGCGATGGACGGAGCCAAGGCGCTGGAGGCGGCTCGCCTGCAGGGCAAGTTCTGGGAACTGAGAGATTGGCTGTTACCACGGCGCCAGAATCTGGGTGCGGTCCTGTGGCCACAGGCAGCGCTCGAACTGGGGATGGATCAGCAACGGTTTGTCCGCGATATGCAGTCTCCTCAGGTGGCCCGGAGGATCCAGCAAGACATTAGCCTGGCCCACAGGGCCCAGGTGGGGGGGACTCCCGGGGTTTATCTGAATGGCCGTAAGGTGAGTCGTCTGGTGCGTCGAAGTACCGGTTTCTGGAAGATTCAAAGCGACAGTCTTCGCGAGCAGTACGAGCGCAAAGGGAGACCCTGGTAAATCAGAGCTAACAAAGGAACTACAAATCTTCTGCCAGAACCTGGTCAGGAAGCGTTGAGGGGCCCTTCCGCCGTGGGTATCCTTAGGGTACAGGTTTTGTGGAGATGGGCTCTGAAAGACCTCGGTTCACAACCTATTTTCGTTTTACTCAGCCATGTCCGCCATCAACATCTTGGAAGTGGGACTCGGCTCCATCCCATCTAGTTTGTAGGGAACGTTTCGGCGTCCCCGTTTTTGATGGACGGATCTCGGTTCCAGGACTCAGTAGGGGGTTGCTCATGCAAAGCAACATCGTTTTCGTCACATTGCTGGCGATTGTACTTTTGCCCGGTTCTATCGCTTTTGGTCAGACCTTCGAGATTTCCTCGACCGATCAGACAGTGCCGGCCGCGGGAGGGACAGCTTCCTTCACCGCGACCGTCAGTATTGAGCAGGTCACAGGTGCTCTTGAAGAAACGAAAGGCTTTTCTTTCGCCTACCGGCATGATCCGGCACTACTGGAAGTAGTGGGTTCAAATCCCTACGCTCCCAACGTGGTCGGAGACCTGGCAGCGCTCAACAACAACGATGGCCCTGATTTTATTCAGGGTGAGATCTTTGGTGACGGGTTTACCATCGGTGTGATCTACGGTTTTACCGATCAAACTCAGGTGATCACCTTTGAGGTAGCGAAGCCGATGATCGAGGTCGAGTACTCGACCCTTGCCGGAGCTCTCGATGGGGTGACAGAAGATGTCGTGACTGACATCGTCCAGGGCGATGCTCTGGGGACTCCACCCACATCCACCGTAGTGGTGATTGGTGCCGGCGTTTCAGCTCCTGCCAATGCTTTGCCCTTCACCATCACCATCGAGCCGGCTCCTCCGGCACCTCCCATCGTCTTTACCATCAGTTGTGGGGATCAGGAGGCGACCTTCTCCAGTGCTACCGGAGTCGGTTCCTTCACCAACAGCGTTTCGATTGTCGAAGATGTTGCCCCCGGTGGAGAAGCCAACGAAACCCAGGGTTTTTCATGCGGGGTTGGCCATGATTCTGCGGTAGTAACCGCGACCGCGGTCCAGCAAGGACCGGTACTTCAAGCGATGAACGGTGGTTCCGGCGCAGAATACTTCCAGCCTGGAATTGAACCGGACGGTTGTACCGTCGGATGCATTTACGATTTCGCGGGTATTGATATCGCCACTTTTGGAGTCGCCACCGAGGTGCTCTCGATCGACTACGACACGGTCGCCGGTGCTCTTGCCGGAAGCGCACCCGGTTCCTCTCAGACGACCAACCTGACCCCGGTGGCAGGTCTCGGACCCAACGCTGTCACGTTGGTGATAGTGGTGGGCGGTCAATCGGTGAGCATGCAGAGTCAAGCCGGTGTGGTCACTCTGGTGGCGACCGGAGGTTTCAATCGTGGTGATTGCAATGACGATGGAAACTACGATATCGCCGATGCCATCACTCTCCTCGACAATCTTTTCGTCGATGGCGAGGTCTTCTGTGACGATGCTTGCGATGGGAATGACGATGAGCTGAAGGACATCGCCGATGCCGTATTCGTCCTCTCTTCGCTCTTTGTCAACGGTCCGATGCCTCCCGGTAATGGAACCTGTGCTCCGGATCCGACCGAGGGAACCCTCGGGTGTGAGGTATTTAATAGCTGTCTGTGATTTGGTTACAGAAAGAGAATACGACAACTAACAGGGCTGCGGGCATTCCACGGGATGTTCGCAGCCCTGTTCTTCGTCACCCCAAGAATCCGATTTCTGGCCGTTGAGGAGCTTCGCATCGAGGTTTATTCTGAATGGGTGAGGTTTCAGAAACGGTTATCCAATCGTTTCGGGCTCAGTTACGGTGTCGAGGGTGTGTTCAGTCTCGTTCACCAACACGAGATAAATTCGGAGTGCCGGTCCATCCCGTTGAGGCGAAAAACTGTGGTCAGGGAATGCTCTGACCACAGCCACATTGCTGGGTGGTCCTTCATTCCCTGATTTCTAGGGGGCTGCTCATGCAAGGCAAGTTCGTCTTCTTTTGTTCGCTGACAATTCTTCTCCTGGCCAGCTCCATTGTCGTCGGCCAGACTTTCGAAATCTCATCGCCCGATCAGTCGATGGCTGCAGGGAGTGGGGCAATTCCTTTCAGTGCCACCTTTAGCATCGAGCAGATTACCGGTGCGCTTGAAGATACGAAGGGTTTCTCGTTTGCCTATGGGCATGATCCGACAATGCTCGAAGTGCTGGGATCGAGTCCATTTACTCCGACCTCGGTCGGAGAACTTGCCGGGGTCAATGATGGCGATGGTCCCGATTTCATCCAGGGTGAGATTTTTGTCGATGGATTTACCGTCGGGGTGATTTATGCCCTTGTCGATCAGACCCAGGTGATCACCTACGAGGTGGCCAAGCCCGTGATCGAAGTTAATTACGCCACCTTGCCAGGTGCCGTTGACGGGATCACAGAGGATGTGGTGACTGACATCATCCATGCCGATGATCTGGGTACCCCCCCGGCCGCCACGGTGGTCGTGATTGGCGCGGGAACCTCTGCTGAAACCACTGCATTACCCTTCTCCATCACCTTTCAGGCGGCACCTCCGGTGCCAGATCCCGTATTCGTGATTTCTGCCCAGGACCAGACGGTTGTGGCTTCCGGGCCCAATGGCGGAACGGCTAGTTTTGTCGCCAGCTTTGCGATTGAGCAGGATCTGTCCGATCCCGAGGCGGTTGCAGAACCGACCTATGCTTTCCAGTTCGGTTACAGTCACGATCCGACAATGCTGCAAGTGGGTAGTGTTTCCGAGGCGGCAGCGCTTGCAGTACTGGATGGCGGCAATGGAGCTGCGTTTTTTGGCCAGATGATCTACAGCGATGGATTCACCATCGGGTGCAATTACGACTTCCGGCTGCAGGAAACGATCACATTCTCTGTGGCGACAGAAGTGATTGATGTGAGTTACTCAAGCTTGCCCGGTGTACTCGATGGGGCGGCTGGAACCCAGCTTACGGTCGTCGAGGAATCGAGCGATCTTGGCGGGAATTCGATCACTCCCATCGTGGTGGTGGACGAGGGAACGGGAATCGATGCTCAAGCACTTTCCTTCACCGTGGGTCTCACTCCGGCACCAGCTACCGTCTTTACCCTTATCTGCGCTGATCAAGAAGTGACCTTCTCCAGTACCTCAGGGATCGGGTCCTTCACCCACGGCGTTTCCGTGACTGAAGACTCGGGCAACGCAGGGTTTCCCAATGAGACTCAAGGATTCTCGTTCGGGATCGGTCACGATTCAAATCTGCTCGATGCGGTGAATGTCACTCAAGGTGCGGTCCTTCAAGCGATGGAGGGGGGCAGTGGAGCCGAGTTCTTCGCGGTGGGGCTCTATGAAGATGGTTATACCATTGGCTGTGTCTACGATATCCAGAACATCACGGTGCAGTCATATCCTACCGAGACGGAACTGGTGACCGCTGATTACGAAACGGTAGCCGGGACTCTGGCGGGCACTGAAGCCGGAGAGACGGTAGTGACAGCACTGACCCCCAGCGCGGGCCTCGGTCCCAATGGAGTGACCCTGGTGATGGTGGTGGATGGCCAGTCGAACGCGATGGCGAGCGAAGCGGGAGAAATCACTCTTGTTTCTGGAGGTGGGTTCGATCGTGGAGATTGCAATGACGATGGATTCTTCGATATCGCCGATGGCATCACGCTGCTCAATAACCTTTTCCTGAGTGGCGACGTTCCTTGTGATGACGCCTGTGACGGAAATGACGACGAATTGAAGGACATCGCCGATCCGATCTACATCCTGGCAGCGTTGTTCAATAACGGTCCGATGCCTCCTGATAATGGCAGCTGTGGGCCTGATCCGACCGAGGGGGCGCTGGGGTGCGATTCGTTTGACTCTTGCGTCTGATTTCGAGGGCATATACGAGGATTAACAGGCTGTGGACGCTTATAACCGGTCCACAGCCTGCCTCATTTTCGGGCGATCAACCTGACTATCCGAACGTTGAGGTGTCTCCTTCAGCGGTTTATCCTCAGGTAGAGAGGTGTGGGCTAATCGACGTACTTCTACGTCGACAATGTAACCGTTAAAATAATGCTCACGGTGGGCTCTGCCGTGATTGTCATGATTGGTGTTTGTCAAAAATAACGAGGAGTTGGACGAAGTTTCGTCACGTCTATTTGCTGGGTTATCGGGTAGGTGTGCCCCCCCAGCTGTTTATTTGCAGTTTGTGACGTACGGGTTCCCATTCTCAAGGGAGATTTCATGAAGCGTTTCATCTTTTTTGCATCCTTGCTTGGATGTTTTGTTTTGTTTGGATCGGTCGTGACGGCGCAAACTTTCCAGATTTCGTCCGCTGATCAGAACTTTGTTGGTACGCCGGGTTCGACTGTGCCTTTTTCCGCGACCTTCAGTATCGAACAGGTCTCCGGAGTGACTCAAGAGATGTGCGGATTCCAGTTCCAGTACAGTCATGACCCTTCGGTTGTTTCGATCGATCCAACGGAATTTCCTACCACCGTCGGGGAAGTTGCTGCGTTGAATAACGGAGACGGTCCCGGTTTCATGGATGGCCAGATCATCGGTAGTGGTTTTACCATCGGAATGCTCTTTACGTTGGATTTTAGCGAAACGATTTCATTCGGCACCTCGAAGCCCGTGCTTCGAATCGACTACGAATCCGTGCCAGGAGCTTTCAACGGGATCACCACTGACATAGTGATGCCGATCATACAGTCCAACGATCTGGGAAATCCCATCATTGACAATATCATGTCGACTTGTGCTGGGGCTGCTCTCCCATTGGCTGGATTGCCTTTCAACATCACGTTTCTAGCACCTCCGCCGCTACTGTTCGATATTTCGTCTCCAGACCAGTCGCTCGTAGCTACCGGGCCCAATGGTGGTGGGGTCAGCTTCGATGCCGATTTCAGCATTGAGCAGGGCGGCGATCCGGCAGATCTTGCAGATACACAAGGCTTCCAGTTTGCTTACCGGCATGATCCGACTCTGCTCGCAGTGGATTCAGTTGCTGAAGGAGCTGCGCTGGGCGGGCTCGACGGGGGCAACGGACCAGAGTACTTCGATGGCACGATTTACGCCGATGGCTTTACCGTCGGTTGCATTTTTGACTTCTTTGGTCTCGAGACCATCTCCTTTGAAGATCCACTGACAGCGACGACTGTGTCTTACTCGACGATCCCAGGGGCCTTTTTAGGGGTCGATGACGCGGTGGACACGGCGCTTACCGTGGCTGGCGATCTTGGTAATCCTGCCGTGGATCCCGTGATCGTGGTCGGCGGCGGAGTGGCCATCTTTGCTACAGGGATACCAGTGAATCTGTCGATCCAACCGAACCCGCCCTACACTATGATTTGTCCCGATCAGACGGCGTCCTTTTCTCCTGACTCAGGTGCCGGTAGTTTTTCTACGACGCTGACTCTGCAGGAGAATCCGGACAATCCGACCTTTCCGACCGATACCCAGGGTTTCTCCCTTGGTATTGCCCATGATCCCGCCCTTTTGACCGCTACCGGTGGTGCATTTGAATCGGTGGTCACTGGCATGAATGGTGGAGATGGGCCCGACTTTGAAGATATCAATCTGCTCAGTAACGGAATCACTTATGGCGTTGTGTACAGTTTCCAGGGGGAAACGTTTCTGGAATTTTCTGCCGCTACCGATCTGGTGAGCGCCAGTTACGACACGGTTCCGGCGGCTTTTGCTGGTGAGACCGATGACGTGGTGACGATTCTGGACATCACGGATACCCTCGGTTTGCCGCCGGTGGCTCTCGTGGTGGTGGTCGATTCGCAAGCCGCCGCCATTTTTGGTCAGGACGGCACCATTACTCTGACACCTGGCGGTGGCTTTCAGCGAGGGGATGTCAACACCGATGGCAGTTTCGACATCGGAGATCCCATCTCCGCCCTTGGCTTCCTGTTTACCGGTGGAACTGTGACTTGCATGCTTGCTCTTGATGCAAACGATGACAGTAGTGGTGACATTGGCGATGCGATTTACATGCTAGGAAACCTGTTTACCGGTGGTCCTCCTCCTTTTCCTCCGTTTGGATTTTGCGGTGCGGACCCCACACCGGGGGGAACTCTCGATTGTGCCGATTATCCGGGCTCCAGCTGCCCCTGATCTGCTCAGGACAGTGCTTTGAAGTGGCTGCCGAGATCCCGATGTGGATTTCGGCAGCCACTTTTGTTGAGTGCCTCCGAACACGCCACCAGAGGGCAATTCTGGTCACCTGATCGGGGGTCGGAATTCCTTTCCGGTTCCGCCCAGAAAACCCACCACAAGCTTCGTCATCGCGCAGCAGCCTCGTTGCGTAGCCGCGATCCGTTGGCTAACATCGACAGGTATGGTGTAGGCCGATTTTGAGGATAGCCGTGTCCGTGTGTCCGTCCTTTTTCGGGCTTTTTTGCTGATTGCTCATACCTCTACACCGGGTTCAGTTCCACAAAACACAGGAGACCGAGATGGGTTGCAGGATGACCATCGAGAAAGGGAAGTCGATGCGAGGAGTTATCGCGATTGCTCTTATCTGGGCGCAATGCGTACTGCTGGGGACGGTTTCTGCTCAATCATTCAACGCGGGAGTGGAAGAGAATCGTGCTCCTTTCACGGGGCGAGTCCACCACGTCGCGGGAGTGGATGGGAATCCGCTGCCGCTGCCCGAAGGAGTCGGGCCGGATCTGAAGGATATTTATCAGGTGCTTGATGTTCATGGTGATCGCCTGGGGATCCGTTTTCCCGAGAGAGAGCTGGAACTGGTTCGAACCGAACGCTGTTCATTAGGTCAGATTCACCACACCTTTCAGCAGGTCTATCTCGGAGTGAAAGTTTTTTCCGGTGTCGTGAAAGTTCACCTGCGAACCGACGGAACTCCCTTGGTGATCAATGGCGACTTCTATCGACTACCGAAGAAACTGCCAGTGAAACCTTCCATTACCGTGGAGGAGGCGCTGGTTTTCGCCGAAGCTGCCCTGGAACAAAGTGTTCTGGTGCAAACCACCGATGCGGAACTGGTGATCGCGAATCCCGGTTGGTGGGGGGACCCCGCTCTCGAGCAGCCAGTCCTCGCCCATCATCTCGTTGTAGAGGGACCGGAGATGCTCGGCGAGCACGTTCTCATCGATGCCATGACAGGTGGCCTCGTCGATCACTGGCCGGCGGTGCACAGCGCCCTTTTCCGCGAAGTGTATGATGGTTCCGGTGGTGGTCTGCCGGGCACTCTCGCACGAGCTGAGGGAGCGGCAGCGACCGGAGATGCGGAGATCGATGACGTCTACGACTCCTCGGGAGACCTCTACCGTCTGCTCTTTGAAGGGCTCGGTCGCGATTCGATCAACGGGTCGGGCATGACGTTGACCAGCACCGTCCACTGGAATGACGGCATCTGTCCCAACGCCATATGGAATGGCAATCAGGGAGCCTTTTGTAACGGACTGGCCACCGACGATGTGGTCGCTCACGAACTGACCCACGGTTTGACTCAATTCACTGCTGATTTGATCTACCAGAATCAGTCGGGCCAGTTAAATGAAGGCTATTCGGACATCTTCGGAGAAGTGGTCGATCTGTGGAATGGCGATGCCTCCGTGGCCGGTCCTCCGGGAGGAACGCCATGGCCTGGTGGATCCACCGGTGGTGGACTGGATACTCCGAATGCCGCCCGTACCGGTTGTAACGATGGTTCGACACGGTGGCGGATGGGTGAGGAAACGAGCCTCGATGCGATCCGAGATCTGTGGTTTCCGGAGTGTTTCAATGATCCTCCGAGTACCACCGATCCCCTCTATAACCAGAATGCCTGTGGACCCTTCGACAATGGTGGCGTTCACATCGGTAGTGGAGTGTGGAATCACTCCTTTGCCATGCTCGTTGATGGCAAGGACTTCAATGGTCAGAGCATATCTGCCATCGGTATGACCAAGGCGGGAGCGGTGTACTTCCGTGCCTTGACCGTTTACATGACCGCGGGCACCAATTTCCCACAGGCAGAAACCCTGATGAACCAGGCCGCTGCCGATCTGGTCAATACCAGTCCGAATGATCCTCGTACGGGAATTCCTGGTGACCTTTTCACTCAAAGTGATGCGGACCAGGTTGCCGCCTCGATGATTGCAGTGGGGATGTCGGAAGCGGTTTGCGGTCAAGCTCCTCCTGGACCACCTCCATCGAACGACGACTGTGCCGGTTCTATTCCGGTCTTTGTTGGGCTGAATGACATCGATAGCAACAACGCCACTTCCGGGGGTCCGCCGGGAGACTCTTCGCAATGCGCAGGAACTTTCCTCGGCGATACCGGTAACGACATCTGGTACTCCTACATTCCTCCCGAGGATGGTCTTCTGACGGTGAGCACTTGCAATATCGCCACCTGGGATACGGATCTGCTCGTTTACAGTGGCGCCTGTGGCGGAGGCCTGACGCAACTAGCTTGTAACGGAGATTCGGGCGGTTGTAGTACCTTCACTTCCCTCATAGAGAACGTTGCTGTGACCGGAGGCATCACCTATCAGATTCGGGTGGCTTCCTGGAGTGAAGGAACCACCGGTACCGGGCAACTCGATGTGAGTTTCGTCCCGGGTGGTGGCGGAGCTGTCGAGAACTGTACCAACGGGGTCGATGACGATGGCGATGGGTTGGTGGACTGCGAGGATCCGGAATGCGCTGCCAGTCCCGCGTGTGTTCCTGCTCCCCCTGGTGACGAGTGCATCTCTGCAGAAGTTGCTGTTCTCGGCCTCAACCCATTTGATAGCACCGCTGCCACTACGGGCACCGATCCGCTTCCGGATCCGGCCACTTGCAGTGATGGTCTGGGCTCCCTCATCGGAGACATCTGGTACATCTTTGTTCCCGACGAATCGGGAATTCTGTTTGCCACCACTTGCCAGCCAGGAAGCTTTGACAGCGATCTGGTGATGTACACCGGGACCTGCGACTCGCTGATTCAGGTCGCTTGCAACGGTGACGTGAGTCAAGCGCCCTCGCCTGTTTGTCAGCAGTACTGGTCCGAGTTCCTGGTCGATGTCGTGGCAGGACAGACTTACTGGTTCCGCATCGGTGCCTGGGGTCAGCCTCATCCCGGAAATGGAGATCCAGGACCCGGGTCACTGACCCTGGAACTGTCCTCTTCGGGACCGACCGAGAACTGTTCTAACGGAGTCGATGACGATGGGGATGGCCTCATCGATTGTGAGGACCCCAATTGTGCCACCGATCCGAACTGCGTTGCGGCTGCTCCGGGGGATGAATGTTCTTCGGCGACGGTTGCGATCCTCGGCACCAATCCGATCGACACGACGACCGCAACCCAGAGTGCAGATCCATACGATGACGCGCAATGTCCCGGTGCCTTCCTCGGGCAGATGGCCAATGACGTCTGGTATGAGTTCACAGCACCTGTGACGAGTGACTACACCATCAGTACCTGCGATACCATCGACTTCGATTCAGATATCGTCGTCTACGCGGGCGCTTGTGGGGCTTTGACCCAGGTGGCTTGCAATGGTGACGGGCCTGGCTGTGGTGGATTTAGCAGCCTGGTCGAGATGCAAATGAATGGTGGAGATGTCTATTACATCCGAGTCGGTGGCTGGAATGCTGTCGCCGTCGGTACCGGAACCGTCGAGATCGAATCCGCGGCACCGCCACCACCGCCAGAACAATGTGGTAACGGTACCGATGATGATGGAGATGGACTGGTCGATTGCGAAGACCCCGATTGCACCGCTGATCCAGACTGCGTATGTGAAGGAACCTCCGCTTTGACGTGTGCGCAGGGTTCCGGCAATAACGTACTTCTATCTTGGGCCAATGGTGAGGCATACTCGCTAATCACCGTTTCCAGAGATGGTGTGGTCGTGGCGGCGATCGCGGGCACTAGTACCAACCACACTGATAATGCAGTTCCACTGGGTGATCATAGTTATTCAGTGATTGGAACCTGTGGAGGAACTCAGCAGGCTCCGGGTTCGAGCTGCGTGGTGACAGTCGAACAAAACGCCGGCTTTACCTTCACCGCACTCGATGTGAACTCGGGATACACTGCTGCCGGTGCCGCCTTCACCACCGACGTGGTCAGTCAGGAACTCTCCAGCAATCCCGGATTCCCGACCAACACTTCCGGTTTCTCGATCGGTCTCGGTCATGACAGCACGTTACTGGAGGGCACAGGAGTCGTTACGACCGGCCCAGTTTCAGATCTCGATGCTGGAGACGGCCCCAGCTTTTTCGACTCGGCCAACTATCCCAACGGAGTGACCGTCGGCTGCGTCTTCAGTTTCTCCTTTGCAGAAACGATCCAGATGGTCAGTGAGACTGCTCTGGTGACGATCAGTTACCAGACCTTGCCAGGGGCACTCGCTGGTGCGACGGGAACGGTCACCTCGACCCTTCAATTCGTCGAGAATCTGGGGATCCCAGCGGTTCAGAATATTATCGCATCGGATATCGGTGCCGGTATCGGGGTCATCGGTCAGAGTGGAACTGTGACCCTGGAACCTTCCGGTTTTACACTTGCAGCCGTCGACCAAACGGTGGACTTCCCCGAATCAACGGGGGCGACCAGTTTTACCGCTTCCTTTACCCTGGAAGAAGATTCTGCCAATGCCGGTTATCCGAATGATACCCAGGGTTTCTCCTTCGGAGTGGCACACGATCCAGCAATCCTGACGGTGACCGACGGTGCCGGTGCCCAGGTCATCGGTGACCTGAACGGTGGTACCGGACCGGACTTTATCGATGTGAATCTGTTTGTCGACGGCTTCACTGTCGGTTGCGTATACAGCTTCATGGGCACAGAGACGATTCAGTTCGCTTCTGCCACGGAGTTGACGACGGCTAACTACGATACAGTACCAAGGGGACTGGCGGGCTCGAGCGAGGATGTGACGACAACGTTGTCCATCTCAGCGGCTCTCGGAAATCCTCCGGTTGAGATTGTGGTGGTGGTCGGATCTGGATCGGCGGGTGTGACCGGTGTCGACGGCACCATCACTTTGACTCCTTCCGTCGGTGGATTTGTCCGTGCTGACGTCAATGACGACGGGCTCATCAACTTGGCGGATGCCATTTCGTTACTGGAAATCCTCTTCCTCGGTGGAGTGATTCAGTGTGGAGATGCGTCGGACGCCAATGACGATGAACTCGCAAACATCGCGGATGCGATCTATCTGCTCGCGTACCTGTTTACAGGTGGAGATGCGCCACCTCCTCCCTTTGGTGGTGCTTGTGGGCCGGATCCTGCCGGGGCAGCTCTTGATTGTGCCGAGTACAACTCTTGCGATTAACGGAACGTGGATGTAGTAGATCGAGTAGCCGGGGCAGAACGGAAGAGCCGTTCTGCCCCGGCTTTTTACTGGAATGCAGGGTGTTTCATTCGACCGGAAACGGGATAATGGGGTCAGAGGCAAGTTATTGGGAGTATTCGAGATGAGATTCAATTCCACAGCCATCATATTTACTTTGCTGACTCTACTTTTCTCTCCTGCCATGGTTATCGCCGCAGACCCCGTGATTGGTTGGTTGGACAGTACCCCTGATTCCTTCGAGGGATATACCCTGATGTCTCCAGGCAGTTCGACCACCACATATCTTCTCGACAATTCGGGTCGGGAAGTTCACAGCTGGCAGAGTAATTACCGACCGGGATTGTCGGTCTATCTGCTCGATGAGGGCAAATTGTTGCGTAGCGGTAAGGTGCCGGTCACTCCTGCTGATATGAACTCCGGCGGCTGGGGAGGCCTGTTCCAGGTCCTGGATTGGGATAGCAACGTTCTCTGGCAGTTTCAATACTCCGATGACCAGGTCCAGCAACATCACGATGTGGAGATGCTTCCAAACGGGAACGTGCTGGTGCTGGCCTGGGAGATGAAGAGTGCGGCAGAAGCGATAGCTGCGGGACGGAATCCGTCACTACTCAACAACGATCAACTGTGGCCGGATCACGTCGTCGAGGTGGCTCAGACGGGTCCGAGTTCGGGCGAAATCGTCTGGCAGTGGCATGCGTGGGATCACCTGATTCAGGATTTTGATCCTATCCAGCAAAACTTTGGCGTTGTGGCCGATCATCCTGAGTTGGCTGATATCAATGCGATCGGCAATACGGGTTCCGACTGGCTCCATGGCAACTCCATCGATTACCATCCGGGGCTGGATCAGATTGTGATCAGTGCGCGAGCGATCAATGAAATCTGGGTAATCGACCACAGTACCACTACCGTTGAGGCTGCCAGTCACTCCGGAGGAAACCAGGGTAAGGGCGGGGATTTACTGTATCGCTGGGGTAACCCGGAGAACTACGATTCGGGGGTGGGCACGGATCGGTTTCTTTACGGTCAGCACTGTGTCGAGTGGATCCCGCCCGGTTTTCCCGGCGAAGGAAATATCACCATCTTCAATAATGGCAATGGTCGACCGGGCCCTGATTTTTCAGAGGTGCTGGAGATCGTTCCTCCGGTCGATTCGACCGGAGCTTACTTCCTCACCGCTGGGGGAGTGTATGGCCCTGAGGCTCCGATCTGGATTTACAGCGATCCTGTCCCGGCTAATTTTCAGGCTGGTTTCATCAGTGGTGCTCGTCGTTTGGCTAACGGCAACACCATCATCTGTGATGGGCCGACCGGTTTTCTGTTTGAAGTGACACCGGACCAGGAGATCGTCTGGAGCTATGAGGTTCCTGTTTCAAATGGGATCCCCAGGGCGCAAGGAAGCCAGATTGTGGCTGGAAATAGCCTCTTCCGCACCCACCGTTTTGCTCTTGATCACCCATTTCTGGCTGGAAGAGATCTCACTCCCGGTGCTCCTGTCGAGACCTATCCTTCTCCTGCCGATTCGGACGGGGATGGGGATGTCGATCTGCAAGATTTCAGCTGCTTCGAACAGCATTTCACCGGTTCTGGCCCCGGTACTGGCTTACCCCTTTACGAGAATGCAGGGGGGTTTTACTTCGATTTCGATTTGGATGGAGATGTCGACTGTGACGATGCGGACTCGATGGAATTGATCTGGACACCCGACCCGGCTTCCTTCCCGGAAATCCCTGGCTGTACTACCGGTGTTGAGTTTGTCCGAGGGGATGCTAATGATGATGGAAGCCTCAACATCGCTGATGCTGTGGCGATTCTTCAGTACCTGTTTTCCAATGGATTCTTGAACTGTCTTCAGTCGTCAGATCTCAACGACGACGAATCTCTCGACATCAGCGATGCGATTTCGTTGCTCCAGGTGTTATTTGGCTCCGGTAGTACCATTCCGGCACCAACAGGGAGCTGTGGTCTGGATCCAACTCCTGGCGGGCTGACTTGTGAGAGTTCGCTCTGTTCTTGATCGGTTGCGTGGCTGTGGGGGAAAAGGGGTGGTCGTGCGTCGTTTTGGCCAGGTGATCGGGCTTGATCCTGAATGCATCGAGGAATATCGACGGTATCACGCCAGGATTTGGCCCGAGATTGAAGAAGCAATCCAGCAGGCGGGAATCCGAAACTACTCGATTTACCTCGACCGGGAGCAACTGTTCGCATACTTCGAGTACCACGGTCCAGACGCCGAGTTCGATCAGCGGATGGCGGCTCTGGCAGAAGCCCCGAGGATGCGCGAGTGGTGGGACATCATGGAACCGATGCAACGACCACTGGAGGATCGGGCGCCGGATGAGTGGTGGAAGAATCTCGATGAGGTGTTCCACCAGGATTGAGCTACTTTTCTTTTCAGCAGTGAGCCCGGCTGTAATCAAGATTCCTGGTCAAAGATCGCCCGGTTCATGATCTCCATGATCTCGTCGTCGATGCCTCGTCCTCTTGGTTCTCCGTTCATCAAAAGGATGAAGCCCACTTTTTTATCCGGGTCGTAGTACATCATCGTCAAGACGCCAGGGTCGCTGCCGTCATGTCCGATGAGTGTCCCCTCCTCGTCTTCTTGAGACTCGCGAAACCACACCAGGCCTTGAGTCTCTTCCAGTTCTGGATACTGGACTCGTAACATCTCACGAACTGTTTTGGCCTCGAGGATGCGCTTGCCCTGATATTCTCCCGAGCCCATCACGCAGAGCAGGAACCGGGCCAGTTGCGGTGCACTGGTACGAAGAGTTCCGGCGGGATAGTCAAGATAACCATGGTGTCCCAGTGGTTGCTGCTTCCCTTTCTTCCACTCGTGAGGGATGGCGATTTCCGCCCGGTCGAGTGGCTTGAGACGGTAGGAACTTCGCTTCATCGCGAGTGGTTTGAAGATCCCTTGATGGCACAGTTCCTCGAAAGGCTTTTTTGCCGCTACTTCGGCCACGTGGGCAGCCAGTGCAACGCCGACGTTGCTGTACTCATTGCGTTTTCCCGGTGCCCACCGCTGGAAATTTCGGCGTGCCTTGTACCACTCACCATCTGGGACCAAATAGCGTTTCAAGGAATCTCCCAGCGATACGGGGAAGTCGCCATCTTTGACCCAGGTGCCCTCCAGCAGATTCCAGTTGTCACGGATTGCAGCGGTGTGGGTTAGTAATCTCCGCAGAGTGATCGGAATTTTCGGATGCTCAGGGTGTCGCACCTTGAACGGCAAGACATCGTTGATGTCGGTGTCGAGGTCGATCAGTCCCTGTTCCACTTGCTGAAGGATGGCGCAGACGGTCACCGTCTTGGAAACAGACGCGAGTTGGAACAGGGTATCGGAGGTGACCGGTCTTTTGGCGGCGACATCAGCCCAGCCAAAGGCACCGTTCCAGAGGATTTTCTGATGCTTGACGATGGTCACCGCAAGACCCGCCACATGACGACGTTCCATCAGATCCTTGAGGCTGCTTTCCAATTTCTTGGCCCCGGGGAAAGCGGCCTTTTCGCTTTTCGATCCGGAATCCGCTGGTTTTTCAGCCTCAGGGGGTACCTGAGACCAAACTGAGGAAGTCAGTAATAGGAGACACAGTAACGACAGCAGGGATCTTGAAATCTTGAGCATGGCGCAGTCCCTAATCGGAGGAGCAGGCCGTCTGGCGTTGAGTTCCGAGTCCCTCGATGGAGAGTTCCATCACATCTCCTGCTTTCAGGAAACGCGGTGGGTCGAGACCCAGACCGACTCCCGCAGGTGTACCTGTGGATATGACGTCACCTGGTAAGAGAGTCATGTACTGGCTGACGCTGGAGAGAATCGTTGGGACATCGAAAAATAGTTCTCGTGTGTTGGACTTCTGCAGCATTTCACCATTGACGGTCAACCACATGTCGAGGTGGAGAGGATCTGGTAATTCGTCTGGTGTCACCAATTCCGGTCCCAGTGGAGCAAAGGTGTTGCAAGACTTACCCTTGACCCATTGCCCGCATCTTTCGAGCTGGAATTCTCGTTCAGAGAGATCGTTATGAAGACAGTAACCCGCGATTCCCTTGGTTGCAGTTGCTTGATCGGCGTAGCTGAGGGTGTTGCCGACAACCACCGCCAGTTCGACCTCCCAGTCTGACTTGGTGCTGGAAGGTGGAATTAACACGTCATCGTTTGGACCGACGATGGCGGTGGTGGATTTGAAGAAAATCACCGGTTCGGCGGGAAGTTCAGCACCTGTTTCCTTGGCATGGTCGCGGTAGTTGAGTCCGATGCAGACGATCTTGCTGGGACGCCCGACGGGTGGGCCGAGCCGGACACCCTGCGGAACCTCGTCAGCAGTGGGGCCCTGTTGCTCGAGCCATGAGGCCAGACGCGACAGTCCATCTGTTTCGAAGAATTGTTCATTCCAGTCTTCACCAAAGCCGCTGCAATCGATGCGTTTGCCATCGGGTAGTACAGCACCGGGCTGTTCCTGGCCGGGATGGCCGAAGCGAAACAATCTCATCAATCCTCCTAGATCACCATCACGCCGCCATCGATGGGAAAGGAATGCCCGGTGATGAAAGCAGATTCATCGCTGCACAGAAATAGAGCGAGATCTGCCACTTCCTC
>Ga0310342_100000762_pt1 | contig 18869 bp, 28 predicted proteins | sample S15DNA20500_MG_FD_206155 | JGI IMG/M metagenome (GOLD analysis project Ga0310342, IMG submission 206155) | Marine microbial communities from station ALOHA, North Pacific Subtropical Gyre - S1503-DNA-20-500_MG | ecosystem: Environmental > Aquatic > Marine > Oceanic | place: Pacific Ocean: North...
GATTCTCTACAGGCCGCGATATGGCCTATGACTCAACATCGACTAGTCACATTGGACGATGGTACAGATGTCGCTGTGGAGCCGGATTTGAAGGCCCTTCAACAGGTGCTCTCGATTATGGATCGACGTAGTAAGTTGCTGGGTATGGAACAGAGGAATGTGAGCGTTCAGATGGATGTGGCGCTCTCACAGCCGAATCAGATTCGGGCTTCTGTAGCAGGGACGAATGCGGACTCTTTCACGCGTACCTCTTTCTCAGCGGAAGATGAAGCCAAAGAACTGTTGAGCCTCATGGTTAAGTCGGGGGTTGTGTCACCAGACGAGATAGAGGGGGCTCTCGGAGTGAAGGGCACTGAGGATCTATTAGAGGGCAGGGTAGTGGAGGCCGAGATAGTGGAGGCCGAGATAGTGGAGGACACTGATGGCTGACATTGAGGGTGGCAGCCCTACCACGACAGGCGACGACACGGTGACAGTCAGCATGTCAGTACCCCTACCCCCCCTGCCTACCACGCCCCCTAGGCACGGGATCCATCCGGATGCCACCAACTGGAACGCGCCTGAGCCAGAGGTCGGAGATCCTGCCTATGAGGACGACCCTGTCATGTCTGTCCTAGCACCCCCCGCACCACCCGTGGAGGGTAGCGAATCGACATTCGCCCCAGGACAAGACAACATTGAGGCTGCCATGCACGAGATGGCTGAGGGCATGGACCTCACCGTCTCCACCAAGGTGAGCGATGACGATGGGCCTGCTGACAAGCAGATCCTCATACGGGCCACTGAGCATGACAGGGAACGGTGGAAGCGTGCCGCCGAGGTAGAGGGGGTATCCCTCTCTGCACTCATCAGGTCGACTATGAATACCAAGGTAACCGAGATACTTGACTGCACTCACCCCCTACAGTTTCGCAAGAGTTACCCTTGGGCTGAGTTCTGTACGAAATGTGACATGCGCCTACACGGCTAAGCAAGGGGACAACACGGTGCTGAGGGTCATCCTTGAACCATGGGAATACGAGCATGCCACCCTGGTGGGGGCACGCCGCTACACAGCCAACTGGGGTAAGGCCAACGCCCCCTGGTACAGGGCTGAGCGCATGGAGGATGACCGCACAGCACAGGTAGCAGCAGCCATATGTGAACTGGCTGTGGCTAGGGCCACCAACCGCTACTGGTCAGGGCATGTGTGGCCTGCCAGTGAGCACAAGGCACGACGAGAGACACCTGATGTGGGTACCAACATAGAGGTACGCAGGGTGAGGACATCGAAGAGTGCCGCTGTACGCAAGCATCAGGTAGGCAAGGGGCTAGTGCTGTTCGTTGCCTACGCTGTACCCCCTGAGTTCAGAGAGGTAGAGATATTGGGATCTATAGGCATGGATAGGGCATGGGAGTTAGGAGAGCCCTCTTCCTATGACAGCGAAGGAACTCGGCTAATATCACCATCGCACCTCACGCCTCTAGATGGAGACAACATATGGGCTATGACGAAGGCAACGTTGTCGACATCCTCGAACGTCTATACGCCCTCGCAGTAACAAGCAAAGAACAGGGTGCCCCCAAGATAGGGGAGTGCGCCAAGGATGCTGCTGAAGCGATCATGCTCCTACAAGGAGAGATCGCTGAACTAGAAGCAGAGTACGAAGAGAAGTACGAGTTGACCACAGAGTTGGTGAAGGCGATCAAGCAGTACGTTGTCAATGCTGAGGGTGATCCTGTACTAGGGCCTGCGATCAAGCAGTGGATCAGGGTGGTCAGATATGAGGGCGGCTGAGAGGTACGCCATCTGCCTAGAGTGTGATGAGTTCAGGGCATGGGCTAAGCAGTGCAAGGTATGCAAGTGCATCATGCCTATCAAGGTGAGGCTACCTGAGTCAGTGTGCCCCCTAGGTAAGTGGTAGGGGGTAGGGGTACAGGTAGGTAGGGAGTATCACCTTATTACCCGTGGGCCTCAAGCGATCGATCAACCACCTGATCCGGGGACGACCACCACCATGCCTACCTCATAGGGGGCTGCACCATTGATGGTGACGATGTCCCTCATGGCGTGAGTCACATCACCACTACATCTTTGCGATGCGATAGTCCAAGGACTCTCATACGCACGAGCGACATGTTCACCTCCGACACATGTGTAGTTATCAGTCAACGACAAAGCGAAAGCGGCTACCCCAGCGAAGCCTGCGACACACACAGCAAGCAACAGATTGGACCACCGCTTAGACAACCAACGTGCGACTTTCGAGACGGCTTTCGAGGGTGGCAAATGAGGGATAGAAATATGAGATGCCATCAGCGATGTCATGAGGCCTTTACGAACGAGGCGTTTTGAAGGGGGGAAAGTTGTGGAGTCAGAAGAGGACTGTGATACTTCCAGCGTGGCTCCAGGGGCGCTGTGTGCGGCTCTCATGAGCACTGAGCGCAAGGGATAGGAAACAGCACAGCAAGGGGCAAGTGGTGCATGCGGTTGCGTATCCTACACAGTCGAATGGCTAAGTGGTGGCATTTCTAAATGGCATTGCGAATGGGATTGCGATAGGGGTGTTATTTGCGCCATGGCGGGGCTGCCTTTCGCGCCGACTCGCGCTGCGTGGGGGGGAGTGAACGACATTTTTTATTCCCCTTGTTTTGGTTTGTTTAAACTCGTTCTCCTATTTTCCATCCGAGGATGGCGCCGGCTGGGAGTAGGAGGGCGATGGCCCACCAGTCTCCGATGAGGCCTCCGGCGGTGATGCTGGCGCTGATGGCGAAGATGGCTCCGAAGAAGAGGTTTTTGAGGGGGATGATGGTCATGTTGTTTTGAGTTCTTTGAGTAGTGGGCTTGTGTGGTGGTCGATGAGTTCTTCCATTTTTTCGGCTAGTCCTGCCCATCCTGTGAGTGTTTTGACTTTGTCTGCGGTGAGGTGGGTGCGTATTTCTTGTAGGCCGTTTAGTATTTCTATTTTGTATAGGTTGACTGTGCGTATTCCGTCGTATTGTGCTTCGTATGTTTCTTTGCCTTTGATGGCGCGTGTGGTGATGGCGGCGCTGATGGTGGTGGTCATAGTGAGAGTCCTATGGTTAGCATCCATATGGCGAGGGCTAGTGTTATGCCTGTCCAGATGAGGGTGTACTTGCGTAGTGATCGTTGAAGTTGTTTTGAAGAGTGCCGGTGGGCCATTTTGGCGATTTCGTCGCCGTCGATTGGGAATCCGTATTCGACGTAGTCGTCGGCTTGGAGGAGGATTTCGATGCAGGAGGAGATGACGGTGGTGGTTTGGGTGGTGTGTTCGTCGCCTTTTTCTTGGGAGGCGTGTGTGAGGTCGACGAGGTAGGTTTGGAGGAGTGAGGCGGTAGTGGCCATGACGGATTTTCCTGGGTCGGCTGGTGTGCTTGGTTTATTTAATCCAGGGTGTTGCTGTGTGTGTCTAGTATATATCTGTTTCAGTCTTGCTTTTTGACTTGGTCGGTTGCTCGGCGTATGCGCCCGTTTTCGGTGCCCATGGTTGAGCGTTGTAGGGCTTTGCGGGCTTCTTCTTCGCTGAGGTTGTCCGGGTCGATGCCGAGGAGTTTTGCGGCTTCAGCGATGATTCGTTTGGGAGGTTTTGGCATGTGGCCCTTCTTACTCTCCGACGAGCCAACTCCAAATTCGAGCCGGCCGTGATTTCTTCTTGATTGGTGGCGTGTAGCGGCTGAGTGTGGGCGGCATGGTTTCTGCCGGCTTGATGTCCTTTGTGAGCATGTCTGCCACCGGGGTTGGGGGTGGTGTTTTTGCTTTTGGACGAGTTGGAGAAGTGGCTTTCACTTTTGGAGCGTAGGTGGGCTCCTTCTTTTTGGCCACCGGCTTTTTCTTTGCTGGGGCCTTCTTGGGGGCGGTTGCCTCTCGTTGTTTAGCCGCGGGGTTGCGAGGCTTGGTTGTCGCCTTGGTTCCCGCCTTCGGCTGTTCGTAGGCTTCGTTCACGTCCGGGGTTGACTTGTCGTCACCCTTGTACGTTCCGTCCTTGTTCCGAGCCCGCTTCTCAGTAGGCTTTTTCGTGCCGCTCTTTTTGGCGGCTGGTTTCTTTTGTGCCATGACTCTATGTTAGTCGGGCTTCCCGCCGCTGAGGGTTACTTGAAGTAATCTCAAGCGCGTGGACATCTACACAGACATTTATGCGAAACTCGCGCTGGCTATCACAAGTACTCAATTGGCCAAACAGAACGCCGTTGAGGAGTTCGGTATTGGTGAGGATCTCCCCTTCATGTTCTTCGGATGGCGGGAAAGTGTCCTGTCGGTGATCATGGCGTTTTCTCATGCCGACATGCAGGTGTCAGTAGAGGAACGTCTCCCCAAGGTCAATTTTGCTTGCAGTGTGATGCGTTCTATTTATTGGTGTGATTCAATCACTTTTGTTGCCGAGGGGTTCATGTCGAAAGAACCATGGGAACTAAAGGGTCGTGCTTTGACGGAAGCGTTCATAGCGAAAGACGCGAAGGTATCTGAGTGTATTACTTCATCTCATATTTCGATTAACCGAAACGGCGTTTCCGAGGTGATGCTGATGAGCACCCCATACGACACCCTCTTGGGGAAACATGTCGTCTGGGGTGACCAGTCGGCTTATTCTAAGGGAACGGAGCATGTGTTGCACGACGCGCCGATCCTTTCGGTGATCTCTGGATCTCTTACTGAGGACTGCGAGCAACTAGATGAGGAGGAGCAGGTGGAGATTTGCGGGGGGCTGGTGGCGAACGGAATCAACATCCAGGAGTTTGAATCCCCTTCCTGTCTTGGTTAGAACTTCATGGTCGGATAGGAAGTCCGTTTGGTCGGCTGCGCTTCTCGCTCCTTGGCGATCTTCTTCAACGCCCGCCTGCCTTTTTTCCTCTGGTACTCGGCTCGCTTCTGAGCCTGATTAACTTTGCGCTGTTGCTTGTGTTTCTTCATGCCGGAAAGTTGGGCATCGCCTGATAGCGAGCCTTCTCGGGGATTACCCATCGAACGCCCCCACGGGGGTCCCTCGTATCTCCCTCTCTTCGTGGAATGACGTGAACATGGGCGTGCTCAACGGTTTGACCGCTGAAAGCCCCAACGTTCGTTCCGATGTTCATGTCGGTAACCCCCGCACTTCGAAGGTGGTCTGCGACCAGATTGACCATTGACCACAGGTCGGATTGTTCGTCTCTGTCCAATTGGAGCACAGTGAAGACATGGCGCCGTGGGACAACCAGCATGTGACCGGGTGTGACCGGGAAGTTGTCAGGGAATGCCGCTGATGATCGACCGATAGTGACCCCGGCACCCTTGGGTTCCCATCCGCTCTCCAGTCCTGCGATCTCACAGAACGGGCACTCGTCTACACGAACTCCGGATTCCACAAATGCTCCCAAGTCTCAGGACCAACGCAGCCGTCCCTGGCTAGTCCTTCCATCCTCTGGAACTTCTTGATTGCCCAGTGGCAACGCCATGAGAACACGCCGGTGTTCTTCATTGTCCCAAAGAAGCCAAGCGCGATGATGCGCTCTTGGAGAGTGCTGACGATGGGGCCGCGTGACTTGCGCTTTCTCGACAGCGGTTCGGCTGCCACCTGTGCCGCGCAGTCAGCGATGTAGGCGAGGATGCCCAAAAAGTCGGGTTTTATTTCGACCTTGTCGTCCTTGGATTCTTTGACTGCCGGAGCATCGAACCAGCCTTCGGCATCCCGGGGTTGGTGATGCCACCACTCGCGGGCTTTGATGGTGGGGACGACGCCGTAGCGTTCGGCGATGTTGTTGACTTCCCATTTCGCAATCTTGTTGCTGACCATGTGCATATCGACCGCATAGCAAAATCCGTCGTCCTGGGTCATGTGCCAACTTCCTCTCCACCAGCCACCGGCACCGAAGCGGCGGTCTGGGTTGGCAGCGAGGTTGCCGGTTCCGTTCTTGTACTTCTTGTAGAAGTACGCCTGCTTGGCGTAGGTGCGACACGCGCTGCTGATCTTCACTCTGCCAATGATCTGAGGGTCAGCGAAGAAAGCCTCTAGTCGTTTAACGAAGCGCGGGTGGAGCAGTGAGAGGTCAACGTTCTTGCCTGTGACTGGAATCATGTAGCCACAGTAGCACCCGGGAGAGTTCTATTTGACTACAGGCCTTAGGTCTTTCCCCAGCAGGCTTTACTGGGATTCCAATGATGTACTCCACTGCTGTAGAACAGCCACGCTGCGACTCCGACGTTGGCTCGCCCGTTAAACGGGTCGTAATGTTCGAAGCCTGCTCTTGTGGAGCGTTCCTGCCAATACTTCGCTAGATGCTGGAACCAGCCAACAGCGAGGGCGACCGACACTACTTCTGAACCGGTGTGATGGGTCTGACCGGATGATTCGCAAAAGGCAATCATGCGAGCCAGCACCCTGTCTTCTGGGAGGAAGTATTCGTTGATCAGTTCTCCCAAGGTGGGGAGTTCGTAGTGTCCGTCGCCCGGCTCACAGCCGTGTGAACACGGCGTCGGCGTCTGCCCGAACTCCGGGTAGTTCCGGTAGAGGACGGCAGTCGGACCACCGAGTGCTTCGATGTGGGCCTTGCGTGTCTGCGGCCCGTAGACACCGTCAACGGATCGCATGCCCAATTCCATTTGGAGGGCGGTGACATCCTGACTTCGTTCAAAATATCGGTACTGTTGGCCGGTCATGGAGTTGGCGTATTCAGATTTTTCGGGGGTTGCTATCACTCTTTGGAAGGCGATCATCGCCTGTGTATAGCGTCGGGAGTCGTGAAGCGAGAGATGACTGGGTGACGGGACTGGTATGGCTTCACTAGTAACGGCCTCCACCGGGGACGCAATGGGGATTGTGTTTTCCGGCGGGGGCAGAGTGGTTTCGGGCGCAACTTCGATGGGTGACGGACTGGAATGGGCCCGAAAGCGAAATGCTTCGGAGAATGTGGAAGCGTTTTCTGCTGCGGCAGTGGTGCCGAAGGCGACGTTGGCTGCGATCCATATAAAGGACAGAAGGATGCCGGAGAGCACCCGCAGGCGCAGGTTGGTGACGGTCACGGTAAATAGTTTATCTTAAACTTCTACGTTTTCGACAAACTTTTGGTCAAGGACTGCCTCGATGAAGGTTTCAACGTCGGCCAGGATGAGACATGCGCGGATCTTTCCATCGGCGGTTGACTCGGTGATCTCTAGTCCCATGGACTGCATAAGTAGGTCTGCCTGCTCCGAGGCTTCCTCGACAAGCGCATCGATTTCCTCGTCGTTCGCATCGTCGATGGGGGTAAACACCATGAAGAATTCCACGATGTGGTTCAATATGGCGAGTCTGGCGTCGTTTAGGGAAGGCATGGGCGCAGGGTAGTCCTCTTGTTTGTGACGGTCAAGCGGGGTGTGACGGGTGTCACGCATTTCCCCCTCTCAGAAGGAGGTTTTTCATTTGGCCTCCGTAGACTAAGTAGGGCACATTCCCATAACCTCTATCTGCTTGGAGATACATCGTGCCTACCACCATTACCCGCCCGTCCATTCGGCAGTTCATTTTCGACCGTCTGGAACTGAGCGGAAACCGTGAGCCGACAGAGCAGGTCGTTCAGGCGATCCTCGATCATGCCGCCTCCATGCCTACCAAGGCAGAAGTCATCGCGTTCTTGTCCGAGGGCTCTGGTCTTGCCGTAAGGGTTGCCGAGATCCGGTGTGCCATTCGTGATTCCGTTGAAGCCGAAGCCCGTCGTGAGGCCGAAGACAGCGCCCGCCGGGACGCCAGCGGTGCCAGCATCTCCGCAGACTATCAGGGGCTCGATGGACAGCCTCGGCCGATCCTTGTGCCCGGGCTTCTGAGCCGGGACTGGTTGGCTCAGCCTTTCGACGACAAGGCCTTCACCGTGACCCTGGGTGTCAAGATCTCCTATACCCGTGGGTCTGCCCCCCGCGAGGTTTGGGAGTCCTACCTTCTCCACGCCAAGGCTCACGAGGCCAAGTGGTCGCAGAACGTGGACGAGGCCAAGATCATTCTCAACGTGTTCGATACCTCGGGGGCTGCCTGCCTCGACGATGTCGAGGAAATCGACAGCCATCTGGCGCTGTTGAGTGACTTCACTCTCGAGGCTCCCCCCGAGTAATACCTTTCTCACCCGGCCGTTGCCTTCGCGTCACCCTATGATTGACCGCCGGGCTCAATCCCAACGACAACCAACTCATGGAGGTATATAAACCATGGATATTGGGCTAATTAACCTGCCAATGCAGGCTGAAATCAAGGAACAGTACGGCGAACTTCGGGACACAGCCCGGACGCATTTTGACATGCAGCAGACCCGCATCCGGATCGAGAATCGCTGCTATGCCTCTCTGTTGGACACAATGGGCGAGGACGCGCCGAAGCGTGATACCGCAGCCTTCCGGAAGATGTGTGCGAGTTACTACAGGGGTAATCCCGTGGACGAGGATGGGAACATTCTCCCCATGGATTCTCTCGAGGAAGGCACATACGAACTACTGGTAAAGGCCGAGACTTTCGCAGGAAAGTTGCTCGACTCGCAGATGAGGGCCATCGTTGGTCCCTTCGTCGGCACTTGGCTTGAGACGCCCGGCATTGGTGATCGGACGGTTGCTCGTTTGCTGGGCGAGATCGGTCACCCGATCGTGGCTTTCCCTTCGCACTGGGAAGAGGGCGACGAGGATGAGGGGGAGGACAAGAGGGTCCTTGTTTCCGACGATCCATTCGTGCGTCGCGTGTCAGACCTTTGGGCCTACACCGGACACGGTGATCCCACGCGCAAGCGCGAGGTCGGCATCGATCAGGCAACAGCCCTTGCCTTGGGGAATCCCCGGGCCAAGAGTCTTGTCTACCTCATGGCGGAGAACTGCAAGCGTCTGAACGGTGGGATTACCTCAACCGGGAAGCCTCGGAAGTTCTCCCCGTACCGCAACGTGTACGACACCAAGCAGGAGCATTACAAGGTCGCTCGTCCCGAGTGGACTCCCGGCCATCGCCAGCAGTCGTGTCTACGGATTGTAGGCAAGGAGATTCTCCGGGATCTCTACAACGCTTCTCTGGCGGACTTGGTGAAGTCCGGAGCAGTCGAGACCGGCGTGCTGGATGCACGTCAGGCCAAGGCTGCTTAGACGATCTGCCCCCACCGGGAAAAGACAAAATCCCCATTGCGTCCCCCCGGTGGGGGCCGTTTCGAGTAGGGGGTGGCGGCGCGCTTGGAGGTTCGGCGCCATCCCTTGCTCCTTTTACTCTCCTACCTGTCGGTGGCGCAGCGTTTGCATCCGTAACCAAGTCGCGGGGGGAGATAGGTAGGCCTGCCGGCCCACTTCTGGTCCGACGACCGTTTTAAAGGCGAGCCGGCGGGTCTGCCGACCCACTCTTCGGGCGTTGCAATCTCGTAACAAACTGTCTAGACTTGTGTGAATAATCCAGAGAGGGGCGTGACGTGAGTAAGGCTTTGCTAGCGGCAGTCGTTGTCATAGTCGTTGTTGGCGCTGTTCTAACCGCCAGTCCTGCTGGTGCCGACCACGACATGGTGTACGCGCCCTGTGACCCGGAAGACACCCGGTCGGTAGACGAACGCGTCTGGTACATCGACTACCAGTCGGGTGTAATCCTCCGGTATGACGATCCGTGGTGGAGTGAACGGCCAGGGCTGGCCGGTTACACGAACTGGCATCATCAGTGCCGGTTGGGGATGACTGGTGTCTGGCAAGCCGCACCGATCTTGCCGCAGCCGCACCCGCCGGACTATGCGATTGAAACTCGGAGTCCCGCCGTCGTCTGTGACGCGGCAACCGGCTACACCCGCATGGGCGCGGTAGAGATCGAACAGCGCGTCAATGCTCTCATTCCCGACGGGTTAGACATCAACAGCCTGACGATCACAGACGCTGGAATCATCATTGCTGGTACACCCTCACCACTGCTGATCGAAGCCGGAATTATTCGGGAATGGGCGATAGACCACAACGGCACCTCGCGTCACTACCTTGATCCGTATTGGGAGTACCGCTTCACGCACTTGCCCAACGAGCGCTTTTGGGAGGCTGGTTGCACAACTGCTCCGCTGCCAGCAACTACCACGACGAGTACTACGACTACAACAGTTCCGGCGGTGACCACCTCGGGTCCGACAACCGATCAAGAAGCGATCCCGCCAACCACAACAACGCAGGCCGTTGTAGACACGACAACCACGCTCGTCCCGCCTGCGACCACTACTACGCAGGCCCCAGCAGAACCGGCACCCGAATTCGAAACGCCTGCAACTACTACCCTGGCCCCCTTACAAGCGACATCCTCCCCTCTCCCGCCCGGGTATGACCTATTTACGGCCCAATACGAGGGATGGCCCTTTTACGAGACGATCATCCTGCTAGAAGAACGCTACCCACAGGGAACTGCCGGCAAGTATCACTTCCGCCTCTCTGCGGCAGTTGAGTTCTTACGGCTGGATGGAATGATTGGTGCGCTTGATGCCACCTGGAACAGTGGAGAATAATATGTACATTTACGTTAAGGCCAGCCTAAACGAACCTACTTGGGAAACAGGCTATTACCTGACTAAGTACAGTCATGACGGCCGTCCGTATATTCAGTTTTTCCCTGAATCGGCATGGGACACTCCTGATGAAGCAGCGGCAAGGGTGAACTATCTGAACGGTGGAACTGGACACCCATCATGGATGTCTAAGAAGAGGACCGAGGGGATGGATGCTACGGAGATGGCACGAGAACTCGTGAAGTTGCAGCAGGAGAACTCAGGAGCCGCTGATTACATAGAGGAAATGGAGTCCTAATGCCCGGCTGTATCTGTGGTCGATCGCCAACTGGGATGTGTATCGGTTGGCATAATCTGACAGAAGACGAATACCAGGCCAAGACAGAAGAAGAGAAGGCAGCGCTAAGGGAGCCGTATACTGGTGGAGAGGTGTAACCCATGATTACTCTTACCGATGAAGCCAACAGCAAGGTCCATGAGTTGATCGTTAGGGAAAACGAGCCGAACCTTGCACTGCGGGTTGCGGTACGGCCTGGTGGCTGCTCGGGGTTTAGTTACGAAATGTATTTCGATACCGATAGGGCCGATGACGACATCGAGCATGCCTTCGGTGAAGTACGAGTGGTTCTTGATCCGTCCAGTGCCATGCTGTTGGAGGGAGCCACTCTTCTCTACAAAGACGGCTTGACTGACGCTGGATTCTCCATCGACAATCCGAACGCCCAGCGCTCCTGCGGCTGCGGACAGTCCTTTTCCTAACGATGGCAAACATCAACGCGATACGACACGATACCCTTACTCTTGGGGAATGGAAAAAGGCCAGGCAGGCCGAATATCTGCGAATGGAAAAACAACTAAAAGACAAGAAGGCAAAGAAGTAAGCAAGGTATAACCCATGTCAGAATACGAGCATGCCGTCCTTTGGATAATCGGTGGTTCCATAGTCCTTGCGACAATCATCCTGATCTTCACCTTCTTCGACAGTAGGGGAAATTGAACTACAATCGTTAGGTGAACATTACCCCAACACCTGACGGCGGGTTTCAGGCACGCACTTCTTTAATGCATGGCGGCCTTACCGAAGGCTACATTCTCCATGCCGACCGTGAGCAATGTCCGGTCTGCGGCCATCCGACCGGCGACTGTGCCGGTGATTTGGAATCTCCCGACTCTCTTGTCGGCTGGCATGACAGTCCAGACTCGATGAAGCAAGTCCAGATGGTGTATGTGGAGAACGAGATTTGGGAAGAAAAACAGATCACCCCGGGTCGTACCACCAAGATTCTTAAGCATCGGGCCGGGTCGTCGATCCCCTACGAGGAAGCCAAAAAACTCGGCTTGGTTTGACGCTTTCTGTATTCTCCTGTGGTCTACAATCGGTAGAGGTCGCCCGTCCGGTTTCTTAGCCGCCCGCCCTACCGAGTTGAAGATTGCAGGTCAATGCCCCTAATCACAGATGATTTCATTGAAACGTACAAGACACAGACACCACCTTGGGGCTTTGGAGGGTTGGGGGAAATCGTTTTCCTCAGGACGTACAGTCGCAAGAACGGCGACGACCGAACCGAACTGTGGCCGGAGACTCTTCAGCGGGTAATCAATGGCGCCATCGAAATCGGTGTGCCGTACACCCAGGCTGATGCCGAACTTCTGTTCGATCACATGTTCAATCTGCGTTGTTCGTTTGCCGGTCGTGGGCTCTGGCAGTTGGGCACACCTCTTGTTCAGAACATGGGTGGAGCGAGTCTCAACAATTGCTACTTCGTCAACATCGAGACGGTGGAAGACTTCGAGTTTGTGTTCGACATGCTCATGTTGGGTGGCGGCGTCGGATTTTCCGTGGAGCGGGCCAAGATCCACGAACTCCCCAAGGTGAAGCCGGGGGTGACAATTATCCACGAGCGCACCAACGACGCCGACATTATTGTGCCGGATTCACGCCAGGGATGGAGCCGGCTGCTGCACTCCACGCTCAAGTCATTCTTCGACACCGGCAAGTCCTTCACCTACTCAACGATCCTGATCCGGGAGTCAGGAGCGGAACTCAAGACGTTTGGTGGTACCGCCTCAGGACCCGGTGCTCTGATCGACGGAATTGCCGACATTTGCGCAGTGATGCAGGGTCGAGAAGGCAAGAAGTTGCGGTCTGTTGATGTTCTAGATATATGTAACATAATTGGGCGGGTTGTGGTGTCCGGCTCGGCACGACGCTCTGCTGAGATCGCCATCGGTGACCCCGATGACGTTCTCTTCCTCCGAGCCAAGAACTGGGCGACGGGAACCGTTCCCGCCTGGAGGTCGCACAGCAATAACAGTATTTATGCCGACACCTACGACGAAATCCTGCCGGAGTTGTGGAAGGGGTATAACGGCAATGGAGAACCGTATGGACTCGTTAATCGTAAGTTGGCTCGCCGGGTTGGAAGGCTCGGAGAGACGAAAACTGATAATAGCATTGAGGGGTTCAACCCCTGCGCCGAGATTGCGCTCGGGGATGGGGAGAGTTGCAATCTGGCGACGATTTTTCTCCCGAATATTGAGTCATTGAAGCAGATGCGGGAGATCTCCCGCTTGCTTTATCTGGCACAGAAGCAAGTCACACGGCTTGAGTACCCCTACGAGAAGACGACCAAGATCGTCGCCAAGAACTCGAGGCTGGGCCAGTCTGTGACGGGAGTGTTACAGGCGTCTGAAAAGCAGTTGAACTGGATGTCGCAGATTTATGACTTTTTGTCCGGCTTGGACGAGGAGTACTCGAAGAAGCACAACCTGCCTAAGTCGGTTCGCCTAACCACAGTTCAACCCTCAGGGACGCTGTCTCTACTGCCAGGGGTTACACCGGGCATACACCCTTCATACGCCAAGTTCTATATTCGCCGGGTCAGGTTTCGCTCAACGGATCCGCTGGTGGAGGCGTGTCGTCAGCGTGGCTACAAGGTTCAGTGGGATGTGGGTTTGGACGGGCAGAAGGATCGCACCAGTCAGGTCGTTGAGTTCCCCTGTGAGTCTCCAGAAAACGCTGTTTTGGCCAGCGAGATGTCGGCGGTAGATCAACTGGAGTGGATCAAGCGCATGCAAGCGGAGTGGGCGGATAACGCTGTTTCAGTGACGGTGTATTACAAGATGGATGAACTGTCGGAAATCCAGGAATGGTTGCAGAAGAACTACAAGAATTCGATCAAGAGTGTGTCATTCTTGTTACACACCGATCACAATTTCCCTCTGCCTCCATACGAAGAAATTACAGAGAAAGAATATGAGAAGTCACTCGCGAGTGTCGATCTTTCAGTTCCATTGGTGGCAATGGGCTCTGACTCTGTCGACTTTGATGACTGCAACACTGGTGCATGTCCTATTAGGTAAGGCTAAAGAGATTCGATCTTTTCTGCTAGATTCCTGAGTCCGTTCTGCATCATCTTCTGTGTGAAGTCCTCGACTTGCCCCGCCAGATTCCTGAGTTCTGCGGCTAAAGTCTGTGGGTTCGTGAGAGCGTTTGCTTCCTCGGGAGTGGGATCAAGTGGCTCGACTGCCTCCGATTCTGCAGTTTCCTTGGCGGCCTCTTCCTTCTCGGCGATCATTCTGGCGATCGCATCCCAGTCGATGCCCGGATCAGCGAGATCGGCACCCAGGTTTTCCAACTTGTAGTCGGAGATGTCCCACGCCATGTTTTCTGGGGCTACGGCTGGTCCGCCGTAGTAGGCATCCAACCACGCCCAAGTAACAGCAGTTTTATCTGTTACAACTAGGTTATGTCGAACCCAGTCGCCTCCGTCTACTCGGGCACGGATGAAGCCTTCGTCGAAATCGGCTTCGCATTCAAAGAGAACGGGAGCGCCGCCTACCTTGAGTTGTCCGACCTTGACCGAATCACCCCATCGTGGGACCTGGCCTAGATGGTAGAAGTACATGCCGATGGGCATGTAGCCGTCCTTGGTTTTGCCGAACCATGTGCGGAATGAGAATCCGTCAGGATTGGGTTGCCGGTTGCCATGTCCGTAAGACCGGCCCCTCTCGTCCTTGTATCGTAAATCGCAGAACCCGAGCGTTTTGCCAGTGCTGTGGGAGTTCCAGTTACTCAACGCTCGCACCATGTAGGAAACCTTCACATGGCGAGATGGTGGCACCTCCTTGTATAGAGCACAGCCGTAATGATTGCCCTCCCGGAACATCAGCCGCAAGGCGTCGCCACTTACATAGGCATTTTTGATGTCCCCCTTCCAGGAATCCTGCCAGCCGTCCTCGAATGTCTCATGGACTAAAACACTCACTACACGCTCCTAACGTTTCCCGCCGAAGTACTCCACGGCATTTCCACTGTCGAGGAGATCTTTGTTGAGGCAGGCAGTCATCTCGCCGTCTGACCAAATGGTGGCGAGGATGCGTCCAAATTTACCGGCCTTGTCTTTGCTGGTTTCGAGCACGATCGTCGGATGTCCGTCCAGCCAGTCCACTACATAGTCTTTTGCCTTGAGACCCAGAGCCTTCTCTTCTAGGTCCCTGGTCCGGCTTTCTGGCGTGTTGATTCCGTGGAGACGCACGCGAACTTTGTGATGAATGGAAAACCCCAAATCAACCATCAAGTCGATAGTGTCTCCATCAACAACTCTAACTACCTTCGCGTTGTAGCAAAAACGCTTAATCTTCGTGTGATCGGAATCTGACATCTCGATCCTTCTGGCTGGGCCGTTTGCGACGCCACGACTTTTTCGGGTCATCGGAGAGTTGATCGTCCATCAAATTTTCGAGTTCTTCGAGTGGGCCCTGGAATCCAGTGGCGAGTCGTTCCCACTCTTCCCAGATTTCACTATCGGATGAGTTCTTGGACACTACTACATATTAGTCGCTATTGGGGTCTATCCGAATAACCATTGTGTAGCCCGCCCCAATGCCCATACCGTCGATCCAATAGACAAATGTAAGACCATTATCAGTACTGGTATTAGGAACTTGTCGAGCATTCCTCTGCTTCTTCTTTTTGCGAAGGATGATGGGGATCGCCCCAAGGGTTGAGAATGGGATGTTCTCCAAACGCCTCTTCACGCCAGTACAACTCATCGTCCGGTCCTGGATATCGCATCGCACACTACTGCTTTCAGCATTGTTTTAGAACAACTAAAAGCCTCCGGCTTGCCCACCCTGGTGGCGGGGGCCGGAGGCTTCTAGTTAGTGGAGGCGCTAGTCGCCCCCGTTATCGGTTACGGCTTAGGAAGGAGCCGCATCGAAGGTGATCTTGGTGAAGGCCTCGGGGCGCTTCACTGCCAGCGCGAGACGCTGCTCGGCCAGGATCACGATTGCGTTGCGCACGAAGAAGTCTGAATGCTGCTCCGAAACGCGGATGTTGGCCTGCTCGCGGTCGTACAACTGCGCGCCAGTACCGAAAGCGCCCACCAAAGCGGTGCCCTCAGCAATAGCCGGAGTCTCAACAACCGGGATCCGCCACACGCGAGGCTCGCCACCGAGTGCCACGGAAATGGCGACCAAGTACTGGCCGTTCGAATCCTTGGTCAACTCAATGTCTTCCCAGTCGTTCGGGTGCAACACGACGCCCGTGGGCTCGTAGTATGCGAGGAACGACAGGGTTGCCGCGCGCCGAATGGCGTCAGCCTTGGTATCCGGAACCGGAAGTGTTGCACCGGCTGACCATGCGTAGGTCTGGATACCTGTGGTCTGGAGAACGCCAGTCAGGTTGTCGCCGGTGCCAGCACCGTTGAGAATCTGAGCGTCTTCCTGCAGCCTCAGGCCGTACATCAACTCGTTGTCGATGATCGACCGCAACTGCGGCTCGTCGGCCAGGACGTTGCGGTGAGCAGCCTCCCAGTGAGCGAGGGTCCGTACAGGAGCCTGTTCGCCAACGAATGTGAACGTTGACTGTGGCTTCTCCACGAAGACGGTGCCGTCGTTTGAGCGCTCCCCAACTGGGCCAGCGTTGTTTGTAAATCCGGTCATCCGGAAGTACTCGACGATAGCCGCGTTGGTGGTCCGTGTCGGGAAGAGTTCCCGAACTCGCTTCGTCCGCTGTGGCGGAATGACGATCGGATCACGCTGGATGGAACCGAACTGACCCGGAGTACCTGTCGGCAAGGTGTTGTAGACATCCTTGACGGCGTACTCGTAGGCGCTCTTTGTGGTCAGTGAACCCTCATACTGCCAAGGGTTCGGCATGTTGGCGCCGTTGCGACCATTTGCGAGAGACTTGAATTCCTCTGATTCGCAAAAAGCCTGGCCGAGGGTCTTGTACTGCGTTGGCGCGAAGGACTGCTCGAAAGCAGTACCAGCGGCAGCAGCACCAGAGACCGACTCAACTTCGACGGGAGCAGGGGCTGAGCCCCACTCGTTGATTTCATCAAGGTCCTGAATGCCCTTGATAAGACCCTGCAACTCCTTGATGTCGACCATGTTCTTGTCGAAAGCGGACTTCTGGTCCTGATCTACGACAACAACTTCGTCTTCAATCTTGAAGGAGTCAGCAATAGCCTTGTTACTATCCATCTTGGTGCGAAGTGCAGACTGCAATTCGCCCAAGCGGGAAGAGTTTTCTGACATAGTGCTCACCTCATGTGAGTAGAGTTGAATGGATAATTGCTGATAGGTCTAGGTAAGCACCCGTCCCATTAGTAAATACATTACTAGGCTTTTGGGAAAATCGGTGCAACTACTACTACTTCGGAGGCTCTTTGCCGATTTCGTCGATCGAGTTCGGGAAGTGGATTTTGTCTCGCGCTGCCTCTGTTCCATTGAGCAACGTCTGAAAGTCCTCTAATTGGCTGATGTATTCTTCGATTTTTGCCTGTGTCTTTTCAATTGACAAGCCCATCAGGAGTTGTCCCACTGCGATGACTCTAGCCCCAACGCTTCGTTAGAGTCGTCTGTCCGATTTCTTATCCAGTCTTGATTGTGGGGGTCTGCATCCAGATTAGGGAACTGCTTATCCCCTGATGCGTTCGAGGACTTGGATTGTTTGTTCTCCATGGCGGACAATGCACTCTCCTTCCGCTATGCAGCCGAAGCCGTTGGTTGATAGACCGACGATATCATCGACGGAAACTTCTGATTTCATGACAAATCCGGTGTAGTCCGGTTCGTTTGCTCCAACGTGCGAGTTGGCAAAGGATCTGGCCGTCGCTTCTGTAATCGACCATGAGGACAATGGCGAGCCCGGCCTGTCTGCTCCAAGAGACTGAGGTGGCTGACCTACGAATGTATCTAGGTGATCTGCTTCAGATCCGCCAAAGATAACTCCCCGATACAGGGTTATTTTCTCTACTTCCCGTGCTTTTAGCCGTTTCGCGGCGGTTCGTTGTTCTGCGCCAAGAACGGCTTGATATGCCTTTCCGTAGTAATGTTCCAAAACGAGGGCTCGAATAGCGCCTTGCTCGCTCGGAGTCCGACCCGTCGCGACTCTCCGGATACTATTGCGACGGCGCTCCACGCTTCTGTGGGACTGCGTTTGATCCATGGGTCCGAGTTTTTTAACAACTGCTGCTGCTTTTTTCTTAAAGTCAGCGTAGCGTATGTCCTTTGGCCTGGTTCCTCCACGACCATCGGGTATCTCTATCGTCTCAGGGACGACATGGAATACTTCCCTCTGGATTTTCTCGTCGTCCCAGCCCAATACCCTGGCCATGGACAGTTGGACCAACAAGGCCTCTGAGTTTTCCCCGTCTGACACGCCGATGCTCCACTGATCGTGCATGCGGTCCACCAAATCCTCAACGGGATAATCGGGCAGAGCCTTTTTGATAATGTTTTTTTCCTTTGGGGTCATCTCGTCCACGACTGCCTTAATGCCCTCGCGTTTTACAGCCCCCCTCATGCTGTACGGAATACCAACTACCACTGCCTTCTCGTCGACATCTTCGTCGGCCACCGCGATGTCGACGTGCGGCTCGTCCGTCGTTGTAAGGATTACGGAAGAGGCGTTACGGATTAACTTCTGTTCGTCTTCGGTCAGGGCGGGCATGCCGACTGTCTCCAGCGATTCAGCGACCATGGAAATAGTTGGTGTGTGATCGGCCCCCGATTGCTGTTTGCTGGCGAGACCGCGAAGGTTATTCTCACCTTGGATTTCAGTTAGCAGTTCTGTGGCTTCCTGTTGAGAGAAGTGTTGCATTCCGAACTGGTCGGTCAACGCTTCGTATTCGTCAAGGGTGAATTGTCCGAGGATGTCACCTTCGCGAATGTTGCCCATCTTGTAATAATCTTCTTTTAAGTAATCGGGTCGCATGGAAGTTAGTTTTTTGCGGTCCATTTTTTGGAATGAGATTGGTAAACCGTTTTTGTCCTTTTTGACATTGGAAAAGTCTCTGACCATGGTTACCTTCCCACGGTCTGCCATTTGGGTGCGGACGGCTTCTGCCAATTTATTCTGTGTTTTAATCAGACGGGCAAACTCTTCTCGCATGTCTTCGGGTACGCGGTCTAGGAGATCTTCGGGC
>Ga0310342_100000766_pt1 | contig 18829 bp, 14 predicted proteins | sample S15DNA20500_MG_FD_206155 | JGI IMG/M metagenome (GOLD analysis project Ga0310342, IMG submission 206155) | Marine microbial communities from station ALOHA, North Pacific Subtropical Gyre - S1503-DNA-20-500_MG | ecosystem: Environmental > Aquatic > Marine > Oceanic | place: Pacific Ocean: North...
ACCATGCTTGGTGAAGATCAATGGAAGTGGCTGGAAAAACAATTGCGTGTGCCAGCTGAAATCCGCATCATTGCCACCAGCATCCAATATATTGCTGAATCCGCTGGCCAAGAGACCTGGTCAAATATCCCCCTCGAGCGGGCACGTCTACTCAAGTTAATCAAGCAAACCAAGGCCAACGGAATCGTGATGATCAGTGGTGATCGACACTGGGCCGAAATAGCAAGTCTTCCCAGTCCAACCGGCTATCCGCTCTATGACATTACCTCCAGCAGCCTCAATCAACCTCACGGTCGCGGAACGCCGACGGTCAACCGGTATCGCCATCTGCCAGAAACTTATCACCAGGCGAATTTCGGCAGCATCCTGGTCGACTGGAAACAATCCGATCCAACTATTCAACTGCAAATCCTCGACCTGGAAGGCCAGCCACGTATTCAGAAGAAGCTAAAGCTAAGCGACCTCAGGACAGGTAGTTGAGAGGCCAGTGACCGGCACTAGGGAATTTGCACCTCATCCAATCCAGGTGCAGGCGGTGGATACTGAGGATTAATCTGCTTTAACGCGTCAACGATGGCCCGCGTAATCACGAGATTGCGATACCACTTTTGATCTGCTGGGATTGCGTACCAGGGTGCCGCTTCCGTCGTACAACGATTGAGCATATCTTCGTAGGCCACCATGTAGTCATCCCATCGCTCCCGTGTGGCCAGGTCTTCAACTGCAAACTTCCAGTTCTTCTCGGGAACATCCAGGCGAGCCTGGAACCGTTCTTTCTGTTCTTCCTTGGAAATATGCAGAAAGAATTTCAATATCGTTGTCCCCGTCTCGGTCAACAGTGACTCAAACTGGTTGATCTGCTGGTAGCGAGATTGCCAAACCTCTTCCGGCACCAGTTCACGAACTCGAACTGCCAACACATCCTCGTAGTGAGAACGGTTAAACACTCCGATCATGCCGGCAGCCGGAACTTCCTGGTGGATCCGCCAGAGGTAGTCGTGAGCCAATTCTTGCCTGGTCGGTAACTTAAATGAGCTAACACGAATCCCGCGGGGATCAATTCCCTCCAGGACACGGCGAACAGTGCCGTCTTTACCACCCGCGTCCATAGCCTGCAGAACAATCAGTAGCTTCCTGTCCTGGGCCGCATAAAACCGCTGCTGCAATTCAAACATCTCCTTGCGCAACGCTTTTCGCTCTTTCTCGGCAGCTTTTCGATCTGAACAAAAGTCGTGACCACGGGTGCTCAATTCGTTAATAGAAACAACATTCCCCGGATCCAACCGGTGCAAACTACTCATCAAGTGATTCCCTTTAACTTCAAATCGTTCTTTTCGGCGCAATCTCGGCCAAACCCTGTCGACCTGTCTATCATAGTCACAGTTAAATCCCACCGTATAGATGCTAATCGTTTCTTAACAATTTGTCTCAGGGAGTTCCTCTCGTAAAGATTTGCAATGGCCACGAGAATTACAGTAAAATAGCTTGAGAAGGTACTCCACTAAACCCAAACTGACGTCCTTCTTCCGACCACCGAGGCCAGAGCCACTATGACCGCATTAAACCGACGCGAACTCATGCGAATGGGTGGCCTCAGCCTGGCGGGGCTGTCCCTGTCGGGCCTCTTGGAAGCGGAAGCCATGGCTGCTCCGATTTCGTCGGATGGCAGTTTCGGGCGTGCTAAGAACATTATCTACCTCTACCTCAACGGCGGACCACCTCAACACGAGACGTTTGATCCCAAGCCGGATGCCCCGGTCGAAGTGCGGGGGCCCTTCAATCCCATCCAAACCAATATCCCGGGCATCCAGTTTTGCGAATTGCTTCCTCGTACCGCAGCCATCGCCGACAAACTGGCCGTGGTTCGCTCGATGGCCACCGACGACAATATCCACTCTTCCAGCGGCCACTGGGTCCTGACCGGCTACAAGTACCAGGGACCCAACGCCCGCACGATTCAACCGACCGACTGGCCCTACTTCGGGTCGCTGATCAAACGCTATCGCCCCAGTGAAAAAATGCCCGCACTGAGTGCCGTTTGGGTGCCGGATGTCATTCGCTTGAACGACAATGTTACACCCGCCGGTCAAACCGGTGGCATGATGGGGTCGCAGTGGACGCCGGAACGCTTCATCGGTGATCCCGCCCAACCGGATTACAAGATCGAAGGCCTCGAACCACTGGGAATTACTCCCCAACGACTGCGACAGCGGCAGTCACTCCTCTCGCAACTTGAAGATCGCATACGCCGTGTTGAAAACTCCCGCTCGGTCAACCTCTTCAATACCTACCAGCAACAGGCGTACGATCTACTGACGTCTGGGCGAGCCCGCAAGGCCTTTGCCATTGGTGAGGAACCGGACGCCGTTCGAGACCGCTATGGCCGAAATCGCTGGGGGCAATGTGTCCTGCTGGCCAGGCGACTGATCGAATCCGGCGTGCGGCTGGTCCATGTTAACTGGCCCCGTGAGCCGGGTGACAATGCTGTCGACAATCCGCTCTGGGATACCCATGCTCAGAACCACGACCGCCTGGAAGATGTGCTCTGTCCTATCTTTGATGTCGGTTTTTCAGCGTTAATCGAAGATCTCGATCAGCGCGGCTTACTGGAGGAAACGCTGGTCGTCGCGATCGGTGAATTCGGACGCACTCCCAAGATCAATGCCAAAGCAGGGCGAGATCATTGGGGACCCGTCTTTAGCTTTGCCATGGCCGGAGCCGGCATACGTGGCGGCCAGGTCTATGGTAGCTCTGACAGCCAGGGGGCCTATCCCAAGACGAATCGCGTGGAACCGGGGCACTTGACCGCCTCCATCTTCCACCTGATGGGACTCAACTACCAGGGCACCTTCAGCGACCCTAGCGGGCGCGAGTTGGCACTGACCCAGCAAGCACCCATCTGGGAACTGCTGGGAAGCCGACCTGCCACCGATCAGCGGCTTCAATCCACGGGAGACGTAACCCGTGTACCTCCTTTCGATGAAGCGCGAATCCTGGCCAACACCGATTTTTCCGGTGTGACACCCGTCTTGCCGGCAAAAACTCCTTCCCGTCCCAAGGGATGGCGATCACTGGGACCCCTGCTGGCAGTTGACGAAAATCAATTTGGAGCGCGGATCGCAGCGCCAACAAAGCTGGCAACCCTGCAACTAGACCAACACCTGGCACTGGGAATCGGTCAAACGGTCGCTGGCAAGGAAGTAGAGATTGCAGCCAACACCAAGCTACTGGTCGGGCAAGAGGTCCGTAGCCCGTTTGCCGGCACCTATCGGCTGACCGTCGACTTAATCGGCGAGGCAGATGACGCTGCTCTCTTTAAGGAACTGTTCGAGAAACAGTTCGAGTGTCAAGTTTTCTATTTCCAGTTGATGGACAAGGCCAAGCAGATCACTTCCATCAAAACGCTGGCCGCACTTCCGTTTACACCTCAGTTGCTTGATCCCAAGGAACCGAAACTACAGCGACTCGAACTGGTCAAGGAGTTCATCAATCCCAAGCCAGGCACTAATTTTTCCTTTGGGCTGGGAATGGGAGTTGGTTTGCAAGTTCAGAAGAAAACGGCCGGTGTGTTGAAGATTCCGGCCAGCAAAGCGCTGTTGAGCGTAGTCGGCGTGGAGCTGGAATTCTTGGGTAAGGAAGTGAATCAGGACGTCACCGTCTAGAGTCTTGTCGCTGGCTCATTGGCGGCACAAATTCTCTTTTTCCTCATTTTCTTCCTACCGTCAAGGAAGTATCCAGGGCAGAAGAAATCTCTTTTATGACTGCTTTTATAGGGTTATTGCGCTGGTCCTAGTGAGCAGAAAATGATCCTGGCAAGGTCAGCCAGACGTTTACTGGAAAAATGTCTCCTCCCGCGCAAGATTCGTCTCCCGACCCGGTATTACTTCAATGAAGGGACAACTTATTTACACGAATCAGGGGCCATGAAAATGAGTAAGACAGTTGAAATCATTCGTAATTCAAGTACCAGCCGCAATATTCTTTCGCTATTGATTTTACTCTTCGCAGCACAGTCCCTCTATGGACAGGAAGCGAACGTCTCTACTCGCGACAAGAACCTTAGAGGAGACGTCCGTTTCTCGAACGATCCGAGTAACTACATCACTGACTTCAGCAGCAGCTATCCGGTTACGCTCGACAAGCCTGTAGAGATTAAGCACGAAGTGCGCAAGCGACTTGGTAAAGTCGAAAACCAGGCTATCAAGAAGATGGAAGACGCTTCCAAGAGCCTGGGAAAAGCCCAGGAAAATTTCAAGCGAGCTTCATCATCAGAGCACCTACCGACCAACGTCATTAAGAGACTCGGTCCGAAAAAAACACTCAAACAACTAGAAGGAACAAAGAAGACCCTGACGGCGGATATTGAGCGGACAAACATGTCCATAAAAAACCAGCAGAACAAACTCACCGCTTCGGATGAGAGTTTGGCAAGAGAATATACCAGACGTAAGAATGATGAAATCATCAAACATCGCAATATCGTGACTGAACTACGGGCAAAGAAAGATGTCCTGGTGAAGGCTAATGCGCCATTTGAGATTCGCAGTAAAGCGGTAAATTCTTTCCTCAAAGCCGAGAAAGCACTGAAAAAACTTTCTCCTGGCGAATTGAACAACGGAATTGACCCAAGATCAACAACAACAACCAGATTCGTTGACGGCCACCACTACACCAAAAATGGAATGACAGAACGGGCCAAACTTCAGCGGGAGCACCTGGGGACCAAGATCAGCAATGCGGAGAAGGTCGTGGCCGACAAGTCGCCTGAATTGAAGACCGTTAAACAGCAAATTACAGCGATCAAAGATCGGAATGCTGCCCAGCAGGCAGTCGAAAAAGCGAAAGGACAATTAGCAAGAGCTAATCAAGAGGTCCTCGGAATCAAGACTGGTGCCGAATTAGACATCGCCAGGGAGAAATTAGCTGAAAGACAGGAGAGCCTAAAATCAGCTGTCAAGACCCTCAATGGCGCCGGCACAAGACTCAACACCGCAATCGCCGAGTACGATAACAAGCACATTACCATCAAGACTTTTGCCGGCTACCTTGGCTTCTTATCGAAGTTGGCTGGTGAGCTTGAGGAAGATCCCGATCCAACTAAAGCCCTGGAGATCGGTGAAAAGCTGCTGGAAGCTGCCGCAGACAATTTCTTCCCGAAACTGGAATCGTTGCCAAAAGACAGCAAGGGTAATTATGTATTCGGCAAGACTGACAAGCCTTTTGCCAGGATCGCGGAATTGAATCTCAGTGAAATGGTAGAAGCACTGGAAGCTATGAAGAAAGCGAATAAAATCCTGGAGAATCTCTGGGATCAACTCAAGGATGCAGAAGACAATTTCACAGCTGCAGAGAAACTATTCGTCATCGCTCGTCGCGAGGCAATCCTTCAACAGTTGGAACAGCTCTCGGACAGGTTGGCTGCGAGCCCGACCCGTGCGACCCTGGAAGCGGTGAAAGCAGAACGATCCGGATTATTGAAGGAGTTTGAAACACTGGGAAAGTACGTCAAACCCAGGAAAGAACGTTGATACATGATCAATAGCGGGGAACCATGGGAATGCTGTTTTTTAGTCGCTCGTCTATCTTGCGGGCACAGCAGGTCCTTGACAGTTCCGGCCAGCCTGGCACTGCTGCGAGGAGCCCGGGTTGAGCTGGAACCCTTGGGTAAGGAAGTCAACCAGGACGTCACCGTCCAGGATCTTGCCGCTGGCTCATTGGCGGCACAAATTCTCTTTTTCCTCCCGGGACGCGGTCATTTTCTTCCTACCGTCAAGGAAGTATCCAGGGCAGAAGAAATCTCTTTTATGACTTTTTTCATAGGGTTATTGCGCTGGTCCGAGCGAGCAGAAAACGATCCTGGCAAGGTCAGCCAGAAGTTTACGGGAAAAATGTCTCCTCCCGCGCAAGATTCGTCTCCCGACCCGGTATTACTTCAATGAAGGGACAACTTCTATCCGCAAATCAGGAAGGGCAGGTAAAATGTACAGCTCAAGCAAAGTCATTCGCAAATCAATGACCACCAGGGGCCTTCTGCCGCTGTTGATATCGCTGGTGTTCGCGCAGAGCTTCTATGGACAGGAAGCGAACGTCTCTACTCGCGCGAATCCTCTTGATAGTGCAGAACTCTCGCGGGACGAGAAACAGATGGTATGGAAGCAAAGTTTGCTTCGCTGGAAGAAAAAAAATCCCACACTTCCCGACAAGGATTTTAATTATGTTAAACCCAAGGTTTTCAGCGAGTGGACCGACGCTTCCAAGAGCCTGGAAAAAGCCCAGGAAAATTTCAAGCGAGCTTCATCATCAGAGCACCTACCGACCAACGTCATTAAGAGACTCGGTCCGAAAAAAACACTCAAACAACTAGAGACCCTGACGGCGGATATTGAGCGGACAAACATGTCCATAAAAAACCAGCAGAACAAACTCACCGCTTCGGATGAGAGTTTGGCAAGAGAATATACAGTACGAAAATCCTCAGAGATCAAAAACAAGCTAATTGCGGTCGGTAACCTGGAGAAAAAGTTTTTGATCCTGCCAAAAAGTTCGCCAGCACGAATCAAAGCTAGTAGTGCTGCCAGGGCCGCCAAGAGAGAACTATCTAAACTCGCGCCCGGCGAGCGGTTCGATGGCCGAGGCGGTGACCGCGTTCTAAAGGATCCTCTCAAGTCCCAATACAACGAAGCCGGAATGAAAGAACGGGCCAAACTTCAGCGGGAGCACCTGGGGACCAAGATCAACAATGCGAAGAAGGTCCTGGACGACAAGTCGCCTGAATTGAAGACCGTTGAACAGCAAATTACAGCGATCAAGAATCAGAACGCTGCTCAGCAGACGCTCGACAAAGCGACAAGATCATATTTAGCAGCGAATCAAAAACTGCTCGTAATCAAAACTGCTGCTCAAGTAGCCATCGCCAAGGAGAAATTGGCTGAAAGACAGACAACCAAGGATCAAAAAAGGGGGCTTCTCCATGGGCCGCAGGGATCAGGCGCCAAAGTACAAAACGGGATGGCTGCATACGATGAGCTGAGGATTATGACAACAGTCTTTAAGGATGTCTTTGAGTTATTGGCGAAAATCTTCAGCGAACAGGATGAAAATAATGCCCTGGAGAGAGGCATTAAAGCGATTGAAGAAATAGAAAAGATGTTTCCGCCATTAAAGAAAGTGAAGAAACACTCAGATGGTAGTCGTTATCTCCCAAACACTGCTCCTAATAAGAAGCTAATACAACTGGCCGAAGATTTTAATACCATGGTGCTTCATCGTAAAGAGCTGGACAAGGCTTGGGAGAATATCATGACTGCGAAGAAAAATCTCGAGACTGCGGAGAACAAATACTCGCTTGCCCGCCGCAAGGAGATCCTTCGCGAGCTAAAAGCGATGCCGAGAAACGCTGAGGCGCTCAAGTTGGGCGCGCGACGAAGGGAATTGATGATTGAATTCAGGAAACTGCAAAGATAGGCGTTCCATGCCGGGAGAACGTCCTGGAAACAATGTGGTTCCAGGCTTAAACGGTGACTCATGAATGGGCTGCCACGGCAAGTAGCGTAATGTCCTCGTGTCGTTTACGATAACCTGCACTGATTCCAATCATCGTTTCAGCGCAGGGAAATCGTCGTGAACAAAACCAACAGTAACTCGGCATCCCCGGTCGATGCCGAGTTTTTCCAGCGCGAACTGCAGTCCTTCCTGCCCGATCGCATCTTCGATGCCCATACCCATCTCTGGAAAAACGACCTGATCAACTGGTCCGTCCCCGGCGTTACCGGAGACTGCGGTTACGCAGAGTACCAGCAGTGCATGCAGACCATCCACCCGGGGCGTACCACCGAAGCCCTCTTCATTCCCTTTATCACGGTGGAACACCGTGACCAGTCGCTGGTCGCGAATGAATGGATCTCCCAACAACTGGCACATGACCGGAATTGTCGCGGACTGTTCTTCGTGAAACCAGAAGATGACCCGGAATGGATCCGGGAAAACGTCCAGCAACTCGGACTGCATGGGCTCAAATGCTACCACACGATGGCAGCGGTCACGCCGACCTGGGAAGCCGATGTTGATGCCTTCCTGCCAGAATCATTCGTGCAGGTGGCCGACGAAGAGGGTTGGGCTATCACGCTGCACATCGTCAAGTCACGGGCACTCGGAGACGCAGCCAACGTAGAGTGGATCCGCCGCACCTGCCAGGCATACCCGAACATGAAATTAATCCTGGCTCATTCCGGACGGGGCTTTCAGCCGGCCCACAACCTGGAAGGGCTACCCGACCTGGTTGGGTTGGACAATCTCTACTTCGATACCAGTGCCAATTGTGAACCGATCGCCCACCAGGCCATTATCCGTATTCTGGGCCACGATCGACTGATGTATGGAACCGACTTGCCCGTCAGCCACAATCGAGGACGCTCGTTGTCCACGGCCGATACGTTCATCTGGCTCTATGAAAACACCCCTGTCTGGGAGGAAAATCATAGCCATATTCAACCGGTTTTAATCGGACTTGAACATCTAAGGTCCTTGAAATGGGCCTGCTGGTCTGAAAAACTAACGGATTCACAAGTGGAAGACATTTTCTACAACAACGCTGCCAGATTACTGGGCGTCGACAATGAAACGCCAACTAATCCATAAACCCCTAACAGGAGTTCCCAGATCCCATGAAAACGATTCAACTACTTTCCGTTCTTTTAATCGGGTGCATCTTGTCCAGTCACGCTAATGCCGACCAACAGTTGTTCTACCTGGCCTCTCTGCAGGACAAAACGGTGGTCGTCTCTGCCGTCAACGAAAAGACCGGGGCCCTGGAAGAGAAACATAAAATCACCTTGCCGGGAAATCTCGGCCCCATGGCTTTTTCTCCGGATCGCAAGCTGATCTATGCTGCCCAAACCAATGCCGGTGACCTGCCAGCGGTCGTCTCCACGCTCCAGCGTCAGCCCGATGGCTCCTTGAAACTGCTCAAAACGGCCAAGATTAATTCCCGGGCACCCTACATCCAGGTCGACAAATCAGGAAAATTCCTGCTGGCCGCTCATTATGGTCCGGGTGAAGTCACCATGTATCGAATCGTCGACGGCCTCTGCACCGATGAAATGCTCGATCTCCACAAGACCGAGAAGACGGCTCATTGTATCGAAGTGGACCCTTCCGGAAAGTTCGTCTTCGTCCCCCACACGGCGCCAAACAAGGTCTACCAGTACACCCTCGATCCAACGGCAGGCAAACTGGTGCCCAACAAGCGACCCTTTGCCAAGGGCCCCGATGAAGACCATCTCTACCACCAGCCGCGTCACATTACGCACCACGCGGCGCTGAAAATGGCATTCACCTCCAATGAACGGGGTGGTGGCATCTCCAGCTGGAAATTCAACGGCCGCAAGGGAACCCTCAAACTGGTGGAAACTCTCTCGACACTCCCTCCAAACTACGAAGGCACCAGTGCGGCAGCGGACATTCACATCACACCCAACGGTCAGTTTGCCTACGTCTCCAATCGAGATGTCACCAAGCGACCCGAGGGAACCGCCATGAAGGATACGCTGGCAGCTGTTTCCATTGAGCCGGAAACTGGCAAGATGAAAATCGTTGGTCATTATCCAACTGGACATCATCCGCGTTCGTTCTGCATCGACCTGACCGGAAACTTCCTCTTCGCGGCCGGCCAAAGGTCCTCCAACCTCTATGCCTATCGCATTAATCAGAAGACGGGAGCCCTGGAACATCTCAAGACCTATCCCTCCGGTGGTACGCCCATCTGGGTCATGTGTGGCTGGCAAAAGCCGTAGAACAACTGGCGACACCAACTTTGCGATGGAACGACTATGCAGAACAACGAGAACCTTACCACCGAACGTCCAACCTTTGTCACCCACTTGGAGTGTGGGATGGCGGGGGATCATTATGCGGCAGACCAGGTCCATGAACTGTCGCAAGCGGGTAAGCCGCTACTGGTAAAATATGACCTGAAAGGTCTGGCCGCGGCGATCACCCCGGAACAACTGGCTGAACGTCCGGCCGACATGTGGCGCTACCGCGAATTTCTGCCGGTTCGCCACGTCGACAATATTGTCAGCCTGGGTGAATGCCACACGCCGCTGATCTCTCTGCCCCGCCTGAAAGCTGGCAGTGGAGACTTGATTATCAAGGACGAGGGTCGACTGCCAACCGGTTCCTTCAAGGCGCGTGGCCTCTGCATGGCAGTTTCCATGGCCAAGGAACTGGGAATCAACAAGGTAGCCATGCCGACCAACGGAAACGCTGGTGCTGCCCTGGCTGCTTATGCCAGTCGAGCTGGCATTGAAAGCTACATTTTCTGCCCGGCAGATACACCACCGATCAACGTAGAAGAAATTGCCGCCCAGGGTGCCCAAGTCTGGCGCGTCAATGGCCTCATCAATGACTGTGGCAAGATTGTCGGCCAGGGAAAAGAAGCAACCGGCTGGTTCGACTTCTCAACGCTCAAGGAACCCTACCGGATCGAAGGCAAGAAAACGATGGGCCTGGAACTGGCCGATCAATTTGGCTGGCAAGTGCCCGATATCATTTTCTATCCAACCGGTGGCGGGACCGGACTGATCGGCATGTGGAAAGCCTTTAACGAACTGCAGGAAATGGGCTGGCTGACAGGCAAGCTTCCTCGCATGGTAGCCGTGCAGGCCACCGGCTGCGCCCCGATAGTGAAAGCCTACGAAGAAGGGACCGAGCATGCTGAACTGTGGGAAAATGCTCACACGGTCGCCGCCGGAATTCGAGTGCCCGTGGCCGTGGGAGATTTCTTAATCCTCCGCGCGGTCCGAAAAAGTGACGGCTTTGCCACCGCCGTGGAGGACGATGCCATCATCGCTGCCGGCAAAGAAGTTGCCGAGCAGGAAGGTTTCCTGATGTGTCCCGAGGGCGCAGCTACCTATGCCGCCTATAAACAGGAAATTACCAGTGGCCGGGTCAGTCCGGACGAAACCGCCGTTCTGTTTAATTGCGCCAGCGGCCTGAAGTATCCGCTGGCTCCTGTCGAACAGAGTATCGATTGCACGCAACCGGTCGACTACAGCCAGTTCGACTAACGGCCCCTTACCCGAAAGAACTCCGGGCACCATGGCGGAAATACTGGTCACTGAAAATATCGTGGGCAAGGCGATGGACCAGTTGCGCAGCCAGTTTGACGTGCTGTTTGAACCAACTGCCTGGAAAAACGCTGACCAGTTACAGTTGCTGATCGGCGAGGTCCAGGCCGTCATCGTTCGCAATCAAACCGAGGTCACCGCAGAATTGATTACGGCGGCAACGAACCTGAAAATCATTGGTCGGGCTGGAGCGGGGCTCGACAATGTCGACGTCGCTGCAGCCACCGAGGCAGGTGTCGTGGTTACCTATGCACCTTGTGAAAATTCCCTCTCGGTCGCTGAATTGACAATCGGTCTGATGCTCTCGCTGGCTCGCAACATCCCTGCTGCGGTTGCCGACACCCGGCAAGCTGGCTGGAATCGTGGCCAATTCACTGGCAGTGAACTGGCTGGGAAAACCCTCGGCATCGTTGGTATTGGCCGCATCGGTACGCTGGTTGCCCAGCGAGCCCAGGCCTTCGGAATGACCCTTGTTGCTCACGACGATTACGTCGACCCCACTGCACCGCACTTGCAAACGCTGGACGTCCAGTTAACTTCACTCGAGCAGCTACTCTCTCAGGCGGATTTCGTCGTTTGCCATGTCCCACTAAGTGACGAGACTCGTGACCTGTTCAACCGGCAACGATTTGGGCAAATGAAACCTGGCGCCATGTTTATCAATACGTCGCGTGGCGAAGTGGTCAATGAAACAGCCCTCGTCGAAGCGCTCCAGAACAAGCAGCTGGCCGGCGCAGCACTCGATGTCCGTAGCAGCGAACCGCCGGCACCGAGCCGACTGGAGCAAATGGAAAACGTCATTCTCACACCCCACATCGCTGCCTTTACCAGCGAAGCACAAGAGCGCGTGGTAGCCGCCGTTTGCCAGGATGTGGCCGCTGTGCTACAAGGCCAGCAGGCCGTCAACGGATTTAATTTTCCCCAGCCAGCTCAGCAAGGCTGACTGACCCTATTTAGAGACAAGGAAACCGCGTGACAGAAACGATCAACGTAGGACTGATGGGAGCTGGCTGGTTTGGCCGCGAAGCCCATCTGACGAATCTACTCAATCTCGACGGCGTAGAGGTCATTGCAGCCAGCAGTCGCAGCCAGGAGAGCCTCGAGCAGGCCCGTGCGGTGGCCGGCGACCAGTTGCAAACATTCACCGACTGGCAACAGGTCCTGGAAATTGAGGCCATCGATGCCGTCGTGATCGCACTGACCAATGACCAGCACCACGCCGCCGCCCTGGCCGCCTTTGAGGCCGGCAAACATGTCCTCTGCGAAAAACCACTGGGTCTGACGATTGGCGAATGCAATGACATTATTGCTGCCTCCGAATCAGCCCAGCGGGTCCTGCAAGTCGGGCATGAAATGCGTTTTCAACGGATGTACCAGGAAATGAAAGCCATGATTGAACGTGGAGACATTGGCAATCTGCACCTCATGTGGTGTCGCGAATTCCGCGGGCCCATGCGACCGGGCTGGCGATCGAGTGAAGCACTCACGGGCGGCACCATCCTGGAAAAAAACTGCCACCACTTCGATCTCTTTAACTGGATGATTGATCGCCCGCCGCTGCGAGTGGCAGCCATGGGAGGTCGCGATGTGCTGCTAGACCGGGAAATACTCGACAATGCCCAGGTGCTGGTGGAATACCAGGATGGTCGCCGCGCCAGCCTGGAATTATGCCTGTTTGCTCCCCACGGCGGCGACACCGAGATTGGCGTGGTCGGCAAGGGGGGTCGTATCGATACGCTCAACCAGGCCCTGCAACTGGTCCATCACGATTTTGAAACCGCCACCCGCCACGAAATCGACGTGACCGATTCGATCGACGAAGCAGGATTCACCGACGCGTCCGGGAGAATCGACCGGGGCATTCTTCCCGAGTTGGAGCATTTCATTGACTGCTGCCGGCAGGGGACACAACCGCTCACCGACGGCCCATCTGCTCGCCTGAGTGTGGCCGTCTGCCTGGCTGCCCAGGAATCGATCAAGCGTGGTGCCATGGTCACGCTTGAGGAGATCCTCGACGCCTAAAGAGGAGTTTCCTTTTTGAGGCCGATTACTCGGCAGCCGCCGGTTTCTTTTTCTGGTTTCGCTGGCCACGGTTCTTTTTGCCACCGGCATTTGCCACACCGAGATCCTTGAGCGTTTTAGCTTTCAGGTTCTTCACGTAACCGTTGTAACGGCCATTGGGAGAGGCACCACCGCCTATCGGGAACGCCTTGATCGCCTCCAGGGCGTGGGCAGCCTTGCCATCGAGCTTATCCAGCGCGTTGAGAGCAGCCATCGAGACAAACACCTCGGTATCCTTGGTCCAGGGGGCAACTTCTACCAGGCGATCAACACCCGTGCGCTGCTGCGCCTTGTTACCATATTTTCCCAGGGCATAAGATGCCGCCACGACAACATAGGGTGAATCATCCTGCAGGGCAGCGGTCAATTCCTGACCGGCAGTCCTGACAGCCTCCTGCCCTCGGTTAAGGATGCCAATCGCGCCCCAGTAACGGACGGCACTGTCAGAATCCTGCAGTAGTTTCTTCAATTGCTCCAGGTCCGCTTTGCCACGCCGCGTGGCCAGATCCGCAGCAGCAAAGATCTTGTCAAAGGGATAGAGCTTCTCGTTGCGAGCCATTTCGTAGGGAGTCATTCCCTTGCTGCGACTGTGAATTTCACCCTCGGGCAGGAAACCGACGTCACGAATTTCCTTGCACCAGTCGGCGAGGGCGCCCTGTAACTCTTTCAAAATCGCCTGGTGCTGGGCAGACCCGACCAGGTTATTCACTTCGTCCGGATCAGCCTGTAAATCGTACAGCTCTTCAGCCGGTTTCAAGTTCCAGAAATGGGATTGCGAATCATTCAGCTTGCCCGCGTCAAAGTCACGTTTCCAGGCCGACGTCGACGGGGTGACGAAGTTGTACTGGACAAACTGACCATAGATAAAATGCGGATTGTAGTTACGAATATAGTGGTAACGTCCGTCGGTCACGGTGCGAATGAAATCGTATCGTTCGTCCATCCGATCACGAAAACCAAACATGTACTTGGGCTTGGCGACCTGGTGTTTGCCAGCAAAGGCATGTCCCTGCATCCACTGGGGAGGTTTCACGCCAGCCAGGCTCAGCAGCGTGGGAGCCAAGTCGACAAAGTTGACCAGTCGATCACTTTGGCTACCCGGCTTATATTCCGCCGGTGCCAGGTGTTTCCACTTGTCGGGGAAATAGACCACGATGGGGACCGACAACCCGGAGTTGTAGGGCCAGCGTTTTCCACGTGCCATTCCCGAGCCATGGTCACCGTAATAAAAGATAATGGTGTCGTCGGTTAGACCAGCCTTGTCGAGTTCGGCCAGCTTTTGACCGGCAATCACATCGGCACGAGTCACGATGTCATAGTACTGGGCCCAGTCCTGGCGGCTCTCGGCATTATCCGGGTGGTAGGCAGGAATACGAACCTTGGCCGGGTCATGGACTTTTTCATGGGGACGGACGCGAATCTTACTTTCATGACTAACCGTGGAATTAAAAATGGCAAAGAAAGGCTGCCCCGCCTGACGGTTCTGGTAATGTGCCTTACGGGATGATTCGTTCCAGCCAGTCGTCTGCTGGTTCACGTTGTAGTCGGTCTTTGAATTGTTCGTGCAGTAATATCCCTGGGACCTGAGAAAGGTCGGGTAAAACTGAATCTTTGCCGGCAGGTTGACCATGCTGCGCATGTGCTGGCCACCAATCGACGGAGGGTACATCCCTGTAATGATGGTCGTACGAGCGGGAGCACAAACGGGGGCACAGGACCAGCCCAGCTTGAACAGCATCCCTTTCTTAGCCAGCGCATCAACGTGGGGCGTGGTGGCAAAATCGTCTCCGTAACAGCCCATTTCCGGACCGTGATCCTCACTGGTAATCCAAAGAATATTCGGGTGTTCTGCAGCGACCGCCAGCAAGGATCCAGAAGCGAGCAACCACACCAACGCGAAAGAAAACAACTGTCTCATTATCTTGTTCCTGTTTAATATCCTGGCATCGTAGACAAGCCATTGCCTGTTTCAAGCTCATCATAACATGATCATCCTCCTGGTGCGGCCGGGCAACAGACAAATTTACTCCCAGAAAATAAATCCGGTACTTGTCGGAAGGCCATCCAGCAGGCATCATGATCAGGCTTGCTGACTTCCGCCCTTCACGAAAGCCACCTCATGCACTACACCGTTTACCTGGCCGGAGAAATCCATACCACGTGGCGCACGGAACTGGCCCAGCAAGCTGCTGCTGCCAAATTACCCGTCTCATTTCTGGGCCCTGTCACCGATCATGCAGCCAGCGACGATACGGGGGCCGAAATTCTCGGCGCTGAAACCGACCCTTTTTGGCATGACCGTAAGGGAGCCGGCCTCAATGCGCTGCGGACCCGCACGATGTTAGACCAGGCAGACCTGGTGATCGTTCGTTTTGGTGACAAATATCGACAATGGAACGCAGCTTTTGACGCCGGCCTGGCCGTCGCCACTCAAAAACCATTGATCGTCATCCATCCACCTGAACTGCAACACGCACTGAAAGAAATCGATGCCGCCGCCTGTGCCGTGGCTGAAACCACCGGGCAAGTGGTTGAAATCCTCGGCTATATTTCTCGACAGGAAGACTGGGCAACGGCTTGAAACGTAAAAGCCCGGACCAGTCGATCTGCTTACTCTCCTGCAACTGCTGTAATCAGCGACTCCGACAAGGGACCTGCTGCCAGGTAACCGAGTGCATCACGCACATGTTGCGGATCGGCGAAACCAACAATTGCCCCCGAAATCTGCTGGTGGCTTAAAACATATCTTAGCGCCACTTCCTTCAAGTCCACCGCCACTCCCAACTGCTGTGTCAGTTGCTCGGCGCGCTGCTGGTCCCGCTCGTACAAGTCCAGCGGAAAAAACTTCGTCTTGTGCGTGTGGGGACTGGGCAATTGACCGGCCAGTGCACCACCAGCGTAAACACGAATCGCCAACACGCCCATCTGCTGCCGGGCGCAATCGGCAATTACGTTACCGTAATTTACTTCTGTAAACTGATCATCGACGTCCTGGCCGGCACTCGGATTGACCATGTTGTAAGGGACTTGGACGGTGGCAAACTTCCCACTACCAATCACCTCGCGCAGCGCCGCGGGCTGCCCAATGGCAGTCAGACCAATATGCTCGGTCAACCCTTCACGCTGTAGTTGTTCAAAAGTCTCCAGAACGCCTCCCTCGTGGAGTACATCTGCGACGCTTAGGGAAGTCGGCTCATCGTCACGCCCGGCAGTGATCGAGTTATGCAATTGCAACAGCGTAACTCGAGAAACCCCCAGTCGCTGCAGACTCTCAGTAACCGATTGGCGTATTTGCGACTCGATCGACTCCGGGCCTGGCATTGCCAGTCGCACCTTGGTCGCCAGGTGCACCGAGTTAACGGCATCAAGATCATGCAGGGTCTGGCCCAAGCTCGATTCCGACTGCCCCGCGCCGTAGGTGGCCGCGGTATCAATCCAATTCACCCCGGCCTCCAGGGCAGAGGCCAGCGTTTCACGCTGACCCTGCCGGTCCTGGGAAGTCATTAAACCGGGAATCGGTCCCGCACCAAAAGCAATGGCGGAAACATCAATCCCGGTTCGCCCTAAAGCTCTGAACTCCATGGGGTTGCGAACTCCTAGGCGTCTTGCGGAGTGGCCCAGTGCCCCGGGCGATAGCTCCGACCGACCAGTCGATTCGCGGTATCGTCACCAATAAACTGTTCCTTGACAGGATCAAATTGCAACGGTCGACCAAGCCGTATCGCGATATTGCCCAAGTGGCAGAGAGAGGTCGTCAAATGTCCCACCTCAATCTCGGCATTTAACTTGGCCTGGCCCCGAACCGCCTCGATAAAATTGATAACGTGGCTCTTGTCATCCTGGGGCTGCAACTGGATGTCCAGTTCTTTTCGCTGGTTTCGATCAGCCAGCCATTGTGCCTTGCCCCGGCGACTGAGAAACAACTGGCCTTTCGTGCCGTAATACTCAACGCCACTGTCCACGTTGTGCGGATAATTGGTGGACCAGAGGCGTTGTTCATAGATGAACATCTTCTGGCTGCCATGCGAGCCGTCCCCGTCGTACTCAAAAGTCACCTGCTGCGTATCAGGAAACTGCTGATCGTCGTCAAAAAAGTATTTACCCCCCAGGGCCACCACCCGGTTGGGATGTGTCTCGACGCCCAGGCCCCAGCGAGCGTAATCAATATCGTGCACTCCGTCGTTCCCCATGTCACCGGTCCCGTAGTGGTACCACCAGTTCCAGTGGCTATCGACCCGGTTCTGCTGATAAGGCAGTGGCGGGGTTGGACCTTGCCACAAATCGTAGTCCAGGTGGGCCGGTGGTGCTTGGGGTTTATCGTGACCAATCGAACCTCGCCGCTGGATATTCCAGGCCTTCACGACCTTGACGTCCCCGATAATCCCTTCACGCAATCGCTGCACCGCTTCGATCATCATCTGGGTACTGCGTACCTGGGTCCCGTGTTGGACCAGCCGTTTGTTGCGACGGGCTGCTTCCACCAGCAAGCGTCCTTCCCGAATATTATGTGAACAGGGCTTCTCAACATAAACATGCTTCCCCGCGTCACAGGCCAGGATGGCAGCCGGGGTATGCCAGTGATCAGGTGTGGCGACAATCACCGCGTCAACTGCCGGATCGTCATAGATCTTGCGCATGTCATCGGTCAATTTCGGCCGCTGACCATTGAATCCCTGGGCCGCCGCCTGCAACCGGTTCTTGTTGGCATCGGCAACCCAGCCAATGCGAACATTCTCTTGTGAAGCAAACAGGCTGGCCACCTGGCGTCCGCGGCCACCGTGTCCCACCAGGCCGACGACCACCTCGTTCACGGCGTTGGCTGCCCGGGCCGCCGGGGCAGAAGCAACGGCGACGCTGCCTGCCAGGCCAGCCGATGTATTTTGAAGAAACTGGCGACGATTCGGATCAGACATCTGATACCCCTTTTTTCCTGCTAGAACGGGTGGACTGAAATATTGTGATTTAAGTTCGTCTCGCTATTGTTTTTGCATACCAACCCGACCATCGTCAAGCAAAACTCGGGCGGGTTCATCAATTATCAAGTCACCGTCCACCAAGAACGTTGCGACATTTCAACGACCACAGTATCATAAAACACGCCTTCACTAGCGCCGACTTGGCAAGATCGCTCTATGAAAACACAACCTTCGCGACAACCTTCCCATCTTCTAACCCGGCGTGAAATGATCCGGGCAGGGTCTCTCGGTTTAATGGGCCTGTCGATGGTCGATGTTGCCCAATGGCGACAGCAAACGACCATGGCTGCCGATGATTTACCTCCGAAAAAAAGCGTCATCTACATCTTTTTGACGGGTGGACCATCGCAACATGATACGTTCGACATGAAACCGGACGGGCCTTCCGAGTACAAGGGTGAGTTCAATCCTATTGCAACCAGGACGCCCGGGCTGCAAATTTGTGAACACTTACCACGCCTGGCCCAGCGCAGTCATCTGTGGGGGCTGGTACGCTCACTGACCCACAAGGAAAGTGGCCACGATAAGGGAACGTACGTCATGCTGACGGGCAACACGGTCGTTCCTGCTTCCTTTCGATCGAGCCTGCCACAGTCGACCGATTTGCCCAGCATTGCTGCCATCGCCGGTTCCGCAACTCGACCCTCGAACAAGATGCCCACGAGT
>Ga0310342_100000768_pt1 | contig 18815 bp, 15 predicted proteins | sample S15DNA20500_MG_FD_206155 | JGI IMG/M metagenome (GOLD analysis project Ga0310342, IMG submission 206155) | Marine microbial communities from station ALOHA, North Pacific Subtropical Gyre - S1503-DNA-20-500_MG | ecosystem: Environmental > Aquatic > Marine > Oceanic | place: Pacific Ocean: North...
CGTTCCGGTATCCGCGGCGACGAAATGTCCCTGGCGGGCCATCGTCGCGCCGGTGAACGCTCCGCGAACGTGTCCGAACAGCTCGCTCTCGATCAGGTTCTCGGGGATTGCGGCGCAGTTGAGCGTCACCAGCGGGCAGAGGCGGCGCTTGCTCGCCATGTGGATCGCACGGGCGACGAGCTCCTTGCCGGTTCCGCTCTCGCCGCTGATCAAGACCGAGGAATCGCTCTCCGCCACCCGCCGTACCACTTCGAGCATGCTGTGGATCGACGGGTGGTTGCCCAGGATCTGCGGGGCGTTGTCCGCGCGCCATCGGTCGTTCGTCGTCACTTCTCGCGCCAGCGACCGGCGCGCCGGTTGTGCCGTGCAGGAGCGCGCCAGGGCATCGTCGAGCTGAGACAAGCTGAAGGGCTTGAGCAGGAAGTCGATGGCATCCCGCCGCAGAGCCGAGACCGCGTGGTCGATCCGCTCATCGCCCGTCATCACGATCATGGCGGGTCTGTCGATGCCGGCCGCCATTTCGTCGAGAAGTTCCCAACCCCGGCCATCGGGAAGGATCACGTCACACAGTACGGTGTGAATGGGGGTTCCCGACGCCAGGACTTTCTGGGCTTCCTTGAAGCACGCCGATTCGAGTGTTCGCCAGCCTTGGCGTTCGGTGTGTCGCGTGATGACCCTTCGGATGGCCGGGTCGTCATCGACTACGAGGAGGGTTCTCTGCACGCTTCGAAGGTTCTCCGGCTCGGGAGGTCCGTTTCGGCAGCCGACCGGCCAAGACCACCTGAGCAGGATGGGGGTTGGCGAGGCGGAGTTCAACCGGCGACAGCGGGCCGCGAGGGCTCCTCGGAGGCGATGCCCCGTGGGGAACGGTGCGTCGTGGCCAAGGCGGGTGTGCACCCCTCACGACGGCGGGACAGTAAGGCGCGGTTCGCCGACCTCCTGCGCGCTCGCCGCGGCGAGCGCGCAGTCGATGACCGAGCGGAGGTCGTTGGCCCGGACCGGCTTCTCCAGGTAGTCGAGCGCGCCGAGCCGGAACGCTTCCACCGGGGCGGCCGCGTCGTCCGCGCCGCTGAGCATCACGACGGGCAGGTTCGGGAATTGCCTCCGAATTTCCTTGAGCAGCCCGAGTCCGTCGAGTTGCGGCATCTGGAGGTCGCTGATCACCAGCTGGTACTCGTGCTTCGCGAGTTTCTCGAGCGCCTCGTGCCCGTCCACGGCCAGATCGAGCGCGAGGTCGTTCCACCGGCGAAACATCGTCCTGAGCACCGTGTGCGCGAAACGATCGTCATCCACCGCCAGGACCGGGATTAGCATGGTGCTCCGGCGGGGGGGCCCGGGTACTCTACACGCTTGGCGCAGCGGTTCAACGGCACCCGGTACGTCGCCCCCGGTTCGACGCGAGGCCGGTGATCAACCGGAGCTGCCGGAGCCGTCACGGGAGGTCCGAGTGCTGAAGCCTCTGCGAGCCATCCTCGAGGCGGGTGTCGACGACTGCCTGCCCCGCGCCGGCGCGCACCGCTTCGGGCTGCATCGCGTTCGCACCCTCAACGTACTCGCCCTGCTGGCGGGCGGAGCGGCCGTCTGCACTGTGCTCGTGGCCGTCGTCACGGAACACTGGAAGGTCATCCCCGGGACGCTCGCTCTGATCGCCATGGTCGCCGGGGTCCTCTGGCTTCAGACGCGGCAGCGCTATTTTGCAGCCGCGCTGGTCATGACGCTGCTGGGCAACGGCGTGGCCACCGCGCAGTTCTTCTATCTCGGGTCCGAGTACGGGGTCCACTACTGGTATCTGCCGCTTATCCTGCTTCCGTTTCTCTACTTTCCGCCCTCGGCGAAGGTGACGCCCATTTGCCTGGGCGTCCTGTCCCTGGTCCTGATGCTCTTCGCCGGGAAGCTGGATCAGCGTCACCACGGCTTTTCGACCGAGTATTTCAACACCCTGGTGCTCGCTGCGGGCTTCGTGTTGGTTCTGGGCATCGCTTTCCGGCGCTACCAGCTTCGGGCCGAGCAGCAGGCGGAGGAATATCAGAGTTCGATCGAGCAGCAGACCCGGGACCTGGCCCGCTTCCCCGAAGAGAACCCGAATACGGTCCTCCGGCTCGCCAGGGACGGGACCGTGCTCTACGCCAACGATCCAGCGCGCAGCACGATTCTGGCGGCTCTGGGGGTCGAGGTGGGCGGCAGCTTGCCCGAGCCGCTCCCTTCGGACCTGCGCCGATTCCTGGACGCAGAGGAGACCGTCGCGGTCGACCGGGAAATCCGCGGACGCAGCTACCGACTGAGTATCCAGCCGGTTCCCGAGCGGAACTACATCAACGTCTACGGAGTCGACGTCACCGATCGAACCCAGATGGAGAAGGTTCTGCGCGATGCACAAGACGAGCTGATCCGGGCCGAAAAGCTGGCCGGGCTCGGCACCGTCGCGGCCGGTGTCGCGCACGAAATTCGCAATCCCCTGCAGGCGGTGTTGGCGCTCGCGGAATCGATCGCGGAAGATGCCGACCTGGCTCGAATCCACGAGGATGCCGACGACATCGCGTCCGCCGCTCAGCGGATTGCCACGATCGTGGATGATCTATCGAGCTATTCATACTCTGCCCGCACCACCGGAATCTCTGCGGTTCAGCTCGACGAAGTCATGCGGACGGCTCTCGGGATGGCCCGCCACGCGCGCAGGATGCACCAGGTCGACGTGGTGGAAGACTATGCAGACGGCTGTTTCGTGCGCGCCAGCGGCTCCGAACTCGTCCAGGTCGTGAACAACTTCATCAACAATGCCGTCGACGCCATGCGCGCGGTGGGCAGGCTGACCCTCGCCACCGGCCAGGATCGTGACAGCGTCTGGCTGACCGTCGACGATACTGGCGATGGCATCGACGAAGTGGCACGGGACCGGATCTTCGACCCGTTCTTCACGACCAAACCGCCCGGCGAGGGCACCGGTCTGGGTCTCTACGTGAGCCAGAGGATCGTCGACAACCACGGGGCCAGCCTCGAGTTCAAGAGCGCTCCGGGCGAGGGCACCAGCTTTCGGGTGCGCTTCCCAAAGGACGGCGATTGAATGGCCTCCACCCGGGTGGCGCCGGCGATGCGCGAGAGCCGTGCTGCGCCCGACGACGTCGTGGCGCCGGATCCGTTCGAGGCCTACCGCCCCAGGCTCGTGGTCTGGCTCGGAATCGGTGCGGCTCTCGCGCTCGTCGTTGGGGGGAGCACGGTCGCCATGGAGCGACAGCTCGGATCCATCGAGTGGATCGGGTTCGGGACGGCGCTTGCGCTGTTCTGTTCCGCCCCGCTCGTGCTGCGTTGGACCGGCTCAGTCCTGGCCGGAGCCGTGCTGCTGATGAGCGGCGGCGCGATCTCGATCTTCGTGCCCGCGTACTTCTCCGGCGGACTCCAGTCCCCCCAGGTGATCTGGCTGCTCGTGATCCCGATCCTGTGCCCGCTCTACTTCGGCAGCCGAGTGACCTTCCTGGCGGGGATGGTGAGCCTCGCCGCGTTCTGTGTGCTGTACCTGCTCGAGATCACGGACAGGCTTCCGCTTGCCTTGTCCGACGGCACCGACTTCACGTCATTTGTGAACCTCGTCATCGCGGTCGTGTTCGTACTGTTGGTCTCGACCAGCACCCACCGCGTCATGCGGCGGAGCCACCGTGACCTCCTCGAGCTTCAGGACGATCTGGAACGCCGCTCCGAGGAACTCGCCGCGAGCGAGTCTCGCAAGAGTGCCATCATCGATTCCGCGGTGACCGGGCTGATCTCGGCGGATGCAGACGATCGGATCCTCGATTGCAACCCAGCGGCGTGCAGCCTTCTGGGCTTCTCGCGCGACGAAGTCATCGGCTGCACCATTGCGGAGATCATGGTGCCTCGCTCGACGCGAGAGTTTTATCGGGCCGCGTACCAGGCAGCGCTCGCCACGCCCGCCCACGAGGTGCGGGCACAACCTCGGGAGCTGGTTGCGCTCTGCAAGAACGGCACCCAGGTTCCCGTCGAAGTGACGCTGCAGCGGGTGGCTGGTGAGGGCCCCGCGGTGTTCATGGCGCAGGTGCGTGACCTGAGTGCGCAGCGCCACGCCGAGGCGCTGGTGCGCAGGCGTGAGCAGCAGCTGCAACGGTCGCAGCGTCTCGAGGGCGTGGGGCGTCTGGCCGGGGGAGTGGCACACGACTTCAACAACCTGCTCACCGTCATAGGCGGCTACAGCGAGAGCATCGGGGAAGATCCGGACGGGTCGGCGTCGATTCGGAACCAAGCGCGGGAAATCTCGCGTGCCTCCGATCGCGCGGCCTCGATCACGCGCCAGATGCTCGCGTTCAGTCGCGGTCAAAACCTCAGCCTCACCGCCGTCGACCTGCACGCGCTGCTATTGGACCTCGAGGTGACCATCGGCACGCTCGTCCCTGCCCGGATCACGCTGGAGCTGAACCTGCTCCCGGCGCCGTGGCCGGTGCGGGCGAACAGGACCGAGCTCGAGCGAAGCGTGGTGAATCTGGTCACGAACGCCGTGCACGCCATGCCCGATGGCGGCCGACTGTCGATCCACACGGAGTACCTCGACTTCGAGAGGCTGAGTCGGGAGTTGCCCCTAGATCTCGAGCCGGGGCGCTACGCCATGCTCTGTGTGGCCGACGATGGGGAAGGCATGACCGCAGCGGTTAGAGAGAGCGCCTTCGAGCCTTTTTTCACCACCAAGGAAATCGGGAAAGGCACGGGTCTGGGACTGGCGAGTGTCTACGGGGTCGTGCGTCAGTGCGGTGGCCACGTCGAACTCGTGAGTTCGCCCGGCATCGGTACCCGTGTCGAGGTGTATCTCCCGATGAGCGACTCCAAGCCGGGCAGCGTCGATTCCGAGCGCACTGCTCCCTTGCAGAGCCTGCCCACGAACTTCGTCCTCGTCGTGGAGGACGAGTCTGGCATTCGCAACCTGGTCTCCGCGCGCCTGCGTCGCGAGGGCTACCGGGTTGTCGAGGCAGCCGACGCCGAGGAGGCGTTGGAACTGACGTCCCTGGAAGGGGACGAGATCGCACTCCTGATCTCGGACGTCGTGATGCCGAATCGATCCGGCGCCAGCCTGGCTTCGGAACTGCGCGAAGCGCGTCCGGACCTTCCGGTGATCTTCATGTCGGGTTTCGCCGGAGAGGAGTTTTCGGACCTCACGCGTGACTTCCCGGGCGCAGAATTCGTCGCGAAACCGTTGCGGATGGAATCGCTGGTTGGCCTGGTCAGGCGCCTGGTCTCACCCACCGAGACCCAGGCCGAGGCGCAAGCGCGCGGAATCTGAGCCCTCGGGCTTGCCGGCGGGTTCTCCGGGCCCGGCGCCGGTCTACTTCGTCTGCCCGGGAGGGGACCGGTCGCCCGAGAACGCGCCGTCCTCGACCGGGAGGCCTGCTTGCGGCGGTTTGTCTACGTCCCGCGGCGAATCGGTTGGAGCGCAGCCGAGCGAGGCGAGCGTCTGCTGCCACCACTCGAGTGACTTCGGCCCGACGAGTACTCGTCGGTCGTCGACGGTCCAGATGACGTTGAGCGGGAGACCCTGTCCCGAGAGCTTTCTCCACACCTTTCCGCGCGGGTCGCGGAGCATTTCGAGTTCGAGCCGGTGGTCTGCGACGAATTCGTCGATTTCGTCGGCGTCCTCGCCGACGTTGACGGCGGCCAGTCGCACGGCGTTTCCCCGGCACTCCCGGGCCACCGCGTCGAGTGATTCCATCTCTTCCACGCAGGTCGGACACCAGGTGGCCCAGAAGTGCAGTATCACGCCGCGCTCCGCCGCGCTGGGATGGAGCGAGACGGTCGCGCCCGCCAGCGTCTTGAAGGAGAGCGCGCCGTCCGAGGCGCCGAGTAGCCCCAGCGCCAGCCACCCGAGGATCCAGCGCCGCCGCTCAGAATGGGAAGTACAGACCAGCAAACCAGACAATGCCCTCCTCCTGGAATCCGTTCAGCCATGCGTTCGTCAGGGGAATCTGCACCTCGCTGCGCACCGACGGCGGACGCTTGCCCTCGAACCAGGGCAGGCGGATCTGTAGCCCCGGTGTCAGGTAGAGGATCGAGCCGCCGCTGGACCGGAACTTCTGTCCCTGGTCGAGGTCCGTCGCGGCCCAGCGGAAGTTGAGCGCGAGGTTGGTCGTGAACGGTTCGAGGAACTTGATTCCGGTTCCGTGTCCGAGCGGGTATTCGACGATTGCGTTCGCCAGGAACGCGTCGCCGTACTCGTAATCGAGGGACCCCTTCGTGTTCACGCGATACCAGGTGCTCCCATACAGGGAGCCCCACGTGAAGTGGTGTGCTGCCGAGATGCCACCGCCGAAGTCCCAGGAGCCGGTCCCGGGCTGCAGGTGCTTTTCGATCGCTCCGCCCTGAGCCGCGCTCTTGCTCTTGCCGGTGGGGAATTTTACGAAGACGTTCACCCCAAGCCATGTCTCGGCCAGAATCTCGCGGTTGCGCCACACCACGAAGCTGCCCGACAGGACGACATCGCCCAGGCCGTCGAGTGAAAGATCGGTCCGTTCTTCGCCGTCGATCTCCTCGATGTTGTTGAAGGCCCAGGGAATGTCGAGGGTCAGTGTCAGGCGGTCGAGCGGAGCCCAGGAGAGGAAGAGATCCAGGCGCTGGCTCGCGTTGTCTTCGTAGGCGTTCTCTCCGTGCGCCTCCCCGTGCTCGTCTCCGTGCGCTTCCCCGTGCTCGTCTCCGTGCGCTTCCCCGTGCTCGTCTCCGTGCGCCTCCCCGTGCTCGTCTCCGTGCGCCTCCCCGTGCTCGTCTCCGTGTTCGCCCCCGAGTTCGCTTCCGTGCTCATCGGGCGGATGTGCGCTGCGTTTGTACCAGCCGCGAGCCTGGATGTAGGCCGAGAAGGTGCCCTGCTGCTGGAGATTTCCGCCGTAGATGTTGTAGAGGGGGTCGCCTGCGAGGCAGACGGAGCAGCCGAGCGCCGTGCTCCAGGGACTGAGGACTGCGATCGTGATTATCGCCGCGATGCACGCGACGCGATGGGTTCGGGACATGGCTGCTCTTCAGTGCGAATCCGTGGCATCCGGGAGGCCGCCGGCGGAACGCCCACGCCGGGGGTGTGCGTTCCTCTGCTGCTGAACCGGGGGACCTGGGCTAGGACAGCGAGAAGAGCGGGACGGGGTCGGGAGGTGCGTCGTGGCTATCGAGAGCGGTGGGCGGATGCGTCACCGGGGGCGGCCCGGACGCGGCGTGGAATGCGAACAGCGGTGCCGCGGGTAGCAGCGCGAGGCCGGGTGCTAGCGCGACGCCCGCGACCTGCGGACGCTGAGCGCACCCGCAGGGACACGGCCTCACCAGTTTGAGGCCCCGCTCCGCGTCTGAGGGGCTGGTTTCCGGCGCGTCGTGGTGGCTCGCGAACTCTCCGTGGAGGCTGTGGGAGTTGGAGGCTTCGCGGGACGCCTGGGCCCCATGGTCGACAGGGCAGGGGGTGCTCCACACCGCGACATGGCCGAGCAAGACGAGCAGTGTGGCGAAATAGCGGAGCATGGTGTTGTTTCTCACCCGTACTGTATTCTCGATTTCCGGCCGTGGCCACCCGTTGCTTACGCGCAAAGTGCCGCATGTCGGCCACAGCACGCGGCCTGGGCGGCGGTGTGGAGGCGGTGCGGGCCGCCGTTGAACTGGCGTTCGGTTTCGTGTTCGAGGCGTCGGATGCCCGCCGCCGGCCCTCGAGGCGACACCCGGCACGGGTCCCTGCAGCTACTCTATGCGGGGCGAGGAGTATCACTCCGTGAAGTTCCTGACTCCGCAGCTCGAGTACCTCCGCACGCACCGCGAGACCCAACGGAATCTATTGGTTCTGCTCCGTTATATGGGGATCGTGGCCGCGACCGTGATCATCTACTCGGGTCTCTTCCACGCGATCATGGTCCACGAGGGCCAGGAGCACTCGCTGCTCACCGGCCTGTATTGGACGCTCACGGTGATGAGTACCCTGGGGTTCGGGGACATCACGTTCCACTCGGATCTCGGGCGGCTCTTCAGCATCGTGGTGCTGCTCTCGGGGATCCTGATGCTACTGGTCGTGCTTCCGTTCGTCTTCGTCCGCTTCTTCTACGCCCCCTGGCTCGAGGCGCAGCTGCACATGCGCGCGCCCCGAAGTGCTCCGCGCGGCCTGAAGGATCACGTGATTTTCTGCCGCTACGACGAAGTGGCCTCAGGCCTGATCGAGAGACTCCGCGACACCGAGACTCCCTACTGCGTGGTCGAGCCCGATCCGTCCATAGCGGCCGCGCTGCACGGCGACGGGATCTCCGTGGTGACCGGCGACCTCGACAACCGCGAGACCTACGAGGCCGTCGCCTGCGGTGCCGCCAAGCTCGTCGTTGCCAACCGCAACGACGCGGAGAATTCGAACATCGCCCTGATCGTGCGCGAACGCTTTCCCGAGGTGACGATCGCGGCATTCGCCGAGGAGGTGGACTCGGTCGACGTGCTCGAGCTGAGCGGTGCGACGCACGTGCTGCCGCTCAAGCAGAGTCTGGGCGAGTACCTCGCCGGACGCGCTTCCGTGGGCCCGGCCCACGCCCAACTCGTGGGCCGATTCAAGAGCGTGCGCATCGCCGAATTTCCCGTGGAGAACACCGGCTTGTCCGGGCGCACGATCCGCGATACGCGGCTGCGAGAGCTGACGGGTCTCAATATCGTGGCCCGCTGGGAGAAGGGGCGCCTGCTGCCGGCCGAGGCGGACACCGTCCTCGCGGAGCACAGCGTTCTCGTCGTCGTCGGCACTCTGGACCAGATCGCCGAACTCGACGCACTCTTCGTGATCTACCACCCGAACGACAACCCGGTGCTCGTCATCGGTGGCGGAAAGGTGGGCCAGGCGACGATGGCGTCGCTCCGGCGGCGCGGGGTGGCGACCAGCGTGATCGAGCGCGACCCGGAGTTGCGGACACAGCTCGCCGACCTCACCGACAACGTGGTGATCGGAGATGCCTCTCACCGCAGCGTGATCATGAAGGCCGGCCTCGAGACGGCTCCGACGGTCGTCTTGACCACCCACGAGGACGCCTGGAACATCTTCCTCGCCGTCTACTGCCGCCGGCTCAATCCCAGTACACGCATCGTGAGTCGCGTTACCCACGAGCGTAGCCTCGAGGCGATTCACCGCGCGGGCGCCGACTCGGTGCTGAGCTACGCGACCCTGGGCGTCAAGTCGCTACTCGCCTATGTGGAGGGCGAGGAGTCGACCTTCGTCGGCGAGGGGGTCGATCTGGTCGTCGTGCCCGTTCCCGCTTCACTGGCCGGGTCGAAGCTCGGTGAGGCGCGCATCGGCGAGACCTGCGGTCTCAACGTGGTGGCACTGCAGCACCCCGACGGGTCGGTGGAGAGTGTGATCGCTTCGACCGAATTCGGGGCGGACAGCGAGCTGGTGGTGCTCGGGTCGGCCGAACAACGCCAGCAGTTCCGGAAACAGTTCTGCTGAGGCAGAGGCTGCCGTGATCGTCTCTTGACCAGGGGGTGGCGAGACTCCGGTCCGGGCGATTGCTAGGGGGCAGTCGGGGCGACCCTTCGCGGCGGCAGCATCGGCGTCCCGCGTTGGGCGAGTTCCTGGGCAGCCAGCGAGTCGCGGCGCACGTAGAGGATCAGGTGCATCGGCGATCCCGAGACGTCGTGGGTCGTGAAGCGGACCGGCGCGTAGCGCGCGTGGAAAGCCGGGTTGGTGAAGAGTTCGAAGTCGGTCAGGAACCAGCCCCGGGCCGGCTTGCCGATGTAGCCCTCCGCGGGTCCGAGGATCACGACATCCGGTGCGCGTTCCAGCACGTAGGGGCCGTCGCCCTTGAGATGACCCGGTACGTGCTGCCAAAGCGCTTCTAACGGCACCGGATCGCGACGGGCGATGCGGCGGTCGTTGAGACCCAACGTGTCGACGAACGAGAGATCGGGTGCGTAGTAGGGCGTCGAACCGGCGGTCGCGGTGGCGACGAGCGTGCCTGGGGGCAGGGCGTCGGCGAGGAAGCGGCCGACCGCCGCGCCCACGCGTGCAGGCGGGTCGAGCACGGTAGGCAGCCGGGGCGCGAGCGCTGCCTGGGCTCCGATCGCGGCCAGTACGCAGACGAAGGCCACGAGCTTGCGCGGCAGCGTCAGGGGAAGGATGCGGCAGCCGGCCGCGAAGACGAAGAGCACCTCGGCCGGCGCGGCGAAGCGCGCGCCCGGCATGTGGTCTCCGCCCGAGAGGCAAGCGGCGCCGAGCAGGGCGACCGCGAACAGCTCGAGGCGGTACGGGCCGCGCGGGCGCAGCAGTACGGCGACGCCGGCGACCGCGAGCGCCGGTGCCCAGAAGTCGAAGGTTTCGAAGAGATAGCTGGCTCCGAGCCGCAGCACGTCCCACAGAGGTATTCCACCGAGCTTCGCCTGCGCCGAGTTGGGCAGGAGTTCGCCGAACCACGTGAGACGGAACGCGAGGTAGAGCGCGCAGGGTGCAAGCAGCCCCAACGAGACATTCCGCGCGGACCGCCTGCGTCCATCCAGGGCGAGGAGCAGCGCGGCCAGGAGGCCGAGCGCGAGCCCCTCGGGCCGCAGCAGCGCCGCGGCGGCAAAGGCCAGGCCGGCGAGACCGGGGGCGTACCCCGCGCCATCCCGACGTGCGTGGAGCCGCTCGGTCGTGGCAACCGCAATCACCAGCCAGAAGCAGAAGGCGACCGTCTCGAGACCGCCCCACGCCCAGAGCAGCAGCGGGGGTGCCACGGCCACGAGCGGTGCGGTCACCCAGGAAGCCCCCGCCGGGCGCCAGACCGCGAGCAGTGCCACGAAGCTCGCCACTCCGAGTCCGCGCGCGGCGTCGCGGAGTTCGACGCCCATGGCGCCCAGCCCCGCCAGTTGGAAGAGCCACAGGGGATGCGTGAAGCCCTCGACGAATTCTCCGTCGTTCCACGAAAGGCCGCGACCGGCGAGCCAGCGCGCCGCGTAGCGCAAGGTGATGTAGGCGTCGTCGTGAAAGAAGCCGCGGTACTCGGACAGCAGCGCCAAGCCGGTGGCGGCCGCGAGAAGCGCTGCCGAAAGCTCCACGCCGCGGTCCGCAGCGCGGCACCGGGCGGCGAGCGTCGGGGCACCCATGGGGGTCGCCAGCCTAGCGCTTGCCGAGCGACCTCGAAGCCCCGATGATGAGGTGCCGGGGCCATGGATCCCATCTCCCCGACAGACCGGCTGGTGTGCGGGTCGGTGGGCCCCGGGCCAGAGCCCGGCGTCGGTGTATCGCGCGACCCTCCCGCCCCACCGCGAACCGACGATTGCCAGCGGCGGTGATCCGATGACGCCCCGACAGGACGCTTCGAGGCGAAATTCTTCGCGCGGGGAGAGGTTGTGCCTGTTCGGTGCGATGGGCGTCCTGGTCTACGCAATCGTCACCAACGCGTGGGTGGCCGACGACGCCTACATCAGCTTCAGGACGCTCGACAACTTCGTGTCCGGTCATGGTTTGACCTGGAACCCGGTCGAGCGCGTCCAGGCCTACACCCATCCGTTGTGGCTGCTCTTGCTGGCGCCGGCGTATTGGATGACCGGCGAGATCTACTTCACCGTCATCGCGATCTCGTTCCTGCTCGTGATCGCGGCCGTTGGAGTATTGCATCGCTGCGCGCTGAGGAGAGCTCCGGGGCGCAGCATCGCGTTCATCGTCCTGCTGGCGTGTTCCAGATCCTTCGTCGATTACTCCACTTCGGGCCTGGAGAACCCGCTGCTGTTTCTGCTGTTGGCCCTGTTCGTCGAGCGCTTCTTCGAGGTCTCGAGCGATCCGCATCGAGTCCCCCCGGTAGCGGCACGCGAACGGGCGGACCCGCCGGAGGTTCCATCGCTCACCCTCATGTGGCTTCTCGGTTCGCTGATTTTCCTGACGCGACCGGATGCGATCCTCTTCCTGGCTCCAGCGCTGGCCTACTCGCTCTGGAGAGCTCGGAATCTGCCCACCGGAAGACTGTTCACGTCCCTGTGCATCGGAGCGGCTCCGGCGGTGCTCTGGGAAATGTTCTCGCTCTTCTACTACGGTTTCCCGCTGCCGAATACCGCGTATGCCAAGCTCAATACCGGCATCGCGCAGCTCGATCTCGCAAGGCAGGCGGCCTGGTACTACTGGAACAGTTTCCAGTGGGATCCGTTGACGCTTGCCACGATCGCGGCCGGTCTCGTGGTGGCTCTTCTTTCGGGGACTCGCGAGCGGCTCCTTGCCGCGGGCGTTTTTCTCTACCTGCTCTATCTCTTCTTCATCGGCGGAGATTTCATGAGCGGCCGCTTCTTCAGTGCGCCGTTCCTGGTCTGTGCATTCCTGCTGTGTTCGCGGCTCGACACCCGGCGGTCGGTTGGCTTCGTGCTGGCCGGGACCGTGGTGCTGGCCCTGGCATCTCCGTCACCGACTCTCGTGCCGCCCGGGAAACGGAATCTGGGGAGGCAGAACGGAATTTCCGATGAGCGCGCCTTCTATTTTCCCGGCACCGGCCTGATCAACTACAGGAGCGGAAGGCCCTATCCATCGCACCGATACTTCGGCGCCGGCCGTGAACTGGCGAACTCGCCTCACCGCGTGGTGGTGCGTCGCTACGTCGGTTTCCTCGGGTTTTCGGCCGGTCCGGAACTCATCATCATCGACCGGATGGCACTGACGGATCCACTCCTCTCCCGTCTGCCCACCGCCGACCCGGAGCGATGGCGCATCGGCCACTTCGAAAGAGAGTTACCCCGTGGGTATGTGGAAACCGTTGGAGCGGCGGAGAACCACCTCTTCGACGCGTCGCTCCGGGAATACTACGACCGCCTGCGAGTCGTGACGCAAGGGCCTCTGTGGAGTTGGCGGCGCCTCGAGGCAATTCGCGACCTCAACACGGGTCGGCTCGATCCCCTTCTCGAGCAGTACCTCCGGCGTTGAGCGGAATTTTCTGGCGAAGGGCGCGCGCGGCCGCCGACTATTTCCATTGAAGCGGCTCTGTCGTGGGGCTTGCAATTCTCGCGCTCGCGGCTGAGGATGTGCGATCACGATGTTCGACACACACCGACGGTTCTGGAACGATACGCCGCGAATTCTGTTTCTCGTGCTGCTGGGGGTCGCGTGGTCCGGTTGCGAGAATCCGGATCAATGGGAGTCCGTGGCAGCACGCTGCGCCGATGTGGTGCACGCCTACCTCGAGTCGCCGGCGCCCGTCGAGATCATCGGCAAGCCGGTCCAGCAGTCCGAGGGCGAGGTGGAGATCTCCTACCGCACGTCCAACCGTGTGAACATACCGGTCGAGGGCAGTGCCTCGTGCAACTTTGCGATCGGCGACGGACGGATGACGCTCATGGAGGCTTCGGTGGGCGGCGTAGAACTTGCGGGACCGGTGCTGGAGGCGGTGCAGCGGAAGCTGGACGCAGAAAGCTGAGATGTCGGAGATCGATCACCTCGTTTCCGGTGCGCTCGTCGTGTTTTCGCTGATCGGCATCGCGTTTTCGGACTTCTCCGCGACGCTCTGTGCCGGTCCGGCCGAGGGGTTTTCCTGGGCGCTTCCGCTTCCGGCCCCCCAGGTCTTCTGGTGTTACCGCTTCTACGGCGAATCGAAGACCGCGTAACCCGGAGCGGGCCGATGCGGCGCCCGTTGGGCTGAGGAGCGCTTTGCGTTCACCGAAGTTCTGGATCCCGGTCGCAATCGTTCTTGCGTTGGGTGCGCTCGCCGTGTTCATCGTGCGCGAATTGGACATGAAGCGGCAGGAGCAGCGGATCACGGAGCTGGCGACGGCCTTCACGGGGAGGCAGGTCGAGGTGCGTGGAGGCATGCGGATCGGCTTTTCGCTGCGGCCCACGCTCGTCGCGAAAGACGTGCGCATCGCGAACGCAGCGTGGGGGAGCGATCCCGCGATGTTGACCGCGGACCGCATCGAGGTATCGCTGGCCCTGCTGCCGCTCTTCGTCGGCTCGGTCGAAATCCAGGAGGTGGAGCTTTCGGGCGTGAACCTGCTGTTGGAGACGGACGCCGCCGGGCGTCGCAACTGGGACCTGGGAACGGGCGATGACGATGGCGGCGACGTGGGGTTGGGCGCCGATGTCTTCGTGGAAAGCGTGGTCATCGAAAATCTTGCGCTCGCCATCCGCGGGCCCCACTCAGGGGGTGAGCGTCCGATCGAGGTCATGCGGCTCGCCGTCGCGGCAGACGAGACGACAGAGAAGTTGAGCCTGGATCTGGCCGCACGGCTGGCCGGTGCCGACTTCTCGGCCGTCGGGAATGTCGGGTATCTCCAGGACTGGCTCTCTGGCGGGAATCTCCCGCTCTCCCTCGACTTGCGCTGGGGGATTTCGGAACTCGACACCGACGCGACGCTCGAACTGGGAGACCGGCCGCGCCTGCACGGCCGGGTCCGCTCGGGAACGATCGATATCGAGGAGTGGCTGTCGAAGCGATCCGAAGGGTCGGAGTCTGCGGCCGACCAGGGGCGCCTGTTTCCCGCTACCCCGCTCGGCCTGGCTGCCGTGGGTTCCTCGAACGCCGACATCTCGCTGGCCGTGACGCACGTCGTGGACGAACGGGCCCGCCTCGAGCTGAAGCGCGCCGATGTGGCCCTGAAGGGTGGCGTCCTGCGCCTGGATTCGGTGCAGGGGATCGTGTCGGGTGCGGAGATCTACGGTTCGATCGAGATCGACGCGCGAGCCGCGACGCCCCGTCTTCAGCTCTCGTTCCGCGCGCGCAACCTCGACCTCGGAGAACTGCTCCGGCGTCTGGAGTTGACCGACGAGGTCGATGTCGTGCTCGATGCGCACGTGAAGGTCAGCGGGAGCGGCGACTCGGTAGCTGCGATTTTCGGAAGCCTCGACGGGGAGGTCGCTTTCGCCGCGGGCCGGGGAGAGATCCCGACGTACTACGTCAGCAGCCTGGTTTCGAACCTTCCGCAGCTGGTCATGCCCTGGGCCCGCCCGCCGGAGCGCGTTGAAATCGAGTGCGCGGTTGCGGAGTTCTCGATTTCCGGCGGCATCGCCCGGACGCAGGCTCTGATGTTCGACACGTCTCAATTGATGCTGCGCGGCGAGGGAGAGATCGATCTCGGGCGAGAGACGCTTCACCTCGTTCTCGCTCCCCGGCCCCGAAACCTCGAGCTGTTGACCCTGGCCACCGACATCACGCTGCAGGGCCCGATTTCGAATCCTCGCGCCCATCCCACTCCCATCGGTCTGGTGGGCTCGGCAGCGCGCCTCGCCCTCGGGCCGGTGCGCTGGCTCGCTCCTCTCCCCGGAAGGGCGGCAGCGCGCCGCCACGAGTGCACCGACCGTGCGCGGAGCCTCGCCGGCGACGCGCCGGCCGCGAGTTGACGTCCCGGAGCTTTGGCGCTGCCAGGCCAGCGCCGAATGCTAGACTCCAAAGGTTCCACTGCGCACCTCGCGGCCGGTCCTAGCGGGAGGAGCTATGAGAATTCTCGTCACCAGTGCGCGCCTTCCCCACGCACTCGGATTGGTCCGTGCGCTGGGAGAGGCGGGACACGAGGTCTACGCCACGGACACCTTTCGCCTGTCGCCGGGGCTCCACTCCAGCCACGTCAAGGAGCACTTCGTAACCGCCTCGCCGACCTTCGAAACGCGCACCTTCGTCGGACAGATCGCGGACACGGTGAAGAACAACAGTATCGACCTTGTCGTCCCGGCCTTCGAGGAGGTCTTCTACCTTTCCCGCCACCTGGGAGACCTGCCGGATCCCGAGAAGTACTTCTGCTCACCACTCGACACCTTGCGGCAGCTTCATGACAAGGCCCGTTTCTCGGAGTTGGTGGCTCACCTCGATCTGCCGGTTGGGCGGACGATCACGGCGACGAACGATGCCGAACTCCACGCCGCCGTGGATGAGTTCCCGGAGTATTTCGGGCGTGCGGTGTACTCGCGTGGCGGGGTGGCGCTTCTGACGAACACGGGGCCTCTCGCGGGTGCGGTGCGCGTGGAAGATTGTAATCCGACGCCCGAGAACCCCTGGATCGTGCAGGAATTCGTGCACGGCGAGGATCTTTGCAGCTTCAGTGTCGTGCACCACGGCAAGATTGCGGGGCACTGCACCTACCGGCACCCGCTCACCATCGAGCACGCCGGCGGAATCGTCTTCGAATCGGTCGACGAGCCGAAAACGCTCGAGTTGTCGCGGCGCATCGTCGAACACACCGGCTACCACGGGAACATTTCGATCGACTGGCTGCGCGGGGCCGACGGTTCGCTCCACATCGTCGAGTGCAACCCCCGACCGACCGCCGGCATCTTCACAATGGAGTCCGAGCCTTTCGCGCGGGCGCTCACGGACCCGAATCCCGACGATCCGTACATCGCGTCTCCGGGAGCCCAGCAGCAGATCGATATCGCGATCATTCGCGACATGTTCCGAGATCCCGCGGACATTCCGCAGGACCTGCATCTGCTTCTGTCGGATACGAAGGACGTCTACTCCCAGAAGGGAGACCGGTGGCCCGGGCTCTACGTTCTGCTGTCCTATTCCCACGTTTTCGCGTTCCGTCATCGGATGAAAGTCGGAAAGCACAAGCACTCCGACCTGATGGAAGCGCAGTTCTTCGACATCTCGTGGGATGGAGGTGAGATCGAGTGATGCGGCGCCTCTTCCTGACTCTCCTCTTTGCGAGCGTATCGACTGGTGCAAACGCAGCACCGGACCTTCCGAGTGCGAGCGACATCCTCAAACGCATGGGCTTCCCCCCGGAAGAACTGCAGCAGGTTCTCGCCGGAGAACTGGTGCAGAACGAGGCCAAATTCAACGCCAGAGACGACCTCGCGATCTGGTTGGCCTTCCTGGTGCGCGTGCCCCCGGAGAAATTCGAACACGACGTGACGGGCAAGCGTTTCGTCTTCCGGTTGGATTCCCACACGTTGGGCGGAAGCGCGATCGAGGGAAACGGGAGCCTGGCCGACTTTTCAGGCTTGACTCTGAGTGCGGCGGAGAGACGCTTCTATACCCAGACGGGTGCTGGCGGGGACGTCAATCTCTCTTCCGATGAACTCGCCGCGCTACACGCTCTGGACAGCGCGGGCCCGGACGTCGACTTGGCGATGAAGAAGATCCTGCTGGCGCGTTACCGGGCCTATCGCGCGAAGGGCCTGGCCGGCATCCTTCCCTACGACCGCGGCGACGGGAAGCGCACGGAGCCGGGGGTTTCGCTGCGTCTCGACTCCGAGTCTGCGCAGGCGCTGACGGGCTTCGATTCGGCATTCGGCCGGTTCCTGCTCGACTACCCGAATAGCACCCTCCCGGGGCTGGCCGAGAAGTTCTACTGGCTTCGTTACGAGGCGCACGGGGAGCCCGTCCTCGTTTTGACTCACGCCTTCTCCGCGCCGGTCGGGAAGTGGATGCTGTTCTGCCAGCGTCAGTTCTACGTGAGCCGTGGCTACAACACCGAGCAGGCCATCGCAGTGTTCATTCCGGTGAGCGAAGGAACGCTGGTCGCGTACTTGAATCACACCGCGACGGACCAGATCGTGGGATTCGGTGGGAGCGCCAGGCGCGCGATCGGGGAGCACCTGATGATTACGGAACTCTCAGGTCTCTTCGAGAAGCTCAGGAAAGCCGCAGCCAAGCCGCGATGACGTGCCCGCTGAAGCGTCGCCTCGGCGGCATCGGGATCGCGCTCTGCATGCTGTCCGGCAGCGTGGGATGCGCCAGCGTGAGTCACTGGGTGATGACCCCGGGCGGGGCATTCGATGCCGCCGACGCTCCCCCTGCACCGGATTACGCGCGCTCGTCGAGCTGGGCAGCGCTTCCCTGGAAGTCGTCTCGCGCCGATGCGGTGCCGCCGAACGACGGTGTCCCGGTCGATTCCGCCAAGGCTGCCGCCGACGCCTTCTTCTTGCACCCCACCACGTACTTCTGGCGCACCCATTGGAACGCACCCACGACCGGCTGGCTGACCCACCTCATCACCGGCGCGACGCTCGCGGGCGATGCGAGCGTTTTCAACGGCGCAGCGCGGATCTATGCGCCCCGCTACCGGCAGATGACGCTCGCGGGCTTCTCGATCCCCGACGGCCGCAGCGCGTCGCTGGCCCTCGCCTATGGCGACGTGCGCCGGGCGTTCCTTCACTACCTGGAGGCGTGGTCGGACGATCGCCCGCTCATTCTCGCCGGGCACAGCCAGGGCAGCCGCCACGTGATGCGCCTTCTCGACGAGTTCTTTCGCAGCGGACCCCTGCGCGAGCGGCTCGTGGCTGCCTACGTCGCCGGGATGCGCATCTGGCCCTACAGCCGCGGCGCCGTGCCGGTCTGCGCCACCCCGGAGCAGACCGGGTGCCTGGTCGCGTGGCGCTCGTTCGCCGAGGGTGCGGATTCGGATGCCGAAATCAATCCGGGGGAGCGCGTCGAAGGGGAGACGGTCTGCGTCAACCCGATCAACTGGATCCCCGGCGGATCCGCCCCGGCCTCCGAGAATCTTGGGTCGGTCCCCTTGCCGATGATCGGGGGTCCTGCCGCTCTGGTCCCCGGGTTCACCGGGGCGCGCTGTGGCGCGGGCGTGCTGTGGGTCGATCCGCCCTCGCACAGCGGCTTCCGCCTGGCGCATCCGGATGGCGACTGGCATGCCTATGACTACGCGCTTTTCTACGCCAACGTGCGTGAGAACGCCGAGCGGCGGGTGCGGTCATTTCTGGGCGAGTGAGCCGCTCTCGCCGCCAGCCACCCGCCGTCAGTCAGCTCCGCGCACCCACGTCAGCGCTGCAGCGCGCTCGTCGGAACAGAAGAAGCGCATTTCGGCGTTTCGGAAGAAGAGGCCGAAGGTGTTCACCAGCCAGCGTTCCCATGGCGCGTCCCCCACGACCGCGCAGCGCTCGATCTGGCTGCCGTGCTTCATGTCGAAGCCCAACTCCTCGCGCACCGAGCCGA
>Ga0310342_100000769_pt1 | contig 18809 bp, 25 predicted proteins | sample S15DNA20500_MG_FD_206155 | JGI IMG/M metagenome (GOLD analysis project Ga0310342, IMG submission 206155) | Marine microbial communities from station ALOHA, North Pacific Subtropical Gyre - S1503-DNA-20-500_MG | ecosystem: Environmental > Aquatic > Marine > Oceanic | place: Pacific Ocean: North...
ACGAACAGGCTATCCAAGACTTTATTGATAGGATCAATTCTGATACAGACCTGAGTACTTTCGATAAAACCTTTTTGCTTTCAATCATAGAGGATAGAGAAGACTCTTGGCGAAGCCCCCATTGGGGACACGAGAAAAAGGTGATCGCTCATTTCAGAGCGCACCAGAGAGAGGCGCCATCCGTATGGGAAGGCATTCGTCAATTTTTCCACATTGATGAAATCCAATCCGACCGTCACCACAGAGCCAGAGACAAGGGGATGGCTGGTAGGGAACCTTTTATAGATGAACTGATTATGTCGGAAACAATGGTCAGGGCTTGGAGCGACTTGCAGCGGATTCCCCCATCGGGGCGCCCCACCAACTGGCGCCTGAATATTCCGGAACCAGCAGACGCGCAACCCGACTATCACGGAGTCGCCAGAATAATGTTGGCCGAAGAGGGTAATGAAGCCAACCTAGTGACGATCCCGTTATTCAGCGGCTGGGAAATTTACGAGAGTGGTAGATGGGTATCTGTTGATATGGATTACCTCGGTGATCAGATTCAAAGGGGTGAACAGGAGGTCTCTCAAGTCGATAGATTGCGCAATACTCTTACTATTGACCCCCGAATAACCCGTGGTGTATTGCCGTTACAGCGTTTACGGAGCATATCCACAGCCGCCGGAAAGAGCAACGTAATCGTGCGTCGCAGGTCTATAGTTTCCGTAGGGGAGGCCAGACTCGGAACAGTTACATTAACCGCAGAGGAAAGGGCGGCTTTGAAGGTTTATATCAATGCGTATAACGCACTGGTTACACATCAACACCTAAAGGGGGCGGCGGCTGTATTCAATATACCTGAAGGCGAAATTCGTAATGGCGATTTTAGTGGCATCAGCGTACCCGACCGCACTGATGAGTCAGGAGAGTTAGTTGGGTGGACGCCATTCAAGGACAGTTGGCAGGCATTGATAATGAAGCACGCCCTCGTTCAGGCGGCTAACACTGGCCATAACGTGGTTACTTGGATTTCCGGAGAGCAGTCCGGAAAGAGGTACAGATCACTCTCCAAGATACAGAAACTTCGCGCCAGATGGGACCAAGAGACTGACAGGTATTCAGTAACGTGGACGACTATCCCCGGAAATGAGACCACTAATAATTGGCAGTCACGCATATCCTTAACAGAAGAAGAATTAAAGAATACGGTAGGAAACAAATTAGCCAACAAGATAATCAAAGACTCTCGCAACGGAACAATAGAGATTCCTCAAGTTTCTATCTTTCCGTATGTGGATCGGGGGCATCACCAGAGGTTTGAAGTTAGGGCATATTTACCAGAGGTGTCGGACGGCGCGGAGAATACATGGTTTGTTTTTGATGACACTCGAACCAGAGAGCAGGCGGAGGCATCAGTAGAGAGATACCTTTCACTTGCCGGGGCCAAGCAGGTACTAACTAATTATGACAACCTATCCGAACCCATTGGGGCTGATCTGCACAGAACAATATATGACAATATTCTTCCGAAGTATGTAAGGCGTCTCATAAAGAAGTATCCGGGTTCTACGTTGGAATTAGTCTCCATGCCTGTGGAGGAGTCAGGCGACCCAATTAAGATGTCCGCTGAACCCAGCCCCATTCGTGATTCATTATCTGAAATAGGGAGTGTCTATTTCTCTGTGCACGAAATATCGGATGAAAACAGTACGTCTTACACATTCAAACTTACCAGTGAGGCCACGGGTCTCGCGGGGGAGGCCAAGACACGCATATCGAACCGTTTGAGTTTTTGGGGCGACGAAGGGGTCTTTGGCGGCACCGTTGACTCCAGTGATATAAGAATTCCAGACAATGCGACTTTAGATGAGGCGGTCGGGATTGTACAAAAGTTTGTAGAAGAGAATAGGCGTGACCCGTATAAGGTTTGGCGTCTCGATATGACAGACGAAATGAAGAGAGACCTGAGAGACAGGGGTCTTCCAATGTATTCGATGCCATACGAAGCGCCGATGACGATGTCTGATCCTAAACCCACAGCACAGCCTTCAGAAAAGACTGCGGCTGATGCAAGGGCGGAACTTGTTAGCCAATATGGTGAAGACAATATAAGGAATCTTGAGGAAAGTGGTGTCCTGAAGATTGTGGATGGCGTAGACGGCTTACCTGTCGGCCTAAATGAGGGCAAATACAGTTCAGCGGAAGGCATCTATGACGGCATAAACAGTACCGCTTACCTGATTGCGAGCAACATCAGGGATGGCGGGGCTTCTGGTGTGCTTATGCACGAAGTTGGTGTCCATTTTGGCCTGCGTCGTATGGTTGGTGCTGTCGCTTTTGATGACATTCTTCAGAAACTTCTCAGCGGGAAAGAGTCTGCTGAGTTTAAGCCGTACTTCGACAGAGTGAAATCTTCCTATGAGGCGCTTTTAGAGAGCGGAGATGTTGTTGAGGATACCGACGAGTTCTTGGAAGAGGTTCTCGCCAAGATGGCCCAAGATAGAAATGCTCAGAATATGGGGCTGCTTCAGGAGTTGTATGGGAGAATGCGTGTCTTTCTCTCAAAGTACTTTAAGGGAATAGACTTAAAAACAAGTGATCTTCAGGCTCTGGTTAGGGGTTCTCTCAGGAAGTCCATGAGAGGAGAGATTGATTTCCGAGGGCAGCTAATCAGGGATTCTGTATTTGCCTCTTTTGTTGATAATAACCTTACCAGAGCGGGCAATTTCTTCAATATCCTCACCAAGAATGAGGACGTTTATAAACCAAGTGAATTTCCCAGCAACCCGACAGGTCGTGTGCATGATTCGTCAAGCCATACTGCCTTCACCCACATTTCAGTGAAAGAAGATTCTATTGCCAAGGCGGCGAGAAAAAGGATGGTCGCCGCGCTAATGGCAATGGAAAAGATGTTTTACGAAATGGGGATTAAGGGGGCGGTAATAGACTTCCCCGCTCCCAACAAAAAATCCATGAGGGATGGTGAGCGATTGGTTCGCGTAAGGATGGGCGATGAAATGCTCACCATCCGGTTCGGATTCGCACCAATAGACCCTAATCTTCTCGCGATGATTGGCCCTATCGTTGATTTTGGAAGCATGGGGATGGTTTCTGGAAAGGGATCAATCTCTCTTACGAGGATGACTAACGACATCAGGAAGGCGTTAGAGTTGTTCAGTCAGGGGAAACTTAAAGAATCGTCTGGCTACAAGATGGCTTTGGATCACAAACTTGGTCTTCTCCCTGACCCCGCAGTTACACCGGGTTGGGATGGGAGAGCATCCTACATGGACTACATGCTTTTATTGTGGCGAGAACTAGACCCCGGCAGGGGGCGGTTGATGATCGAGCATAGTCAAGTTGCCTATGATTATGGATTCATTACCGAAGAGATGATGGCGCCCAATCCCGATAAGAAAGGCGTTGGACGAAAACCGACTAAGCATTACTCTATGCCGGACGATTCTGAAAACGACCTTTCGACAGAAGACAGGGTGCTACTGAATCGGGTCACTGGTAGAACTAAGCGTCGCGGACTTTTCAGTAACCTTGAAGAGGCTAGAGGACAGACCATGTTGTGGTTGTCGCAGGGTCTTGTTGATAAGTACAGGAGTGTGCGTAATAGATTGGGTGAGGCTGGGGAGCAGGCTTGGATGATGATGCACCTTTCGGATAACGTCCCCAACCTTATGCACGCGGTCTTGCAGTTTGGTAAACCAATCGCTAGGCAGAGGGATGGAAAATTTGACGGGTACGATATTGATCCGAATACCGCAGGACTCATAGAGATTATGTGGGGGCTTGAGGGAGAGGTCGATAGATTTCTATCTTGGATAGTCGGCCACCGTGCCGCCAAGTTAATGAAGGAAGGCCGTGAAAAGAACTTTTCTGAAGAAGATATAAAGCGTCTCAAGAATCTTGCCAGAGGGATGACTGCCAGTGGGAAACAAAGGCACCTTCTTTATGCCCAGACTATGAGGGAGTTGGGTAAGTTTCAATCAAGCATACTTGACCTCGCTGTGGAGGCCGGAACTATTTCCAAGGAAGATAGGCCAGTACTGGCTTCTGATTTCTACGTCCCGTTTTACCGCGAGATGGAAACTGCTCGCTCTGACACTGTTCGCGGCCCAGCAATGACCGGAAGTTTCGTAAACATTAAAGATGTTGTTCACAAGTTGAAGGGTAGTGAACTGGAAACCAATGATGTATTGCACAACCTCTTGATGAATTGGGCCGCACTTCTGGGCGCGTCAATGAAGAATCGCGCTGGAACTGCCGCCGTGGAGGCCGCAGTAGGAATGGGGTCGGCGCGATTGGTTGAAGATAAGCAAGAAGCATCTCAGATCGCTTTCGGAAAGTCGAAGACTTCTACAAATAAATTTGAAAACTATATTTATATCCTAAAAGACGGGAAGAAAGTGTGGTATGAAGTTAGCGATAATTTAGTTTTGAAGTCTTTGTTGGCCCTTAATTGGTCCGGCGTTGATAACGGCTGGATGAAAGCGGCTTCCACCTTTAAGAGGTGGTTCACATTAGGAGTAACAGCAAGCCCAGCATTCAAAATACGCAACTTAGTCCGAGATTCTGTACACACTATTGCAGTAGGAGAAACAAGTTACAACATATTTGGAAATGTAGCCAAGGGATTAAAACGCGCCCAAGTGGCTGACCCCGTTTACCAAAGTATGCTTGCCAGTGGTGGTGCTTTCTCATTTGGATTTCTGCATGATGACCCGTCTGCTATACGCAGGCTTCTAAGAAGGGGAGTGAAACAGGCAAATGTTTTAGACACCAGCAAGAAGGGGTTGGGGTTTGCTCGCAAGTTGTGGGATGGTTACGGAGAGGTGGGTAACCGAATGGAGAACGCTAACCGCGTAGCGCTGTACCTTAATCGCGTAGACGAAGTTGGTCACATGCAAGCCTCTTTTGAAGCTAGGGATTTACTTAACTTTTCAAGTCATGGAAGTTTCCTTGCGACTCAGTATTTAATCGGAGCGATCCCCTTCCTAAACGCTCGCATACAGGGACTCAGCAAGATTGGAAGGGCTGTGGGCGGTGACCAGCGCGGGCGAGCTATGGTTGTAGTAGGCTCGTTGATTCTGGCAAGTGTTTTGTACGAACTGTCTATGGATGACGATGAAGAATACAAGAGCCTGCCTGATTGGGTTAGAGATACATACTGGCCTGTCAAAATGCCGGGTGATGACGCTTGGTTCTACATCCCCAAACCTTTTGAAATTGGCGCTATTGCTTCTGTAGCCCAGCGGTTTACACAAACATTTGTAGATGAAAGCGCCAATCCAGCCTTTTTTGCAAAGCGTGTCGGTGAGATTCTTATGGATCAACTGGCCTTCGATTGGCGCCCGCAAATAGTACGCCCCGCTTTGGAAGTTGGATTTAACTATGATTCTTTCAGAAATAAAAGCATTGAGTCATTAGGAAAGCAACTCAACACACCAAAACATAGAAGGGTTACAGCAACGTCGTCTGACTTCTCTATTGTCTCCTCTCAGGCATTTCAAGATTGGTTCGGAGGAACACCACTATCACCGGTTCAAATAGATCATCTCATAAAGGGGTATTTTGGTTGGCTTGGCGCAACTATTGTCGGAGCGGCGGATTTTGTTTTGTATCCGTCTGAGCCGGAGCAACCAACCAAACGATGGGATGAGATGTATGGTCTGGTTCCTGTCGGGAGTTTCTATAAGCAGGGTCCGCCTAAGACGACCAAGCAAATGCAACTTTTCTGGGAACAACTTAAAGAGATCAAAGAGCATCACAGCATTTATAAAGACTACTTAACGCGCGGGCTTGATGATGAACTCAAGGAGTATCTAGCGAAGAATAGACAGTCTCTTGTCTGGAGAAAGCATTACGAAAAGATGCAGAGGCACCTTGGAAAGATAAACAAGAGAATGACTCAGGTTTATGATTCAACCGATATGACGGCAGACGAGAAGAGGGTGGAGATAGATCGCCTGATAGAAATGAAAAATAAGTCGGCTGAAAGAATTATAAACATGAGAGAAAGAGCGGAAAAAAGGAGCAACCAACAGTCTTCTTTCTCCATAATAAGTTCAGCCAAAGCCGACTCAGGTGAAGACGTAGAAACAAACTACGATGTTCAAGCGCTCCAGAAAGCCATACAAACTGGTGATTTGTCCGCATATCCCCGATTAGCTGGGGAGGGGATTGTCGGTAATTTATACAACTCTATTATGTCAGCAGAATTCAGAGGCGCTAGGGGTTCATTGGGAAGTAAATTTATAAGAACAAGGCACGCCCCAGCGAAGGGGTCCACTGCTTATGGGCCACTGCAAATAACTTTGAGCCTTATGACGAGCGGGAGCGCCCAATTAGATTTGACTGATAAGGAGTCCGATTATGTTGTTCGGTTCAAGGAGCAGGCCCGCTTGTTCCTTAAATACGGAAGGGAGCCAGACAAGGAAGGATACCACCCAAGATACGATTACGGTGGTAGTGGCGACTTAACTTCCGATGAAGATAAAGCGCTGTATGAAAGTGTTGGTAGAAAATTGATACAACTTGTCCTAGACCAATCTGGTAACGATACGGATGAGTTTATCAACCAGTGGAGATACGGCAAGGGGAATAAGGGAGATGTATCCAAAGATGATGAAAAATATTACGCCGCTTTCAAGGAGGCTTATAAGTAAATGTCCAATACTAATGGCAATACTGATGATGGCGGGGTGTACCAGTCTGAAAAAATCTTTGCTGATAGGAACGGGAGCGCTAGTTCCCGGTGCGATTGCCTCGATTGCGACATCGGGGAGTGCTCCTGTGTTACTGGCCTCAGCGGCAGGTGCCTCTGTGACCAGTGTCGCTGTGGACTTGATGACGCCATCGAAAGGAGGCAACATGCCTACAGCAGCTAGTTGTGCGCCCGATAATTTTTGGTCCCTTCTAGGGGATTTGGTAAGCATGGGCGGTTGGTTGCTTATTTTGGTGATTATAATTCCCATGATTTTAGGGTGGTTATTGCCGGGGCCGCTTGAGAAGGCGAAGAAGAAAAGACGATGAAAATAGACCCTAAATTCTTTAGCTTTATGTTGTTCGTCATAGCGCAGACATGTGCCGCAATCTGGTGGGCTTCTGGGCTTTCTTCTGAGGTAGAAAGGTTATCTGGTATCCAAGGAACGGCTATTCCTGCTTTGGAGGCCGAGGGACGCCAATGTCAAATCGAGATTCACAACATGAAAAAGTTGATTGCCGACACTGAGGAGGTCGAGAAATCCGTGAAGAATCTGGATGTCATGCTCTATCGACTGCAAACCATCGAAACGATGCTGGACAAGATTTTAGCAACAAAGGTTAGGTGAGTGACAAAATTAGGACAATCCCGTGAAGTACCTCCGGAGCGCAAGGCCGTGGGCTATCCGTGCATACCTGATTTATTCAGTGTGCTTGGATGTGACCGTGGTCGGCACATTGGTATGGTACTTCCTAATTAAGTGAACATCGTGGGAAAGTGATAAGTGAAAAGATGTTTGCATCGAATCGTACAGGTTTCTTGGATTGATGCAGAGGAAGAGTCAGGATGGACTGAATACAAGAAGAAACCTTCTTGGGTCATTCATACGGTTGGGTACCTCGTCGAACTACCAAAGAGAAAAACAGATTTTATTGTACTCGCTAATTCCCACCTACCGGATACAAATTCTTGGGGCGGATTAAATCGAATCCCGAAAGGGATGATTCTGTCAGTGAAAACTATCCTCACGGGCGTGCGGTGTGGAGAAGAGTATGACGCGAGTTCTGATTGTACCTGACACGCAAGTAAAGCCGGGAGTTGAGATCGCTCATTTCCGTTGGATAGCGAGAGCGATCAAGGACTATAAGCCAACGCATGTAGTCCACTTGGGGGATCATTGGGATTTCCCATCTTTAAGCAGTTACTCCTCTCGTAAAGAAATTGAAGGGAAGCGAGTAATTCAAGATATTGCTGCTGGCAACGCAGCGATGGAACTTTTTTGGAAAACACTTAAAGGTCTAAAACATGAGTGTGAATTCCATTTTGTTTTTGGAAATCACGAAAACCGTTTGGAGAGATATCTCGGCGACAACGTAATTCTTGAAGGTGTACTGGGGATGGAAAGCCTAAACACAGAAGGCTGGATAACGCATCCTTTCAGAACCGTCTTTGATATAGAGAACGTCTGGATTACACATTACTTCTACAATCAATTTACTTCTCGCGCCTATGGCGGGACAGCACATTCCGTTCTAAAGAATGTTGGCCTGTCTCTGATCCAAGGACATAGACAGGGAAAAGATATTGCGGCCAGATCACTCCCGAATGGGAAGGTCCAACGGGCGCTGATTGCTGGATCATGCTATCTACATACGGAGGAATTTCTAGGCCCACAAGCCCGCGAGTCATGGCGCGGGATAATAATCCTCAATGATGTCGAGGATGGAGACTATGATATGATGGAACTCTCTCTGAAGTACTTGTGTAGAAAGTATGAAAAACAGGAACTATCGGAGTACCTGCTATGAGTGAGTTCTTTGAAAACACTTTGTTATTAGAGAAGGGATACGAAATGAAAGTCGCACCTGTAAAGGCAATGAGCAGTTCCAAGTTTCAAGAAAACATCATGTTGGCTGAAACAGCGGAACAGAAACTGGCTATATGTTTTTCCAAATTGTCTGAGTATGGTGTTTTTAGCGACGCGCCGATTGACCTTCATAAAGACAGGTTCAGAATAATGGAACATCTTCCAGAGGGGTTGAGAGATGGACGATTTTAAGATGAAACGCGGGTCTGGTAGACCGTTTATCAAAAATGATCCCCGCATAAACCGCAAGGGCCGACCAAAGGGGTCTAGGGATAAAATGAGTGAAGCCTTGGTTGACGCATTCTTGGCTGATTGGATGGTTCATGGTGAATCCGCCATCGAGCGTGTCCGTGAGAAAGACCCTTCAACTTATGTGCGGGTTGCCTTTGCAATGATGCCGAAGGAAATAAAGCAAGAGGTGGAAGTCACCGATCAAACAGATCGAGCATCGAGCATCGAGTGGGATGTGATTACCGGCAAGGCTTCGTGAAAATTAGCGGGGTTGCCCAAGGGCGCCTTGATGAAACTCTTAGGGACACTGAATATATGAGGGTGTCTGTGGACGGCGGCGGGTGTTCTGGGTTTATGGTGGGGTTCAAAAAAAGTTGCAGGCTGTTGCCATGCGCAGCCCCAGCGGAGGATATCTGGCTTTCCCACAACGTTATTTCTGACAAGTTATCATTAGCACTTCTCACAGACGGCGTGTTGGAGTGGGTTGATGATCCGTTTAACCCGAAGTTCAAAGTCGCTGTACCCGATACCAATGAGTGCGGTTGCGGGGACAGCTTTCAATTCAAAACGTAGAATGGTGTTCCGACTCCCCAAAAGGATGTATCCACGAACTTGGAGAGTCAATCGCCTTCCACACTATAGCCTGACGGCCACTCCTAGTTTTTCTACGCAAGCCGCTATCCATAGCCAACCCCTGCTTTACCCCACCCCTAATTGCGGATGAGACAGACTGATGAGACCGGCTTAGTACCGTCTCAAGTTCATCGCATGTAAACCCGTTTGTTTCTCTGAGGCAGTCAACTACCTGATAAATCAGTGTCTTTCGATTTATGCTTCTGTAAGCGGCTAGACTCGTCTCCTGCATCTTCATGTTGCGCTCTCCCCGCCAAAAAAATAATGCGCCTGTAAAGGCTTTGAATATGCTCTTGACATCTTCTAATTTCCCCCTTGAGTTCTTTACCAATTTCGCACTCCAGTTTCCTACTCATTTTGAGAGCAGGTGTAGCAGACTAATTTGTTTTCGCCAGTTTTGGGAAATCTTGAGATGTGCAGGTGCCTACCGCACTTCCTGCATTGTTTAGTAAAGCCGCGAGACGGCCCCATGAGAGAAAGCAGATGGCTTGCCACGACAACTGCGAGATTGAAACGTGGCACACTTAGCCAGCTATTGGTACCATCCGCTACTGTTCCATCGTTCATATTCTACCTCTTTAGGTCATGTTCAGCATCCCACGAAGTGCTTGGATAGATGCGCTAATTGGTTGCAATCCGAGCACATGTTTACCGCGTTTTTTAGACATCTTTTCCACATCTTTCAGAACGGCACGTCCTCATCTTCCTCTTCGGCAACCGCTTGTTGCGCTTGATATGAATTTCCGTACTTCTCTTCTGGCTCCTTGATCGTCCCGCTAAAATATTTTTTGCCGTTTTTCTCCTTTAACCAAGCGGCCAATTCGACTTTCATTTCCCCACCATCTGGCAAGATCACTTTCGCACTACCAGTATGGCTTGGTGACTTTTCTGATTTTGGATTATGATTCCTAAAAAGGGAAAAGTTTCCGGGGTTGTGTTCAAACTCTGACATAATCTTTCTCCGTGAATGACCCGCAGGTGGTTGTGATAAAAAGATCGCTTCTGTGCTTTTCACAGTAGCCGATCACTGTCTTACCTTTATAGATGTACGACGGAAAGGTTGGTTCTGTTCTGTTCACCGCCCTCACTGGACAGAAATACACGCACAACTTACATGAACGAACCCGAAGGTGTGGCGATACAGTCGGGGGGCGCAATGGGCTAAGTTTCATAAATAACCTCGGCGTCGATAACTCCTTCAAACTTCTTTCTTGGAGACCGTTTGGGTTCCTCATCCTTGGTAACGTGACTCCAAAAGTCTACCAGAAATGGGAATATCCAATCCCAATATTCAATACTTCGCTTCACTTCCCAGACCCTTTGCCCTGCTGGTGACCAAGATTGGAAATGGCACTGCTTCATTTTTGTGCAAGCAAGCTGTCCCTGTATCTGCGCCATAAATTGATCGCTGATGAATTCATGCGGGTCACGCGAGCGGCACTTAGTTTCCAACACACCCACAGAAGGAATGATGCCATCAGGTGAACAACCCAAGAAGTCGTGATCAGGATGAACAATAAGGCCACAATCATCAACGACATTGCCTGATAAAGTCTCATAAGCAAATTTCGCGACAGGCTCATATTGGGTTCCGAACTGCATCCATTCGTTGACCTCGACTATTTCTCTGCCCGTTTGGATTTTCCATAGCGCGGCCCTCGATTTGTAGGCGCCCTTAATATTTGCGGCTGATCCGAAGTTGGATGCGGTAAGTCTTTTGCGGCGTTCCGCAAACCACTCCGGACTCCTTTGTTTCAGTTCAGAAAGGGGCTTTGTCGCCTTCACGGGACTTGCTCTTTGCTCGTTCGTAGTCTGCTGGTGCAATTTTCACTCTATCCTTTTTGTCGGTTTTCTTCCAAGCATCGTTGAATGAGGCTTCCCCCTTGAGTGCCGCGCCTTCCAACTTCTTCAGAACAACTTTGTCGGAAGTGGCTGGCATGTCCACGATATTAGCGTCGTCATCCCCGATGACAGGAATGTTTGCGGCTAACTTTCTCTCAGTGCCAGTGATGCCAAGCAGGCCAGAAAGATGGTATCTCTTTCCGTATGTCAAACAGGCGCCAACCAGTTGTGCTTTGCTTGGGTCTTCACACCTTATGGATGCCACTGACCACAAATATTCTCCTGACTTGTGGCCAATCATTGTCCGGATGCAAATATCCTTCGGTGATTCTCCCTTTTCCCAGCCCTGCATATAAAAGAGGTCATTGTCAGCCAGAGGTTTTTTTGCCGCTTGGCTTACCGCGTGAATGTCCGCGTACTTGCTGTGGAAGTATGGGTTCTCCTCTCCCTTTACCACCGGCTCGATTGCGGCCTGCGCTTTCGCCAAAGCCATAAACAGATTTGAGTGATTTGGGGAAACGAAAAAAAAACCGGGGGTTACCTCGATGTTCTCTGTTTCGGCATCTTCGGGAAAAAAATCGTCGGGGTTTTTCACTGCTTGCATTAGATGTTTCCTTTTCGTCGGTTGGCTTGTTCCGAACGCCACACTTCTATCTCTAAAATGTGCGTGTTGCGCTCATTATTCATGGTCTCATAGTCGGCTACACTGTTTTCAAAATCCTCTACCCATTTTCGATACTTCTGAGAGCGCATGGCGACCGCTTCCTTCTTGGCGACCGACCATCTTTCGCCTTTCTCAATAGCCATTTGCTCTGCCTCAAGGTAGGATAATGCCTTCACAGTTTGCCGCTGATGTTCTTTGGATTTCATCAGGGCTTTCAGTTGAGCAACTTCACCGTCTGTCTGGGACAACTTCTCAAGAGCCTCAGACACTGATCGATCAGAGATCAACATCTTCATCTACCCCCACTTCATCTATAAAGAACTCACAAATACGTCTTTCCTCTACCGTCATCGCTTTCAGTCCAGCACTTTTTCTGAGGACTGGGCGAAGCAACTCAGCTACCTCTTCTATGTTTTCAAGAATCGTGGTTCGCAAGAAGACTCTGTTGAGTAGTCTTTCTGATGAGACAATAGGCAACTCCGTAATGCTTTCTCCAGAAATTTCATCAGCCATATTGATTGGTCTTCCTTGAAATTGTGGAACTGCTGGTGAAACGTCTGATGACAGATAACGTGCATAGGAAGCGTCAGGGTGTCTGATGCTTTTGTTCCCATCCCCCCAAGATTCAATCCGGGTATCGATATGCAATGGTGGGCGATTATTTGATTGTCGTCCCATCCTAGTTCTCCGCACATGACACAGCATTGGTCGTTGTTCGCTACCCATTGTAAGTATTTCTTGTGCCGGAATCTCATAAAAAAATGGGGGCGACTTGATGCCGCCCCCTAATTGGCCCTATAGATGATGTCCGAGGCAAGTTCTCTCATAATTACCAATGAGAGCAGGAGGATAATCGGAGCCGTCATCACGACCCTACCGATATGGGACTCGGTAGGCACATCCGTTCAGTATCCAAAAATCAGCACGGCCAGCACAAACGCACAAGCCATTAGAAAATCCATATTGGCAACCTCTCAGGATTTGAAATAATTAAAGGGGTATTTTTCAAAAGGCATCAGCAACTTATCGTTCTTCAGCCGCTCGATCTCATCCCACTTGGAGCGGTGAACGTCGATGTATGGAATTGTCTTGACAACATCCTCATATTGCTCTCTGAGCATCGCGCTGTTTTTGCCCTCGCGTAGCGCGGTTATCAGAGCGTTTACTTTCGTTAGAGAATCCACGATTTAGGTGTCTTAGATTTTCCACTCGATGTCTCTGGCCTTTGGGTGCGCCTTTGCGTTTAGTATGGCGGCGTGCCAACATGGCCCGCATATAGGCAATTCGCCGGGTGCAGGTCTGGGCGTCCCGTCGAAATATTTCCTGTGAATAGACTTCTGACAGGAGCGGCATCGTTTCTCATATAGACCAGCCATCGATTCGTTTCTCGTAGTGTTCTTTTGGAAAGGCAATTCTGGCAGATACCGGCAGTTCCGTCAACAACTATTTTGGTTGACAAAAAGACGGAAAAAGCACGACAATAGGGTGTGGTTGCCCCTATCCACTGCCCCGCTTGTTTGGGCTGAAAAGGGGAGTTCGGGTGGTAATCGGGAACTGGAAACCCGCTATCGGCTCGTCGCTGATTCTATTGATGCGGCCCTGTCGCCCACGCCCGTCGGGTAGAAGAGAAGGCGAGTCCCCGCATAGGCTCACGATCCAAAGACAGCCTTCCAGACGAAAGTCTGCACATGGGTAAGGCTATGGAGAAGCAGAATGGACGAGATGATAAGACTAAGTAAGGAACAAAAAAGTACCTTGGTTACTTTGTTTGAGGCTTGGTGGTCGAGGCTCCCAAAGGGTGTTGGTGCGAAGGTAGGAAAGGGTGCCGCTAGGGATGCGTGGATAAAGAAATTCAAGCTGGTTGGGAAAAGTCATTGGGAAGAGTTGAACGAAGTAATTTGTCAGAGCCTTGAGGCGCAAGAGGAGTACCGTAAGCGTGTTATTCGCCGTTTTCCCGATGAGCATGAACGCAAACGTGCCGGTATTTTTCTACCATCGAGGCCGCATCCAGCAACATGGTTGAGCCAAGAAAGGTGGCATGATGAAGTTGCTGAGATAAAGCCGGATTTTGAATACCGATCAGATAGCGTGCGTGGTTGTTCGCAATGCCCGAAAGATACGGCTGTGCTTGTTGATGATGTCGGATATTGTGCGTGGTGTTGGCAGAAGAAATTTGCGCCAGCATCTTTGGGCGCCTTGCGGGATAAGGCTAGGGAATTGGGTTTAGTAAAGCGACAGGGAGAGACTATTGAGGACGTTGCTGTCAGGGCGAGAGAAATCTTGAAGACTAAATCGAAGGCGTGGTCTAACCATTTTGGTGCGTAATAAGGTGGACATACAGACAAGTGTGGTTGGTCGGACTCTGAAACAAAGACCAGAGCCGACTCATTGGGAGCGAAAGTTTACAAGTAAGCGGGCCAAGTGGAATTGGATGCAGGAGCATATGCCGGAAGCCTGTGAGTTGGCGCATGAAGTCAAAAAGCACTTTGGAAGAATAGAGAGTGTCGTTATTAAATCGCCAATAAAAAAATGAGAGATAAAGTTAAGGAATGCACTGGGTGTGGTGTTGTAAAGCCTGTGAATTTTTTTTACACGGACAAGAGAGCGCCCGATGGACGTGTCACCAAATGCCGAAGTTGCCTAGCCGGGGCGCGAAAGCAGGCCACTGGTGTCAGCAAGCACACCGTTTTGGTGCGGGACGTGCCTTGCGATGACTGCGACAACTTCCAGTACTGTGGAGACGAGGGCTTGATGTGTGCAAATTTCGAGCATTGGATGGTGTTGGCCAAGCCTAATGACAAGCCAAAGATTCCCGACAGATTTGTTTAACGTGCTCCTCTGGGTTTTTTTTTGTGCTTTTGTTGGTAGATGATGACAAGTACTTTAGAGGAAGAGTTGTTTCTCCAAGTTGACGCAGCGAGAGTGCCTCTTCCTGAAAGGGAGGTTCGGTTTCATCCGACGAGAAAGTGGAGATTTGATTTTTATTGGCCAGATTTGATGGTGGCTGTGGAAGTTGAGGGAGGCATATGGGTGAGGGGTCGTCACAATCGCCCAGCATCTTTCATTAAGGATTGCGAGAAATACAACGAGGCGGCACTCATGGGGATTACTGTTTTGCGGGTGACAGACAAACAAATCAAGGATGGTTCCGCGCTCGATTGGATAAGGAGAGCGGTAGATGGACGCAAACACATTCCCGTCGGCTCACGACGCAATAGCATGGGCAGTAAGGCGCCGTAACATTCCGATTATCGAGAGGTCGAGTGTTCACGCGATGGGTAAGAAAAAGGCTGTTTTTGAATGGATGCCGGGGTTGGATGCTTGGGAAAAACTAGCCGAAGCGGTCTACATCTTCAAGGCAATAGAGCGTACTTGCACAAAACTGGAAATGGTTGTTTTGGAGACGTACTATATGGGTGGGACGAATGAATTGGCAGACAGTTTGGCTGGAAAGATTGGGCGGGAACTGCGCAGGGATAAGTGGTTTGTCGCTGATGTCTTACGCCAATGGGCGAGAGAACGACCCCGGCACAATTTGAAATGGTGGTCAAAAAAATATAAAGTCCACGAAAGTACGGTAAGAAGGTGGCAGGGTGATGTCATCGACAGGCTCGACATTATGCTGAAAGCGTCGCTAACTGGTGCCGATCATGCTCTAAAAGAGTCGGGTCACGTCGATTATTGAAATTTGTCAAGTAAAATAAATATAAGTTATTGTTTTATATAGGAAATATATGGAATGAGACGGGTCGTAAATGGTACAATTAATAGTGAGGGGGGAGGTTCGTCTCACAAAGTACTTGTGATTGGCGATCTTATTCTCGACAAATATATCTCAGGGAGATGTTCCCGCATCTCGCCAGAAGCACCTGTTCCGGTGGTGGTTGAGGAGAAAACCGAATATCGAGCAGGTGGCGCGGCCAATGTTGCCCTCAACCTAAAAGCGTTAGGGGTAGATTGCGCCTTGGTCGGTATCACTGGCAGAGATGATGAGGCCAGAATTCTCATGGACTTGGTGGGAGACATCCCAACTCATTTCCAGCAAGAAGATATCCCAACCACACTTAAAACGAGGTTTCTGATTGATGGGCATCATGCCCTTGGTCGAATTGATCGTGAGTCGGTTGGAGAATTTAAGGATATTCTAAAGTACGTCAGCGGACATATCGGGGCCGGAACGGATGTGGTGATCGTGTCGGATTATGGCAAGCACTTTAAGACAGCCATACCGATTATTATTCGCGAAGCAGTTGCGCGTGGCGCACATGTGATAGTAGACCCGCAATCCGATGATTGGGTTTCTTACGCCGGGGCTACGACGGTCACTCCGAACCTCAAGGAGATATCGGGCGAGGTTTATGGGGATAAAGCGGTCGAGTCCATGTATTGGTTACGGATGCGTTACGATATCGAGAACATTTTGGTGACCAGAGGAGGGGATGGCTTATTTCATTCAAGTTCTGATGGTTGTGTTGAAGATGTTCCTGAGAAGTCGGAAGTTGTGGACGCAACTGGGGCGGGAGATACTGTCGTGGCGGCGTTTGCGGCTGGAGTTCTGGCTGAATTGAGCAATAGGGATTGTTTGCGATTTGCAAATGCGGCGGCGGGAGATGTTTGCCGCAAGAAGGGTACTGCGGTTGTTGATGAGTCTTTCGCGCCTTGGGCGCTGGACGGTTGGTTCGATTACATGACTGACAAGACACAACGCAAAAAAGAAAAGGCCCGCCACAAACATCGTGACGGGCCGTAATATCTAATCTCTCTCGCGCTGTTTAGCGCCAACCTTTTCTGCGTCCTTCGCGTTTCCGACCACTCTTCCTAAGTCGAAACCAAAGGCCATGCCAGATACATCGACGGGTTCGTTCATTACCCAAAGATGATATTGGTTGGCGGTGTCATAGAGCAAACTTTCTGGTGGATAAATCTCATAAGCGAGGTGTTCGCGCCCCACAATCTGATTTTTGATCTCTTGCAGGTCGCGCCAATCATGGATAGGTTCGCGATCATGCCGCTTAATAGATAAGTAGGTGATGTGGCCAACCAACGCTGGTTGGATGAAGATGTCATCAGACAGGTGAGGCTCATAGTCCACCATGACATGGTAGACGTTGTTGACAAGATGTTTGCAGGATTTAAGTCGGAGCCAAGTACGATGCAGGCTATCCTTTTCTTTCTTGTTTTTCACCGCGTGCATACGACGAGCCGTAGTCAAGAATTCACGCCATGATCCTATTATTTTTTTATTCGTTGGGATAAGGTTCATCATCAGTGCCGTACCCCATCATCTTCATCAGCCAGCACTAATTCAGTGATGACCGCCGCGAAGTTGAAAAAGAAATCTCTGTCAAGTTCTTTTTCCGGTTCCGCTCTCGACGCTGAGAAAAGCCCGTGCAACGATGCGCCGATGAGGGCCATCAAGCAGAATGCCGTCTTGGGTGGAAGGTCATCGAAGTGCGCGCGATAAAATTTGTCGGCGTCCTTCATTGAGTTGTGGATGTCTTCGGCCCACTCTTCAAGACCGCCTATTGTTTCGAATTGTTCTTTGGCCCAATCAGTCATTACCCACCTCAATTGATTTTAGGAATTTGCGGGTCTCACCTGAGAACTTCTTGGCATAGACGGCGTGATCCAATGCGTCGATGTGGTCACGACACAAGGCGTTGTCACCGACCTTTACCACGTCGGCCATAGCCTTGGTGATGTCCTCGATTTCGCGAACGGTTTTGGTGACGCGCTTCGCGGAGTTGGTTTCTACCCTTGCCTCCAACTTCTTCAAGAGACATTGGGCTAGGCCGGTGTAACATGGTGTCCAGTTAGTCATTGTCCTTTCTCCAAGGGGTCGTGTGTTAGGTTTTATCGAGTGCACCAATTGAAAGCAAAAAGATTTTATCGAAAGTAGTCAGGTCTATAGTAGCTAGACGTTCTTTTAGCGCGTCAACCGCCTCCAAAGTAGCGGTTATTTGGCCATCAGTATCAAGATCGACCAACATCTCTAGGCCTTGCCTGATTGATTCCAGTAATTGAAAACCGCTGTGATATTTAGTCCAAGTGGCAATTCTGGGTTCATCAGTCATTCGTAAAACCTCTCGTGTGGTAGTTACCCTGTCCTAAGTCTCTAAGGAACTGAAATAATTTCTTCCAATCGCCTTCAACTACGTCGATTCTGAGAAATTCCATTGTGTCATCGCAGTCGCGCACGATAATTTGTGAGTTTAAGTGGTGGACTTTGATACATGCTTGTCCTCGCGCCAGTTCTTTTTTAGTCATAGGTATGTTCTCCTTATGTATGTAAGCCGGGTTGTGGGAAGTTTTTTCACAGAAAGATAAATAATATCTTTCTCTCAAAGAACTTCACGGGAGAGATAAGAATTTGAACTCTGCTCCCCCAAACATAAGAAATCTTATATTTACATAAGAAATCTTATGCCCCGTTTAACGACCGGGGCCACGTCGTGCGAGAATCTACAGATTCCTGATGTCTCGTTCTGACATGCAGACGTAGGTGCCACCGGGAGATTGGTCAGCGAAATACCCGGCATAGGTGTTGCCGATGTCAAACTCGCCCCCTATATGATTCTTGCCACCGACGGGTTCGGTGGTTGGCTCAAATTCCTTGGCGAGTTTAATCAGGGCGTCGATGATGCCGTTGTGGTTCAAACTCGATGGCGGATTCACCGTGAGGCACGCCAAATCAGGCTTGGATTTCAGAATGCCGCTCCGACCGATCCGGAATGCACCTTCTAGTTCTTTCGGTCTTTTCTGGGCGATAACTTTAGACACGGCAGACGCCCAACATGGGCGGGCGCATAGCATCCTTGCCATCAACAACTTCTTGAGAATGAATGCCTTCTTCGCATAAACCTTGGCGTCGT
>Ga0310342_100000770_pt1 | contig 18804 bp, 19 predicted proteins | sample S15DNA20500_MG_FD_206155 | JGI IMG/M metagenome (GOLD analysis project Ga0310342, IMG submission 206155) | Marine microbial communities from station ALOHA, North Pacific Subtropical Gyre - S1503-DNA-20-500_MG | ecosystem: Environmental > Aquatic > Marine > Oceanic | place: Pacific Ocean: North...
GCTGGTGCAGGGCCGGCCAGGCCTGCGGGGGGATCGACGATGGTGAGGTCAATATCGGCACGGCTCGCCAGCTTGGCGGCATGAAGCTGCCCCATGCGACCGTGGCCATAGAGCACCCCGTGGAGCGGGCGGGTCGGACTCATCCGTTGAGAGAAGGCTCGGTCCCTGCAGAGCGGCAGATACCCCGGGTGCTGCCTTCGATAAACTCCACCAACTCTGCGACTTCAGGGACCTTGGCATAGACGTCGCGGACCTGCTCCAGTGCGATCCGCAAGGGCAAGCCGTGGTGGAAGAGTTGCCGGTAGGCCGACTTGAGGCCGACGACAACATCCAGATCGAGTCCATTGCGGCGTAAGCCGACAATGTTCAGTCCAAACAGTCTCGCCCGGTCCCCCTGGGCAATGGTGAAGGGGGGCACATCCTGGGCCGCCTTGGCGCCGCCGCCGAGCATGGCGCAGCGGCCGATGCGGCAGTACTGATGGACTCCGACCAGACCACCGATCACTGCGTCGTTGGAGACCACGACATGGCCAGCGAGCTGGGAAGCGTTGGCCAGGACACAGCGATCACCGATGGTGCAGTCGTGGGCCACGTGGGAGTAGGCCATGAACAGATTGTCCTCTCCGATGCGGGTGACCCCCTCGTCCCCGGTACCGCGGTGGACCGTGGAGAATTCCCTGAACGTGTTGCCGGCGCCGATCTCGAGTCGTGATGGCTCGCCGGCGTATTTCTTATCCTGGGGTGCTTCGCCCAGGACAGCGTGATGGGAAATGAGGCAGTTCTCGCCGATCACGGTCGGGCCACTGATTACGGCATGGGCACCCACCCGGACTCCGGACTTCAGCTGAACCCCTGCGCCGATGATGGCGTACGGGCCGATCTCAACGCTGTCCGCCACTTCAGCGTCAGCAGCCACAATTGCGGTGGAATGAATGGGCATGGGTTCCTCGGTAGTCCAATCACAGTATTGGGCTTGAGGGGGCCCGTCACCCACTCAGTTGATCATACCGCCGACGCTGTACCTTCCGTTCTCGAACTCATTGAAGAAGACTGGGACGTAGGGGTGGTTGATCGGCGCCTCGCTATCATCGATCTCGAGGTTGCCTTCTGCCACATAGGTCTCAATCTCGGCATTGTGCACGAGCACCTGGTACCAGGGTCGATCCCTGGGTGGCTGGCTCTTTGCGACACGGGAGTACCATTCCTCCGTGCCTTGGAAGTCAGGGTGGGCATCGACGATGACCCCGCGGTAGCCGAAGCTCTTGTGGTGAACCAACATCCCGATCTGAAATCGGTGAATTTCTATCTTCAGCGCGTTCATATGCGCCCCCGGGTGACCTCAACCCGCTCGTACCCCCGAGCGGAGTTCCATCATCTCATAAACGAGGCGATGATGGTGTAGTCCCGAGTGACTTCTGCAGAAGGACATGACTCCAGCAGGAGCTTCTGGCGCGCGAGAGCCATCTGATTGTCCTGCCATGCGTTGCGGATACGTGCCCTGATTGGTAGGCCAACCGCCACCTCTACTTGCGCCGGATCAACCCCGCTGTCTGGGTGGGCTCGGTTGATGATTCCGGCGGCCAGAATGCCAGGAATCTCCAGCGCGGCCAGCACCTTGAGTCGGCGCTTGGCACCGATCAGGGCCGGTCGCTGCTCGGTGGTGACGATGAGGCGGCTATCCGAATATCGGCAGGCAGCCAGCGATGCCTCGGTGACCTCGGCGCCGCAGTCGAGGATCACGACGTCGTGGTGGGCCTTGCAGCCTTCCAGCAGCGCTACGACGTCCTCGGCCGAGACATGGTCGGCGTGTGCGAGGTCCGGATCCAGGCCCAGGACCCGGAAACCAAAGGGGTGTATGGGTGGGCCATCTCCCCAGTCGGGAGTATCGGCGGCCAGTAGCTCGAGGACGGTGGGCCCCTGCTCGAGACCGAGGCGGAAGCCCACATCTCCGAGAAAGAGGTGCAGGTCCACCAGCAGCACCCGGCCTGCTCCCTGCTGGTGCAGTTGGGCGGCGAGATTGCAGGCGACGGTGGTGGTACCGACGCCGCCCTTGGCGCCCATGATCGCGATGGCGGTGCCCATTTTGGCTCCTTAGTAGCTGACTGCGGCGATGATGGCCGCGGGTGAAGGATCGTGGTTCCAGACGTCCAGGAGGTCATCTGCGGGGGTCTGGCCGGCTTCAATTCGGGCCAGTAGCGGATCGATTCTCGGACGATCTTCGGGCAGGCAGTTCTGGATGCCGCGGTCGGCGATGTCGCCGAGATCGCTGGCCCAGTCGCCCAGGCTTCGGCCCCCGACCTGGCCATGAAGACCTTCACGACAGGCCACCATAAAGCGCTCGTCGCGAGTGGCGTGCTGCTCGAGTTCCCGGACCAGCTCTGTGGCCTCATTCAAGGCAGCGCTGCAGTACAGGAGACCGGTAAACAGTGCACAGAATGCCAGCGCCATGTCTCCATCCACGCAGTCCGCTCCTCGCACCTCGATGGTGCGCTTGATGCGGACCTCCGGAAAGACCGAGGTCTGATGGAGCTCCCAGTCTGCCCAGGTGGGGAAGGCCCCGTCCCGTCCCTGGGCGAGCCATGCGCCAAAGGTCTGGCCGCCGGCATCCTGCCAGCCGAGGTCTGTCTTCAGGAAAAGCATGGGGGTCTGAAGGAGGTAGTCTACCCAGCGCTCGAAGCTGAAGTCTGCACGCAGTCCAGGTGGAAAGCCGGTGCGATCCGGGTCCGTGCGGGTCCAGATGTGGCCGCGGTAGCTCTTGAAGCCGGTGGGCTTGTTCTCGAGCAGGGGGGAGTTTGCGAAGATCGCGGTGGTCAAGGGCGAGAGTCCGGCACACAGACGGACCTTGGCCGCGCAGTCGGCCTCATCCAGGAAGTCGTAGTTGGCCTGCACGCTGCAGGTTCCCTTCATCATCGAGGTCGCCAGATCTCCGCGCTTGGGAAGGTAGCGACGCATGAGGTCATACCGACCCTTGGGCATCCAGGGAATGTCCTCGATGGGAGTCACTGGGGTCAGTCCACAAGCGATCCAGACCAGGTCTTTGTCTCTGGTGATCTCCTTGAGCATCCGTCGGTTTTCCTGCATCTCATTGCAGAGGGCGTCAATCCGGGTGTGGGGGGCGCCGGAGAGTTCCACCTGTCCGCCAGGCTCCAGGGTGATGCTGGCGCCAGCACGGGTCAGGGCGATCGGCTGGCCATTCTCGTGGATGGTCTCCCAATTGCCCCGGCGGGCCAGCTCGGTGAGAATCCACCGGATTCCATCGGGCTCGTCGTAGCCCACGGGTCGTCCGTCGGGCCGAACCACGGCACGCTCAAACTCGCCACCGATCCGCCAGGACCGCTTGGGCGTGCAGTAATTCCCGAAGCGCTCGATCAGTGCTGTGCGGTTCAGACGCTCGCCTTTCATGGCTGCCTCATATCCGGTGCGCGACGTTTCCGTGCTCTGGCGGATATGATGGCTCCTGGAGAACATCATGCGACTCATGCTCGTCCTGCTTGGTACAGCCTGCACGCCCCACCTTGTCAGCGACATAGAGGGGGTCTCCGGGGCCAACTGGGTGGCGCCAGACAACCGGTGGGGTGTCCGTGCGCCGCCAGCGGATCTCGTAGGACAGGGCTTCTCTGAGGGTCAGGTTCCGCATGACTTTCGGCTGTTGGATCAGTACGGGGACGAGGTGTCGCTCTGGCAGTTTTATGGCAGCGTCATCTTTCTCGACATCTCGACCATGTGGTGTCGCCCCTGCCAGCAGATCGCCAGTGAGGTCACGGAGACCTGGCACGACTACCGGGAGGAAGGGTTCATGTACCTGACCGTCCTGCCGGAGGACGTGGAGGGCAATGATCCAGATCACGAGGATCTCAATCAGTGGGTGGACAGCTTTGACATTGAGGCGCCTGTCCTCGGTGATGACGGGACCTACGCGTATGCGGTCGAGCCCAACAATCTCTGGCCGGTGTTGATGCTGATCGACCGGGACATGACCATCCTGGTGGACCGGATTGAGGCCACGGATGCAGCCATCCGTGGTGCCATCGAAGACACCCTGTAGCGCCTAGTTCAGCCGCAGGATGATGTGAAAGCCCAACGGGCTCTCGATGACATCTGTGATCTTGCCAGGCTCGAGGCTGAAGGAGGCCTCCTCAAAGGCGGGCACCATCTGGCCCCTCTGGAACCACCCGAGGTCTCCCCCCCGCTGACCTGTGGGGCCATCGGAGTATCTCTTGCCCACTTCTATGAAGTTGGTTCCTGCATGGAGGGCCTGCAGGGCTGCTTCGGCGCGCAGCTGGGCGTCTTCCTTGGTTCGGTCGGTGGTGGCCCGGTGGCATCCCTGCCACTGAATCAGTACCTGTGCCACCCGAACCTCTTCGACCACCATGCGCTCGATCACATGGAATCCGAACGGGGTTTCCACGACCTTGCTCAGCTCTCCGACATCGAGGTCGAGCACTGCCTGCTCAAAGTTGATGTGCATGGTGCCCTTGCCGAACACCCCAAGCTCGCCGCCCCGTTTTCCCGAGGGCCCATCGGAGTGTTCGATCGCCTGGGATGAGAAGTCCGCACCGCCGAGGATGTCAGACTGGACAGTCGTCGCCAGTGCTCTCGCCTCCTCTTTGGTTCGGCTGACCTTTTCACTGGCCTGGTACGCATCCTTGTAGGCAATGAGAACGTGCCTCGCCGATGCTCTGGGGCCCTTGATCTCTACGGTGGACTGTACTTGCTGGTCCACGATCGGCGCTTCTTCGACCTCCGCTGTGGGCACATCAGGAGGCGGGGCAGCAGGCACCTCGTCGGCACTGCATGCGGTCAGGAGCATCAATGCCATCAAGGTCGGCATGCCTGTCGCATAACCGGCTGATTGCGCACAAGGAGAAGTGTGGTTTGGACGGCTGTGTGGTAGGACCAAGCCATGGCGATGCTTTTCCTCCTGAGTGCTGTGCTGGGTCTGGCCAGGGCGGAGCCGGCTGCGATGGCGCCACTTCCTGACCGAGTGGATCGCTGGATGCAGAGCGTGGTGCTGCTCGTGACCGGCCCTTCCTGGTGCAGTGGCGTCGTGATTGATGACAAGGGAACGGTGGCCACGGCGTATCACTGTGTGAGCTCCGGACAGCGCACCAGGGTTCGACTGCGCGGCGGCGACACCTTTGTGGGCAAGACCCTGGCAGTTTCACCCCGGGATGATCTTGCCCTCATTGCTGTGCCGGACCTCGCTGGCAAGGCGCCCGCACTGGTAGTCCGGAAGGATCGTCCCCGGCAAGGAGAGCGAGTCTACGGGCTCGGACATCCTTTCGCGCCGGTGGCGGGTCGGACCCCGGCCATGGAGGGGATGCTGCTCTGGAGCGTGACGGAGGGCATTGTCAGCGCGGTGGGCGACCGACTCATTCAGACGGATGCGGCCCTCAACCCTGGAAATTCCGGGGGACCGGTGGTGGATGACTCGGGCCGGATCATCGGCATCACCTCTCGCAAGCTGGGCGGGGACAATGTGGCGTTTCTGGCCAGTGTGGAGCGGCTACACGCTCTCCTGGCGGACCCCGCGCCGCCATCGATTCTCGGTGGTCAGCTGGCCATTGGCCTCTCCAGTCTCATGATTGTGGATCAGCGGGCGGCACAATCCCTGGAGCTGTTGGTGAGCGCAATCTTGCGGGACCGGGTCGTGCTGACTGGCGCCCTTGGTCTTGGCGATCAGGCGCGCGCCATGGCGCTTGAGCGGGGCTCAGCCTGGTATCCCACCTATGAACTCAGCCTGTCGCTTCGGCAGCGTTTTGGCCACGGGACCTGGAGTACCGCCATGGATCTCGGGGGCGGGATCATGGGCACCGACGGGTACATCTCGGACTTCGATAGTCAGACGGGCACCTGGCTACTGCTGCATGGCCTCTCCGAGGTTTCTCCTACGGTCTCGGGTCGAATCCACAGCGGTGGCATTGGCATGCGGGTGGTGGTGATGCCCATGGGCCGGGGAGGGATCATGTCTGATCCACTCGCACGCCAGGCGCAGCGGGCGGCCAAAGCGCAGGATGGCATCTACGGACTGGGCCAGCATGACCCGGTATGGATGCTGGGCATCGACCTGGACATTCCCGGAGTGATTCAGACCTTCTGAGGCTACTCGGCCCGTGCTTCTCGGCGCATGAGGGCATCGAAGGCCAGGCGTGGTCGTACCTCTCCCGATGCGATGGCGGCGACCGCTGCGGTCAGCGGGAGCTCCACATTGTGTCGCGAGGCCAGGTGGATCACCGACTGGGCATCCTGTCGTGCCCGCACCGGACATGGGGCGCCCTTGGCGAGGGCCAGACCTGCGGCGAAGCTGGGGTGGTCCTTGTGGCAGGCGCAGCTGACCAGATCTCCGACACCAGCAAGACCTGCGAAGGTTTGCGGGTGGGCACCCAGGGCCGCCCCGAGTCGGGTGGCTTCGGCGATACCCCGGGTGATCACGATGCCACGACCGCCAATGCCGAGATCCAGGCCCTCCGTGATGCCGACGGCCATCGACAGCACGAGAACCATGGCGCCAGCCAGCTCTACGCCTCTCAGATCGTTCGAGGTGTAGACCCGACAGATCTCGGAGTGCAGAGCGTCCTGGGTCAGCGTACAGACCTGGTCGAAGGGCGAGGCGATGACGAGCCCTGACGGCCGATCCCGAACCACCTCAGTGGCCAGCGCGGGTCCTGCCAGGCTTCCCACGCGCCGGCAGGGGGACTGGTCGAGGATAATTTGACTCAGCCACTCGCCTGTCTCTGGCTGCAGACCTCGAGTCGCGATGACGATCTTGCTCTCTGGGCCGGGACTGGATTTGCGTACCACGGTCTCAATGGCATCTGCAGGTACCGCCAGGATGGTCAGGTCCGACTCTGCGACCAGGGCATCGAGGTTGGGGGTGCCCGGTATGCCGCCGGGTGGGGTGCTGCGGTATCCAACACGGGGGGCGTGTCCGGCCCGAGCCACCAGCGTGGCCAGCGCCTTCCCCCAGGCACCGCAGCCGATGATGCCGATGTTCACGGTGTGTCCTCCGGTGCGGGAATGCCCGCCAGTCGGTTGCCATAGTAGAGCGCTAGCTTGGGATCGACGAGAATACGCCAGTCTTCGTACTCCACTGCTGGGTGGGAATGGAAGCTGGCAAACCGCTCCACCGCTTCGTTCAGGACTCCTTCGGCGCGCGATCCGTCTCCGGAGGGGAGCGCCTGGTGGACCCGGCCATCAGCGGTGCGTTGGTCGATGTGGTCGAGCCAGTTCTGAATCTGAGCGACTACCTCGGTGCGGTCTACCCACCGCTCGAAGGGGGCCAGCAGCATCATCTGGTAGGTATCCAGACGTGGGTAGCGGCGTGCCAGGCAGTCCAGGGCCGCACGGGCGACGATGTGGGTGGAGAGCACTGTGTTGTCTTTCTGGTAGGCGCGGGCCAGGACTTCAGCCAACTGGTTGGTATAGATCTGGTCGCGCTGGGGGTCCACGATCACCGCAGCATCATGGCCGGTGACATAGGCGCGCCGATCAAACTTGTGACCGGATGCGTCCAGGGAGTTTCCTTGTTCATCCACGGAATTTCCCAGGAGATCGACGGGTGTACCGAACCGAATGTGGATGCCAGCGTCCAGTGTCATCACCCGGCGAGCGAACTGGAGGACTGTGCTGGGTTCCGAGAACTCGTCGTCGGTGATGATGTAGCGGGACTGACCTTCTTCACTCAGCCAGTCCTCGATCAGGGTCTCGGCCTCGAGCACCATGGAGAAGGAGAGGGTGCATGGCACCACCAGGATCTCCGGATGCGGCCGGTCGGCCTGCAACCCCTCCTGCCAGGCCTGGATAGCGGTGCCCAGGAGCCCGCGCTTGAGGCGGGTCTCGATTTGTCCTGAGCGTGAGCGCGTGCCGCCGGGAAAGAAGAGGGAGTGCGCGTTCTGGCCGATTCGTTGGGTGGAGTAGTCCTTGAGTGTGTCCTTGTAGATCCGGTGTCGCTTTCGACGATCGACGGTGTAGGCACCCAGTCGAGACATGAAGAAGGCCATGCCGGTATTGGAGAACAGATTCAGGCCTGCGCCATAGATGAAGGGTGGAAGGCCTGCCTGGTGCAGCGCGTAGCCGATCAGGGGGCTGTCCAGGTTGGAGACATGCGTGGGCGCGAGGATCAGGGTGTGGTTCTGTGCGAGTTCTCGGAGGGTATCGAGCGGACCGTGCACTGAGATTCGGCTGGTGGGGTCGAAATCGGAACCCAGCACATCCATCGGCGATGCGGAGGTCAGAAGCCGGGTCAGCGCTCCCGGGAGGAGCTTGGTCGCCACCGCATAGGTTCGGCTGGAGAACTTGTTGTGAATCTCGTAGGCGTAGGCCTTGGTGAGCTGCAGGACAGCATCGCTCATCGCGGCGCGGTCCTGGTGTACTGCGCGGGCAGCCGCCTCGATGGCCTCGCGCTCGCTCTCGACGGTGCTGTCCTGGCTCCGAAGCAGTCGCTTGCGCTCCAGGTAGACACCCTCTGCCAGGTAGGCGTGTAGCTGGGCATCGGTCATGGCCGCTACGCGGGTAGCCATGCGACGCTGGAGCGCCTTGGCATAGCTGCGGTTGGAGTTGCGGGCCATGGGCTCTTTTACCGCAGTGGCCAGCGCTTGTGGGCTGGGTTCTCGAGTTTGTGATGCGCGACAAAAATGCCGCACTTTGGGGTGGGCAGGGGGCAGTATCGATGAAAAGAGTACGGTGGAAGCTGGGTTTTCGGCCTGGCACGCGAATTGCTCTATATGTGGGGTACCCCCAACCGAACCGCAGTTCGGAGACCATATGCGCGCACTTTTATCCATCATTTTTGTCGCCGGAATGGGCTGCGGAACCGTGGGCCTTCAGCCTTTTGACACCGGAGGAGTGGGAACCGCGGCACTGGGCATGGAGCCGAGTGGAGATCTCCGCTTTGGTCGGGTGAGCCCTGCGATCTCCAAGTCCGTGCTGGAGGAATTGCTGCTGTACTCTGCCGGAGACACCACGCTGGCGATTGTCGATGTCTACCTGGATGAGTCCACCTCTGGCGCGTTCTCCATGCGCAACGATCTTCCGTTGCCGCTTCGTCTCGAGCCGGGCCGGGAGTTTCCGGTGGAGCTTCGATTCGCTCCCTTTGCCGTCGGAAGCTACGCCGGCGAATTGGTGGTCTTGGTGGATGACGGAACCCCGGAGGGTGAGCAGGTCCGGATCGACATCTCTGGTCAGGGGTGTGAGGACCCTGAGGAGACCGGAAACTGCGGTAGCTGAGCTGCAAGCGATGTGGCAGTGATGGTCTTCGTTCAGCGAGTCAGCGTCCTGCTGGAGGCGGCGGGTGCAGCGGTCACCCACACGGAAGGACAAAAGCTCTGGTTTGAGCGGGGTGGCCATGAAGGAGTGCTGGACCTCGGCACGCTCGAGAAGCTCTGTGTTGGCCTGCTCGAGGCGGAAGCCGAGACCCGCATGGCGGACCGGGTCCAGGCGGCGGTCCGTGCGCTGAGCTCAGTCAAAGCGGATCTGGATGTCAGTACGGTACTGCCCCACCTGCGTCCGCCGGGGGAGGATGGGCCCTGGCGCATGCCTCTGGTGGAGGGTCATCTCGACCTGTGCCTGGTGGCGGACTCCGTTCAGACGATTCGATATCTGAACCCAGTGGAGGTGGTGGGCACGGGATTGAGGCTGGCTGCCCTGCGTGTGCAGGCGCGAGCGAACCTGTACGCTCTGGCCCCGCAGGGCCGATGGACTGTGGACCAGAGAACAGGAGTCCACCGCTCGGTGGTTCATGATGGACATGACGCAGCCCGGGCACTTGTCGCTGAGCGCTGGTTTCCGACGGAGGAGCGTCTGTTTCTGCTGATGCCGAGCCGAGACCACCTGATCCTGGTGCCAGGATCAGCGGGGGAGCGTGTCGCTCTGGGGTGTATGAGGGAAGCCCGCGCCATCAGCATGGCCGCCGCCTATCCCCTCAGTGACCAGGTGTTTGTGAGTGAGGGCGGTCGGCTCACGGTGTTCAGTCCGCGATCGCCATGACCATGTGCTCGATACGGACCGCCTCTCGCGCATGATCGGCGCGGTCTGCGCTTGCTCGCGCCACAATTGTGAGTCCTGCCGCCCGCATGGATTCGACCGTCGGGCTCAGGGTGTCTACGGGACGATCTCCTACCAGGCCATCGCCCACAACGATCACAAACCGACCACCGGGAGCCATGGCTTTCGCTTGGGTAGCGATCCACTTTTCAGTGTGAAGGCGCCATTTCTTGAGGGCATCTTGCCGTCCCTCGGCGCGGAACGAGCGGCGGGCCCCAATCTCTTTGGAGAGTGCCGAGGCCGGGTCCAGCCCCAGCCAGGCATATCGGAGCTGGTGCATGGGCAGATAGTCGTAGACACCCGGGTAGGGCGGTGATGTCAGCACCAGCCCAGCGGGTTCCGGTCCGGCCATCTCTCGGGCATCGCCCTGACGGACCCGGGGGGCGGGTCCAGGCGCCATGGCCTCGATGGCTCGGCCCAGCTCTCGTGCCTTCTTATGGAAGAGGGTCGCGGTGGTGCCTGGGGGACGATGGTAGGGCTTGCGTCGGTTGGAGGTGTCGCTCTCTCGGAAGCTGACCTTGACCAAGATGCTGGAGAGCACCGCCTGGAGCAGCGGCTGTACCTTGGGGTCGGCCACGATGATTCCGTCGCGGATACGGCCAATCTCCTGGGCTGTGTGGGGTTCGTACCAACGCAGGGCCAGTTCGGGGACCTGTACGTCTACGTGTTGCCGCGCGAGTTCGGCGATCTTGCGGGCGGCACTGCGAAGCGGAGTGGCCATGTCCGGCGGAGTACATCGGGCGTTGCTGACCAGGACGGCGATGGGAGAAAGATCTGTGCCGGATGCTGATCGATCCGCGAGGCGTCCCTCCAGCAGCACGGTTCCGCCACCGCAGAACGGATCGTGGATGTGTCCGGGGCACGCTTCGATGAGGCGTGCGGCGGTGTCTGGGTGCATGCGGGCAGGGTAGGCGTGGAAGCCGTGGGTGGCTCGGTCCACTGCGCCGTCCTGTGCGAGCGCTTCCTTGAGCACCTCACCCCACTGTGCGTCACCAGTGGCGCGCACAGAGAGGGCCTTCGGGGGGCCGGCAGAGCGTTGAGTCATCTGGCGTCCTGCAGAGGAGGTGCTGGGCGTCTATCGCGCAATCAGGCGCAGCGGGGCGCCGGGCTTGAACCCGACGTGGGTATAGCACTGGACAGCGGGGTGGTTGTCTTCTCGCACATGAAGCGTGACCAGGGACTCGGTTCTCAGTAGTCGGGCACAGACCGCCCGCATGCCTCCCGCGCCGATGCCCTGGCCACGAAGGGCTGGCGGGACCCAGGTACCTCCGACCTGGACACCATGCGCACAGCAGGAGCCTACCCTGAGACGAAATGCGTACTGTCCATCCACCGTGCCCACCCAGCTTCGCCCTGCGGCGATACTCGTGCGGGTGCGGTGGTCGTGGGCCTGGGGATCCTCGGCCTGGGGATCGATGCCCAGATCTTCCATCATCATCTCCCGGGCAGCCAGGCTCAGCCACTCAAGGTCATTCATGGATGCGGGGCGGATGTCCAGCGTGGGTCCGGGCGTGACCGATTTGCAACTGTAGCTGCGGGAGCGGGTGGCGAGGCGATGGGCAGGGCCACCCATGCCCGCCCACAGTGCATCGACGGCTGGGAGCGGGCCGATACACATGGCCGGGACCCTCGAGAGCTTCGCCCCGATCGCTTCAGCGCCAAGTGGATCGCCTGCGCAGACCACCAGGCCCTGCCCTGCGGAGGTGTCATGTTCGCCGAAGAACGCCACGGTTCGCAGCTGGCGCTCAGGTCCCCACGCGCCCCACCAGCGCTCTCGCGGATCGCTGCCGATGCCTCGCCGCTGGATCATCCCGTGCAAGAAGATGTGGTTTTCCTCATCCGCAGACAGGAGCGCCTTGATCGCAGGTTGATCTACAGATTCGAGCAGGGTGGCGCGCACTTCGAAGGGAATGATACCCCTTCACAGCCTGGAAATTGCTGTGAAGATCTACTCCGAGAGTCAAATCCACCACCCGATTGAACGGGTCTACCAGTCCTATCGGGATCGCCTTCCGGAAATTGCGCCGTACACCCCGGACATCAAGGAGATCGTCGTTCACTCTCGAGAGGAGTTGGAGGTGGGTCCGAAGATCCACAATGAGTGGATTATCGAGCGCGATGTGCCTCGAGTGGTGCAGGGATTGATCACTGCGGACATGCTTCGCTGGAATGACTACGCCCAGTGGAACAACGCAGCGCATCATGTGGACTGGGAGCTGCAGATTCCTGCATTCCCGGACAAGGTCAAGTGCTGGGGGCGCAATGCCTTCTTTGCGGAAGGTGCCGACGCCACTCGGGTGGTGCTCTCTGGTGAGCTGGAGATCAACCTGCAGAACGTCCCTGGCGTGCCCCGGATTCTGGCTGGACGACTGACGCCCAAGGTCGAAGCCTTCATCGTGAAGCTGGTGACTCCGAATCTTGAAAAGGTCAACAGCAGCCTGGAGCGCTTCCTGGATGCGACAGGTATCTCCGAGGGTTGAGGTGCGGCGTTGAATGGTCGCCCGAAATATCCGTCGGAGTGATACCCTTGGCGTCGCTGTCCTGGGTCCAATGGAGGTGAACGGATGTTGTCGTTGCTATTCGTCGGTGTCGTGAGTGCAGCAGAACCCATGACTTCAACAGAGGTCTTTCAGCCCACTGTCCTGCAGAAGACGGCGCAGCGGAAGGGTGGGAAAAAGAAGGGCAAGCAGTCCAAAGGGACGGACTGGGGCCACGAGTTCTACGCCCGGCCTGCGATTGGCGGCAGCACCTACACGGGAACGGACGGCACCTCGACCACAGCCATTGCGCTCGGTGGTCAGGGTGGTGTCCGCTACTGGCAGCGAAAGCGTTCCAATCCCATCTGGGCGGGCCGGACCCGAGCACAGGTTCAGTACATCGTGTCCAGTGGGTCGGCCACGGGGATGGAGGTCAAGGTGGGGAGCTTCATGGGACCGCAGTGGCTCGGCCCGGGCAAGACCTACTTTGGCCTGAGCAGCGGGCTGGATGTGTTCTGGAACCGCTACACCTTTGCGGGCGTGGCGCTGGACCCTACGGTGGGTGTGGGCATGCCCTACATCGCACACGTTGGCGCGGGTCCGCTGGGGATCTACGGTGGCTTTGAGCCCGCCTACATCTTCAACGAAGACCGTCGCGTGGACTGGTCAGAGGTCGATGAGTTCGGCTTCGGCCACCAGTTCTCCACCTTCGTGGGGGGGCAGGTCAAGCTCAACCAGATGTCGATCGGCCTCAACTACACGCGGACCATTACCGCTGGCGGTGTGCACCAGGGCTACGGAATCTCGATGAATCTCCGGGGCTAGAGGCTCATCATCCGCTGAAGTGGCTTGAGTGCGGCCTGACGGAGTGACTCGTCCATCTCGAGACGAGGATGGAGATCTCGCAAGCAGTCCCGAATCTTTTCGAGGGTATTTCGCTTCATGTGCGGGCACTCGTTGCAGGCACAGGTCTCATCCATACCGGGCAGGGGCAGGAAGTTCCGATCCGGGCGGGCCTTCTTCATCTGGTGAAGGATGCCCGCCTCCGTACCCACGATGAAGGTGTCGGCCTCCGTCGTCTCCGTGGCGTAGCGGAGGAGGCTGGAGGTGCTTCCCACGTGATCGGCGTAGCGCAGGAGGCTGGGCTCACACTCTGGGTGGCAGATGACGTGGGCTTCTGGGTGTCGGGTCTTGAGCATGATGAGCTTCTGCTCGCTGAAGGTCTCATGCACGATGCAGGTCCCCTGCCAAAGCTCCATGTCTCGGCCGGAGCGCTTCTCGAGCCAGGCCCCCAGGTTCTTGTCGGGGCAGAAGAGAATCTGCTGGTCCCTGGGCACGCTCTCGATGATCCGCTCCGCGTTGGAGCTGGTGCAGATGATGTCGGAGAGTGCCTTGACCTCCGCCGAGCAGTTCACGTAGCTGATGAGCACACTGTCTGGATGTTGTGCCTTCCACTGCGCGACACGATCTCCAGGGGCAGAGTCCGCGAGCGAGCACCCTGCGTCCAGGTCTGGCAGCAGGACGATCCGCTCCGGGTTCAAGATCTTGGCGGTCTCGGCCATGAAGTGAACCCCGCAGAAGACGATCACATCTGCATCGGTGTCCCGGGCCTCTTTGGCCAGCTGGAGGGAGTCGCCGATGAAGTCCGCCAGGTCCTGGATGTCCGGGTCCTGGTAGAAATGGGCCAGGATTACGGCGTTTCGCTGCTCCCGGAGCGCATCGATTTCGTCGAAGATGTCGAGGGGGTTTTCGGGCATGGGGTCCCTTTATCCTGAATTTGGATCTAAACTCCTCCTTGCTATTGGCATGTCAAGTGCAATACGCTGGAGAGGTGCGCATCGTACTCCCCATGACTCTGTTGATCGGCTGTGCCGGTCATAGAGGTCTGAACATGCCGGGCCCGACAGGGAAGTTGGGCACGGAGCGAGCGCCATATGTGGACACCGTGGAGGGCGCGGAGTCTGAAGACGTGGCGCCCGACAGGCCGTCGCCTCGTATTCGTAAGAGCAAGGCAGGCCCCAAGGTGGCCAAGGCTGCGGTGAAGTACATCGGTGCTCGGCGAATCGATGTGAACGGTGAGCGTCAGCGCTATGACTGCTCGGGCTTTGTCTGTGCGGCGCACAAGCGGGCAGGAGTGGAGCTCAACGGAAACACTGCGAGCCTGTATGAGCGCGCCAGGCGTCAGCGCCTCCTGCACAAGCGCAAGCTGCCGATGCTGGGTGATGTGGCGTTCTTCGACAACACCTACGATCGAAATCGAAACGGCAAGCGTGACGACAAGCTCAGCCACGTGGCCATCGTGGAGCGCGTAGATGGGGATGGCACCATCACCCTGGTTCACAAGGGCAGCAAGGGCATCCGTCGGATCACGATGAACCTCCAGCGTCCGCACGACAAGGTGGATGCCGATGGTCAGAAGCTCAACAGCGTGCTCGGCGTCCACAAGAAGGGCTCGGTGCTGGCAGGGGAGCTGTGGTGTGGCTTCGGAAGCATGTGGGCCGTGGACACGGATCAGATGGCACAGAATTGATCCGGGACGCAGTCGTGACCGCCGCCCGCTGACGTCACTTTGGTTGTGTGATCACCTGATCGCCAAGCCAGAGGGCATCCAGGGTCGCGCCTTGCCACGCACGGATGGCATCGTCAGGGCTGCAGACGATGGGCTCCTCGTGCAGATTGAAGCTGGTGTTGATGAGCACGGGCGTACCGGTGAGCTCACCGACCGCTCCCAGCAGCGCATGCAGCTCAGGGTTGGTGTCTGCATCCACCAGCTGTGGCCGCGCAGTGCCGTCCACATGGACTGCGGCGGGACACTGCGTCTGAAATTCCTCCGTCACTTCAAAGCAGACCGTCATGAAGCGGGCCGCCTCTGGCGCTTTGTTGGTGCCCAGAAAGTAGCGATCTGCGTCCTCGATTCGTACGACAGGAGCAAAGGGCATGAACTCGGACCGACCCAGGCGCTCGTTGAGCCAGTTGTTGACGTCAGGATCGTGGGGGCGGGCCAGGATGGTGCGATTACCTAGTGCCCGAGGGCCCCACTCCATGCCGCCGGAGAACCGCCCGATGACCTTGTTCTTTGCCAGGAGCTTGGCCACCTTGCCCACGGCGTCCTTGGGGGTGTGTCGCTTGATGCCTGCGCTGGAGAGCGCCTCTCGGCACTCCTTGTCTGTGTAGCTGGGCCCCCAGTAGGCGTGAGGCAGGCGTGCGGGCGCAGCCCCGCTCGCACCCAGGGCGGCGCCAGCGGCCAGCCCTCCATCGCCCATGTGTGGGATGACCCAGAGGCTCTCGACTTCTGGCAGGGCCGCAATGTGCTGGTTGAGCTTTACATTGGCAAAGACCCCTCCGGCGACCGCTACACGACCCACACCGGTTTCTCGCACCCAGTGGGCCACGTAGGGGACCACTGCCTCTTCCAGGATTTGCTGGGCGGCGCTCGACACCTCTTCGCGGCTGTATTTGTCCACGATTCCCCAGAAGGAATCCTCTGGCCTGGGCACGTGCTCCATTCGGTCCTTGGAGAAGCCCGGTCCTACGAAGTGGACCCGGTCCCGGAAGTGCTGCAGCAGGGCCTCTGGTGCCTGGGTGTAGGCCGCCAATCCAGTGATCTTGCCCTCGTGGCGGATGGCCGTGAACCCTAGACGTTCGGTGATGCGGCTGTAGAAGGTGTTGATGCTGGCCAGGCCGGACTGCCGCCACAGGAGGTCGAGCTGTCCATCGTTACCCAGGGATGCTGTGGCAGTGGTTCCATCTCCCATGGCGTCCACAGTGAGCACGAGACATCTGAGGTGGGCCTGGGTCCGATAGGCACCTTCCGCGTGGGCCCGGTGGTGATCCATCATCTCCACCGATGCCTTCACAAATGGCCGGGCCTGGAGCTTGCGGGTGAGGATGCGTCTGCAGGCGTCCACCTCCAGGGTGTGAAGCCCCGATGCCTTCAGGCCGGACTGGTAGAGGATGTAGCCATGGAGCCAGGGAGAGAATTGGCCCTGTGATCGCGTCTGGTGATGTTGAGCGGGCGCGGCCCGAAGCAGGGCGGAGGGGGTGAAGGCGGTGCCGAACACAATGCGGTCTACATCGCGTTCCACCACTCCGGCCGCCTGCAGCGCCTGGTCGATGGCATCCCATGGAAAGGCGCCGGACTGCTTGATGCGATCCACCCGCTCCTGGTTCACTGCACTCACCAGACGGCCGTCAATGCAGACGGCTGCTCCGCTGTCGTGGTTGTCGGCGAGCCCCAAGACGATCATGGGCGCAGTCTAACGCCGGACGGACCTCAGGCGATGACTTCCATGCCGGCATCGCCTCCGGAGTGCCCACCCTGGGTCAGCATCTGCCAGGCTGTTTTCACGCTGCGGCTGAACTCGTCGGGGGACCTCATGCGGCTCAGTGCTCGGGCCATGTAGCTGGGCCGATAGTAGAAGCGCAGGTAGGCCAGGCGGGTCAATCTCTGGATCTCTTCGTCCGTCATGTCACAGAGCGGACGCGGAATGTCCTCGTCGATTCCCTGCTCTATGTGCTCTCGCCAGTAGTCGCGGCCGGTCTCCTTGACCAGCAAGGTGTACATCTCGGTCGCGGGCATCGGGGTGACCTTGGAGAACTGCGCGTAGTCCAGATCAAGGGACAGGGCGAGCCGGATGGTCTGTCGCACGGTGGCCTCGTCCTCGTAGGGGTTGCCCAGCATGAAGTAGCCAAAGGTGTGGATGCCGTGCTTGCGCGTTCGCGAGATGACGTCGTGGTACATGTCGATACTGGTCGACTTCTTGAGCGTAGAGAGCACTTCGCGGTTTCCGCTCTCGATCCCGTAGTAGATGCGTGTGCAGCCTGCCCGGTTCATCGCGGCGAGCACATCGTCATTGATGCAGTCCACCCGGGTGCGGGCCGCCCAGACGATGTCGATCTTCCTCCGCTGAATCTCGTCGCAGATGGCGATGACTCTGTCTCTGCGGATGGTGAAGCTGCTGTCGAAGAAATCCAGCTCCCGGATTCCTTGCTCCTTGACGCAGATCTCAAGCTCGTCGACGACATTCTTTGGACTTCGGGCCCGGAAGGCTTTGGATCCCTGCTCGCAGAAGATGCACTTGTAGGGGCATCCGCGGCTCGTGATGAAGCAACTGAAGTTCCGGTACTTGGAGATGAAGCTGTAGTAGATGCTGTTGTCGAGCAGATGTCGCGCAGGAAACGGTGCGAGATTGACATCACAGTCGGCCGCCTTCGGTGTCACCACCACGGCGCCGTCAGGCTGCCGGTAGGCGATGCCTCGAATGGTGGAGAGGTCCTTGCCTCCCACCAGCGCTTTGAGGAGCTCCGGCAGGGCCACCTCGGCCTCGTGGGTGATGGCATAGTCCACCTCCCGGTACCCCAGGGTCTCCCGTGGGTAGATGGACATGTGGACGCCTCCGGTGATGACCGGCACATCCACCTCTTCTTTGATCGCCTTGATCCAGTCCATGGTCTGGAAGAACAGGTAGGTGGTCAGCGTGTATCCCACGTAGTCCGGCCCAAAGCGCTTGAGCCGATCGACTGTCTGCGCCAGATCCAGATCTTCAGCGTGGGCGTCCAGGAGAATGACCTCGCATCCAGCCCGCTCCAGAATTCCTGCCACATACAGAAGGCTGAGAGAGGGAAAGATGCCGTAGTTTTCCTTGACTGTTCGGATGCCTGGCTCGTTCCGGACCGGCCCATATGGTGGATATACGAGCGCGACCTTGAGACCCTGAATCTGAGACATATCTCTCTCCCGAATGACATCGTACCCTGGTTCATCGGGGACTGAAAGCGCTGCGTAGAGTAGGCTCTCTTCGTGCGCTGGCGCTGGATCATCGCCCTGTGGCTGTTTGCCGCCCTCTATCAGGGGTGGTGGGTGTCCCACAATCCGTTGCCCGACGGTTTCCAAAACGAGTACCTGTTGATGGGCAACGCCATGGATCTCTGGGGTGCGCTGGTCTCCGGGGACTTCTGGCACATGCGGGTGTACATGTACACGGGGTACTGGCCCTGGGGCTTCTATGCGGTGCCCTGGCCGTTTATGGCCGTGCTCGGGCCGACCCGTCAGGCTCTGGTGATGGGAAATCTTGTCCACCTGGCGGTACTGCTGGCGGCAGTCAATGTGATGGGCCGGACTCTGGGCGCAAGATGGGCTCCGGTTCTGGTTCTTCTCTGCCCGGGGGTCTTCGGCACACTCGTTCGCTACGAGCCCAACCTGGCGGACATTGCCTGGACTGCGGCGGGCTTGGCCTGCCTGCTGCGTAGCAGGGGGCTGCAGGAGCGGAGGGCCGTCCTGGGATGG
>Ga0310342_100000771_pt1 | contig 18800 bp, 14 predicted proteins | sample S15DNA20500_MG_FD_206155 | JGI IMG/M metagenome (GOLD analysis project Ga0310342, IMG submission 206155) | Marine microbial communities from station ALOHA, North Pacific Subtropical Gyre - S1503-DNA-20-500_MG | ecosystem: Environmental > Aquatic > Marine > Oceanic | place: Pacific Ocean: North...
CCTGATCCGCACCGACGGCAAGCAACTGGTCACCCGTCGCCGCCCGCCCCAGAAAGGGGCCGGTGACTGGAGCCACTGGGAACACGGTCCCGACAACAACCCGGTGTCCACCGACAGCGTGATCAAAGCACCCTACATGACCCAGTTCATGGCCCGGCCGTTCTACATCGGCATGCCCAGCGTCACCACCGCCGCCGGCGGACGGACCTTCCTGGCGATCGGCCACATCGCGCACCACCGCCGCGAGTGGAAAACGCTCAACCGGCTCATCGCCCGCAACGGCTACAACGGCACCATCCTGTGGGAGAAGCCGCTGCCGGAGGGCTACCTCGTCCACCGCTCGGCCTTCGTCGCCACCCGCGACACCTTCTACATGATCGATGGACCCGGCTGCCAGAGGATCAACCCCCAGACCGGCGCCAACCTCGGCCGGTTGCGGATCCCCGGGCTGGTGGGCCACTGGAAATGGATGGTCATCCGCGACGGCATCCTCTACGCGCTGGCCGGCCCCCGCGACCAGGGCGTGGTCACCACCAAGGGCGACCGCTCGTTCGGTGGCTGGAGCTGGTCGGATCTCAGCCGCGGCTACTACAGCAAGCCGCGGGTACCCTGGGGATTCGGCACCGCGCTGGCAGCCATCAACCTGAAGACCAAGAAGGTGCTGTGGGTCCACAAGGAAACCGGCAAGCCGATCGATTCGCGAGGCATGAGCCTGGGCCAGGACAAGCTCGTGCTGTATTGCCCCGACCAGCACATCCGCTGTCTCGATGCCAAGACGGGAAAGGCGATCTGGACCAACGACGAGAAGGACGTGCTGGGGTTGATCGAACAGCCCGGTGAAGGACTGAGCTCGACCCCGGGATTCCGCAGCGCGTGCCTGGCGGTCTTCACGCCCGACGCGGTGATCATCCAGGGTCAGACCCGAATGAACGTGGTGGCCATCTCGACCGCCGACGGGTACAAGCTGTGGCACAAGAAGAAGATCACCAACAATCCCAACGCGATCTTCGTCGACGGGCGAGTGATCCTGGGGGTCGGCAAGGGCGGCAGCCACGTCGCCATCGAACCGTCGACCGGGCGGGTGATCGAGGACCTCGGGTTCCGCAAGGTCGCCTGCACCCGGCTGACGGCCAGCTCGGACTCGTTCTTTGTCCGGGGCGAAGGCACCCTGCGTTACGACCGGGTGACGAAGAAGCCGACCGTCGACGGAGCGATCCGTCCGGCGTGCAATGACGGGGCGCTGCCGGCCAACGGGCTGCTGTACCTGGGACCCTGGCAGTGTGACTGCAACCTGAGCCTGATCGGCAACGTCGCCAGGTGTTCGGCCGGTGACTTCCGGTTCGCCCGCGTGGCCACCACTGCCGAACGACTCGAACGTTTCGCCGACCCGACCCGGCTCAAGGCCCTGGCCGTGACCGAATCCGACTGGAGCACACACCGCAGCGACAATGACCGTTCCTCGAGCACCTCGGTGAAACTGCCGGCGTCGGTCAAATCGTCGTGGCGGTTCAACCACCCGGCCGGCTCGCAGCCGGTGCCCGCCGTTGCCGCGGCCGGCCTGATCTTCACCACCGGTCTCGACGGCGTGATCCGTGCCGTCGATGCCGGCTCGGGTGAGGTCCGCTGGAACTTCCCGGCCAATGCACCGATTCGCACGCCACCGACGATCGCCGGCGGGCGACTGTACGCCGGAGCCGGAGACGGTTTCGTCCACTGCCTGGAAGCGGCCACCGGTCGCCCCCTGTGGCGGTTCCGCGCCGCCCCGGTCGAACGACAGATCATGGTCTACGGACGCCTGACATCGACCTGGCCGGTCAACACCGGCGTGCTGGTCTCCGATGGCGTCGCCTACTTCGCTGCCGGCATGATCGACCACGACGGCACCTACGTCTACGCGATCGACGCCGTCACCGGGACCTTGAAGTGGCAGAACAACTCGGCCGGCCACCTGAATGCCGGGCTCCGCAAGGGCATCAGCGCCCAGGGCAACCTGACGATCCACGACGGCCGCCTGATCCTGGCCGGTGGCAACCAGATCTCTCCGGCTCCCTTCGACCTGAAGACCGGCAAGTGCCTGGCCAAGGCCAAATCGCAGGGTCGGCCCCAGTCCAACCACGGACGCTACGTCGGAGTGCTCGGTGGAAAGGTCCCCGTCGCCGGTGGGCGGATCCTGTTCTCCTCACCGCGAAACGTCTCGAGCAAGGGCAGCTTCGAAGTGCACACGGCCAAGCGTCGCCTGAGGCTCAACTTCGGCGGGATCCCGCCGGCCTGGAACGAGTCAACCGTGGCGTTGGTCAACTTCAAGCACGGACTGCTGACCTGCTGTGACATCGGCAAGGTCCTCGAGAGAATCCATGCCGAAGAACCGCCCAAGGGGGGCCGCGCCACGGTCGCCTCGGAGTTGAGCAAGACCAAGGCGATTCGCTGGCAGAGTTCTCTGGGCGAAACGAACAAGTTCGAGGCGATGTCACTGGTGATGGGACCCAACGCCATCGTGGCCGTGGTCCAGCACCAGCAGAAGTACCGGGCCCAACCCCAGTGGTTCGTGGTGGCCTTTGACCAGGCCTCCGGCAAGGCGACGTGGCGACACGAGGTCAAGGACGAGCCGCTGCCGGGCGGACTGCTGGTCAATCGCGACGGCAGAATCGTGGTGACCACGCTTGCGGGCAACCTGTTGAGCCTGGTCGGCAGCGAGTGACCCCGGGCCACACCGGTGACGGGGTCGGGTCCGCCAGCGGCGAACCCGACCCCGTTGCTGGAACCCGTCGACTTCGTCGACGTGGCTCAGGTGACTGCCGGACGCCGCGAGGCGTTGTAACGACGGACGCAGCTGAAGGCGTACAGGTTGAACAGGTGCCACACTCCCAGCACCAGCATCACCAGTCCAACCTTGCTGCTGAGCATCTCGATGGAGGTGAGCAGGTCGGTGGCCCGTTCGGACGTCTTTAGCATCAGCGTCACGAAGGCGGCGTTGACCAGGTAGTAGCCGACCAGCATCAGCCGGTTGACCGAGTCGGCCAGCGAGGCATCCCCGTCGAAGATCTCGATCAGGAACACTCGCCCGTTGACAAACAGCGTGCGTCCGACCCAGAAGGTGATCGCCAACGAGAAGGCCAGGTAGAGGATGTAGGTGATGGCCATCGAAGACATCGTTCCGGCTCCTTTCCTTTCGGCTCCGGTGGCCCGCCCGATCACCTGACCGGGTCGGACCACCGGGCCCGGACCGTGGTTCACCGTCCTAGCGAAGGTAGGCTGGTGCGGCCGGGGGGGGGGCAACAACCGAACGGCGACTCTTGGTCAGGACCGCAACGGTGATGAAGTGCATCGCCCCCAGGCACAGCAGCACGAACCCGATCTTGGTGCTCAACAACTCGATCGCGCTGACCGTGTCGTGGGCCGCTCCCCCGTACTTCAACGCCAGGCTCTCGAACCCGAGGTTGATCAGGTAGAAACCGACGATCAACAGGTTGCTGAACGACTCGGCCACCTCGGGCTTCGAGTCCGTCTTGTCGGAGAGGTAGATCATTCCGTGCTTCCGCAGCGTGCGGGCGACCCAAACGGTGACGCCGACGCTGATGACCAGGTAACTGACGTGTGTGGTGACCATAGACATGATGAAGGTCCTTTCGTTCCACGGGTCCGGGTTGTTGCGAGTTTGCCCCGCTCTACAATTACAGAACGGAAACGGCCCGGAGTTGTTACGCGGCCCGGCGAGTTTTTCTCCATTTTTCTTTTCCCGACCCGACGAGTTGACCTGGCTCGTTGAGCAGATTCGCGATGACCGACGATCGCCCACCACTGGATTCCCTGGTTGCGCAGGCTCGTGGAGGCACATCCGAGGCCCTGGACGAGTTACTGGGCCGGTATCGACACTTCATTTCGCTGCTGGTGCGTGCCCGCTTCCGAGGGGGCCGGATGTCAGCCAGGGTCGACAGTTCCGACATCGTCCAGGACGTGCTGATGCGGGTGGCCGGACACATCGAGACGTTCCAGGGAACCGACCAACTGGCCTGGGAAGGCTGGCTGCGACGGATCGCCGAACGGGAAGTGCTCAGACAGGTCGATCATCACCTGGGTGCCGCTCGCCGGGACGCCGGCCGCGAACGTGCTGCCGGAGCGGGGGGCGGGGGTGGAGAGAATCCCAGCCAGATCCTGGCCGGTTGGCTCGAAGCCTCGATCACCAGTCCCTCGCTGGCTGCCGTCCGCAAGGAACGCGCCGTGCTGCTGGCCGACGCGTTGGCCCGCTTGCCCGAGGATTACCGCGAACTGCTGGTGCTGCGTCACATCGAAGAACGACCGTTCGAGGAAATCGCCGAACGACTGGAACGATCATCCGGCGCCGTCCGTACGATGTGGGTGCGGGCGCTAAGGAAACTGAAGGAAGCGGTCGGTGCTGAAATCGAGCTGTCGCTGCGACTCGAATCCGGCGATTGACTCACTCGCCCCCGCCAGCCGCCCCGTCACGCAGCTTGCCCTTCAGCTCCACCGCCGAAAACCTCACCACGCAGGTCCTGAGATCGACGCGGATCCGGGCAATCGCCTTGTCACTGACACCGTCAGCGCCCCGGGTCAATCGGAACAACTCGGCGTCCCGGAATTTCAGCAGGTGATCAACCACGGCGTCGGTCGCCTGGGTGTGGCAGAACTCCAGTTGCTTCAGACCGGTGATACCGGTCAGCGCCCCGATGCCGGCGTCCCCGACCTGTGTCCCGTTGAGCACCAGCCGGGTCAACGACTTGAGTCCGGCCAGACGCGCGACCCCCTTGTCGGTCAGCCGCGTGTTGGTCAGGTCGAGCGTTTTCAGGGCAGTCAACTTGGCCAGCACGATCGCCCCGTCGTCGGTGATCGCCTGATCGGCGAGCTTGAGGTCTGCGAGCTTGGTCATGCCCGACAGGTGCACCAGGGACTCGTCGCTGAGACGGGTTCCGGTCATGTCGAGCTCGGTGAGGCCGGTCATCGTGACCAGGTGAGCGAGCGAGGCTTCCGACACATTGGGAGCCATCAGGTGCAGCGAAGTGGTATCGCTCAGGCCGTCGAGCAACTCGAGATGCTTGTCGGTGATCTTCGGTCCGGCCAGTTGCAGTCGTGCCACCTGGCCACCACGAGCCTGCAGTCTCGCCCCCGTCTTTCTCAATGCAGCAATCCGCTCTTCACGCTCGGGCGTCAACGGCACGAGTGGACTGCGGCTGCGTCGTCCCCAACCACCTTTCTTGCCACCCTTCTTGCCGCCCTTCCGACTGCCCTTCTTGCCGCCCTTCCGGCCGCCCTTCCGGCCGCCCTTTGTGGAAACGACCTCGGTCCGCCCCCCGGGCTTGGGCGTCCCCGGAACGGACACTCCGGCAGGCACCGCCCCCTTCTTGGCAGCCATTTCCTTCTCGATCGCAGCCACCCGATCCCGTTCACCCTGCAACGACGAAGCGTCCTGCATCAGGCCGATCGCGACGAGCCCGCAGGCTCCCCCGGCAAGCACCACCGAGAATCCCCAACCGACTGCCCCGGCACAAAAGGCCGGGTTGCGGCCCTGGACCTGTCCCAACGCGAAAGCCAGCGCGAGCACACCGGCGGCCATACCAAGAATCACCAACATCGGGTCGTCTCCCCGTTCGAGTATTGCGCAATCGGAACAGTCCCGCCCCGGCGTAATTCAACCACTATCTCACCCCATCGTCACACCTGCGTCAAGCACTCGCCCGTGACCCACTTGCCACGTCGTCACGACCGGTTGATACTGTGTCCGGAAAACCGAGGACGCCGGGGACAGGAGCGAAACGTCAATGTTGTTCGTCTGGATTGCCGTGGCGATCGGCAGCTGCTTGCTGCTGGTGCTCCTCTACGATCTCACCCAGCGGAAACACGCCATCCTGCGGAATTTCCCCGTGGTCGGACACTTCCGTTACCTGCTCGAGGCGATCGGACCGGAACTGCGTCAGTACATCGTCACCAGCAACGACGAGGAACTTCCGTTCAACCGAGACCAACGCCGCTGGGTGTATGCCTCGTCGAAGAAACAGAACAACTACTTCGGTTTCGGCACCGACAGCGAACTCGAACAGTCCTCCAACTACCTCATCATCAAGCACTCCTCCTTCCCCGTCCGCAGTCCGCGGCTGGGAGAGCCCGATTACGACCCCTACTACATGGTTCCGGTGGCCAAGATCCTGGGCGGCTACCGAGGCCGTCGCCGCGCCTTCCGCCCTCCGTCGATCGTCAATGTCTCGGCGATGAGCTTCGGATCGCTCAGCGGCAACGCCATCCACGCGCTCAACGCCGGCAGTTGCCTGGCCGCGTGCCTGCACAACACCGGCGAGGGGGGTGTCTCACCTCATCACCTCCAGGGAGGTGACCTGATCTGGCAGATCGGCACCGGCTACTTCGGTTGCCGCGACAAACACGGAGACTTCAGTCTCGATCACCTGGTCGAGACCACCAACAAGCACTCGTCGATCCGGGCCCTGGAAATCAAGCTCTCCCAGGGCGCCAAGCCCGGCCTGGGCGGCATCCTGCCGGCCTCGAAGATCACTCCCGAGATCTCCAAGATCCGGGGGATTCCCATGGGAGAGGACTGCATCAGCCCTTCGTCACATTCAGCGTTCTCCGACGCCGACAGCCTGCTGGACTTCGTCGAACAACTCGCCGAGGCAACCGGGCTGCCGGTGGGAATCAAGTCGGCCGTCGGAGAAATGGATCTCTGGCATGACCTGGCCCGGCTGACCGACACCACCGAACGCGGCCTGGACTTCATCACGATCGACGGGGGCGAGGGAGGCACGGGGGCCGGGCCGCTGGTCTTCACCGACCGGGTGGCGCTGCCGTTCAAGATCGGGATGAGCCGCGTCTACCGCGTATTCGCCGAGCGGGGCCTGCACGAGAAGATCGTATTCCAGGGATCGGCCAAGCTGGGATTCCCCGAGATGACCCTGTTCGCCTTCGCGCTGGGCTGCGACATGGTCGCCGTGGCCCGCGAAGCGATGCTCTCGATCGGCTGTATCCAGGCCCAGCAGTGCCACAGCGGCCACTGCCCCACCGGCGTCGCCACGCAGAACCGCTGGCTGGTGCGGGGACTCGATCCGATGCTGAAAGCCGACCGGCTGGCCAACTACGTGATGACGCTCCGCAAGGAAGTGCTGGCACTGTCACGGGCCTGCGGAGTCGTTCATCCGGCGCTGATCACCTCCGAATACCTCGAGATCCTCGACGGACGTTTCGGTTCGGCCACCGTGCCGCAGCTGTTCGGATACGAACTCAGCTACGGAATGCCGTCTCCCGAAGACCGCGCCAAGGTGACCGAACTGATGAACGGGAAGCCGGCCGAGACCGCCGCCGACTGAGTTCCTTCCGGTCCGCCTACGGCAACATCACGCGGCCACCACTGGCGACCAGTGTCTGCCCGGTCATGAAGTTCGAGTCGTCGCCGAGCAGAAACACGACCACACCGGCGATGTCCTCGGGCCGCCCGATCCGCTTCATCGGTGTTGCCTCGACCAGTTCGTCGAGCACCGACTGGTCGACATCGGCCAGGATATCGGTCTTGACCAACCCCGGCGAGATCGCATTGACCCGCACTCCGTCGGCGGCCACGGCCTCGGCCAGGCTCCGCGTCAAACCGATCATTCCCGCCTTGCTGGCTGCGTAGGCGATTGAGTTGGGTCGCGGCCGCAGTGCGGCGATCGACGCCACGTTGACGATCCGTCCGTACCCCCGCTCGATCATCCCGTCCTTGACCGCCCAACTGACCAGGAAGGCACTGGTCAGGTTCACGTCGATCGTCCGCCGCCACAACTCGGCCGTCGTCTCCTGGTGGCCGCCGTAGTCGAAGATCCCCGCGTTGTTGACCAGCAGGTCAACCGGCCCCAGTTCAGCGGTCACCTCCCGAACCAACCGTTCGACCTCGGCATCGACCGAAACATCGGCCGCGAACGCCGCTGCCACGCCTCCAGCCGCCTCGATCGCCGCCACTGTCGCCGCCGCCGAATCGTGATTCGACCGGTAATTGACCGCCACCCGGACTCCGGACGCCGCCAGTTGCTCGCTGATCGAGCGACCGATTCCGCGAGACCCACCGGTCACCAACGCCACCCGTCCGGACACACCAGGATCACTCATGCATTCCTCCCCATGTCGTTCCAATCACCGGCACCACGCATCACACACTCAACCGGTCGACCAGTCTAGAAAGGACACCCCCACCGGGGAAACCCGGCGAGATTCCTCGGTGTCGGTGTCCCGATCCGGAGACACCTGTCATCGATCCGATACGCACCATAGCGTTCCGAAACCCCGACAGTCCCGTTCACCGACTTCGGCACGTGACTTGCAGATCTTGGGAGACCATCGGACCGCCGACATCATCACCAGCAGACAGGAGGCAATTCCCATGAAGGTCCATTTCACATCACTGCTGACCATCCTGGCACTGGGCGTGACGGCGATCGACGTCGGGGCGGAAATCGTGATCCGCAAGAGCGGCTCGTCGTGGGCGAAGGTCGACGACGACGGCACGATCCGCATCCGGGGCCGCTCGGTGGGCCGTTTCGAGTCCAACGGCACCGTCCGCAAGCGAGGGAGTTCGGTCGGATCGATCGACGACGACGGCACGATCCGTGCGGGAGGCAGTTCGGTCGGCAAGATCGAGTCGGACGGAACGGTGCGGCGACGCGGATCGTCGATCGGCCGGATCGAAAGCGGCGGCACGATCCGCAAGAAGGGCTCGTCGTGGGGCTCCGCGTCCAACTGCTGCGGCAGCTACGGCGGCAAGAAGGCGGTCGCCGCCGTGCTGGTCTTCTTTGCCGAGGACTATTTCGACAACTAGCCTTCGAGAACGAAACCGTCATCGGTCACGACATGCTCGTGGTCCCGCAGGTGGTCCTGGCAGTATTCGTGGTCCCCCTCGCACTGCGAACAGTACTGGAACAGCATCTGGGAGTCGTCCTTTTCGGTCAGCCCGCAGTGGCTGCACGTGTGAAACGGAGTCACCTCGTCCCGGACCGCCTGCCGTCGGTGCTGCTGGCGTCTGTGGCCGGAACGGATTTTCAACAGAATATCGGAGCCGAAAAACAGGGCGAAGTTGAGGGTCGCGGCCAGGACCAGCAGCTTGTCCATCGTGTCGCCGGAGATCAGGTTCAAGCCGTAGAAGAACCAGGTGATCCAGGCCAGGTACTTGATCGGCACCGGAAACACGAACATCAGGTAAAGCCGAAAGTCGGGGAACAGCCAGGCAAAGGCCAGGAAGACGCTGCTGCCCAGGTATCCCACCGTTGCCGCTTCGGCGGGCACGATGAAGGCGGCGGCCAGCGAGGCGACCCAGCCCAGCATCAGGTAGACATTGAAACGGAACGCACCCCATTGACGCTCAAGAGCACCACCCATGATCAGGAACAGGTACAACGCGAACAGGACCAGGATCCCGTCGCCGGGCGGCACGAACACGAACGTCAGCAGTCGCCACCACTCGCCCCCGAGAACCTCGCTGCCCTTCAGCTGCCAATCCTGTTTCACGTCGGCTGCGGCCTGATCAGCACTCAACAGGCTCATCAGCAACACCAGCCCCTGTCCCATCACGATCAACAACGCAAGGTTGGGAACTGCGAAGCGTCCGAAGCGTCGTTCGAGGCGATCGAGCAGCTTCATCAGTCGAGTCCGTCGGGTCCAGACAGGCCGGCAATCACTCAGTCCCGCACGACCAGGCTCACCCGCTCGATGTCGCTGGCACCACTCTTGCGAAACGGCCGAGGCAGCGGCTGAGCCACGCCCCGGTTGTTGATGGCCCGGCACCTGAGTTCGTAGCGTCCGGCCGGGGCTCCCGGCAGCAGGCCGGCCCAGTGAACCAGCGAGTACGCCTGCGGCCACGACGTGGGGCGGCCTGTCTTGGGGTCAAACCCGTGAACCGGCGGTGCGACGCCCGGTCCGATCGCGTCCTTGGGCAATCCGCCCCCAAAGACGTCCGGCGGGGGCAGCAGTTTCATGTCCTGCCACGGTGCCTTCTGGAAATACGGATCCCCGCCCGGCAACGGCTTGTCCTTGGGATGGAGCCAGGCCTGCACCTTCGACACGCCGTTGATGCCGACCTGGGCCAGGCCCGTCAACGGAATCGGTATCCCGGCCGAACCGCGTCGGGGCTTGCTGATGAATCGGGCAATCGACTTCATCCAACTGTCGATGTCGTTGTTGCCGCGCTCGTAGGTGTCATTGGCATTGAACCGGTTGGTCAGGAAGACCTTCGTCAGCCACTTGATGTTCCTGAACCCGTAGCTCTCGGGGATCACCATCCGCACAGGGCCACCCCGCTTGCCCGAGATCCAGTCGCCGTTGAGCTTGTGGCAGAGGATCACCGGGGGAGTGCCGGGGGGATCCTCGAGCACCCGGCCGACCGACAACGAACCGCGGAATTCCTGTTTGGGATCCTCATTGTGATACCCATAAAACCAGACCCGACGGACGTTGGAGGTGGGCTTGGCCGCCCAGATCACCTCGCGCAACGGCACGCCCTCCCACAAACCGGTGCCCAGCGGCGAACCAATGTTGTTGCAGGTCATCGTCTTGAGAAAGCGGATCGAATGCTTTTCGGCCAGTTTCATCAAGCCGTCGAATGTCAGCGCCGTGCCGTCGGCCACCCTCAACGGACGCTCGACCTGGGAATTCGATTCCGGGTCGGGCAGCACTTCCAGACGCCACGACTCACGTGTCATACCCGCGGCCTTGAGCTTCTCGGGCGGCAGCTTGTACGGCAACGGGTTGCCCCGTTCGACCGAGACGAACGCCTCGGGATGAGTCAGGTACTGCAGGTCCTTGATCAGCGCGTCCAGGGCGGCCTGCGACTTGGCCGCCGCATCCGGTTCGCCGGCCGCCTGCAGTTGCCGGCCACTCAAGCCCAACGCCCCGACTCCACCCCCAAGCTCCAGGCTCTGTCGGAGAAAGTATCTCCGCGAAACCTCCTGGTGCTCCTCGAAGAACGGCTGTCGACCCATTCCATCTCTCCCCTACGTTTGCAGGATTCCACCGGCGATCAGGCTAGTCGCCCGACCGACGCCGTGCAATCGAGCAACCACCTCACAGCCCACTTCAACCAACCGCCCGGTCAATGTTCGATCCGGCAACCGGGCAACGCGTCACGGAGCTTCTTGATTCCGTCGTCGGTGACCCAGGTGCCGTGGAGATCCAGGAATTCCAGTGACCGGATTTCGGCCAACACGGGCACGCCGGCATCGGTGACTCGGGTCCGGTCGAGCGAAAGGAACCTGAGTCGGGGCAGCCGGGCCAGGGACACCAGTCCCGTGTCACCGATTTCGGTGTCACCCAGCTTCACGGATTCGAGCCGGGTGAGATCGGCAAGCTGCCCGAGACCGTCGTCGGTGATCCGTGTTCCGGTGAGGTAGAGTTGGCGAAGCCCGGTGAGCCGACTGAGGTGCACGAGGCCCTGGTCGGAGACCCCGGTGCGTTCCAACGACAGCGTTTTCAGTTGAATGCGTCCTCGCAGAGCGGCCAGCGACCCGTCATCGATTCCGGTCCCCAGCAGGATCAGGCCCAGCACGTCGGGACGAGACACGATCGGCTCGATCCCGTCACCCGAGACGCTGGTCTGTGCCAGGTTGACGACCAGTGGTCCGAGGTCTGCGAGTTGTTCCAGGAGAGCGGCGGCGACGCGTCCGTTTTCGAGATGTTCGTCAGCCAGTCTCACCAGAGTCGCCTCCGAACTCCCCTGCGTTTCCGCTGCCAGTTGGTGAGAACGAACCGGCTTGAGCTTGACGCCCTGGAGTTCCAGGGCCGATTCGATCCGTCGCCGGGCTTCGGCCCGCGCAGCCTCGTCATCGATGTCGAACAGCCCGGTGGTGACCAAGATCACCGCCAGCAGCAGGACGACCAGGCCGGCCGCCGCAACGCGTCGACCGCGATTGCCACGACTCGCCACAATCCGTCCCTGCCGTCCACTCGGAACCTCCGACAACTCGGACCCTTGCGGTTCAACATCGTTTGTGGACATGTGATGGCCGACGGGGGAGAAACTGCCGAAGATCGCCGGCATATAGCACAGTGGCGGTGGGCCGTTCAAGAGCGGGTGTCCGCAGCCAACCTATTCGTCCGCACGGGGTCCTTGACAAGTCGAAGACCGTCGAATAATCAGTTGGGCACTGAACGTGACAAGCGATTTCCGAGACCACACGTCCCCCGGGTCCCACCAGACGGACACCGCGAACGGCCACTCACCAAACCCACACGATTGAGGATGAGTTGAGGTTGGAGCAGAAGCATGACCCGACAGCCCAGAATGGACGACTCGACGACCGTCTCGACTGGCCATGACCCCACATGGCCGGAAGCGGGGGGAGTGATGATCACCAACGACGACGACGAGGACGACGACGAGGAGAACGACGAAGAGGAAGACGAGGAATTCGTCGAAGAGGGGGAGGACGACTTCGACGAGGAGAACGAGGATGACGATTTCCACGATGGCGAATTCGATCAACTGGGCTAACGTCGGTTGCCGGCTTCAACGTGGAATGGTCTGACAGCCGAGGGAACCGATGAGCGAATTGCGTACGCGGATCGACGAGGCCTGCCGGGCCATCTCCACGAAATGGCCCACCCCACCAGTCATCGGCCTGGTGCTCGGAACCGGGCTGGGTGGTGTTGCCGAGCAGATCGAAAACGCCACGGTCTTCGCCTACGCGGACATCCCGCACTTTCCTGTCTCGACAGCTCCTTCGCACGCCGGCCAACTCGTCTGCGGCACGCTCGAAGGCGTCCCACTGGTCGCCATGGAGGGCCGTTTCCACTTCTACGAGGGGTATTCCCTGGCCGAGGTGACATTTCCGGTGCGGGTCATGAGTTCGCTGGGAGCCGGGACCCTGATCCTGACCAACGCGGCCGGTGGGATGAACCCCGAGTTTGAACTCGCCGACATCGTGGCGATCTCCGACCATATCAACCTGCTGAGCGACAACCCGCTCCGCGGTCCCAACGACGACAGCCTGGGACCCCGCTTCCCCGACATGTGCGACCCCTACGACCCGGCATTGATCGAGATTGCCGGCGAGTGTGCTTCGGAGTTGGGCTGGGAACTGAAATCCGGTGTCTTTGTCGCCGTGGCCGGTCCCAACCTGGAAACCCGGGCCGAGTACCGGATGCTGCGACGACTGGGAGCCGACCTGGTCGGGATGTCGACGGTGCCCGAATGCCTGGTGGCCCGCCACATGGCGATGAAAGTGCTGGGCTTCTCGATCGTCACCGACATGGGGTTGCCCGAGGAACTCCACCCGGTCGACATCGACATGGTTCTCGAGCAGGCCGCCCGCGGTGGCCAGAGGCTGGCCGAACTGATTCCACGCATCGTGGCCCGGCTGAGCTAGCCGAACCGGCTCACGCCATCGACGGCCACCGGTTCCCGGTCTTGCCCCAATGTCAAATCACCCCATACAGTAGCCTCTCGCGCGCCCCCCTCAGCCGACTCGACCATGCCCGAGCAGTCCGCCTCCTCCAATCACTTCCAGAAGGTGTCCGACGCGGCGTTCGTCCGCGGCGAGCACGACGTGCTGGAGTTCTGGACCGAGCGACGGGTCTTTGAACGACTCATCGAAAAGAACGCCGACGGTCCGTTGTGGAGCTTTCTCGACGGACCGATCACCGCCAACAACCCGATGGGCGTCCACCACGCCTGGGGACGCGCCTACAAGGACGTCTACCAGCGGTACCGGGCGATGACCGGCCACCGACTTCGGTACCAGAACGGCTTCGATTGCCAGGGACTCTGGGTCGAAGTCGAGGTCGAACGGGACCTGGGACTGTCGACCAAGAGCGACGTCCACGAGTTCGGCATCGACCGATTCGTCACCGAGTGCAAACGGCGGGTGCTGAGATTCGCGGCCCGGCAGACCGAGCAATCGGTCCGCCTGGGCTACTGGATGGACTGGGACGCGCCGGACACCCTGGCCCGGCTTGCCGAGACAATCGGCACCGACCAGGAGGTGACCATCGAAACCCCGCGGGGTGAGACAGTCAGCGGGCCGGCTCACCAGTTGGTTGCCCGGCTGGGCAACCCCGACTGGGGCGGCAGCTACTTCACCTTTTCGACCGAGAACAACGAGACGATCTGGGCGTTCCTCAAGAAGTGCTTCACCCGCGAGAAACTCTACCGCGGTCACGACGTGATGCCCTGGTCGGGCCGGGGTGGCAGCGCGTACAGCCAGATGGAGGTCGCCGACGGTCGACGGTTGAGCGTCCACGATAGTGTCTTCGCGCGGTTCCCTTTGACCGACGTCGAGAACGAGTACCTGCTGATCTGGACCACGACCCCCTGGACGCTCGCGGCCAATGTTGCCTGCGCGGTCAACCCCGAGTTGGACTATGTCCGGTTGCGAGCCGAACGCGACGGCGCAATCTACTACCTCGCCGCCGACAACCTCGAGTCTGCCCGCCTGGACCGTGAGTTCCGCGAGGGCTTCGGGCGTCCCGAATGGAGCTGGCCCGAGGAGGTGCCCAAGCTCAAGACCATTGCCCAACTGTTCAAGGAACAGGGGGGATACGAAGTGGAACGGACGCTCAAGGGAGCCGAACTGGTCGGTCGCCCGTATCGCGGCCCGTTCGACGACCTGCCCGCCCAGCAGACTCCCGGAGGCCTGCCTGCGGTCGACGACCTGTCCGAGCTGACGGCCGCCGACAGCCACCGGGTGATCGACGGCGGCCGCGACAGCAAGGGGAATCCTCATGTCGTTGCGGGCGAGGGGACCGGGATCGTCCACATCGCGCCCGGATGTGGAGACGTGGACTTCCAGCTGGGACGAGACAACGGACTGGTCGCCCTGGCCCCCCTGGCCGAGGACGGACGATTCACGGAGGAATTCGGTTTCCTGGCCGGCCAGGAAGCGACCGATCCTGACGTCCGACAGGCCGTTTTTGATCGACTCGGCCAACAGCAACTGCTGGTGGCCACCGAATCCTATCCGCACATCTACCCGCACTGCTGGCGAACCGGCGACGAACTGGTGTTCCGACTCGTTGACGAGTGGTTCATCAACATGGACTGGCGGGAGGAGATCAAGGAGGTCACTCGCCAGATCCGCTGGCTGCCCGAGGCCGTCGACGGTGAGAGCCGTGAGCTGGAGTGGCTGACCAACATGCGGGACTGGATGATCTCCAAGAAACGTTTCTGGGGCCTGGCCCTGCCGATCTGGGTCGACGAGGAGACCGGCGACTTCGAGGTGATGGGCTCGCTCGAAGAACTCCGCGAACGAGCCGTCGAAGGCTGGGACGACTTCGACGGACACACGCCGCACCGGCCCTGGATCGACGGCGTCAAGATCGCCCACCCCGAGACCGGCAACCTGATGTCGAGAATCCTCGACGTCGGCAACCCGTGGCTCGACGCCGGCATCGTTCCCTTCTCGACGATGCAGTACAACTCCGACCGCCAGTCCTGGGCCGAACAGTATCCGGCGGACTTCGTGACCGAGTGCTTCCCCGGGCAGTTCCGCAACTGGTTCTACGCCATGCTGGCGATGGCCACGATGATGGACAATTCGCCCCCCTTCCGGAACCTGCTCGGGCACCGGCTGGTGATAAACGAGTCGGGCCAACCGATGCACAAGTCCGACGGGACGGCGATCTGGTTCGAAGAAGCGGCCGAGCAGCTGGGCGTGGACACGATGCGGTGGATGTACCTGGCCCAGAATCCCGCGATCGACCTGAGGTTCGGGACCCGTCACCCCGACCAGCCGGTCACCATCGAGACCCCCGACGGGCCGATTGACCAGACGGCCGAGGGCGTGCCGACCTGCCAGGTGACCAGTCGGCCCGCCGACGAGGTCCGTCGGCAGCTGTTGATCCCGCTGTGGAACTCCTACGCCTTCCTGGTCAACTACGCGCGGCTCGACGAGTTCGATCCGACCGGCGAACCGGTCCCCGTCGACGAGCGTCCCGAGATGGATCGCTGGATCCTCTCCAACCTCCAGGCCCTGGTCACCACCTGCCACGAATCGCTCTCCGAGTTCAACGCGGCCGAAGCCTGCCGAGCCACCGCCGCCCTGATCGACGACCTCTCCAACTGGTACATCCGCCGCAATCGACGACGGTTCTGGCGTTCACGCGACGAGGACACCGGCGACGGAGGCCGGGACAAGCTGGCCGCCTACCAGACGCTTCACAGCGTCCTGGTCACGCTCTCGAAACTCGTTGCCCCGATGATCCCGTTCCTGGCCGAGCGGATGTACCGCAATCTCGTCAACGGAAACGATCCCGACGTCGACGACAGCGTGCACCTGGCCGAATACCCCCAGGCCGACCCGGCGCTGCTCGACCCCGAACTCAACCAAAGGATGGCCACCGCGCAGCAGATCGTCCGCCTGGGCCACCGGCTCCGCGACGAATCCAACCAGCGGGTCCGGCAACCGCTGCCGGAATTGAGATTTTCGACGGCCAATCCGGCAGAACTGGAAGCCGTCGGGCAACTCGCCGAGGTGATCGCCGACGAACTGAACGTCAAGCAGGTGACCGCCTGCGAATCACTCGACGAACTGGTCCGCTACGTCTACAAGCCCAATCTCAAGACGCTCGGCCCCAAGTACGGCCAGCTGCTGGGAACCATCCGGCAGCAGCTGCCCGAGATCGATCCCGAACGGCTCGCCCCACTCCGCAACGGACAGGTCGTCACACTCAGCTTCGATGGCCAGGACGTGTCGCTGTCGCCCGAAGACGTGCTGACCGAAACCGAGCAGTCCAGCGACTGGATCTGCGGCGACGACCACGACGTCCAGGTCGCCCTCTCGACGGTCCTTTCCGACGAACTGATCCGCGAGGGAATGGCCCGGGACTGCATCCGGGGCGTGCAGCAGCTGAGAAAGGATTCGGGACTCGAGATCGAGGATCGCATCCGGTTGGGATACCGCGTCGATGACTCCGAGGCGGAGCGGGCGATCCGGGAGTGGGCCGAGACGATTCGGAGCGAGACACTCGCCGACGTACTCGAGAGCTGCGAGACGGCTCCGGCCGACGGAGCCCGCGAGGTGAAGACCGGTTCGGTGACGATCCAGGTCTGGATCGCAACCACAGAGTAGCCCGACATGTCCGAGACGGTCCCCGAACCGACTGGCGGGTGCTCCGCACCGCTGTTCCATGTCGTGCTTCACCAGCCCGACATCCCTCAGAACACCGGGAACATCGGCCGCACCTGCCTGGCGGTGGGTGCCAAGCTGTGGCTGGTCCGCCCGCTGGGATTCCGGCTCAGTGAAAAACACCTGCGACGGGCCGGCATGGATTACTGGCCGCAGGTCGAATGGGAAGCGGTCGAGAACTGGACGGTGCTGCTCGATCGACTCGGTGACCGCCCGATGTGGTTCCTGACCAAGTCGGGACGACGCACGATGTGGGAAGCGTCGTTCCAGCGAGGCGATGTGCTGGTGCTGGGCAGCGAAACCCGGGGCCTGCCGGCGGCGATGCTCGAAACCCACGCCGCACGCACGCTGAGTCTCCCGATGCACCCGGAAGTCCGCAGTCTCAACCTGGCCAGCACCGCCACCGCGGTGATCTACGAAGCCGTCCGCCAGTTGGGCGGACTCTGAGCCACCCCGTTCCTGATCGAACATCCGTTGCCACCCGCCCACGTGCCAACCTATTCTGAAGGTTGCCATGCCCGATGTTGCTCATCACCTGTCCCAACTGCCCATGGGCGAACTGCTGTTGCTGTTGGCCGTGACCGCAGTGACCACCCTGCTGACCCGTCGTGTCCTGCCCGGCCAGTGGCAGACGCCGGGACTGGTCCTGATCCCCCTGGCCACCTTCGGACTCGGCACGCTCTACTGGACCCTCGCCGCCGCTTCGCCCGATGTCCTCGCCGAGACCTACATCCCACGGCGGTCCGATGACCGAGGGTATGTCTCGTCACAGACCTGTCGCAGCTGCCACCCGGGTGAGTACGCCAGTTGGCACAAGACCTACCACCGCACGATGACCCAAGTGGCCGCACCATCCACGGTCGTTCCCGGAGCGCAACGGGATTTCGACGAGCGACACCGGCTCGAGACTCACGGGCAAGCCGCCAGGCTGTCGCGGCGAGATGAGGAATTCTGGGTCGACATGGTCAATCCCGAGTGGGACATGGCCCAGGCGGCGGGGATCCCCGAAGCGATGGCCGTCGACGATCCGCCGCGATCCGAACGGCGAGTGATGCTGACGACCGGCTCGCACCACTTCCAGGTCTTCTGGATCACCAGCGACCGAACCGGTGAACTCTGGCAGTTCCCGTGGCGATACCACATCGGCGAAGACCGCTGGGTCCATCGCAACGACGTGTTTCTGCAGCCGCCCGACAAGCCGGCACTCTCTCACTTCCGCACCTGGAACCACCAGTGCATCCACTGCCACACCACCGGTGGGGAACCCGGACTGGGACCACCGCCGAAGAACATCTTTTCGGAAACGCGTGTCGGTGAGATCGGGATCGCCTGCGAGTCGTGTCATGGTCCGGCCGAGGACCACGTGAGGAAATACCAGGACCTCGGCCGACGGCTCAAACAACATGTCACCGGCGAGACTTCGGACAAGTCACCAACCCACCACGTGGTCAATCCCGCCAAAACCACGCCACGACTGACCTCGCAGGTCTGTGGCCAGTGCCACAGTCACATGGTCAATCACGACGACGACACCGACGGAAGCCGCAACTTTCTCAAGACCGGCCTGGCCTACCGGCCCGGCGACGATCTCGATCAATTCGCCCGCTTCCTGCGGCTCGACGACGGCTACCCGGGCAACCAGTTCCGTTTCTGGGCCGACGGCAACTGCCGCAGCGGGGGACGAGAATACAACGGCCT
>Ga0310342_100000772_pt1 | contig 18793 bp, 14 predicted proteins | sample S15DNA20500_MG_FD_206155 | JGI IMG/M metagenome (GOLD analysis project Ga0310342, IMG submission 206155) | Marine microbial communities from station ALOHA, North Pacific Subtropical Gyre - S1503-DNA-20-500_MG | ecosystem: Environmental > Aquatic > Marine > Oceanic | place: Pacific Ocean: North...
AGGAGATGCTGGAGCGAAGGGAAAACGTCCGCTGCGGCGTACCGACCAGTCCTGGTTCTCCGCCTCGAAGCGTCTCGGCTCAAAGGAGCCGGCGGGGTACGACAGGGACACCTGGTAGCCGAACACCGGCTCACCGGCATCGACAAGGACCAGATCTACAGCGAAATCCACGCAATCGAAGACATCGCCGTCGGGAACCAGCCTGAGCTCCTGCGCTCGCGCCCCGGGACCTGCCGGGCCGAGCAAGAGCACGGCCAGGAGGGCCACGGGAAATACCTGCGTCAACATGGTAGACGTGTTTTTTGCGGCCATCGCCAAAACGAAAGCTCCCTATTCAATAAGCTTCTGCGGCCGAACTGGCCCGCAGGACATTTGGCTTCGCGATTCAAAACCCACCTCGATATTACCACCTTGGAACCGGTTTGCTACCAGGTCCCGCGGTAAAGAACATCTCCTCGAACCCTCCCCCGTGGTCCTCCTGCAGCCATCTTTGACAGGCTGCGGAATCATGTGATAGCCTTGCGGGTGTTGTGGTCGCTCGCACCGCGCGGCCACAGGCAAAGAAAACGCTCTCAAACCTTCTTCCAGATATGCTCTGCAACCTCTGTCCACTCAGAAGAACCTGCGACCGGATCTGCAGCTACGTCGAGCCTCACCTGCCCTCGATGGAACAGGGCAGGGTTGATTACGAAGACCTCCTTCGTATCTACCAGGGAAAGCTGATGACACAGGCCCTCCTCGACAACATCGAGATCCTGACCAGCAGGCAGCAGGAGGTCGTCAACCTCTACTACAGGAACGTCCTCTCCCAGAAGGCCATCTCGGACCGGCTCGGCATCAGCCAGCAGGCGGTAGCCGACTCCCTGCAGCGGGCGCGAACCGCGGTTTCCAACAAGCTGCGCAGCTTTATCCGGATGACATGAAACCGGAGCCGGGAGCTCTTGCGGCAGGGGAGGCCGGGAGCCCCCGGGTGGAGCTCGGCGCCTATTCCTTCGCCTTGTAATCGACGAGGTCCAACTCGGCGAGCCAGGAGTCCTCCGCTTCGGCAGTTCGAGACCGCGAAGCCCTTCGCACCTCGAAACTCTCAATGTGCACGGAGTTCTTGGCTGCCTGTACCGCCGCCGCGAATTGAATGATCCTGCCGAGGGGGGCGCTCTCCAGTTGGATATTCTGACCCTCCTCGATGAGATTTTTCCCGATATCCCGCGGACGCTTGGGAGTCTGCTTGCTCAGCTTGAGGCCTTTTTCGGCTACCATATCGACGACAATCTGGCCGAGATCCTGCTGCTGATCGTCTTTGTCCTGCTGCTTGGCCTGGTGACGCAGCTGCTTCATCTCCTCAGAATCGAGCTCCTTGACAAGCGCCTTGTACAAGGCGACCTGCTGTCCGACCTGGCCCTGGACCTTGGGTATATAGTAATACTGCAGGAACAGGTAGACCAGCAGGAAGCCCGCCCCGGTCATCGCCAGGGTCAGGATGACAATCTGCTGGGGTTCACTGCGGGATTCTTCACTCGTACCGAACATTTCCTGGATCTCCCTTACTTGTATTCCTTCAGCTTGTCCTGCTTGACCATGAGCTCGAGCGGGATGCTCGCCTTGTCCCCCGACCTGCTGCCGGAGAGGGATGCCGTACAGGTAAAGATGCTGGCTGGTGATTTCCTGAACTCGTTGGGCAGCTTGACCTGGGCGTTGCTCGAGGTGTTCGCCTCGATCTCGATCTTCGCGGCCTGGACACTGTCAAGCGTAGAGCCACCCTTGCCGGAGCCGCTCCTCACCGCGCGACTCTTGATGCGAAACTTGAAATCCATGCTCTTGACGATGAAGTAGACCTCGGAGTCCTTCATGACCTCGGAGAAGCTCCTCATGGCATCGGCGAAATTCACGAAACGGGGAACATCCCCGGCTCCACGGCCTTCCCAGATCTTCTTTTTCTTTCTCATCTCGGCCACGGGGTTGCCGCTTCTGAGCTTCTCTTCGAAAAAGTACTCGTAGATCTCCTTGTTCCTCTTCGCAAAGGCCTTCATGCGCTTGCTCTCCTCCTGCCATTCCTGGAACGACCAGAAGGTGGCCTGCAGAAAGAAGAGGAAGACCAGGAGAGAGGCCGCGATCAGCGGTATCTTCAACCTCTCGAATTTATGCTCGTAGCGGTAGGCGCCCTTCCTGTAGTCGACCCCGATGCTGTCCTCCCGAAGAAGCTTCATGCCCAGGCCGACAGCCACAGCGCCATGGCGACCCAGGAGCTCCGGGTCGGAGACCTTCGACTCCATATCGAAACTATTGTCGAAGGCGAGCTGCACCGTCTCGGTTTCAAACTCATCGGCAAAGAACCCGAGAGCCTCTTCACGGTCACTCATACCGCCGGTAACGCAGATAAGCTCCACGGAAGAGCCGAGCGAGACTCCGGCGAGACTTCTCTGGATCTCAAGGGAGATCCGCGAGAGATAGTCATCGTAGCTGAACTCCTCCTGCACCTGGCCGGGGAACATTCCCTGGTAGTCTTCTCCCTCCGCCTCAGCGCCGGCGTCATCCGCCTCAGCGCCGGCGTCATCCGCCTCAGCGCCGGCGTCATCCGCCTCCGGGGGAGGCTCGTCAATGCCGATGTCCTCCATCGAACCGCTGGGGCTCGTCTCCTCGTCCTCGAATATATCGAGGGAGGTCTCGAGTTCCTTCAGACGATCGTCGACCGGCGCCCCTGTCGCCGCGGCCGCGGAATCTTCATCCGCGTCGCCTTCAGCTTCCGCGGCCTCTCTCGAGGCCAGGAGCATCCGCGCGGCGGCCGACACACCGGTCTCCAGCCGGCAGGAGCGCATCTTCCGTAACTCCCCACCCTCGACCAATACGATCTTGGTCGAGGTCGTGCCCATATCCACCACGAGGGCCGTCTTGTCCGGATCGTAGACCGATGAAACCTTGTAGGCGTTGAAGAGTGCGCAGGTGTCAAGATCCACGGAGACCGGATCGATCGAGACGTCCTTGAAGAAATCCAGGTGAGCCTCGATATTGTCGTTATTGAGCGCCGAGACGATGAGGCTACTGCTGCTGTCATCTTCGCCTGTCTTGATGTGATCGAGGACGGTGTTCTCCAGGTCAAAGCCGGTAAAGTAATTCTCGGCCTCGAAGAAGACCGTCTTGCGAATCTGCTCGTCCCTGGTGAAGGGGACCGAGATCTCCCGCATGATGCAGTCCTTCGCATCTACCGATGTCACGACATCGATATCCTTCAGGTTGCGCTCCTTGAGAACTCCGGCAAGCACCTCGGCGGCGCTCATCGTCGGGACGTATTCATCACCATCGGAGTCACTACCGGCATGAACCGGGGGAATCTCCTCGATGAAGAAGTCGACCATGCGAAACTTCTTCTGATTACCGGAAAAAACAGCTCCGGTTATGGTCGTTGACCCGATATCGAGTCCCAGGATGAGAGACATAATTGTTCTTTATCGACTGTGAGCAGACGAAATCTGCACTTTCTTCGTTATTTCAGTTACCCGGCCGGGGAGGCCTCTACTTGCCGCCCCCGCGCTTTCCCTTGATCAACCGCTCGAGCGCGGCGCGTTGTTTAGGGTCGGCTTGCTGATACTTGGGATTATTCTTCAGGCCCTGAATGGTCTTGCCCAGCTGGGCCTTCTGCTCCGCCTCCGAGAGGGTTTTCTGGGGCTTAGAGGTGGATGCCTTGAACTTGGTGGACTTGGTAGACCCGCTATTGCTATATACCGGCTTTTTGTAGGCCGAGGCGCTCGAATTGGAATTGGACGACGACGGTTTCAAGGCGGTGCTCCCTGATCCCTTGAGCTTCAGACCCCCTTTTGAAGCGGGGCCATCACCAAGTTGCTTCGGCTCCAGGAAACCCGCGGTCTCCTTTCCATCCAGAAGGTTCTGGTAATCTTCCTGCCTCTTGTCCCTCGGATTGATACCCGGGGCATATCTCTTGAAGAATTTTTTCTCCTCTTCCTCTTCTTTACCTTCGCCCTCTTCTTCTTCCTTCTTGGGAGCCAGCCTCCTCTCCTCCCTGGTCTCCTCGAGGAAGTAGCTCTCACTTACCCTGGAAAGGGAATACTTCCGGTTGGGATTGTCCGTCCAGTAGACGAACTTCTCGGCATCGACATGATGGACCTTGAAATCGAGCCCCTTCTCCTCATCAACGAACCAGCGATCCTCGAGGGTCAGCGTGATGGAGTTCGCCGACCGGGCCGAGCTGAGCTTGCTGCTCGAACTCGAGCGCCGGATACTGCTGGTGGAACGACTGCCGGAGCTGCGGCTCCTCGAATAACGCGAGGGTGAAGGAATGGAAGCCTTCTTCTTGTCATCCTTCTTTTCCAGGCGAATCCAGCTCTTGAGCGGAGTCTCGGAAAAAATGATCCCGTGCACATAGAACCAATTGTCTTTTTGCAAAGGACCTCCCTCGATTGGCTCTCCATTCTCCGGAATGGGCTCTTCTTCTTCTTCCTCGGTGGTTTCCACGGGCTCCTCGCTCACGGAAACCGGATCGACCGGAGGCTGCGGCATAAGCCAGGTCGCTGAAGCCTGCACCCTCCTCTCGGCGGACTCCGGCTGTACGAGGTTCTTGTCCGTGTACTCGAAATATTTTCCCTTCTTGATATCGAGATCGGCGCTCTCAGGCCGGGAGCCGCCGGCCACATCGCCTGAAAACATGGAGAGAATTCCTCCCTGGCCCATGCCCTCCACATAGCCGGTCACTATAAAGGCGGTGACCCCAATGTTCAGGGCCATGAGCAAAATACGCATCGTATTGACATTCAACTTCATGATTCAGTCCTGCAGTTCTTTCCAAAAAATGACTTCCATGAGCTTTTCCTGGGCGTTTCTCTTGATGACCATTATGCCTGATTTTACCACCGGGCTCCCCTGGGTCTTCGCCCTAAGTTCAATCGTGAAATAGGTGCCGGCAAAACACATGACGTTTCTGTAATCGTTCAGCACGCGCTGCAGCAGGGGATCATCCTGGGCATCGACTCGATCGACCCCTACCTCGCTGGTCAGGAGGTCAGTCGCATCGCCCGCGCTGCCGTCAACCAGCTCGATCTGTTCGAGGTTAGTGAAATAATTGGTCTCGGTATCGGCCATCGGCGCGCTCGCGCCGCTGGAGGCAAGCCCCATCTCGTCAAGCCCGACCATCGAATTGAGATCAAGCCCCTCGCCAAGCTCATCTTCTTCCGGGGAACGGGATCGCTTGGGCTGGCCAAGATCCTTGAGCGCGTCGGCCCCCACCTCGGGCGCCTCGACACCTTCCTCCCCCTCGAACTGCTGAAATTCAAACCGGTAATCATTGATCTGCAGAGCCACGGTCTCCGCCTCCTCCTCATTGCCCTCCTTCAGAGAGAGCAGGAGAGCGTAGAGAACGGGAACCGACGCCGTGTTGATATTGATCTTCCCGGCGGAAAAGGTCGTGAAAATCTCCCGTAAACCGATCGGCCTCTCCGGCTGCTCGATATACTCGTATCCCTCCTCGTCGAATACCTGCGCGGGCCCGGTCATCCCTCTCGTCAGGGAGTTCGCGTTCAGGCCGCCGATTCCGGGAAACTCCCGGCCGTGTTCCATGATGACTTCCGCCGGCAGACCTCCCGGAAAAACGTCCATCAGGCCGGAGAGGGCGTCGGCCTCCTGCTCACGGATAAACTCCTGGTCAGTATCGTAGATGAAGGTCGAAGCGAGATCTCCGAACTCGTCTCTATGCAGCAGGAACCCCCCGGGGGTCTCGATGCCCTCTGGCGGGATGTCCATCGGCTCGGGCCCGTAGAAGAGCTCCCGGGTTACCGAGGGAATATTCAGCAACTCGGTGACGTGGTAGATCCTGTTCTGCTCATCGGAGGTCCGCCGCGCGAGAACATAGTCGGTGATATCGCGGGCCAACTGGTCGGAATTATAGTGCTCGATCCCGTAGTCGATGCTTGTTTCGTCGACACCGTAGTTGAACTCCCTGTCCACGTTAAGGCTCAGCATCACCTCGATAGCCCGGGCCAGCATGAGGTTCGTGGCCTCCTTCTGCTCCTCGGTCGGCTCGATGAACTCCGTCAATTCGACCTCATCCTCGAGCCCCGCGACATTCTCGAGCTCGTTGGCCTCTTCCCCGGCTTCCTGGGGGTCATCATCCCTGTTGATGAGTCCGACACGTGAACGGATCTGCTCGGAGAGAGATTTTCCGCCCGCCTCGGTGTCCCCCGAGGTTCCGGCGGCCATCTCGGCGAGCTCCTCACCCGAAAGAGCCCCCCCGGGACCTGTCAGGGCATCCTCCTCTCCGGGAATCGGGGCGTAGTCGAAAAGACGGTTCAGGTCGAAGCAGCGCTCATTGTCAATGATGGTCGCCTTCACCTTCACCTCCCCCACATCATGCTGCTGGGAGTTGAAGATCGCCTCCATCAGGTAGTCATAATTTCCTGATGACCCGCCCGCGCCCACCGCTCCCTGCGGACCGGTCTCGAGAGCGACAAACCTTCCCCCAGCGCCACCGCCTCCTCCAGCCGCCCTCCCTGCGGCTCCGGCGTCTTCACCGGGAGCTGCCGGACTGGAAGCCGGGGTCTCCTGGGCGCCGCCCTCGGAATAGTCCTGGACGAGATCCTCGGTCAACTGCGCCATGACAAGCTGCGCGACCGAATAGAGAGCATCCTGGCCTTGGATGTCGCCGTGGCGCACACGGGCAACCTGCTCTTCCATGGCGGTATAATAGGTCAGCTGGGTAACCACCATCGACAGCACGACGAATACGACCATCACCACCATGAGGGCGATGCCATCTCGGCGAGTGCTCAACCGCGCGTTATCATCCGGCCGGCGGCCTTCATCTGTGGATTCAGGAATGGGAAAAACCATAGCTCTTCTTCTTCTTCGGTCCACAAGGCAAGGTGAGTGGAAAGTTCCTTCCGGTTAGTCCGAGAATGATGAAACCTTTGTTTTTCGGTACTTGTAAAGGCCTCCATCTACACCCTTTAACAGCAAATCGGATACCGCAAAGAGCCGGAACAGAGAAAGACTCCCCAGGCGGGTCTCCATGTTAACATAAACCCATACACCACTATGCTTTAGTTTTAATCTGATTCATAAAAACCCCGGGAGGCGAAGAGCCTATAAGCCTCTGGCTCGCCCCTGAAGTGTATGTCGTGTTGCAAAAGAATGCAGATTCAGACAGATTAGCGGGTTTCAAGCCCCCCGGAAAACTTCTCAAAGACGATCACAAGGATGACAGACCCGCTGGAAAATCCTCTACTCGAAGATCTCAGGGCCTGTGTACCCGGTATGAACCGGCGCTACCTGGCCGACTTCGAGATCTCCCGCATCTCCCATCGCTTTACCGATGTGCTGATCATCGGAAGCGGCATCGCCGGGCTCTCCTCTGCCCTGAGCGCCGCGGAAAACCGGGATCTCGAGGTCCTCGTTCTGGCCAAGGGCGACCTGGAAGAATCCGCGACCCGCTGGGCGCAGGGAGGAATCGCGGCCGTGGTCCTGCCCGAAAGAACGGGTGATTCACTCGAGGCCCATATACACGACACCATCGAGGTTGCCGCGGGGCTCACAGATGAAGAAAACCTTCGCATCATGGTCTCCGAAGGAGTGGACCGGGTGAAGGGGCTTATCGAGCTCGGCACCGGCTTCGACAGGCGCACCGACGGCGGCGTGCAGCTCACCCGGGAGGGCGCCCACTCCTTCGCGAGAATACTCCACCGTGGCGACACCACGGGGCAGGAGATCACGCGCTCACTGGTGGAAGCTGTCCTGGATCGCAAAAACATCCTCTGCCGGCCGGGCACCTTCGCGATCGACCTTCTTGACCGCGAGGGCACCTGTATCGGGGCCCTGGTCTCGAACGAAACAGGAGAGCTCGAGGCTGTCTGGGCGCGCCAGACGATTCTCGCCACCGGCGGCGCAGGCAGGCTCTACAGGGAGACGACAAACCCTTCCGTCGCCACCGGTGACGGACTGGCCATGGCCTTCAGGGCCGGGGCAAAGCTCCTGGATCTCGAGTTCATACAATTTCATCCTACGACCCTCTACCTCGCCGGGGCCGACAGGTTTCTCATCACGGAAGCCATCCGCGGCGAGGGCGGAGTGCTGCGTACGAAATCCGGGGAGGCCTTCATGGAGCGTTTCCATCCGCTGGCCGACCTCGCTCCACGCGACATCGTCTCCAGGAGCATTCTCGAGATCATGAAGGAGACCGGGAACAACAAGGTATGGCTTGATCTCGGCGCCATCGCCCCGGAACGCATCCGGGAGCGTTTCCCGAGAATACTCGAGCTCAGCAGAAGCTTCGGTATCGACATCCTCAGCCAGCCGATCCCCGTGAGGCCCAGCGCGCACTACTCCATCGGCGGGATCTCCACGGACTCCCACGGCCGCACCAGCGTTCCCGGCCTCCTGGCCGCGGGAGAGGCGGCCTGTACGAGAGTCCACGGCGCCAACCGCCTCGGCTCCAATTCCCTGCTCGAAGGCCTCGTCTTCGGACATCGCAGTGGCATCGAGGCCGCCCGAGCGGCTGCCGACATCACCCGCCCGGAGCCGAGCCAGGCCGTGGACCCTGGCGGCGGCAGCCCGGCGGCTGAAGCGGCCAAAAACCCCGGCGGCGACCTGGACCTTGCCGACCTCCTCTCCAGCCTCAAGAGCCTCGTGTGGTACAAGGTCGGAGTCGAACGCAATGGAGAGGACCTCTCCAACGCGCTCGAACAACTCTCGGCCTGGACAGCCTATCCGCTGGCGGCGGATTTCCGTGATGTCGAGAGCTGGACCCTGCAGAATATGTTGCAGACCTCCTGGCTTCTCACCTATTGCGCGCTGCGCCGACGGGAATCCCGGGGAGTCCACTTCAGGGCGGACCACCCCGAACGAGATGACGTGAATTTCAGGCGCCATATGAGTATTTCCAGAGCGGATTTTTCCACCTGAAGAATGCAGCACATCAGCGACTCCTGCACCCCTAAGAACAAGACGGCCTTAGTCATCAAGGCTCTGCTCAGCCAGGAGCAGCGCTCCGCCGACCCCCTGGCGGAGGTCATAGCACTCGCGGACACCGCTGGAGTCGAGGTGCTCGACAGCCTGGTACAGAAGCTCCACCGCCCCAACCCGGCAACCTGGATCGGAGAGGGAAAGGTTGCGGAGGCCGGTGAGCTGGCAAATGAACTCGATGTCGACTTCATCATCGCCGACAACGACCTGAGCCCCGCCCAGGAGCACAACATCGAGAAGATCACGGAAAAAACGGTGATCGACCGCAGCCAGTTGATCATGGACATTTTTTCCCGGCGTGCCCAGACCCACCAGGCCAAGCTGCAGGTCGAGCTGGCGCAGCTGCGCTACAGCCTGCCCCGGCTCAAGCGGCTGTGGACTCATCTCTCACGCTACGAAGGCGGAATCGGCATGCGCGGTCCGGGCGAAAAACAGCTCGAGACCGACAAGCGGTTGATCCGGCGCAGGATTCAGAAGATGGTCCGAGACCTCAAGCACATCGAGCGCCGCAACCAGGTGGCGATCGACAATCGCTCGGGAGAGTTTGTGGTCGCTCTCGCCGGGTACACCAACGCGGGAAAATCGACCATTCTGAACGCGCTAACGAAATCCAGCGAGTTGGTGGAGGACAAGCTCTTCGCGACACTGGACACGAGGGTCCGGCGCTGGCCCCTGAGCGCCAACCGTCACGTTCTGCTCACCGACACGGTCGGCTTCATCAAGGACCTGCCCCACCATCTCGTCGCGAGCTTCGAGGCTACCCTCACCGAGACGCGCCATGCCGACATCATTCTACATGTCGTCGACGCCAGCTCCCCGCAGGCTGAAGCGCACATCCGTACGGTCAACCGGGTTCTTCACGATCTCGAATGCGGTGACAAAACGACCTGGATGGTTCTCAATAAATGGGACGCGCTGACCCCGGACAGGATCCCGGAGGCCAACAACCTCGGCAACATCGCCCCGGATGTCGATCCGAGGGGAGCGGCCCCCTCGCGCCTGAAGGTGATCGAGCCCTCACTGACGCTCCAGGTATCCGCCGCCACGGGTAACGGACTCGACACCCTCGCCCGGGCGGTCCTCGACCACCTCCAGGAGAGCGACGAAGAGTTCAGCTTCATCGTTCCCCATGCCAGGGGAGACGTCGTCGCCTACCTGCGGGAAAACGCCCATCTCGAAGAACTCGACTACCGGGAGGATGGAGTCCACGTGAGCTGCTCCATCTCGCCGGCCCGCGGCGCGCGCCTGAAGCATATTTTCCCTGAGGGTTTCGCGGCCGAAGAGAGCTGAGCTCGCCGGGGTGCCCGGGCTACTCGTCGGAGTCCCCGAGAGCCGCCTTCAGCTCCTCGGAAGCCTCTCCCGGAACGGTCACGACAATCCGCACGAGATGATCGCCGGGAGCATCCCCGCCGGCACCCTGTCCCTTGAGCCTCAATACCGAATCGGAGGAGGTGCCCGGCGGCACCGTCAGCTGGACCTCTTCGCGCAGGGTATTGACCGTAACCTGGCCTCCGAGTACAGCGGTTTTCAGAGGCACCTTGAGCGATGAGCGGATGTTTTTTCCTTCCCGGCTGAACTCGTGATGCCTGTCTACGGATATCTCCAGGAGGAGGTCTCCCGGCGGCCCACCATTCGCTCCCGCCTGTCCCTTGCCGGCGATCCGCAGGACCTGGCCTTCTGCGACATTCGCTGGAATTCGAACCTCGATGCGACTCTCACTTCCGAGCCCGGGAAGGGCCAGCTCGCGGCTTCCGCCGAGGGCGGCCTCGCGAAACGTCACCCGCAAAGAATGCCGCAGGTCAGCCCCGGGCATGGCCGGAGCCTCTCCTGATCCGAACCTGCCCGTAGAGAAGCCTCCCCCCCCGCCTCCACCCCCGAAGAGATCTTCCAGGATGCTCGAGAAGCGGACGGAAATATCCTCGGTCCTCAAGTCCCCGAAACCCTCGAAGCCCATATTGCGAAGGCCATCGGAACCGTGGCGGTCATAGGTCGCTCTCTTCTCGGGATCCGAGAGCACCTCGAAGGCTTCAGCCGCCTCCTTGAAACGAGCCTCGGCCCGCTCATCCCCCTTGTTCTTGTCCGGATGGTACTTCAGGGCCAGGGCCCGATAGGCCTTCTTGATCTCCTCACCGGAGGCTTCACGACCTAGGCCGAGCACCTCGTAATAGTCCTGGTTCCCGCTCATGAGCTCCCGCTCTCCGAAGATGATTCTGCGACCGCAATAGCTTAACTGCGGCTCCACTGAGGCTCAAGAGATGCCCGGTCGCGCGCCTTCAGGTTTGATGTCAGACGAATCCGCTGTATCTTGTGCATTCGCGGAGAAGGCCTCCCCGAATTACAAAACTCGACCTCAAGGAAACTCCAGATGGAAAAAGTAACCATAATCGGATCTGGTCCCGCCGGGTTCACCGCGGCGCTCTACGCAGCCAGGGCCAACCTCGAACCCCTCATACTCGAGGGCTTCCAATCCGGTGGGATCCCCGGCGGACAGCTGATGACCACGACGGAGGTGGAAAACTACCCGGGGTTCCCCGAGGGGGGAATCAGCGGCCCGGACCTGATGCAGAAATTCCGCGCCCAGGCGCTCGAGTTCGGTACCCGCAGCTTCCAGGAGGATGTCACCGAGGTCGACCTCGCGAGCAAGCCCTTCAAGGTCAGGACCACCGAGCGCGAAGTGGAGACCCATAGCGTGATCATCTCCACCGGCGCCACGGCCAGGCGGCTTCACGTTCCCGGAGAGGATACTCTCTGGAACAGGGGCATGAGCGCCTGCGCGGTATGCGATGGCGCGCTCCCCATCTTCAGAGACAAGGACCTCGTCGTCATAGGCGGCGGTGACTCGGCTGTCGAGGAGGCCACCTTCCTCACCAAGTTCGCCAGCAAGGTCTACATGATTCACCGCCGCGACGAGCTCCGCGCCAGCAAGATCATGCAGGAGCGTGCGCTATCGAGCTCGAAGATCGAGGTCGTCTGGGACAGCGTCCTTGTCGACGCCGAAGGCGAAGACCTCGTGACCGGCGCGAGGATCAACAACGTGAAGACCGGCGAAGAAAGCACCATCCCCTGCGGAGGTATCTTCTACGCCATCGGACACGATCCGAACACAGCCTTTCTCGCGGGGCAGGTAGAAACCGACGAGCAGAGCTACGTCGTCGTCACACCAGGCCGCACGGACACCTCGGTGGAGGGAGTTTTCGCCTGCGGCGACGTGGTCGACAAGATCTACCGCCAGGCGGTCACGGCGGCGGGCACGGGCTGCGCCGCGGCGCTCGATGCCGAGCGCTGGCTTGCCGAGCGGGGCATCGAGTAGACGGCGGAGGCGGTCTCAGCGCTCCAGGCGCCCTGAGACCTCCTCGACCTTCTTCCAGACCCGCAGCAGGTTGCCGCTATAGAAGCCCGCGAGCTCCTTCTCGCTCCAGCCCCTCTCGAGCAACCCTGCGGTCACGATGTCGATCGAGGTAATGTCCTTCAGCTCGCCCGGCCAGGCGCCGATGCCGTCGAAATCGCTTCCGAGGCCGACATACTCCTTGCCGACGAGCCTGGCGATATAATCGACATGCTCGAACCAGTCCTCCAGCGGCGGCGGCGGTGGCCTGGGCACGCTCGCGGACAGCTTCTCCTTCTCGGCCGAGGCCTTCTCCTCCTGGCCCGCGAGGCGCTCGTCGATCTCCTTCTCCTTGAGCGCGATGAGCGCCTTGCGTTTGTTGTATTTCACCAGGTAGTCCGCCGAAACGTACTGGGCGGCGAAATTCAGCTGGATCACACCGCCCCCCTTCGCGATCCCGAGGATGAGCTCATCGGTCAGGTTGCGGGGATGGTCGCAGAGCTTGCGGACGTTTGAGTGGCTGGCGATGATGGGAGCCTTGCTGAGACGCAGGTGATCCCGCACCGCGTCATCTGAGATATGCGAAACGTCGAGCATGATCCCCAGCCTGTTGGCCTCCGCGATGACCTGCTCCCCGAACTTGCTGACCCCGCCATGCAGGGACTCGTCGGTGGAAGAGTCAGCGAGATGGTTGTTCTGGAAGTGGCAGAGGCTCATGTAGCGCACGCCGAGGCGATAAAAGGTGCGCACCAGGTCCAGACGTCCCTCGAGCACCGGTGAACTGTTCTCCATGCACATCACCACCGAGATCCTGCCGGCCCGCTTCGCGTCCAGGACATCCGCCACGCTGCGCGCAAGCGAGAGGTCGCGGGGATGGTCCTCGACCCAGCCGATGATCACATCGCTGAGCGCGAGCGCGTGGGTGAGCGCGTCGTGTCCCTTCAGGGAGGGCGAGGTGTAGACCACCATGAAGGGCGCGTTCATCCCCGCCGCGCGCATCCTCGGCAGATCGACGAGGGTCTCTTCGCTTTTCTCATCAATCGACCAATCGGGAAGCTTGAGCGCCCGTGAGGGCGTATCGAGATGGGTGTCGAGAACCAGGAGCTTCCGGTTGAGCTCCCGGGCCCGGGTGAGGCCGTCATCTTCGCGCAATAAAACGGCAGAGCAGGCGGGCAGCGAGGCGGCCAGGATGATCATCAGGTGGCGGAAATGCAAATTCTCGGCTCCATCAAAAGGCTGTGGCTGAAACGAAAAACTCCTCCATTACGAAATCGGTACACATTTTTTCCCTATGACGCTCCGGAGTCGAGCGTCTTCTTGATGGAAGACCCCGTTAATGAAGGTTTTCCTGTCAAGGCAGGAAGAATAGAATGCCTGCGGCTGCGAGCGCTCAGCCGCGCTGGAGAACCGGGCAATGACAGCAGAAGAAAAAACTGTCGTCGAAAATAAGAACGAGGACACCGAGAATCCCGACGAGAGCTTCGTTGCGGCTGCCTCGAGGGGAGACCGTGAGAGCTTCGACCATCTTGTCGAGAAACACCAGCAGAGCGTCATCAACGCGGCGTTCTACTACCTCGGGCATCACGAAGATGCCCTGGAGGTAGCGCAGGAATCGTTCCTGAAGGCGTGGAAGGCCCTGGATGGTTTCAAGGGCAAGGCCTCTTTCCGCACCTGGATCCTTCGCATCACCCTCAACACCGCGCGCTCCTTCCACGCCCACAGGCAGGCCATCAAGCGCTCCGGCACCACGGCCACCCTCTCGATGAGCGCCGCCACCGAAAACGAGGACGATGGCGACCGCCAGCTCACCGACACCAGCGGTGAGCCGCACCGGCTGCTGGAAAAAAAAGAGCTGGGGCAGGTCATCGAGGACGCCATCGGATCCCTGGAGGAGCAGGCCCGCAGGATCATCATCCTGCGCGACATACTTGGAGAATCCTACCAGGCGATAGCGAACGAAGAGGGGCTGACGCTCGGCACGGTCAAGACCCGTGTGCATCGCGCACGACTTGAATTAAGAGAAATCCTGCGGGATTTCCTGTAACCTGAGCCGGAGACAGAGGGTCCAGCCCCTCCTCCGCGATTCGAGAACGAGCTTATGAAAGCGACTCGCAGCATACCGGTACTCTTCTTCCTCCTCTGCGGTACCGCCTGCGCGCAGCAGAACCGCCCGGACGCCGCGCCCTACCGGGCGAAAAACGGCATGGTCGTCAGTCAGGACCTCCACGCCTCCGAGGTGGGCCGCGCTGTCCTGCGGGGCGGAGGAAATGCCGTCGATGCGGCTATCGCGACCGCCTTCGCCCTCGCCGTTACCCATCCCGCCGCCGGGAATATCGGAGGAGGAGGCTTCATGGTCGTGATGCTCGAGGACGGAACAGCGACGACCTTCGATTTTCGAGAGCGCGCCCCTGCGGCATCCCGCCCGGACATGTTCCTCGACGAGAAGGGAGAATACGACTCCGCGCGCCATCACTTCAGCCACCTGGCGGTTGGAGTCCCCGGCTCGGTGGCCGGTCTCTACCTCGCGCACCAGCGGCTCGGCAAGCTGCCGTGGAAGGACCTCGTCGAGCCCGCAGTCCGCCTCGCGGCGCAGGGCTTCAGGCTCAGCCCCGGACTGGCCGCGGAGCTCGCGGGCCGCCTCAAGCAATTCAGCAAATACCCCGCCACCCTCGCGCAGTTCTCGAAGGGGGGAGAGCCCTACCGGGCCGGCGACCTCCTGGTACAGGGCGAGCTGGCCGAAACCCTCGGACGCATCCGGGACCGGGGCGCCGCCGGCTTCTACAGTGGAAAAACCGCCGAACTGATAGCTGCCGAGATGAGGCGCGGAGGGGGACTCATCAATATGGCGGACCTGCGCGACTACAAGCCCGTAGAGCGCGAGCCCGTGCGCGGTACCTTCCGGGGCTTCGACCTCATCTCCATGCCGCCGCCAAGCTCCGGCGGCGTGGCGCTGGTCGAGATGCTCAACCTGCTCGAGGAGACAGGCATCCAAACCGCCGCTTTCCGCTCCCCCGGGGAGGTGCACCTGCTGGCGGAGACCATGAGGAGAGCCTACGCAGACCGCGCCCGGCACCTGGCCGATGCGGATTTTGTCGAGGTGCCCGTTGAGAGGCTCACCTCGAAAAGCTACGCCCGAACCCTGGCGGCGACGATCGACCCCCAGAAGGCATCCAGTTCATCCCCCACCACCTTCACCTGGCCGGCGCAGGGCTCGGAGACTACCCACCTGAGCGTTGTCGACTCGCGAAAGATGTCCGTCGCCCTCACCACGACCCTCGAATACAGCTACGGCTCGCGAATCGTCGTCCCCGGCGCGGGCTTCCTGCTCAACAACGAGATGGGAGATTTCAACCCGCGGGCCGGCCTCACCACCGAGAAGGGCCTCATCGGAACGAAACCGAACCTGGTGGCGCCGGGAAAGAGGATGCTCTCGAGCATGTCGCCCACCATCGTCGCGAAGGCGGGCCGACCCGTCCTGGTGCTGGGCTCCCCCGGAGGCCGCACGATCATCAATACCGTGCTGGGAATCATCATCAACCACCTGGTCCACGGCCTGCCCATCCAGGACGCGGTGGATGCCCCGCGCCTGCATCACCAGTGGCTCCCCGACAAGCTCCTGGTGGAAGCGGGCGCCCTCTCGGCCTCTACCCGCGCCGCGCTCGAAAAGATGGGACATCTCGTGGAAGAGCGCAGCGGCAAACAGGGATCAGCCATGGCGATCACGGTACGCCGCGATGGAACACTGGAGGCGGGCTGCGACCGCAGGCGCCCGGACTCCGCCGCCGCCGGGTATTGAGAGCCTCCCTGCCGGATCGTCAGGGGACCTCGCCCAGGATCATCTCTTTACCGCGGAGCTCGAGCCGCTTCCTGGTGTCCTGCCGCCTGGAGAACAGCTCTCCGAAAGCCGCAGCGATCTTTCTCTCCAGCTCCGCAAGCGGCGCCTGCTGGCCTCGCTGTTGGGAAGCCAGGTGCTCCGGGCCGATCTCGATCCCGGCGCCCGTTACCACCTTCTCGATCTTCACGCGAACCTCCCCCCGGGAGATCCCGATCGCCAGCTCGATGGATGCGTTGAAATGGCGCCCCCCAAAGAGCTCGAAAAAGGCCTTCGCCAGCTTCAGATCCGGGCGCTGGTCCCTTCCCCCTGCCTCGAGCATCTCAATTCGTTCAATCACCCAGTCCATCGGCAGGCTCACATCCGCCAGGAGAACGGAATCGGAGATCCGGAAGCGCTGGAACTCGGCGTATTCGGCCATATCGGGATCGGGGTGCTCGAGCAGGAGGATATTGAGATCGTCAGCTCCCAGGATAAGTTCCGTCTCACCGGCGGCCAGGTCCTGGTGGAAACGCTCGATCCGCGACCTGATCTCCCCGGCTTTCCGCGGAGAATCCGGGATCTTTTCATAGACGACCCCCTCCTCCTCGGTAAAAGACAGGAACTGCCGGTAGCCCACGTAGATGCAGCCCCCACTTCCGGCAACGACGAGGAGCGCCAGCAGCAAGCAGCCGCCGCAGCCCCAGAAGAGGCAGCTCCTGCCTTTGTCCCTGGGCGCAAGGGCCTCCTGCGCCGGGCTCTCGAGGCCCCCTCCTCCGCCGCCGGCGTTGTATTCCTGCTCTGTCATCTCAGTGATCCTGTCCCGCCGCGGCACCATCATGAATAAGCACGGAATCCACCCGGCTGCTCGCCCGGTCAATTCACAGCTAGAAGACCGCGAGCCGGCCTTCCTTCGCGGCCTCGGAGCGCCTCTCGAACGCGAATCCTAACGGGACCGGTTCATTCATGCCAGCACGCACTTCTCACCGACCGTCAGCTTCTCCCCGTTTGCCTTTTGAATAATGTATCTGTAATATGCGGACAGGAAGTGAAGAATCCAGTGAAGCGAAAACCCGAGGAGTCGATGTGGAAGCTCATTCCACCGAGGTGACACTGGAGGTGCCCCCTCCCGTGGCGGAGCCGGTGGCCGCTCCGTTCTCCCAATACGGCCAGGAGAACTGGAAAATACGGCGGCGGCGTCTGCCCTGGACCATTGGAAAGTACGTCACCCTGGAGGCGATGCGGGCCGTCATACTCTGCATACTCCTGGTGTCGGTACTTTATTGCGCGATGGTGACCTTCCAGACAATCCGAAGCGGGATACAGTTCGCCTTCATCTGGCCCTTCCTGATCAAGACCTTCGCCTACCCGCTTTTTTTCTCCCTGCCGCTGGCCCTGCTGGCTGGGGTCACCCTTACCTACGGCAGGATGTCCGCGGACCTGGAGGTGGCGGCGATACGCTGCCACGGAGCCTCCCATCTGCAGATGCTCGGCCCCGTGATGGTGCTCGCTCTCGCCTGCGGCGGCCTCGGCTACTACCTCAACGGCTGGGTCATCCCCGAGATCCATTTTGAAAAGAACAACCTGCAACAATACATCATCCGACAGCTCGAGAGCCTGGGTTCGGGAGTGAACCGGACGATATTGCTGCCGGAGGGCAGCGGAAGTCTCTTCGTCGGACAATACGATGGAACCGATCTGCAGCGGGTCCAGATCGATATGCATCGGGAGCTCCAGTCGACCTTCATTCCCCAGGTCCGCGGCCAGCTGCCCCAGCAGCTGCCCGAAACCGTGACCCTGCTCGCGCTGGAGGGGCGCATCGAGATCTCCCCGGACCAGCGCGGCGTAAACCTCCATCTCAAGGGAGTCGACATCCTGGTGCCCGAGCACATCAGCGGCACGAGATCCGGAACGGACAGCTTCATCCAGAAATTCTCTATCTCCGAAAGCATCACCATCCCCCTCTCCTTCCAGGGTAGGCGGAGAAAGCTGAAAGATCTTCCCGCCTCGGGCCTCAACGGGCGTATCGATGAGCTGGAAAAGAGAATCGCGATCGATCCCGGGAAGCCGGAGCTCGGGAAGGAGCTCCGGCTCGCCCTGGGAGAACGGCACCGGAGAAACGCCTTCACGCTCTCGGGACTGACCTTTCCTCTGCTGGGAGCGGCCCTCTGCTTCATGGCAAGCTTCTCCAGCCGCCTGGTTCCCTTCTTCATGAGCACGATCATCGTGCTGGTCACCTTCTACCCGCTGCTCATGGTCGGCGAGTACCTGGCGCGGAGCACCGACACATCCCCGGTACTCGCCCTGGCGATACCCAACGCCGCCCTGCTCCTGATCACTGCCTTATTCCTCCAGAGAGCCGTCCGTCGATGAGCCAGCAGAAGAAACCACGCATGGCGGGTCTCGGAAAGATGAGGATCAAGACAGTCGATCTCTACGTGGCGCGTCTCTTCCTGGGCGCCTACATCGCCTGCTTCATCATCTTCGCCGGCTTCTTCGTGGCCATCGAGTTCAGCTTCAAGTTCGACCGCTTCATGCGTGAGGAGGGTAATATTCTCTCCACCCTGCTGAAGTACAACCTGGCGATGATTCCCACGGTTTTCACCAATTTCATGGGGCCGATCCTGACCTCGGCGGCGGGGCTCTTCACCGTAACGCTGCTCAACCGCAACAACGAAATCCAGGCGCTCAAGACCAAC
>Ga0310342_100000773_pt1 | contig 18781 bp, 18 predicted proteins | sample S15DNA20500_MG_FD_206155 | JGI IMG/M metagenome (GOLD analysis project Ga0310342, IMG submission 206155) | Marine microbial communities from station ALOHA, North Pacific Subtropical Gyre - S1503-DNA-20-500_MG | ecosystem: Environmental > Aquatic > Marine > Oceanic | place: Pacific Ocean: North...
TACAACGCTCTGGCGAGATCTGCCTCACGCATCAGCGACTCTCCCACAAGGAACGCCCGGGCGCCGCAGTCCCCGAGCCGCTCCACGTCCCGGGCGCTGAAAATCCCGCTTTCCGCCACCAGCACGACTCCCTCGCCCACGCGTGGAGCCAGCCGTTCGGTGACGGCGAGATCGACTTCGAACGTCCGCAGGTCGCGGTTGTTGATACCGATCAGATCCGCCCCGATTTCGAGCGCCACGTCCAGTTCGGCTTCGTCGTGCACTTCGACCAGCACATCCAGGGAGAGCCGCAGCGCGCGTGCGCGCAAGGCCGCCAACCGCGCCCCGCGATCGGACCCGGGGAACCCCGCCACGATCAACAGCACGGCGTCTGCGCCGCGCACGCGGGCCTCGTCGACCTGGAGCGCATCGACGACGAAGTCCTTGTGCAGGAGTGGCAGCGGCACGGCGCCACGCACCTTTTCCAGGAAGTCGACATGTCCGCCGAAGTACCGCTCGTCGGTGAGCACCGAGAGAGCGGCCGCTCCGCCCTCCGAGTACGCCTGCGCGCAAGTGACGGGATCGAAGTCCGGCCGGATCTCGCCCCGGCTCGGTGAGCGCCGCTTGATCTCGGCGATGACGCAAGGGAACTCTCCGTCGACGAGAGCCGCGCGGAAGCCGCGGACCGGATCCGGACAATTTTCCGCGCGGTGGTCCAGATCGCGGAACGCCTCGCTCCCGCGCACCCGCTCCAGTTGGGCGCGCTTGTGGTCGAGAATCTCATCGAGGATCGTCACCCCCGGGTCGCCTTTACCATCTTCTCGAGCTTGTCCCGCGCCGCACCGGAGTCGAGACTCTCGGCCGCGCACCCGATCCCCTCCTCCAGGCCGCCGACGGCCTCGCCGACCCACAGCGCCGCAGCGGCGTTGAGCACCACGACGTCCCGGCGGGCGCCGCGTTCCCCCTCGAGAACCTCGCGAACGATCCCGGCGTTTTGACGGGCGTCCCCGCCGCGCAGCGCACCCGCAGTGGCCGTCGGGAGACCCAGCGCCGCGGGCTCCACGTCGAGGCAACGCACCGCGCCGCCGTCATACAGCGCGGCGACGCTCGTCCCGGTGGTGGTGAGTTCATCCAACCCGTCCGAGCCGTGCACCACGAGGGCCCGCTCTGCACCCAGTTCGGCGAGCGCCGCCGCCAGCGGCTCGACGAGTTCCCGGGCGTAGACTCCGACGAGCTGACGCCGCACTCCCACCGGGTTGAGGAGCGGCCCAAGGCAGTTCATCAGCGTCCGCACCCCGAGTTCGCGACGCACCGGGGCCACGTAACGCATGACGGGATGCGCCGACGGTGCGAAGAAGAACGCGATTCCCACCTCGGCGAGGATGACGGCAGAGCGCTCGACCGGAAGATCGATCTCGGCGCCGAGCGCCTCGAGGACGTCGGCGCTCCCGGCGCGGCTCGAGGCGGCGCGATTGCCGTGCTTCGCCACCGGAAGGCCGGCACCGGCGACCACGAAGGCCGCCGTGGTCGAGATGTTGAACGTACCGGCGCCATCGCCTCCGGTGCCGCAGGTGTCGACCGCTTGCGGGTGTGGGCACGGCGCCGTCACCGCGACCGCACGCAACGCGCGCGCCACCGCCGCGATCTCGCCGGCCGTCTCGCCCTTGCTGCGCAGCGCGACGAGAAGGGCCGCGATGCGAACCGGCGCGGCCTCCCCCCCGGCGATCTCGCCAAAGGCCGCCTCGAGCACGGGGGCCGGGACCTCGCGTCCACCCAGGGCGATCTCGATCGCCTCGGCGAGACTCACGCGGCCCGGCTCCGCCGGCAGCGGTCCAGAAAGTTTCCGAGCAACTGCTTTCCGGCGCCGGTCATGATCGACTCGGGGTGGAACTGCACGCCCTCGATGAATCCGTCCTCGTGGCGGACGCCCATGATTTCTCCATCGGCCGTTCGCGCGGTCACCCGCAGCTTCTCCGGGAGGGTCGCCTCGTCGATCACCAGCGAGTGATAACGAGTAGCTTCGAAGGGCGACGCCACATCCGCGAACACTCCCAAACCGTCATGCTCGATCTCCGAGACCTTGCCGTGCATGATCGAACGCGCACGCGCGATGCGCCCGCCGAAGGCGATTCCGATCGCCTGGTGTCCGAGACAGACGCCGAGAAGCGGCAGTCCGCGCGCGGCGCACTCCCGCACCATCTCGACCGAGACCCCCGCGTCCTTCGGCTCTCCCGGACCGGGGGAGACCACCACCCCCTCCGGGTCACCACCGAGCAGCGTCGCCACATCGGCCACGTCGTTTCGATGAACGTCGACGCCCGCCCCGAGCTCTCCCAGATACTGCACGAGGTTGTACGTGAACGAATCGTAGTTATCTATCATGAGTAGCCGCATTGGCGCCGCCTACTCGACCCCCTCGCGCGCCAGGTCAATCGCCTGCACCAGCGCCCGCGCCTTGTTCTCGCACTCTTCGAACTCGAACTCGGGATCGGAGTCGGCCACGATTCCGGCGCCCGTCCGCAGGTAGAGATCACCATCCTTGACGAGCATGGTCCGGATCGCAATGGCCGTATCCATGTTGCCGGAATAGTCCACGTAGCCCACACATCCACCGTAGAAACCGCGGCGCAGCGTCTCGAGTTCGTCGATGATTTCCATCGCCCGCACCTTCGGCGCTCCGGAAAGCGTGCCCGCCGGGAACGTGGCCCGCAGGATATCGAGCCAGTCGAGCCCTTCGCGCAGACGACCCTGGACGTTCGACACCAGGTGCATCAGGTGGGAATAGCGCTCCACCACGCCGTACTCGCTGACGTGGACCGAACCGATCTCGACGACCCGACCCACATCGTTGCGCCCGAGATCGACCAGCATCAGGTGCTCGGCATTCTCTTTCGGGTCCGTGCACAGCTCCCGCTCGAGCGCCCGGTCCTCTTCCGGTGTCCGGCCGCGCCGCCGGGTGCCGGCGATGGGCCGCAGATCGACGCGTCCGTCCTCTAGACGGACCTGGACTTCTGGGGACGAGCCGATCAGCGTCGGCCCCTCGCAACGCAGGAAGAAGAGATACGGGCTCGGGTTGATGCGTCGCAGGTGCCGGTAGATGGTGAAGGGGTCCACCTGTAGCGGGATCCGGTACTGCTGCGACAGCACGACCTGGAAGATGTCGCCCGCCTCGATGTACTCCTTCGCGCGCTTGACGATCTCGTGATAGGCCTCGCTTCCCATGCTGCGTTGGAAGTCCATCGGCACCCGGATGGGCTCCTGGGCGGGCTCCGGCGCGAGCGGCTCGCGGAGCTTGCGGACGACGGCGTCGATCTCGGCGCACGCCTGGCGATAGAGCGCGCCCGCGTCGTCCCCAGGCTCCACGCCGACGTGGCGCACCACGAGCGCGACCTGGCGGTGATTATCGAAAACCACCACCGTTTCGGGAAAGGCGAACCACAGGTCGGGCAGCCCCGCCTCATCGGGATTGTCATCGGGAACGCTCTCGACAAAACGCACCCAGTCGTAGGCAACCATGCCCACGGCGCCGCCCGAAAAGGGGGGCAGCTCGACACCATCGGGCACCGCCACGCGCAGCGCCGCGAGGCGCTCGCGCAGCACCTCGAGCGGATCGCCTTCGACGCGAATCCGCTCGGTGCGACCCCTCTCGCTCCACTCGACTTCGACGCCCCGTGCGCGGAAGACCGCCCGCGCGCCGATTCCGATGAAGCTGAAGCGAGCCCAGCGTTCCCCGCCCTCGACGGATTCGAACAGGAAGCTCGTGTGCCCGTCGTCGAGGCGCCGGAACAGCGAGAGGGGCGTGTCGAGGTCTGCGGGCACCTCGCGCACCACCGGGACGAGATTCGCGTCTCGCGCGATCTCCTCGAAGACATCCTGGGAGGGGGAGAACACCTGGGCCTCGGCCGGGTCCGTGCAAAAAGCCTTGTGGATCAGCTTGTTATCAAACGCCCCCGAAGGCGTCAAGCAACGAGCCGGGACCCGAAGGCGAGGGGACAACGCCCCGGCGCGAATCGTCGCCGAGGCCCAACAGGCGGTACCGGAACGAGAGCGACGCTCCCCGGGATCGGCTCTGCCCCAGAACCACCTCGGCGGCCCAGCAACCGCAGCGCGACACGTACTCGACGCTCGCGGTGTTTCCGAGCAGCACCTCGCGTTCGAAGGAGTACGCAATGGTGTAGCTCAGCGCCCACTGCCGAGTAATCGCCACGCGCGCGCCGCCGCTGAGCTGGTTTACCGAATCGAACTCCCCCGCGTACCGCTCGAAGCGATCGTTCTGCTCCGGGAAGGCCTCGAAGAACTGGGGAATGTTGCGGATGAAGCGGTAGTCGAGAAGCAGCGCGTCTCCGCGGTCGTCGGTCCAGCTGAAGTCGAGCAGGCCCTCGGTCAGCGCCGCGTCGTCCATGTCGAAGCCAACGCTGAAGCGGGTCACCGCGCCCGGGAAGGGATACGCCCGCCCGTCGAGCACAAGCCAGCCGAACTTCGAGTTCTCGATGTCGTAGCGGCCCTGGAGCACGAAGTCCGCGAGCAGCACGGACTCCCCGCCGACGCCCGCGGGCGCTGCGTAGAAGCGGTTGCTCACGCCCAGCGTCACGGCCTGGTACTTGGGGATCCGGTCTGCCCAGTCGCGGGTCACGTTGTCGAGGTCGAGCTCGCGCAGCCGGGTCTGCGGCACCTCCGGCGCCGGTACGTAGAGCGGATTGCCGTCCTGGTTCGGGGCATCGACCCAGGCCCAGCCGGCGTGGGGCTCGACCAGGTGGATCGCATTTCCCAGGCGGCCGCGGAAACGGGCGCCGAGATCCATTCGGCCGGTGAGGAAGCCGCGCCGCTTGGGTCCGAAGAAATCGCTCTGGTAGAGCGTCTCCTGCCAACCCACCTCCGGGGTGAACTCAACCACATCGGCGATGCGCAACGGGAGCGCGACCCGGGGGTGGAACAGCACCCGCTGACCGCTGTCGGCGAGCAGTTCACCTTCCTGGAAGACGCCGTCGTTCTCGGTGCCACCCGGATTCGAGACGGAATTGTTGTCGAAGTCCGGGTCCGGAATCGCCGCAGAGGAACCGGCGCCATTGCGACCCTGCTCCACGTCGATCTCCGCTCCACAGCCGTTCGCAGGCGTCGTCGGGCCGTTCTTGCAGGTGGGAAGCCCATCCACTCCGGTGTCCAGGAACCGCCCGTTGTCGGTGACGAGCAGCGTCGTGCTGTAGGCGCGCTCGGGGAGCTCCTGCTGCTGGAACCAGGCGAAGCGGACGTCGAGCGACGGAACGAGCCAGCGCAACAGGGGCAGCTCAGCGGGCAGCGTGTGGAACTGCGCCTCCGGCAGGCGGTTCAGGAGAAAATCGTCCCGGTCGGTGTCGTTCGGGTTCTGGAGATCGTTGAAATACTGGGCACCCACCAGGCCTCCGGCCACACCGGCCGGACCGAAGTCCCCGCCGGCGAAGGCCTCGGCGGGCAGGAAGCGATCTTCGCGGTAGCGCGCCAGGTCGTTGAAGTCGGTCGGGTAGGCGTTGTCCGAGGCGAAGGCATAGCGGGCCGCGAAGCGCGCGTCTCCCGGCAGGAACAGGTCGTGCGTTCCGATGGTGCCCCAACGCCCCTGCTCGAAGGGCGTCCGGAGACTGTTCGGGTCGACGTCCTCGTCGTAGAGGCCCGACCCGAAGAGGCCGCCGCCCGACCGCTCGCCGACCACGTAGTCGAGCCCGAGGTCTCCCTTCGCGCCGCGCTTCTGGAGCCAGCGCGGCGTGAACATGACGTTCACCGGGTCTCCGGCCGCCACGAAGACCGGGAGCCCGATATCCACGCCGTTGCGGCCCGAGATCCCGAACTCCGGAAACAGCAGCCCCGATTGCCGCTCGGTCTTGAGCGGATACACCATCCACGGCAACCACATCACAGGGACACCGAGGACTTCGAGCGTGCTGTTGCGCGCGATGCCGTAGCCCTCGATCTCGAGGTCCGCCTCCTCGGCCCGGAGCTCCCAGGGCTCCCGCGAGTCCGGGTCCGGACAGCGGCACGCTGTGAAGCGGCCTTCCTTGAAGATGTAGGTGTCCTCGCCGGTCTTCCGGATCTCGGCACCGCGCAGCTCCATCGGCGTCCTCTGGCCCACGAACTCGGCGTCGAAGAGCACGCCCTCGAGGGTCTCGATGTCGAACTCGAAGAACTCCGTGCGCAGGGTGTCGGTGCCGTCCGTGAAGCTCACGTTGCCACTGGCCACCGCGCGACGTGTCACGCGGCTGTAGGCGACCCAGTCCGCCCGCAGCTCGCGCTTGCCCTGGCGGATGAGTACCTGCCCGTCCGCCCCGCCCCGCGCCACGTAGAGCTTGCGTCGCGACTCGTAGTCCAACGAGTCGGACTCCAGGTGGAACGGCTGGTCGGCACGCGGCTGCCCGAATAGCGGGAGGCTTCCACCCTCGTTCGGAGCGTCGCCCGCTGCCGGAATCGCCGCGCACGCTGCAAGCGCGATCCCGAGAATCGCGATTCGGCGCAAGCGCATCATCCCCGGGCGGGAACGGTACCGGCGGGCCTGCGTTCCGTCTACTCCGAAAATTCGAGACAGGACGCGAGGCCCGGCTCGGACGAATCGAGACAGGCCGAGAGGGCCTCGAGATCGGGGACGCGAATTCCGTCCTCCACGAGCTGCAGGAGCATGCGGTCGAAGAGCTGGTGCAGGGCGCGGTGCGCCTCGAGCATCGAGAGCCCCGCAGACTCGGCCAGCCGGCGCAGGGTGGTGACCACGCGGAAGCCCGACCCCGGCTGGTTCGAGACGGGCTCGGCCTGGCGAACGAGCACCCGCACCATGGGGCTCAGCAGGCCGTCGGCGCCCAGGATGGCCAGGCGCCGCTCGGCCTCGATCAGCCGCGAGACGAGGACGCGGATCATCCGGATCGCGATCTCGGGCTGGGCCACGCACATCGCCTCGAGCGTCTCGCGGTCGAGTTCGAGCACGCGGGTGGCCGTGACGGCCACGGCGCGGGTGCTGTAAGGCTGGCCCGTCACGACGGAGAGTTCACCGAAGAAGTCGCCGGGACCCAGGCGCGCCACGGTGCGGTGGCCGGAGCCGCCTTCCCGGACGAGTTCGACCTCGCCGGCCCGGATCACGTAGAGGTGATCGCCGGGATCCCCCTGGTCGAAGACGGCCTGGCCCGGCTCGAGCAACCGCTCGTAGGTGCCGCGGACCTGCAGCCCGGTGTCGTCCGTCCGCACCAACACCCCGCCCCCTTGGAGAGCGTTTCGACGCACCGCAGCGGGGCCTTGAGCGGGCTCAATCCGGGCGTCGAGTCGCTGCCTCGGCGACCATCTCCTCGAGATCGTCGTACTCGATCACGCCGGAATGCCTCGAATCGATCGTGCCATCGGGCGAGATGACCACGAGGGCCGGAAAGCCGATCGCGCCGAACTTGGCGGCCAGCTTCTCGTCGCCCATCACGATCGTGTATTCGACCCCGTACTCGTGGACCCAGGGCCCCACGACCTCGACTCCATCGATGTCCACGGAGATCCCGATCACCACCAGATCCTTCGCATCCGCGTGGGCGGCCCGGAGCCGGTTGAGTCCCGGCACCTGGAAGACACAGGGCGGACACCACGTGGCCCAGAAGTCGAGAACCACGGTCCTGCCGCGGAAGGCGGCGAGCTCCACCAGGCTGCCAGCGAGGTCGGGCAGCTCGAAATCCGGCGCGGGCTCCCGGGCCTCCGCCGCGGGCGCCGAGTCGGACTCGGGTTCCGGCGTGCCGCAGGCCGCGGCGAGCAGCACCGCCAACAGGATCCACCCGGGCCTCATTGAATCGCCCGCTCGGCAGTCGTGATCCACTCGTTCATGAAAGCGAACCGCGTGTTGAGCCACGACAACCGGTCCGTGACGAGCAGCAGCCCCACCCCAACGAGGACGATGCCCGATGCTATCTCGAGCTTCCGGAAATGGCGCTTGATGCGCGAGAACCCCGCGAAGAAGACCTCGATGCTCCAGCCGGCCAGCAGGAAGGGAACGGCGAGCCCCGCCGAGTAGACGCTGAGCAGCAGCGCGCCCTCACCGACCGACTCGCGCACGGCGGCCAGCCCGAGGATGGTCGCGAGAATCGGCCCGATGCACGGGGACCACCCGAGCGCGAAGGCACCGCCCACCAGGAACGAGGCCGTCGCGCCGTAGTGGTTGACGCGGAGCTGTACACGGGTGTCGCGGTAGAGGGCGGGGATCGGCGTGAGGCCCGCGATGTGGAGACCGAGCACGACGACCACCACGCCCATGATCTGCGCAAAGCCGACCTCGAGACCGAAGATCGAGATGCTCCACGTACGCACGACGTGGCCGACCGACACGGCCCCAATTCCGAGCGCGATGAAGACCGACGAGAAGCCGAGGACGAACGCCACGCAGGACCGCATGACCCGTCCGCGCGGCGCCCCCTTGCCGGCGCCGCGCCCACGGCCCTCCTGCATCTCCTCGACCGTGATCCCGGAGATCAGCGACAGATAGGCCGGCATGAGCGGCAGAACGCACGGCGAGAGCACCGAAAGCAGTCCTGCCGCAAACGCGAGATAGACCTGGGAACCCAGCTCGGACATCGGCTTAGTTTTTGAGGATCGCCGGTCTCCGAAGCCTGCGCCAGTCGGCGTCCCGGGAACGACGAGCGCGGAGGTCCGCGCAGGCCCAGGGCCTCGCCGGCCTTCTCGGGCCGTGCCTTTCGGCGCCCCTGGGCGCGCGCTTTCCTACCAGCTGGACTTGCTGGACTCGTTGGACGAGGGCGCCGCGTACTGCGGAGCCGGGTCGCGCCCAATGAATTCGAGCGGCTCCTCGCCCCGGAGGTTCTGCGGCGTCACGACATAGTCACCCCGCACCGAGCGAGTCCAGATCGGTATGGCGACGTCGTTGTCACCCGCCGAGAACACCCAAGCGACCCCGCCGACCACGGCGCCGCCCAGGGCGTATACCACCTTGGCCGGTCCGTAGATCAGGCTGCTGATTGCCGCGAGCGCGCCGAAGCCCGCCTCGGCCGCCGTGTCCTCGGCCATGGCCGCCCCGGGGGCCATCCCCAGGACCAAGATGCCCACCATTCCTGCCACGATACGTCGAATGATTCGATTCATGCTTAACCTCCCACACCCGGACCGGAGCATGCCGCAGATCTAGAAGCGACGCTCGGTATCCAACAGCACCGTCACCGGTCCGGCATTCACCAGGTGAACTTCCATCACCGCGCCGAATTTTCCCGTGACCACGGTCACACCGAGTTCTCGCGCTGCAGTCGCAACGGCGGCGATCAGCGGCTCGGCCTGCTCCCCCGGAGCGGCTTCGGCGTAGGACGGGCGCCGGCCCCGGCGCGCGTCCGCGAGGAGCGTGAACTGCGACACGACGCCGAGCGTTCCCCCCGCCTCCAGCAGCGACCGGTTCATGCGTCCCTGGGCGTCCGCGAAGATGCGCAGCTGGACGAGGCGCCGGGCGAGTTCGCTGGCCGCGTCCTCGCCATCGCCGCGCGCCACGCCCACGAGGGCCAGCAGGCCCTCGCCCATCCGGCACACCGGGTCCCCCGCAACGGTGACCCGCGCCGACCGCACCCGCTGGACCACCGCCCGCAGCTACAGGCGCTCCTGATCGGCGAAACGCCCGGCGTACGCAGCTTCGCCCTCGGTCCGCAGCAGAACGAGCTGGCACAAGCGCACGCCGGCATGCACGCGGAGCGACCGGTTCGAGACGTTGCTCATCTCGAGCACCTGGCGGTTCGAAACGCCCGGCTGCACGAAAGCCGAGGTCACGTGGATCATCAGGCCGAGCCGCGCGAAGCGGCTGCGTCCCTCGAGGAAACCGCACAGGTCGCGCGGCAGCACGATCCGCTCCCGGGTGATGCCGTGGATCGTGACACCCGGCGCGAGCACGAAGGGCTCGTCGAGTCGCCGCAGGCTCGTGTGGTCGCGGTAGTCCGTATCGTCCAGCAGGTCGATCGGATCGTGCCGGTCGTCGAAGACCCGGATCTCGTCGCCGAGCGTGAGATCGACCGAGGCGGCGCCTAGCCGGTCATCGGACCACGGGTCGATCACCAGACGCCCAGACTCGAGCTCGGCGAGAATCGCGTCACGCGTCAGCACGCCCATGCGAACGCGCATGATACCGTAGCCTCGTGCCGCACCCGTACCTCGACCTGCCGCGCCCGGTGGTGATCGGGCATCGCGGCTGTGCCGGCGAAGCGCCGGAGAACACCCTGCTCGCCTTCGAACGCGGCCTCGAGCAAGGCGCCGGAATCCTCGAGAGCGACGTGCACCTGACCCGCGACGGCGTGCCGGTGCTGATTCACGACGCCGTCGTCGACCGCGTCACGGATGGCGCGGGGGCCGTTGCAGACCACGACCTCGACTCCCTGCGAAAGCTCGACGCCGGTCACCGCTTCGAAGCCGCCGGCGAATACCCCTACCGCGGTCGCGGCCTGGTCATCCCCACGCTCGAGGAGGCGCTCGCCCGCTTCCCCGGGGCGCGCTTCAACCTGGAACTCAAGGCGGACGCCGCGGAAATCGTGGCGCGCAGCATCGACGTCGTGGACGCCGCCGACGCCGGCGAGCGCATTCTCCTCGCCGCGGAGAGTGGCCCTCTCATGCAGGCGATCCACCGCGAACTCGGCGCCCGCGGCGTCCCCGCCGCGTGTGGTGCCTCGGGTCCCGACGTGCTCGCGTTCCTGCGCGCCGCGCTCGACGGCAAACCGCCTCCGCCGGGTCCGATGGCGCTCCAGGTTCCGGCGGAGTTCCGCAACCGCCCGCTCGTCACCCCGGACTTCGTAGCGCACGCCCACCGCCACGGGCTGCACGTGCACGTGTGGACCATCAACGAGCCGGCGGAAATGGAGCGTCTCCTCGACCTCGGCGTCGACGGCATCATCACGGACCACCCCGCGCGCCTCGCGCAGCGGATCGCCGCACGCGCTTGAGCGCCTCTCCCCATCTCGAAGCCGAGCGAACGCGCCTGCTCGACGCCGCGGCGTGGGGCCCGGTGCTCGACCTGGCCTGTGGGCGCGGCCGGAACGCGCGGCACGCCGCGGCGTGGGGCGCGCGCACCGTAGGCATCGACCGCAACGCCGAGCACCTGGTGGAACTCCGGCGCGCGGCACGCGCGGAAGGCCTGCCCTTGTTCGGCGTACGCGCCGACCTCGAAACCGGTTCGGGAATCCCTGCAAAGCCGGGAAGTTGTGGAGCAATCCTCGTGTTTCGCTTCCTCTCCCGAGCGCTGGCGCCTGCGATCGTCGAGGCCTTGGCGCCAGGCGGCCTGCTCCTCTACGAGACCTTCACCGTCCACCAGAGGAAACTGGGCTATGGCCCCGAGAATCCGGCGTTTCTGCTCCGAGACGGGGAACTCCCGGCGCTGTTCCCGACCCTCGAAATCCTCGCCCACTGGGAGGGCACCGAGGAACGCGGTGAGCGACCGGAAGCCGTTGCCCGCGTCACGGCGCGCAAGCGCTAGAGACCGCAGAGGGGCTGGAGCCAGCGCCACCACTCGCGCTCGAGCGGGCGAATGCCGAACGCGCGCGCGCGCTCCGCGGCAACGTCGCCACGGCCGGCGAGGCACAGAGCGTACAACTCGAGACGCAGGCGGGTGCGGTCTTTCGAGAACGCCTCGCGTCCAGTCGCGAGGCGTCGGGCCGCGGAATCGAAGCGCCGCTCCGCCAGATCGCGCCGGGCGAGCAGAGACGCGTGGTCGCGCTCCGACGCCCCGCCGACGATGCGCCGCTCCGCAGCTTCCACGTAGTCGTCGTCGGCCCCCGCGAGCCAGAGCGCCGGGGTCCGAAGATCCGTGTCCACGAGCACCGCGTGCAGCCTTGCAAAGCTCTCGCGCAGCGAACCGGGCCACTGCGGCTCGCGCATCGGCGACTCGAGCAGGGCCTGCGCGTCGAAGTACGCGAGCGAATCCTCACGCAGCTCCTTCGGCCAGGCCGTACGCACGAACTCGCTGTCTCTGAAGCGCTGGCGCGCGGCGTCGGGGTCGAGCCAGCTCCCGAAGGCGGCGCGCGTCTCGGCCAGGTCGGGAATGTGGTGGCCCAGCCTGCGCGGGCGATCGTCCACGAGCGGCTCCGCGCCCCGGCTCCAGCGACCGAGCTGTGCCGCGTCGGCCAGGAACGTGGCGCCGAGCAGCTCGGGACGCTCGAGCCCGAGCCGGCGCAACTCGTTCGTATGCGGGGAGTCCCGCCAGAGCCGACGGAAGCTCGCAGCATCCCGGCCCCAGCGCGCGCCGCGAGAGCCGACCAGCATCCAGTCGTAGCCCGAACCGTTCCAGAGGCTGCAGTCCGGGAATACCTCGCAGTAGCTGCGGACGATGCCCCGCGCCTCATCGAGTGTCAGATTGTGTACGGGCAGCCAGTAGGTATGCACGCCGCCCTCGACCAGCCGGTCGCGCACCAGGGCGAAATACTCGCGTGTGTAGAGGTTCACGACCCCAGCGGCCTTGGGTGGCGGCGGCTCGCCGGTGATGAGGTCGTATCGCTCCGGCGTCACCTGGAGGAAATGACGTCCATCTCCCACGTGCACCCGGAAACGCGCATCCTTCAGCGGGTCCTCTCCTGGATCCGGGTGAACCAGCGGCGACAGGTCGAGGATCTCGCGCGAGATGTCCACCACGTCGACCTGCTCGATTCCCGGCGTCTCGGCCAGCGCACGCGCCGTCGATCCTGCGCCGTAGCTGATGAGGAGCGCGCGACGGGGCGAAGGACGCAGGGCGAGCGGCCAGTAGACGTAGAGCTTCATGTAACGCCGGGCCCGGACGGTCGTACCCGCCATGCTGTAACCGTCCGTGACGAGTCGGTGGTGGACGCGCTCGCGTCCCAGGTCGGTGCGGAGCAGCAGCGCCGTCTCCGTGCGCCCCTCGCGCACCGCTTCGAGCGTGGCGGTGCCCGGCGCCACGAAGCGCTCTACCGGAAAGCGCAGGTAATACCGCTCGAGTTTTCCGAACGGAAAGAAGAAAAGCGCCGCCGCCAGGACCGCCAACATCGGCAGCGCGCGGCCTCCCCCACCCGCCGCAGTCAGCAGCAAGCCCACGATTCCGTACGCGGCCGCGAGCCCGAAGAGCGACTGCTCCATGCCGAACAACGGCAACAGAACGAAACCCGCGCCTAGGGACCCTGCGGTCGCCCCCAACGTATTGGCCAGCGAGAGGAGTCCGGCCGCCCGAGTGTCGGGCGCCACCCGCTCGCGAAGTGCCGCCCCCGTGAGCGGGAAGAGGACTCCGGAAAGCACCGACACCGGGAGCGTGAGGACGGCGGCGAGTCCGAGCAGCGTCGCAGGCTCGTGGACGAGCGGCCCACCCGGCGCACCGATCCAGCGCGAGAAATCCGCGTAGAGGATTGCGACCAGCGCACCGGCGAGCCAGGCGACCGACGGCGCCCAGCGCATGGCACCCGGGCGCCGCCGCAACACCTGCCCGGCGAGGCCGCCGCCCAGGCCCAGTCCCACGAGCACCGACGCCAGCATCAAGGTGAACGCGAGGCTCCCCGTGAGAACGAACATCCGCAGAAAACGGAACCACACCACCTCGAGCGCGAGAAGCGAACCGCCCGCGAGCGCCGTCGCCACGAGCAGGAACGCTGCGCCCCGCCCGAACGACCGCCGCCCGGGGGAAGCCGGCGCAACGGGAGCGCGACGGCCGGTCCGGCGCGCGAGGACGAGTACGCACCCGGCCACAGCCAGGTCGAGGCCGCCGGCAAAGAACGCGGCGCCGCGAACACCGAAGGCCTCGACGACGACGGTCTCGACGGCCAGCGCACCCGCCACGGCGCCCAGCGTGTTCCAACCGTAGAGCGCCCCGAGCGCAGAGCCGAACGAGGCTCCGCGGTCCCGCAACGCGGCTACCAGGATCGGAAGCGTTGCCCCCATGGCGGTCGAGGGGAGCAGCAGGAGTCCGAACACGACCCCGAAGCGCACGACGGCCAGCAGGAGGGGAGCGTCGGCCAGGCCCCGCTCGAGTGGCGCGAGCATTCGCCCGAGATCGGGAAGGCCGAGCACCAGCGCGATGCCACCGCCGGCGATCGCCAGCTCGAGCAGCGCGTAGGCGAGCAGCGGCCGCTTGATCCGCGAGCCGGCGACCGCGACGACACCGCTGCCCAGAGCCAGGCCGCCCATGAAGCTCGCAAGCACGAGGCTCGCTGCCGTGACCCCGTTCCCGAACGCGAGCCCCGCCTGGCGGAACCACAGCGCCTCGAAGATCAGGCCGGCAGCGCCGGACACGAAGAAGACACCGCACAGGACCCAGCGCGTCGCGTTCAACGGTCAATGCCCAGTCTTTCGAGGGCCCAACGCGCGTGCTCGGCGAGCAGGGGGTCCTCGCCTTCGGCATGGCGCTCGACCAGGGGGCGCAGTTCCGCTCGTCCGCTGTTGCCGGCGACCACTAGCGCGTTGCGAATCAGGCCGCGGTACTTGGCGCGGCGCAGGGCCGTGTTGCGGGTGGCGCGGCGCCAGGCTTCCTCGTCGAGGGCGAGCACCCAGGCGACGGACGGGGCGCGCCATTCGGCTCGCGGGGCGAGACGCGCGCGCAGGCCGAGCGGATCCGCCGGGACACGCCGGCGCTCGCGCGTGTTCCAGGGACACACCTCCTGGCACACGTCGCAGCCGAAGCCCCAGTCGCCGTGGTCCTCGCGCAGCGCCTCGGGCACGGCGCCCCGCGCCTCGATCGTCGTGTAGGAGATGCAACGGGTCGCATCGAGCACGTAGGGCTCTGGAAACGCGTCGGTCGGGCAGGCGTCGAGGCAGGCGCGGCAACTGCCGCAGTGGTCGGCCACCGGAACGTCGGGATCGAGCTCCAGGTCGGTCAACACCACTCCCAGGAAGATGTGGGAGCCGAGCTGCGGATGGATCACGCAGGTGTTCTTGCCCACCCAGCCGAGCCCCGCGCGCGCCGCCGCGGCGCGCTCGAGGACGGGCCCGGTGTCGACGTAGCCCCGGGTGCGGACGGGGTGCTCCACGAGCGCCTCGAGTCCCGCCTCGAAGGCGCGCAGGCGACCGAGCAGCACGTCGTGGTAGTCGTCTCCCCCCGCGTAACGCGCGAGCTGGAACCGGTCCTCGCCGCCCCCGCTTCGCTCCGCCGGGTCGTGGACGAAGCCGACCGCCACGATGCTGCGCGCGCCCGGCAGTACGCGGCGCGGGTCGACCCGCTCCGCCGCCCGGCGCGCGATGTAGTCCATCTCGCCGGCGTATCCCCGCGCGAGCCAGTCGTGCAGGAACCCGGTCTCCGGCGAGGGCCCGGCCGGCGCCACGCCGGCCAGGTCGAACCCCACCGCCAGGGCGAGGCCCTTGACTCTCTCGGTAAGGGCCTGCAGCACAGCCACGTCGCCGCACGCTACCCTCCCGTGGGCCGGGAGGCGAGGAGAGAGAGTGAGCCGCGCGAGCTTTCCGCACGGATTCCACTGGGGCGCCGCGACGGCTTCCCACCAGATCGAGGGCGCCTTCCGGGAGGACGGCAAGGGCGAATCGATCTGGGACCGCTTCAGCCACACACCGGGACGCGTGCAGGAGGGCGACACGGGCGACGTGGCGTGCGACTCCTACCACCGGATCGCGGACGACGTCGCGCTCCTGCGGGCGATGAACCTCGACAGCTACCGCTTCTCCATCGCGTGGCCCCGCATCCTGCCCGAGGGCGCCGGTGCCGTGAACGCCGCCGGCGTGGACTACTACCGGCGCCTGGTCGACGCGTTGCTCGACGCCGGCATCCGCCCCTTCCCCACCCTCTACCACTGGGACCTCCCCCAGGCGCTCGAAGACCGCGGTGGCTGGCCCGAGCGCGACACAGCCGGGCGCTTCGCGGACTACGCCGACGCCTGCATGCGCGCTCTCGGTGACCGGGTCGACCACTGGATGATCTTCAACGAGCCCTCGATCTTCACGCTGATGGGGTATCTGGCCGGGATCCACGCGCCCGGGCGCCGCGACCTGGAAGCCTTCCTGCTCGCAACCCATACGGTGAACCTGGCCCAGGCCGAGGCGTTCCGCGCCATGAAGGCCGCCCGCGCCGATGCCACGATCGGAACCGCCTTCAGCATGTCCCCCTGCGAGCCAGCCGGCGACAACGAGGCCGACGCTGCGGCGGCCGAGCGCTGGCACGCGTTCGTGAACCTGTGGCACCTGGAGCCCGCGCTGCGGGGTCGCTACCCGGACGCCTTCACGGACGGGCCGCCGCTCGAGCGCATGGGCGTCCGCGACGGAGACATGGAGCGCGTCAAAGCGCCCCTCGACTTCATCGGCATCAACCTCTACATGCGCGCCCGGGTCGCGCACTCGGAAAACGCGGGCTGGGGCATTCGGGCCCAGCCGGCGGGCATGGGGGGCGACGACGGCCCGCGCACCGACTTCGGCTGGGAGGTCTGGCCGAAGGCGCTCTACGACATGGTGATGCGGGTGACGCGCGACTACGACACCCCGGTCATCGAGATTACCGAGAACGGCTGCTCCTACGCGGACGGGCCGGACGCGGACGGCGTGATTCGCGATGGGCGTCGCATCGATTTCTTCCGCGGCTTCCTCTCCGAACTCGCCCGAGCGATCGAAGACGGTGCCGACGTGCGGGGCTACCACGCCTGGACGCTCCTCGACAACTTCGAGTGGGCCGCGGGCTACAGCCAGCGCTTCGGCCTGACCTGGGTGGACTTCGACGACGCCAAGCGCCCGCGAACGCTGAAGGAGTCGGGGCGCTGGTACGCTGGGGTCGCGGCAGAGAACGGCTTCGAGACCTGAAGGCCCCATGGAAGAACGCCTGCTGTTCATCATCGCTGCGCCGCGCTCCGGCTCGACCCTGCTGGCCCGAATGCTGGGCGCCCACTCGCGGGTCCACGCGCCGGCCGAGCTGCACCTGCTGACGCCGCTCGCGCACCTGGGCTTCCACGAGCGCGTCGATACCGCTCCCTACGATCCGATCATCACGCAGCGGGGCCAGCGCGAAATGGTGGCTGCGCTGCCCGACGGCGAGGCGGACTACCTCGCCGCCCTGCGCGCCTGCACGGACTCGATCTACGCGAAGCTGCTCGAGCCGAGCGGGTGCGACGTACTGCTGGAGAAGACCCCCGCCTACGCGCTCGTCCTCGACTTCGTGGCAAAGCTCTACCCGGGCGCGCGATACATCGTGCTGACGCGAAACCCGCTGGCCGTCTGGTCGTCCGTGGTGCAGTCGTTCTTCGACGGCGACCACGCGGAGGCCGAGCGCATCAGCCCCGGCCTCGAGCGCTTCGTGCCGGCCATCGCCCGCTTCTTGCGCGAGCGTCCGGTCCCGATCCACCCGCTGCGCTACGAGGACCTGGTGAGCGAACCCGAGACAGCTGCGCGTGGGCTGTGCGAGTTCGCGGGTCTCAGCTTCGAACCGGGCATGGTCGACTACGGGGCGGCTCCCGAGCGTTCAGCCCAAGTAGCGAAGGGTCTGGGAGACCCGATCACCGTGGCGAAGGAGACGCGTCCGACCACCCGCTCGATCGCGCGCTGGGCCGAGGACATGACGGGCGACCCGGCCAAGGTGGAACAAGCGCGCCGAATCCTCGGGCGCCTCACGGACCCGGACCTCGACACCTGGGGCTACGACCGCAACGACCTGGAGTCGGACCTGGCGGGGATCCCGTCGACTGGAGCCCGACGAGGCGGCCGCGGCGCTTCCGCCTACACGCTCGAGCGCAAGTTGCTGGCTTCGCTGCGCCGGCAGGTCCACCGTCGGAAGGCCCTCGCCGGGCTGGTCCGCAAGTGCCGCGAGGCATGCGACGTTCTGCTACGCTGACGGTGATGGTCGAGCCCCACCAGCTATACGGTCTCCGCGAGCCGGTTGTCCCGCCGAACGCATGGGTCCGTCCCGACTTCGAGGTGATTTCGCTCGCATGCGAGATCACCGCCTACGCCCCGGACGGGGGCGACCCGCTCTTCTGAGCGAAAAGCCCGGAATCCTGCGGCGCTGCTGGCGATGGTTGGCGGAGACGACGCGCCGCTACTTCGTCGCCGGAGTCGTCTTCTTCGCCCCGATCGGCATCACGATCTGGGCCATCGTCTCCATCGTCGTGTGGCTCGACAACCTGATCCTGCCCCACGTACTGCGCTGGCTCGTGCCGGGGATCGACGAACCCGTACGGCTTCCGATCCTCGGAATGCTCTTCACCTTCTTCGTGATCATCCTGCTCGGCGTCATCGCCCGCCACCTGCTCGGACCCGAGGTCGTGAAGGCCTGGGAGCGCCTGCTGGCGCGGGTGCCGATCGCGCGCAGCATCTACTCGGGCGTGAAGCAACTGATGGAGGCCATCTTCGGAACCAAACACGCCCCCCGATTCAACCGCGTGGTCATGATCGAGTACCCGCGAAAGGGCATCCGCGCACTGGCCTTCACCACGGGCGCGGCGAGCGGCGTGCTCCAGGAGCGGACCGACCAGCGGATGATCAACTGCTTCCTGCCCACCACCCCCAACCCGACCTCCGGGTTCTACCTGCTCGTCCCCGAGGACGAGGTCTACGACACGGACCTCACCGTGGAGGAGGCGTTCAAGTTGGTGATGTCCGCAGGGCTGGTCACACCGGAGGAGACCGGCGACGACGCGACGTCCCCCCGGCGGAATTCCGCCTCCGGCGGCTAGGGGGCGCCGCCCGCGGGGCACGGGAACCCGAGTTGAACTCTACCTGCGCGCGGGTAGTTTCACGAATCCACGCCCCGCCCCAGTGGCCACCCGGAGCACCCCACGACGATGAGCCAGGGTCACCTCATGGGACTCGACCTCGGCGGCGGAGGCATCCGCTGCCTGCTCGTCGACATCGAGACCGGCGAGAGCGAAACCGCCAGCCGCACCTGGGCTGCGCAGCCCGTGAACGACCCGCCTGCCAGCGC
>Ga0310342_100000774_pt1 | contig 18778 bp, 15 predicted proteins | sample S15DNA20500_MG_FD_206155 | JGI IMG/M metagenome (GOLD analysis project Ga0310342, IMG submission 206155) | Marine microbial communities from station ALOHA, North Pacific Subtropical Gyre - S1503-DNA-20-500_MG | ecosystem: Environmental > Aquatic > Marine > Oceanic | place: Pacific Ocean: North...
TCCAGGACTGTGTGAGGCAGGGAGCCGAACACAAGCCTCCAGGGATGGATTCACGGCGGGTCCTGGACACGGGCACCGAGACCGAACCTGGCTACGGAGTCACGGCGTTGGCCTCCCCTCTGGACCGTGATGAACCTTTTCGGGCGCCGCGGCTTATCGGGTGTGGCGATTGATGGTGTATTGCAGATTGAGCAGGGCAGGGAGATGCGGCCCGATCAATCCCTTGCCGGTGGTCAGCAACGCCCCGGCCAGATCCCGGTCCGGGTCCGCCCAGCAATAAATGCTGATAAAACCCAGATGCCCGAAGGCGCGCGGCGCCGCCGGCCCGAACAAGCCGATGCCGCGATTGCCCAGCATGAAACCCGGCGAAAACGTCAGTGGCAGCATCAGAGTGCGGTCCACCCGCGGCCGGCGCGAGGACGGTGCCAACGCCGCCGCCACCGTCTCCGGCCGGAAGATTTGCCGGTCGCCCCAACGGCCGCCATTGAGCAGCATCTGGAAGAAGCGGCTGGCCTCCTCGGCGGTGGCGTACAGGTTGCCGGCGGGCACCACTGCCTCCTGAAAACGGTCGTCGTTGGTGACCTCCACCACTTCATCGAAGGTGCCGCCCACGGCGTAGTTCAAAAACAGGTCCACCAGTTTCATGGGCACACCGGTGGCCACGTCCCGGGCCCGCTCGGGACCAGTGGCGCCAAAGGTGAAATAGCGCATGCCCATGGGCTGGCGGATCACCCGGTCCAGGGTTGTGTTGAGGCTCTCGCCGGTCACTTTTTCCGCCACCGCGCCCAGGATGAACCCGGCGGTAATGGCGTGGTAGGCCTGGTTACCCAGGGTGCTGGGACGGGCTTCGCAGAGCAGTTTCACGATCTCGTCGGGGCGGTACAGGATGTCCGGCTCCACCGCCTGCTCCGGACGGGGAATCCCGGCCCGGTGGGTGAGCATGTGGCGCAGGGTGGTGTTCTGCTTGCCGTGGCAGCCGTACGCCGGCAGATAGCGGCTGACCGGGTCGTCCAGGTGCAACTGGCCCTGTTCCGCCAGATGGTGCACCAGCATGGCGGTGATCGACTTGGACGCCGAGAACAGGCATACCGGCGTCTCGGTGGTGAGCAGGCGCTCGCTGACCGGGTCCGCGTAGCCGATCGCCCGATCCATAAAGATCTCACCCCGACGGCGCAGGTTGAGCGCGATACCCGGGCTCATACCGCCCCGGTAGAGCCGCCGCGTGGCCCGCCAGATCGCCTCGACCCGGTCGTCGTCCAGCCCGGCCTCGGCGGCGGGTGCTTCGTCGCCCCGGGCGGTGATCGGCCCAAGATCGCGGGGAATCGGGGTGCGTTGCGGTGAAAGGTGGCGGCTGAGGCGGGGGCGTAGGGCCATGGGCAATCCGGTATCCGTGGTTGATCAAGCCATTGTCCATGGCCGCCAATCGTGGACAATGGCTGAAATAACCATTCCGGCGGCGGGCGTGTCAGTGTCCGGCGCGGTGTATAATAATGAGGCAGCGGCAAGAGGTGAGCGCCATGAACGAGATTAAGCAATCCGGCTTCGAAAGCTTTCAGGAGTTCTATCCCTACTATCTGCAGGAGCACACCGACCCGACCTGCCGGCGGCTGCATTTCTTCGGGACGCTCGGCTTGTTCGCGGTGCTCGCCGGCGTGTTTATTACCGGCAATTTATGGGGGCTGCTGCTGTTGCCGGTGGTGGGTTACGGTTTCGCCTGGGTGGGCCACTTCTTCTTCGAGCACAACCGGCCGGCCACGTTCAAACACCCCTGGTACAGCCTGGCCGGTGACTTCGTGATGTTTAAGGACATTCTGACCGGACGTATTCGCTGGTGACCGTGGCGCAGCGGTTCGTTCCCGGTAAGGCGCCGGTTCACGGCGACGACAAGCCGGATCTGGACAGCCCGGCGCGCATCGAAGAGATGGTGGATCGCTTCTACCAGCGAGTGCTCGAAGACCCATTGCTGGCGCCGGTATTTCTGGAGGTGGCGCGCATCGATCTCGACGCGCATCTGCCGCTGATCGCGGCCTACTGGAAAAAGATGCTGCTCGGCGATACCGCCTACGACCGGCACATGATCGCCAAGCACCGGGCGGTGCACGACAAGCAGCCGCTCACCGGCGCCCATCACGAGCGCTGGCTGGCCCTGTTCACCGCCAACCTGCGGGAGCACTTCAGCGGCCCCAATACCGACCGCGCCCGCCTTCTGGCCGCCCGCGTCATGGATAACCTCTACCGGCAGCTCTCCCAGCGCTAGCGACCGAAGACGCCCTGCGCTTTGAGGCGCTGGAATTCTTCCTCGGACAAGCCCAGCTCGCCGCGCGCCACGGCTTCGGTGTCGCCGCCGGCGTCGCCGCCGGGCCAGCGGGTGCCGCCGGGGGTGCCGCCCAGGCGCGGCAGGATTGCTGGGATTTTCAGCGGCGCGCCGTTGATTTCCACCTGTTGGAACAGGCCGCGCGCTTGGAAGTGCGGGTCCGCCATCATGTCGGCGGCGCTGTAGATCGGGCCGCAGGGCACCCGGTTCGCTTCCAGTTTCTCCAGTACCTCGGGGCTGGGCAGGGTGGCGCACCAGGCCTCGATGGCGCCGTCGATCTCCGCTTCATTGGCCACCCGCCCCGGGTTTTTGGCCAGGCGCGGGTCCTCGGCCAGATCCGGGCGCCCGGCGGTGACCATCAGGCGTTTGAAGATCGAGTCGCCGTTGCCGCCGATGATGACGTATTTGCCGTCCGCGCAGCGGTAGGTGTTGGTGGGCACGATACCGGTGACGGTGGACCCGGCGGGCTGGCGTATTTCGCCGGCGCCGTCGAATTCCGGGATCACCGCTTCGAGCAGATTGAACACCGATTCGAACAGGGCCACGTCCACCACCTGGCCTTGTTGGCTGCCGTGCCGCTCCAGCAGCGCCAGGGCGATGCCCAAGGCCGCATGCAGCCCGGCGACGGTATCGCCCAGGGACAGATTCGGGCGCACCGGCCGCTCGCCGGGGAAACCGTTGACGTAGCGCAGGCCGCCGATGCCCTCGCACACCGAGGCGTAGCCGGGTTTGTCCGCGTAGGGGCCGTCCTGGCCGTAGCCGGAAATACGTGTGTAGATCAGGCCCGGGTTGCTCTCCTTGAAGCGGTCCGGACCCAGCCCCCAGCCCTCCAGGGTGCCCGGGCGGAAGTTTTCGATCAGCACGTCGCTGTCGTCGATCAGCCGCGCCGCCAGCTCACGGCCGGCGTCGCTCTTCAGGTCCAGCGTCACGGAGCGCTTGTTCCGCCCCAGGCTGCGCCACCAGAACGAGGTGCCGGTGTCGTCCAGCGTGCGCCAGCCGCGAATCGGATCGCCGCCGGGCGGTTCCACCTTGATCACCTCGGCGCCGAAATAGGCCAGCAGGGTACCGGCGAAGGGGCCCGCCAAGAGTTGCCCCAGTTCCACCACTTTGACGCCGGCCAGCGGCAGTGCCCGTTGGTTCATGAACGGTCCTCGTTCTTTTCTATCGGGTATCGCAAAAAGAAATCAGTGTGCCTCAAGACCGGCGCTATTGTCCGCCCGAGGGCAAGGCGATGCTACAATCGCCGGGTTGTGCCCGCTACCCCTGGAGACCCGATGACCCCGGAACGACACCGGCGCCTGCGCGCCGCCCTGGACCGACGCCAGCCGGATCTGTCCGTGATTCTGGAGGGGGTGCACAAGCCGCACAACATCAACGCCATCGTGCGCACTTGCGACGCGGTGGGGGTGCTGGACGTGCACGCGGTGCTACCGGAAAACCGGGCGCGGGCCTCGGCCAGCAGCGCCATGGGGTCGCAGCGCTGGGTCTATGTGCACCAGCACGGCAGCGGCCCGGAGGCGGTGGCGGCCGCCCGGGCCCAGGGGCAGCAGGTGCTGGCGGCGCACTTTTCCGACACCGCCGTGCCGTACCGGGAGGTGGATTTCACCCGTCCCACGGCGGTGCTGTTCGGCACCGAGAAGTTCGGCATTACCGAACGCACCGTGGCCGCCGTGGACCAGCATGTGATTATCCCCATGATGGGCATGGTGTCCTCGTTCAATGTCAGCGTGGCGGCGGCGATTATTCTTTCCGAGGCCTGCGAGCAGCGCCGCGCGGCCGGGCTCTATCAACAGCGCCGGCTCGGCGACGCGCGCTACCGGCACGCTTTCTTCCGTTGGGCGCACCCGCGCCTGGCGGCGCTCTGTGAACGTTACGGCGTCCCGTACCCGGCCCTGGATGACGACGGCCGCATCGCCGAGCCGCGACGTTTTGATTTTCTGCTCAGCGAGGCTGTCCGCCGTGGCGAAGACGTTTGATCCCGACCCGCCCCGTGATCTTCAAGCACGCCTGAACCGGCTGCTTCCCAACATTCGTCTGCTGGCCACGCCCTTGCCCCTGGTGCCGGCGTTGCGTCTGTGGTTGCTCGACGAACTGGTGGATGAACGCCTCGACCAGGACGTGGCCAATGCTCTCATGGAAGCGCCGCCGTACTGGTCGCTGTGCTGGGCCTCCGGTCAGGTGCTGGCGCGGCACTTGCTGGCGCACCCGGAGTGGGTACGCGACAAAACCCTGGTCGATGTGGGGCCGGGCTCCGGGGTGGTGGCGATCGCCGCCGCCCTGGCCGGTGCGCGCCGGGTAATCGCCTGCGACCTGGACCCGGACGCCCTGGCCGCCACCGCCGCCAATGCCGCGCTTAACGGCGTGACGCTGGCGCTCAGTGACGACCTGGAGGCCTGCCTGGCCGAGGCGGATTGCGTGACTGCCGCGGACATTCTCTATGACCGGGACAATCTGCCCTTGCTGGAGCGTTTCCACGCCAGCGGTCTGCCGATACTGCTGGCGGATTCGCGGATTCCCGATCTTGACCCGCCGGGGCTGACGTTGCTCGGTACCTGGCAGGCGACCACCTGGCCGGACCTGGGCGAGGCCGGCGAGTATAACCGGGTGAGGATCTTCGCTTCGGAACCCTGATCCGGGGGATCGGTCGAAACACCGGCTAGCTATCATCCACAGGAGGGTTTGACCTTGCGCACCGTTCTGAAACGACCTCTCGACCTGATCAGTGCCGTGATTCTGATGGGCCTGCTCTCGGCGCCCGCCGGCGCCGCCTTGCCCACGCGCATGGCGGACGGTGAAGCCTTGCCGTCGCTGGCGCCGATGGTGGAAAAAACCGCGCCGGCGGTGGTCAACATCGCCATTGAAACCCGGGTGCGGGCGGCGCAGAACCCGCTCATGCAAGACCCGTTCTTCCGCCGCTTTTTCGATTTGCCGGATCAGGCCCCCAGCCGCCGGGCGGTGTCGGCCGGGTCCGGCGTCATCGTCGACGCCAAGCAGGGCTACGTGCTGACCAACGCCCACGTGGCGCGTAACGCGGATAAAATCGAAGTGACTCTGATCGACGGCCGCGAACTGTCGGCGGAGCTGGTGGGGCTGGACGAGGAAGTGGACCTGGCGGTGCTGAAGCTGGAAAGCGCCGAGGACCTGACACCCATCCGCATCGCCGACTCCGCCGGGCTCAAGGTGGGCGACTTCGTGGTCGCCATTGGCAACCCCTTCGGCCTGGGGCAGACGGTGACCTCCGGCATCGTGTCCGCTCTGGGGCGCACCGGGTTGGGCATCGAGGGCTACGAGAACTTCATTCAGACCGACGCCTCGATTAACCCCGGCAACTCCGGCGGCGCCCTGGTCAACCTTAACGGTGAACTGGTGGGCATCAACACCGCCATTCTCGCCCCCGCCGGCGGTAACGTGGGCATTGGTTTCGCCATTCCCACCAATATGGCGGTCAACGTCATGGACCAGTTGATCGAGCACGGCGAAGTACGGCGCGGGGTGCTCGGCGTGACCATCCAGGACCTCACCGATGAACTGGCCGGTGCCTTCAACGTGGAGCGCCGTAAGGGCGTGGTGATCACCAATGTGCTGCCGGAAAGCGCCGCCGACCAGGCCGGCCTGAAAGCCGGCGACGTGGTGCTGGAAGTGGACGGCCATCCGGTGGACCGGGTCGCGGACCTGCGCAACAAGGTCGGTCTGTCGCCGGTGGGCGAGAAAATCGAACTGACCATTCAGCGGGACGGCCGCCGCAAGACCGTCACGGCGGTGATCAGTGAATCCGGGCAGGGTGCCGACGCCGGTGACGGGGTGTCCTCGCACCTGCAGGGCGCCGCGCTACGCGATCTCCGCGAAGGCGAGCTGGACCACGTGAGCCAGGGAGTGCTGGTGGAGAAGGTGGCGCGGGATTCCGCCGCCTGGCGCGCCGGTCTGCGGCGCGGCGACGTGATCGTCAACGTGAACCGCCAGGACGTGAACAACCTGGAGCAGCTGCGCGCCGCCGTCCCCGACAAGGAGGCGGCCTTGCTGCTGCGCATCAACCGCGACGGCGGTGTCTTCTTCGCGGTGGTCCGCTAAGGTCCGGTAGGTCGGGTTAGCGAAGCGTAACCCGATATTATCGGCTGGACACGACCGACTAATTCAACGGGAAAGCCGTCCAGCCATCGGTCCAGTCCCGCGCCGCGCCGGGCCGTATGGCGCCGATATACAGCGCGGATTCGTCCCAGAACTCCCCCTGCGGCGGCGCCACCGCGCCGTCCCGCAGGCCCGAGGTGCCGCCGGGCGCGAAGTCCGGATTCACGGTGCTGCTCACATCCCGGCTGAACCGCGGGTCCACCGCGAAGCGGGCGCCCACGGTATCGCGAAAGTAAGCGGCCTCGTCGAGGCCGCCGTCATCGTCGGCGGTGCCGCTCTCATCTTCGAAATAGCTGATGCCGCGACCGCCGATGTCGTTAATCGCCAGGGCCTGGAACGACAGACGCCCGCTGTCCAGATTGTTCACCGTCACCGCGTCCTTGATGTCCACCGCCTCACCGGAAAAGCCGTGCATGAACAGGTTGTGGAAGTGCCCGCCGGTGCCTTCGCGCAGGGTCATGGCACGGTGGTGGCGGGTATGGCTGCGCGGACTCACCAGGGTGACGTTGTACATCACCGGCTCGGACATCGGCTCGACGTTATGCCGGTCACCGTTGTTGTCCGCCTCGAAGGCGTTGTCGCCGCTGTTGGGGTGCTGCTGGGCGATCAGGAATTGCACCCGGCCGCGCCAACCCCAGTCCCAGTCCAGGGAGTCGTCGCCGGCGCCGGTGATCAGAATGTGGCGCAGGTCCGCGGTGCCGCCGAACATTTCCACGCCGTCGTCCAGGGATCGGTGCACCTGTACGTGGCGGACAATGGTGCCGCTGCCGCACCCGCCCAGGGTCAGGCCGTTGAGCTCGTTGTTGGCGTACACCTCGAAGCCGGCGAACTCAATGCGCGCGTACTCCAGCACGCCGCAACTGCCGGCGGCGTCGTCACCGCCGAAGGCGCCGCGGGTGTCGTTGGCCGGCACCCCTTCGATCTGCGCGTCGGCCTGATTCACCGGCGCCGAGCCGAGCAGCACCACGCCGCCCCAGTCGCCGGGGGCGCGGGTTCCTTCCGGCTGGCCGCTGGTGAACACAATCGGCATGTCCGCGTTGCCGGCGGCGTGCAGGCTGGCGTCGCGTGTCACCACCAACGCCGAGCCCGGCCGGCCTTCGACCCGGGTGCCCGGTTCGATGGTCAGGCGGGCGTCGTCCTCGACGTAGACGATGCCGTCCAGAACCCAGGTGCGGTCCGCGGTCCAGCGCTGATCGCCGGTGATAGGCCCGGCCACCACCTGGCGGCCCGAGAGCATGCCGCTCAGGAAAGGTTGCAGAACGAAGCCGGCGGTGATCAGGCCCACGAACACCAGCGTGCCCAGGCCCAGCCACGCCCGGGTCGGTGCGCGTCGCCGCTCTGTGTCGCTCCCCGGGGCTGGCCGGTTTGCGGCGGGCGCCACCGTGTCGCCGCCGGTCGGCGACGGGGTGCTGGTTTTATGCAGCAGGCCGCCCTGGCGGTTGGCCGCTTTCAGCTTGCGGCCCAGTTCGCGGATGCGGGGATGCTCGCTGGACAGCGCTTTCTCGATCACCTCGGCGCGGTACTGGGAGTCGTTGAGAAGGGTGTTGAAGTGGATAAAGCGCAGCGAGCCGTCGCCGCTCTGGTCGTAGTTTTGTTTCAGTTGCCACAGCAGTTCCACGAGCTGTGCCCGTGGTGACGATTCGCCACTCATGATGCCCCTCCCCGGACGGAATTCCCCATTGCAGGGAACGCAGTCTGGGAGCGGGGCGTTACAGAGCGATGAAATCAGACGCCGAGAATCTTGTCGGCGGCTTTTTCCGCGATCATCACCGTGGGGGCATTGGTGTTGCCGCCGATCAGCGTTGGCATGATGGAAGCGTCCACCACCCGCAGACCTTCCAGACCGTGCACTTTCAGATCCGGGTCCACCACCGCCTGGTCGTCGACGCCCATCTTGCAGGTGCCCACCGGGTGATAAATGTTGTCGCACTTCTCGCGCAGGAAGGCGCGAATCTGCTCATCGCTCTGCACATGGGCGCCGGGGGTGATTTCCTCGCCACGCCAGGGGACCAGCGCGTCCTGGGCCATGATCGCGCGCATCGCCTTGACCCCGCGCACCATGCCTTCCATGTCGTCCGGGTGTTCGAGGAAACGTGGATCGATCAGCGCCGGGCTGCGTGGGTCGGCATCGCGCAGGCGGATGGTGCCGCGGCTCTTGGGACGCAGAATGCAGACGTGGCCGGAGTAGCCGTGGCCCATGCTGAACATCCAGTTCAGCCCGTGATTATCCAGTTTGGCGGCGGTCAAATGCAGCTGCAGGTCCGGGCGCTCTTCCTCCGGGCGCGATTTAATGAAGCCGCCGGCTTCCGCCACGTTGGAGGTGAGCTGGCCGCTGCGCTTGGTGAAGAAATCCCACACCGCCTTGGCGCCGGTGAACGGCAGCTCCCAGGAGCCCATGGTGAAGGTGTCGCGGCGCCGGTTGCGGTGGATCACCAGCACGTCCGGATGATCCTGAAGATTGCCGCCGACTCCCGGAAGGTCATGCACCGGATCAATACCGTGGCGTTTCAGTTCCGCCGGATCGCCGACGCCGGACAGCTGCAACAACTGCGGCGAGTTGATCGCGCCGCCGGACAGGATCACCTCGCCGGCCTCGATGGTGTGCATGCCGCCGTTATGTTCCACCTCCACGCCGGTGGCGCGTTTGCCGTCGAAGCGCACCCGGTGCACCAGCGCGCCGGTCATCACCGTCAGGTTGTCGCGCTCCATGGCCGGATGCAGATAGCCACGGGCCACGCCCCAGCGCTCGCCGTCCTTCTGATTGACCTTGTACATCGACATCCCTTCCTGGGTGTCGTTGTTGAAGTCATCGGTGGCCGGGTGGCCGGCCTGGACCCCGGCGGTGACGAACGCCTCGCTGACCGGGTGCCGGAATTTCAGCTCGGCGATGTTGAGGTTGCCGTTGACGCCGTGGAACGGGCCTTCGCCGCCGGGCTCGTAGTTTTCACAACGCTTGAACAGCGGCAGCACGTCCTTGTAGCCCCAGCCGGGGTTGCCCAGCGACTCCCAGTGATCGTAGTCCCAGGGGTGGCCACGGGTGTAACACATCGCGTTCACCGCCGAGGACCCGCCCAGGGTCTTGCCCCGGGGAATATAAATTTCACGGTTATTGAGCGCTTTCTGCGGTACCGTGTAATAACGCCAGTTGCGGGCGTTGGAGCGCATCAGCCAGATGATCCCGGCGGGGATGCGAATAAAAAGGCTGTTGTCCGCCGGGCCTGCTTCCAGCAGACACACACGGTTGTTGGGATTCTCGGAAAGCCGGTTGGCCAGGACGCAGCCGGCGGAGCCGGCGCCCACGATCACATAATCAAACTGCATGCCGCTCGCCTATGTTCAGAGCCTGTTTCAACCAGTATATAGCCTGTGGCGCGCTGCTGTTATTGACCTTGTGTATCCGCGCCACGGCCAATGCGGAGCCGCCGCCGGGCTGGCGGCCCGTGACGTTCGAGGGCGAGACCCGCTACCGGCTCAGCGAGGCCGGCTGCTGGCGGGCCAGCGCGCGGGCCAGCGCCTCCGGCCTGGTGCGCGAACAGACCGTGAATCTGACCCGCACGCCTTGGTTGAACTGGCGCTGGCGGGCATCGGACACGCCGGCCTGGCCGGCGGCGGACGAGCAAAGCAAGCCGGGCGACGATTTTCTGGCGCGGGTATATGTGATCAAGAAAGGCTGGGCGCCCTGGCGCACGCGGGCCATCAATTACGTCTGGTCGCGCTCGTACCCGCCGGGTACACACTGGCCCAACCCCTTTGCCGAGCAAGCGGAAATGGTGGTGGTTCAAGGACCGGATGGCCCGGCGGACCAGTGGCAAAGCTTCAGCCGGGACGTGGCCGCCGATTTCAAGCGCTTCCACGATTTGGAGGTGGAAACGGTGGACGCGGTGGCGATCATGACCGACACCGACAACACCGGGGTCACCGCCGAGGCCTGTTATCAATTACCGTCTTTTTCCCGGCAACCGAGGCATCCGGCGCCGCCCGCGCCTTGATCACGGTTGCGGACCCGGATTAAGGCTGTTTATTATTCAGACAGCTGTTTTTGTTCACCTGCTTTCTGATTAGCCGGCCGGGGTCGATTAATCAGAGATCAGGACAGTTCCGCGCCCCACGCCGGCGCGTGCTTTCGAGGCCTGGCGCCGGTGCCTTTTTTCACCGTCGCCCGCCCCTGTCGCAGAATCGTCACGCTTAAAGACTTTCATGACTCCGCGGAACGCGGAAGAAAACGTCGTAACAGGCGAAGGTGCCTATGAGTGAGCGTATTTTGCGGTTGGACAAGGCGGGCACGCCGGTGGAGTGGCTGGATTGGCAAGCCGCCGCCGTGCTCTATGCCCGGGGGTTGGTCACCTGGACCCTGGGCGATGTGATTTTCAACCTGCGTGGCGGCCTGTGCCGCCTCACCGGTGACCGCTCTCGTCTGGCACTGCATTCCATCATCGCCTGCGACGGCCTGGCCAGCCCGCGCCGTCGCACCCGTCCGCCGCTCACCAACCGCGCCCTGTTCCGCCGTGACCAGCACCTTTGTCTTTACTGCGGCAAAACCTACCCGGAAGCATTACTCACCCGCGATCACATCCGTCCCACGTCCCGGGGCGGCAAGGACAACTGGCTTAATGTGGTGGCCGCCTGCCGGCGCTGCAATCAGCACAAGGGCAACCGCCTGCCCGAAGAGATCAATATGGAGCTGCTGGCGCTACCCTATGTGCCCAACATGGCGGAGTACCTGGCGCTGATTAACAGTCACCGTATCCGTGGCGATCAGATGGCGTTCCTGCGCAGCCAGTTCGGCAAGAACAGTCGACTCTTGCTGTGAGCGGAACAGGCTGCGTGAATATTTTGTGAAGAATTCGAATTTTGTAAAATGATGCGCCTTTAATTGCAGGCTTTGATCGCCTTGTGAACAACATTGCTTGTTTGTTCACGTGGCGGCTGGCACTTTATACGTCAATAATCATACTGGCGTATGGAAACCGTTTTGGTGCGTCTCTGCCTGCTTATCCTTTGCTTGTCTCTGCCCTTCACTGTGTCCGCCGGGCTCCGGTCCGCCGCTTTTTACTATGGGCCGGATATTCCTTGGAACGAATTGGCGGTATTCGACTTGCCGGTGGTGGAGGCGGCGCAGAGTGACGCGCCGCCCCCACGCCTGGTAGGGCAATTTTATGCTTATGTAAGCCTGGGCGAAGTGCTGCCGTCGAGGGACTACGCGCCGGGTATCAAACCTGAGTGGGTTCTGGGTGAGAATCGTGACTGGCGGAGCCGTGTACTCGACCTGGCGAACCCCGAGCTGCGCCGCTATTTAATCGAGGAAGTGATCGCCCCTCTGTGGGCTCAAGGGTATCGGAAGTTCTTTTTCGATACCCTCGACAGCTATCGTCTGGTCGACGGGACCTCCGGAGAGCTGGATGCCCAGCGTGAAGGTTTGCGCACGCTGATTAATGCTATTGCCGAGGCCTTCCCGGGAGCCCGGTTTATCCTCAACCGTGGTTTTGAGCTTCTGCCTGCTGTCCATAAGCACGTGGACGCGGTGGCGGCCGAGTCTTTGTATCAGCGCTGGGTGCCCGCGGAGAGACGCTACCAGCCGGTACCGGAAGACGATCGGCAATGGCTGCTCGACCGTTTCGAGGAAGTGCGTGATCGGTACGGCCTGTCCACGATAGCGATTGATTACGCGCCCCCTGACGACCGCTCCGGCGCCCGCGCCATCGCCAAGCGCATTCAGGCTCAGGGCGTCATTCCCTGGGTCAGCAACCCGTCGCTGGACATGCTTGGGGTCGGGCGGATCGAGGTGATGCCGCGCCGGGTCCTGGCGATTCATGGCGAACCGAAAGGCAGCCCTTGGGAGCAGAGTGAGCTGGTGCGCTTTGCTCTGATGCCGATGCAGTTCCTGGGGCTGGTGCCGGATATTCGTGATGTCGGCGATCCGATGCCGGAAGGTACGCTGAACGGCCGGTATGCTGGCATTGTTACCTGGATCAACGAACCCGAGCGGGTCAGCGGCCGGTTCCAAAAGTGGTTAGCGTCCCAAGTGGCTAATGGGGTTCCGGTGGCGATCCTCGGACAAATGCCGCTTGACGCCCGGGACCCGGTGAGCAAACCGTTCGGTTTGCAAGCGCGGCCGGTACCCCGAACCCTGCCCCGGGTGGTGAAGCAGCATCCGGCGATGGCGTTCGAGGCGCCGTTGCCGGCGTTACTGGAAATCGCCGCGCCGCTTACTTCGGAGTCCGGCGAGTCCTGGTTGCGACTTGCCGCCGGTGATAACGAGTATACGCCGGTGGCGGTCACCGCTTGGGGGGGCTATGCCCTGGATCCTTTCGTGGTGCGCTCCACGTTGCCGACCATTACCAGTGAAGAGACCACCGATCGCTGGATGATCCAGCCACTGACCTTTCTGCGCGCCGCGCTCAAGTTACCGGCGATACCGGTGCCCGATGTGACTACGGAGAATGGGCGCCGGCTGTTCTTCGCGCACATGGACGGCGACGGTTTCCCCAATCTGGCGGAGGTGGAAGGCTATCGCGGCCAGGCCGCCGGTGAGGTGCTGCTGCAGGAAATTCTCAAGCGCTATCGGGTGCCGACCACGATTTCGGTGGTAGAAGGCGAAGTGGCGAAAACCGGGTTGTATCCAGAACGGGCCGGGGAATTGGAGGACATCGCCCAACGCATGTTCGAGCTGCCGCACGTGGAGGCGGCCACGCACACTTACTCGCACCCGTTTTATTGGCGTGAGGCGACTCAGAAACCAGGCGCCATATTGGGCAGCGAAGGCGCACTGCGCCTGAATATTCCCGATTATGAGTTGGATCTGCAGCGCGAGCTGGGCGGCTCGGCGGACTACATCAAGAAGCGCCTGCTGCCGCCCGGCAAGGACGTGGAAATGGTGCTGTGGAGCGGCGATACCCGGCCCACCGAACGGGCACTGGAAGTGGCCCGGCAAAACGGGCTGCTGAATATGAACGGCAGTGACACCTTGATTACGGAAAGCGCGCCGAGCTGGACGCTGATCAAAGGCATCGGGCTGCCCAAGGGCGATGAGTATCAGGTCTTCGCGCCGAACCAGAACGAGAACGTGTACACCGGTGAATGGCGCGGTCCGTTCTACGGTTTCCAACGAGTGATTGAAACTTACAAACTTACCGGTGAGCCGATTCGCTTTAAACCGATCGATGTGTACTACCATACGTACATCGCCAGCAAAAACGCGTCGCTGACCTCGTTGCGCCGGGTCTTCGACTGGGTTCTGTCTCAGCCGGTACACGCGGTGTTCGCGTCGGAGTACATCCGCAAGGTGCTGGACTTCAACCGTATGGTGGTTGCCCGCGATGGCGACGGCTGGCTGATACAGGGTGGCGGTGAGTTGCGCACATTGCGTGTGCCACCGGGTGTGTCGCTGCCGGATCTATTGCTTAGCTCGGGCATAGCGGGTTATCAAAAAGGCGGCCCCGGCCCTTACGTCCATATGAGCGGCGATACAGCCTATTGGCGAAGCGGTGACGCTGATGCGGGCGCGGGGCTTTGGTCGGCCAACGCTCGTTTGACAGCGTTTGAGCGAGAGGGAAGTAACTTGCGCTTTTCCCTGCGGGGTCATTTGCCGCTGTCCTTCACGCTGATGCAACCTCCAGGGTGCGTGCTGCGCCAGGGTGAGAAGGTGATTCAACCGGCGCGACGCGACGGCCGTCTTCATCAATACAGGAGCGACCGGCGTGGGCTCGACGAGCTACGGCTACAATGTCGACAATGAACGGCGCCGGGTCATCGGGCTGACTGAACTGGCCGCGCTTGGCGCTCTGGTGGCGGTGGTGTGCTGGCTGGTGTTTCCCCGCGACCTCTCCGACACCTTGCGTAACGCGGACCTGGACGCCGTCACTTTGTCTTATTCTTCCGCCTGGCTGAAAGCGAAACCCGACGATCATGAATTGCGCCTGGTTCTGGCTCGCGATTTGATCGAGCTGGGGCGCTTCGAGGAGGCCGACGATCAACTGGACTATGTGGCCGCGAACGCGAGTGAGCTGGCGCTCATCGACGAACAGCGGTGGCTGCGAGCGCGCTTGCCGTTCGTGGCGCTGATGGCGGTGACACCCGGTGATCGTCAGGGGAGCCCGGTGGGCGCCCGCGCCCGCGTCGAATTCGCGAAGGTGCGGCCGGAGCGGTTGGAAGACGCGCAGTTAAAGCAATATGCGGAAATGGCCTTACTCTTGGGCAGCCTGGAGCAGGCAGTGGCCGCATACGATTTGCTCGCGGCGCGGGTTCCGCCGGCATCGCAATGGCACCGTAAGTCCGGTGACGCCCTGTTGGCCCGGGGCCGTTATGCGCGCGCCTCCGAACAATACATTCTGGCAATGCGGGCGCAGCCGGAAGGCGCCGGACGCGACGACTTCCTGAAAGCGGTGGCGACGTTGCAGGCGGGCGGACTCTCCGGCCTGGCGCTGGATGTGGCTGCTCGTTGGGAAGGGATATTCTTGGATGACCCGGAAGTCCTCTATCGCCTCATGAACCTGGCGCGCGCCGCCGGGGACGGTGTCAGGGCACAACATTACGCGGTGCTGTTGTTGCGCCTCCGGCAAGACGGGGTGACCCGGTGAAGTGGAAGAGGTTGTGGCTGGCACCGCTGGCTGTGGGTGTTTCAATCAGCGCGGTGGCGCAGGCGCCGGTGCCGGTGCCATATCAGCATCGCTACTATGACGACGGCTATCAGGTCTTCGTCGGCAATGGCAACTTGCCGCGTGCCCGGGAAGTGGTGGAAAACGCGCTCTACTGGCGCCCCGCCGATCCGCTGTGGTTGGAGCGCCTGGCGCGAGTCGCCGGTTGGCAGGGCGAGGTCGAATTGTCCCTGGCTGCCTGGCTGAAGCTGGCGGAATCCGGTAACAGCGATCTGGCGTGGCAGCGGGTGCTGGAACTGGCACCGGTGACGTTCAATGATGAGCTGGCGCTGCGTGCCCGCCGCCGGCTGCTGCGCAATGATCCCCGAAACGAAACACTGGTGGCTCTGGTGGCGGCCGAGTACGAGCGTTTGGGCCGGCCCGAGGAGGGCATTACGTTCTTGGATGCCTGGAGCCGGCAACATCCCAGTCCCACCGTGTTCGAGGCGCTGCAGCGTCTTGCCGAGCAGAGCGGCCGGGACGTCGAGGCGATCCGTTACTACCGGGCGTTCATGGACCGTTACGGCCCGCGCCCGCGGATGGCCTGGCATGCCGCGGACTTGCTGTGGTTGCGCGGTGAACGCGAACGCGCTTATCAAGCCTTGCGGCGGGACGCGGACGGGCTCTCCTATGACCCCGGCCTGACCCGCCGTCTGGCGGTGATGGCCACGGAACTCGGGGACTGGTCCGCCGCCCTGGACGATTACCAGCGGCTGTTCGCCAAGGGGCACGCCGGTGTCGCCGACGGATACCGCTATTTGGCCCTGGCCCGCTATCAGGCGCCGGAGCGGGTGGCGTCGATTTTGCGCCACCTTTGGGAAGCGAGCGACGACCCGCGTCTGGCGGTCAGTTATCTCTATGCGCTGCGCGAGGACGGTGACCGGCGCGCCATGGCGCTTTTTTTCGAGGGGTTGTCCGAAGAAGCGCGCCGCGCTTTTTATCAGGACCGGGACTTCCTGCTGGTCTACGCCGACTATCTGCAATGGATCGGTCAGCCGGAACGGGCCCGGCCGGTGCTGCGCCAGGCTCTGGCGCTGGATCCGGAGAACGCCGAGGTGCGGATGTCCTGGCTGTGGTTGCTGATCGCTCTGGGTGACGACAGCACGCTTACCGGCAGCCTGGTGCGCTGGCATGACCAGATTGCCCACGACGCCCGCTATCTTGAGGTGCTGGCCGCCGCGTTCATGGCGCTCGACCAGCCGGAACAAGCCCTGCGGTATGAGATGGCGCTGCTAAAAGGCAACTCGGAAAATTGGCGTCGTCGTTGGGCTTACGCCCAGGCGCTGCTGGCCGCCGGCCGGGAGGACCAGGCCTGGCCCATGTTGCGGCGCTTGTGGCGGCACCCGCCAGCGGCGGACACCATCGACGACAGGGACCGTCCGCTCTACAACGAGATGCGCAGCGCCCTGGTGGCGCGGTTTGAAAACGGTGACACCCAGCTGCGTTTCCAGCAGCGCCAATGGGCCGCCACTAAACCCGCCGAGCGCGCCCAGCGCGCCGAATGGCTGGCGCAATGGTCCCTGGGGGTGAACGCGCCGGAACTGGCCCGCTTTTGGTACCTGCGTCAACAGCAGTGGCGGCCGGAGGGCTTGCCGCCGGGCTCCGCCCTGGCGTTGGCGACCCTGGAGGACGACCGTCTGGCGATTCGCGACCTGCGTGACCAGAACGGCGAACAAATCACCGCGGGGGAACGCCTGGAGGCGGACAACACCCTGGGCCGCAAGCGTCTTGCCGCCGCGCAGTTGGCGGAGCAACAGCGGCACGCACCGGAAGTGGCGGACCGGCATCCGCAGCAGGAAAGCCTGCTGTTGCCGGCCGAAGAGAATATCGCCGTCAACCTGGAACAGCGTCGCCAGGGCGCCTTGGACGTGAACAGCGCGGAAGTATCTCAAACCCAGCCTCTGGGCGACCGCTGGGGGCTTCATTTCCAGGCGCGGCAAAACGATTTCAGCAGTAACGATGAGGCGATTCTGGCGGTCAATGAGCGCGAGCAGCGATTCAGTGTCACGGCGCGGCGCGAAGGGCGGCGCTTGGATACCAGCCTGAGCGTGGGGCATCGCGATATTTTCGATTACCAGCGTCCCGATTTGACCCTGGCCTTTGCCGGCGAACTCAGCCGCGCGTGGCGTTGGGAGGGGGCCTACGAGTGGCAAGCGCCCGCCGATGAGACCTCGGAATTGCTGCTGGCCGGCGACCGCACCGGCGCCGCGTTCACCCTGAGTTGGGCGCCGGTCTCCAACTGGCGGAATGGTGTCTCTATCGCGCAGTATGACTATCAGGATCTGGAGGACCGCGATCTCGGGCACGGAACCCGGTTCAGTGCCCAGAGTACCTGGCGCCCCTGGCTGTCACGTTTTTCGCCTGGTCTGCGCGTGCGGCACACCCGCGCATCGTTCAGTGACCAGCGACCGCTAAGCCGTGAGATCGGTGTGATGCAGCCCGGCGCGGCGGCCCTGCAGGCGGTGCCGCAAAGCTATCACGAGTCGGAGCTGTCGCTGCTTCTGGGCTCCCCGGACGTGCATTTGCGCCCCCATCGTATCCAAGCCTGGGGCGAGCTGGGTGTCACCGACAACAGTATTTCCGGCACTGGTTTTAATGCCCGTGTGGGCGCCGAAGGCCCGTTGTTGGGGCGCGACGCCTGGCGTTTCTATCTGGAGCGTGGGCTGAATACCGGCGGTGCCGATGAGGACAGCTATCGCGCCGGGCTCGATTACCGGTTCTACTATTAACAGGGGTTTATCAGGAGAAACGCATGAAATTGTCATTGATCGTACTCTGCACCGCCGTACTGGCGCTGACCGGGTGCTCGACGCATATGCGCGGTACCCAGGATGTGTCGTTCGAGCGGCAGGCGCGCTGGCTGGTGCTGCCGTTGACCAACCGCACCACCACGCCCCAGGCCGGTTTGCGCGCCCAGGCGATCGTGGAAGCGGTGTTGTCCCAACACGGGGCACGGCCGGTGGTCGCCTTCGAGCAGGAGAACGGCGAAGGCGTACTGTTCGAGGCAGGCTCGGAGGAAAGCCGCCAGGCGATGCGCGACTGGGTGGCCGGGCAGAACGGGCGCTATGTGGTCTCCGGGGTGGTGCATGAGTGGCGTTATAAAACCGGCGTCGACGGCGAGCCCGCGGTGGGCGTCATGATCGAGATCCGTGACCCCGGTGGTGAACTGCTTTACAGCGGCACCGGTTCGCGTGCCGGCTGGGCCCGGCAGTCACTGGGCGAGACCGGTCAGCGTGTGATCGACGACCTGATTGCCCCGGTGATCGACTGATGCTCAGCAACCTCGGCGATAATCGTCTGGCGCGGTTCCTCGCGCCGCCCAAGCTGGGCGCCATGGCCTGGCTGGAATCGCCTCTGCTGGTGGTGCTGGCGGTGCTGGTGGGGTTTCTGGTGCGGCCGGACGATCCGCTGATTTTCCAGGCGGGTATCCGTTGGAGCATCGTGGTGGTGCTGTTGGTGGCGCTGCGATACGGCTCCCTGCTGGGCTCCCTGGGCATGCTTACGTTGCTGCTCGCCTGGTTCGCCTGTAAAGCCATAGGCCTGTATCCGGGCCTTCCCTTTCCGGAACTCACCTTCCTGGGGGCATATATCATCGTGCTGATCACCGGTGAGTTCGCCGATATGTGGCGGGTGCGGCTGGACCGCGCGGAAAGCCGCGCCGGCTACACGCTGGACCGGCTTCAGAATCTGACCCAGCGCCACGTCC
>Ga0310342_100000775_pt1 | contig 18753 bp, 15 predicted proteins | sample S15DNA20500_MG_FD_206155 | JGI IMG/M metagenome (GOLD analysis project Ga0310342, IMG submission 206155) | Marine microbial communities from station ALOHA, North Pacific Subtropical Gyre - S1503-DNA-20-500_MG | ecosystem: Environmental > Aquatic > Marine > Oceanic | place: Pacific Ocean: North...
CGACCAGCACGATGGCCTGGCTGCTCGCGATCGTACTGGTCCCCTGGATCGGCGTCCCGCTCTACCTGCTGATCGCCGCGCGCAAGGAGCGGATCGACGCGGGAGACGAGGCGCCGCGCATCGACGCGGGAAACGCGGGCGAAGCGCTCTCGCCCTCCGATCGTCTGCTGCGAGCGTACGGCGTCGCGCCCGCCGCGGCTTTCAATCACTTCGTTTCGTGCGAAACCGGCGAAGAGGCCTACCGCATGCTGGTCGACCTGATCGAATCGGCCGTGCGGCGCATCCGCATCGAGATGTTCATTCTCCACCCCGACGCGGTGGGCTGCGACATCCTCGAGCGACTCGCGCGGCGGGCAGGAGAAGGCGTCGAGGTGCGGCTGCTGCTCGACGCCGTGGGTTCGTTCACCACGCGCGCGCGCTTCCTCGAACCGCTCACTGCGGCTGGCGGACGCGTCGCGTTTTCGGGCCGACTGTGGCGGCTCCTGGGGGGTCGGGCGAATCAGCGCAACCACCGCAAGATCGTGCTGGCGGACGGTGACCGCGTCATGGCGGGGGGCTTGAACGTCGCGGGCGAATACCTCGGCCCGACACCTCGGCCCGACCGCTGGCGCGACCTGGCCTTCCTGATGGAAGGCCCCGCAGTGACCGACTTCGCGGCGATCTTTGGCCGCGACTGGGAGCGGGCGACCGGGGAGCGGCTCGAGACCGACCCGCCCCAAGCGGGCGAGGTCGCTGCCCGCCGCGGCGAATCGACCACCCAGGTCGTGGCCTCGGGTCCGGACGTGCCCGGCGATCCGCACTACGCGGCCCTGCTCTCCGCGATCTGGGCGAGCGAGCAGCGACTCTGGGCCGTGACGCCCTACTTCGTTCCCGACGACGCGCTCGCCCAGGCCCTCGCCCTCGCCGCCCGCCGCGGCGTGGACGTTCGGATCCTGGTGCCCGAACGCTCCAACCACCGCATGGCCGACCTCGCGCGCGGCACCTACCTGCGCGAGGTCCAGCAGGCCGGCGGGCGGATTCTGCTCTACACCCCGGGAATGCTGCACGCGAAGGCCGTGGTGGTGGACGAGACGCTGGCGATCCTCGGCTCCTGCAACATCGATCTCCGGAGTCTGCGGCTGAACTACGAGGCATCGCTCTTCCTCTACCAGGCAACGGACATCCGCGCGATCGCGGCCTGGGTCGACGCGCTCCGCGAAGACTGCCGGGAGGGAGTGGACACACCCGGGGCGTTCCGCGATGCACTCGAGGGTGTAGTGCGAACGGCCGCGCCCCTGCTCTAGGACTCCGGACCCGGATCCGAAGGAGACGGACCTGCTCGAACACTTACTCGAAAGCTACGGCTACCCGGCCGTGCTCCTCGGCACCTTTCTCGAAGGCGAGACCGTGTTGATCCTGGGCGGCCTGGCGGCGCACCGCGGCTACCTCGCGCTGCCCTGGGTGCTCGTCGCGGCGTTCGTCGGCACGCTTTCGGGCACCCAGACCATCTTCCACTTCGGCCGGTGGCGGGGAGCCGCCCTGCTCGACCGCCGCCCCGTCCTGCGCGCGCGCGTGGCGCGCGCCCAAAGGCTCATGCAGCGGCATCAGAGCGGGCTCGTGCTCGGCTACCGCTTCCTGTTCGGGATGCGCACCGTTCTGCCGGTTCTCTGGGGCATGGGGAAGCTGCCCGCCGGTCGCTTCCTCGCCCTCGACCTCGCCGGCGCAGCCATATGGACGGCCGTGATCGGGTCGCTGGGCTGGGCAGTCGGCAGTGTCGCCCAGACACTCGTCGGAAAGGTGCAGCGCTACGAGTTCCTGCTCTTCGGACTGATTGCGGTCGCCGGCACCGGCATCTGGCTGGTGCGCATGCTGCGAGCGCGGCGTGCCGCGCGCACCTGACCCCGAGGGCTCAATTCGGCTCGAAGGTCTCGGCGCGCGCCTCCTCCCAGTAAGTCCGCACGGGCTCGGGCGGATCGCCGGCGAGGAGCTGCCCGGGCTCGAGAAAGTGGTAGATCTGGTCGAAGCGACGCACCCGGTGCACGTCGACCCGTTCGTAGAGGTGGTGCGGCGTGAACTCGTTCGGGTGATCGAGCCCACAGGCCGCCGTCATCTCGGCGAGGCCGTCCACCGTGTTCTTGTGGAAGCGATAGGCGCGCTGCGCCTTGTCGTCCACCACGAGCGCGCGCTGAAGCCGCCCGTCCTGGGTCGTGACACCCACCGGGCAGCGGTTGGTGTGACACTTCTGCGACTGGATGCAGCCCACGGAAAACATGAAACCCCGCGCCACGTTGCACCAGTCCGCCCCGAGCGCCATCGCCGAGGCGATTTCGTAGCCGGCCATGCGCATCCCGCTGGCCGCGAGCTTCACGGAGTCGCGCAGCCCGATGCCGACGAGCGCGTTGTGGGCCACCAGCAGGCCCTCGCGGAGCGGAAACCCCAGCCGGTCCGAGAACACCTGGGGCGCCGCCCCCGTCCCGCCCTCGGCACCGTCGACCGTGATGAAATCCGGCGCGATCTCGGTTTCGAGCATGGCCTTGCAGATGGCGAAGAATTCGCGCGGGTCGCCGATGCAGATCTTGAAGCCCACCGGCTTGCCGCCCGAGCGCTCGCGCAGGGTCGCGATGAACTCGACCATCTCGATCGGAGTTCCGAAGGCCGAGTGACCCGGCGGCGAGAAACAATCCTGGCCCTCGGGCACCTTGCGGGCCTCCGCGATCTCGTGCGTCACCTTGGCCGCGGGCAGGATGCCGCCGTGGCCCGGCTTGGCTCCCTGCGAAATCTTGAGCTCGATCATCTTCACCTGCTCCATCTTCGCCTGCTCCGCGAACATCTCGACGTCGAACCCGCCGGCGTCGTTGCGGCAGCCGAAGTAGCCGGTGCCGACCTGCCAGAAGATGTCCCCGCCCGGCTCGCGGTGATAGCGACTGAAGCCACCCTCGCCGGTGTTGTGCGCGAAGCCGCCCAGCCGAGCGCCCGTGTTCAGGGCCCGGATCGCGTTGGCGCTGAGCGCACCGAAGCTCATGGCGGAAATGTTGAGAACGGAGGCGGAGTAGGGCTGCCGGCAATCCGGGCCCCCCACGTCGACCCGAAGGGTCCGGGACGGATCCTCCGCCACCTTGTGGGGCTTCGCGGAGTGACTGATGAACCCGTACCCCGGGGCGTAGACGTCGAGCTCGGTCCCGAAGGGCTTCACCCCCTCGATGCCCTTCGCGCGGCGGTAGATCAGGGAGCGCTGGTCGCGGTCGAAGGGCCGGCCGCTCGTATTGCTCTCCACGAAATACTGGTGGAGCTCGGGGCCGGTGCCCTCGAGCAGGAAACGCAGGTGCCCGAGCAGCGGGTAGTTGCGCAGGATGCTGTGGTGCGGCTGCTGAAGGTCGTAGAGCCCCAGGAGGAGGAGCGGCACTGTGACGAGAAGCCCCAGGTAGAAGACCGAGGCGAAGGCTCCGCCCAGCAGGGCGAACCCGAGCGAGGCAAGCACCAGAGCTGGCATCACGTAGCCGCGAATCCGGTGCAGGAAATCCATTTATTCTGGTCCTCTCTATTTTCGGCGCATGCGGGCTCGGGGGGATGATACCTTGACGCACGTACTGGCGAGGAGAGAAATCCGATGGCGCAGAGCGTTTCCGAGAGCCTGCTCGAGGTCCTCGCGGAGGCCGGGGCACGGGACATCTTCGGGATCACCGGCGACGCGCTCAACCCGCTGCTCGAATCGATCCGCAAGGACACCCGTTTCCGCTGGATCGGGATGCGGCACGAGGAGCACGCCGGCTACGCCGCCTACGCCCAGGCGGAACTGACCGGCGGCATCGGCGTCTGCGCCGGAACGACCGGGCCGGGGGCCCTGCACCTGATCAACGGCCTCTACAACGCCAAGAAGGAAGGCGGGGGCGTGGTGGCGATCACCGGCCAGGTTCCCCGCGCCGAGCGCGGCAGCGACTTCCACAAGGAGATCGATCTCACCAAGATGTTCGACGACATCTGCGCCTACCAGGCGGTGATCGACACCCCGGCCCAGCTGCCACGCATGGTGGAGATCGCGGTGCAGAAGGCGCTCTCCGAGCACGTAGTCGTGCGCATCGAGATCCCCGCCGACGTCATCAGCCAGAACGTCCCGAGCCAGCACTTCAAGCACCCGCTCGTGCACAGCGAGTCCGCGATCCTGCCCCCGGAGGTCGAGATCCGGAAGGCCGCCGACCTGATCGCAGCCGGCGAGCGTGTGACCCTCTTCTGCGGCATCGGCTGCCGAAATTGCCGGGACGATGTGCTCGCTCTCGCCGCAAAGCTCGGCGCCCCGATCGTCCACACGCTGCGCGCCAAGGACATCTTCGACTACGGGGACGGCCCGGTGGTGGGCATGACCGGGCTGATCGGCAACCCGGGGGGCTTCCACGCCGTGCGGGACTGCGACGTGCTCCTGATGCTCGGCACGGACTTCCCCTACGACGGGTTCCTGCCCGACGGAAAGCAGATCATCCAGGTGGATTCGCGGGTGGATCACATCGGACGTCGTGCACCGGTCAGCCTCGGCCTCGTCGGCACCGTCAGGGAGACGCTGGCCGCGCTCCTGCCCCAGGTGAAACAGCGCGAGCCCGGCCGCTTCCTCGAGCACCTGGAGAAGCTGCGCGACAAGTGGCTGCACCAGATGGACACGCAGGCAGATCTCGGCCGCACGGACGAGCCCCTGCACCCCCAGCTCTTCGCCAGGGCGATCAGCGATCGCGCCGCGGACGACGCGGTCTTCGCCGTCGACGTCGGCGAGGTCACGGTGTGGGTGGCGCGGCAAATGCACATGCGCGGCGGGCGGCGCATGGCCGGCTCCTTCAACCACGGATCGCTGGGCGGGGGGCTACCGATCGCCCTCGGCGCCGCGGCACTCGACCCCTCGCGCCAGGTGTGGGCCATCTGCGGCGACGGCGGTTTCGGCATGTCCATGAACGACCTCGTGACCGCCGTGCGCTTCGACTGGCCGATCAAGGTGATCGTCTTCAACAACAGCGAACTCGGCTTCGTGAAGATGGAGATGGAGGTCGCCGGGTTGCCCGCCTTCCCGGCGGCGACCGGCCTGCTCAATCCCAACTTCGCCGCCTACGCGGAGGCCTGCGGCGCGGAGGGCGTGCGCGTCGAGCACGCCGGCGACATCGTTCCCGCGGTCGAGCGCGCGCTGGCTACGGATGGGCCCTTCCTGATCGACGCGGTCGTGAGCCCCGGCGAGCTCACCATGCCCCCGACGATCACGGTCGAAGAGGCCTGGGGATTCGGCATCTCGAAGGTCAAAGAGGGCCTGATGGGGTTGAAAGGGGACCACGAGGTGTGGAAGCTCTGGCGTGACGAGTTCCGAGCGAACGTGTTCTGAGGGCCGGGGCGACCAGAGGAGTGGACTTGATCGGGCGTAGAGACCTCGACCTCGCGGCTCTGGCTCGCGTGTCGGCGTGCTTTTCGGTGGCGCTGCTCGCGGGCGCGGCCGCAGCTGCCGAGCCCGGGGGTCAGGGTGCCGTCCAGGTGCCCTCGATGTTCGCCCCCGCCTCGACGCCGGCCAACATCATTGCCGACTACTCCGTGCTCGTGCTCGTCATCTGCACGGCCATCTTCGTCGTGGTGGCAGGCCTGCTCGCGATGACCGTCGTGCGCTTCCGGTCGCGTCCCGACGACGACGGCCGCGAGCCGCCGCAGGTCTACGGCAGCAACCAGATCGAGCTTGCGTGGACCGTCGTGCCCATGCTGATCGTGATCCTCCTGGGCCTCGTCACGGCGCGAAACATCCTGGCGCTGCAGAAGGACGAGCGTCCCGAGGGCTGGCTCCCGGTGACGGTCATCGGCCACCAGTGGTGGTGGGAGTTCCGCTACCCGGAGCAGGGCGTCGTCACCGCGAACGAGCTGCACCTGCCCGTGGGCCGCCCGGCCTTCTTCGACCTGGAGTCCCAGGACGTGATCCACAGCTTCTGGGTCCCGCAGCTCTCGGGCAAGACGGACCTGATCCCGAACCGCACGAACCACCTCTGGATGGAGCCGCTCGAGCCCGGCGTCTACGTCGGCCAGTGTGCCGAGTATTGCGGCACCCAGCACGCGCACATGCTCCTGCGCGTCGTGGTGCACTCCCCGGGGGATTTCGAGCGCTGGCTGGCGCACCAGCGCACGGACGCCGCGGTGAGCCCCGGAGTCAACGCGGGTCGGCACCTCTTCGAGACGACCGCCTGCGTCAACTGCCACACCGTGCGCGGCACCGACGCCGACGGGCAGTTCGGCCCCGATCTCACCCACCTGATGAGTCGCGCGACGATCGGTGCCGGCGTCGCTTCGAACGACCGCGCCCACCTCATCGAGTGGGTGACGGACCCCGCGCACCTCAAATCCGGTGCCCGGATGCCCGCGATGAAACTGGAATCGCGACAAATCGAACAGGTCGTCGACTACCTGCTCACGCTTCACTAGAGAGAACCGAGGAAGCAGCCCCAAAATGGTCGCTATCGACGGACCCGCCGAGAGACACGCCTCCGCGCGCCCCTGGACCGACGTCCTACACGACTGGGTCGCGACCGTCGATCACAAGAAGCTCGGCCTGATGTACATCGGTTCCGGGCTCGTCTTCTTCCTGATCGGGGGCATCGAGGCCGCCGCCATGCGAGCGCAGCTCGCCGTTCCGAACAACGACCTGCTCTCGCCCGAGGTCTTCAACCGCTTCTTCACCATGCACGGCACCACCATGGTCTTCCTGGTGGGGATGCCCATCATCACGGGCTTCGCGAACTTCGTGCTCCCGCTGATGATCGGTGCCCGCGACATGGCCTTCCCGCGCCTCAACGCGTGGGGCTTCTGGATGTTCCTCTTCGGGGGACTGATCCTCTACTTCAGCTACCTGGGGAGCGAGGGCCTGTACGGCGCCGGCACCGCGCCGGACGTAGGCTGGTTCGCCTACTCGCCGCTCGCGGGCAAGGCCTTCTCCCGCGGGAACGCCACCGACTACTGGATCCTCGGCATCCTGGTGAGCGGCTTCGGCAGCCTCTCGGGCGCCGTCAACATGATCGCCACGGCATTCACCATGCGCTGCAAGGGGATGACCGTGAGACGGATGCCCCTTTTCATCTGGATGACGCTCGTCGTCTCCTTCCTGATGCTGCTGGCGCTGCCGCCGCTCACCGCCGCCCAGGTCATGCTGCTCTTCGACCGCTTCCTCGGCGCGCACTTCTTCGACACCCAGTCGGGCGGCGACGCGGTGCTCTGGCAACACTTCTTCTGGTTCTTCGGCCACCCCGAGGTCTACATCCTGGTGATCCCGGCCTTCGCCTATGCCTCGGAGATCATCCCCGTATTCTCGCGCAAGGTGATCTTCGGATACGCGGTCATGGTGGCCGCCACGGTCTCGATCGGCTTCCTCGCGACCGCCGTGTGGGCGCACCACATGTTCACGGTCGGCATGGGCAAGGGCCTCAACATCTGGTTCGCGGCGATCACGATGGTGGTGGGCATCCCAACGGGGATCAAGATCTTCAACTGGATCGCCACGATGTACGGGGGGCGCATCCGCTTCCGGGTGCCGATGCTCTTCTGCACCGCCTTCCTGGCGCAGTTCCTGATCGCCGGCCTCACGGGCATCATGCTGGCCGCCACACCCTTCGACTGGCAGCTCAGCGACTCCTACTTCGTCGTTGCCCACTTCCACTACGTGCTGATCGGCGGCCTGGTCATGACCATCTTCGCGGCGATCTACTACTGGTTCCCGAAGATGACGGGCGTGATGCTGAGCGAAACCCTCGGGCGCTGGCACTTCTGGCTCTTCGTCGTGGGCTTTCAGCTCACTTTCACGACCATGCACTTCCAGGGAATGCTCGGCATGCCGCGCCGGATCTACACCTACCCGGCCGACCGGGGCTGGGAGATCCTGAACTTGATCACCTCGCTGGGCGTGGTCTTCCAGGCAGCCGGCGTCATCTGCCTGCTGCTCGCGTTCGTGCAGGCCGTGCGCCGCCCGCAGCCGGCGGGCGACGATCCCTGGGACGCGTGGACGCTCGAGTGGTCGACGAGCTCGCCCCCGCCCGCCTACAACTTCGCGGAGGATCCGGAAGTCCGCAGCCGGCGGCCGCTCTGGGACCTGAAGCACCCCGAAGACCCGGACTGGAAATACGAGTAGTGGGACGAGCATGAGTGAAGCGGTAGCGGTGGAAACGCAGGAGTCGCGCTGGAACCGCGGGAAGGTCGGGACGCTGTGCCTGATCATGAGCGAGACCACCTTCTTCAGCATCTTCATCGTGGCCTACCTCTTCTACACCGGGAAGAGCCTGAACGGGCCCTATCCGGTGGAGGTGCTCGAGTGGCCGTGGTTGGCGACCGCTTGCCTGCTCTCGAGCAGCGTCAGCGTCGTTCTAGCGGTGAAGTTTCTCGAGAAAGGCGTCATCCCGATCTTCATCGCGTTCTTGTTCATCACGGCGTTGCTCGGAAGCATATTTCTCGGCTTCACGGCGTTCGAGTGGTACGGGCTCATCTTCGAGCATGGACTCACGATCAGGACGAACCTGTTCGGAAGCACCTTCTACTCGCTAGTCGGCTTCCACGCGGCGCACGTGACGATCGGCGTTCTCATCATGCTGCTCATCCTGGTGCTGAGCCTCGGGGGCCACGTGCGGTCAGAGCACAGCCATCGAGTCGACATGTTTTCGTGGTACTGGCACTTCGTAGACGTCGTGTGGATCTTCGTGTTCACGGTCGTCTACGCGCTGCCTCTCTGGCCTCCGTTCTAACTGGGGATGTGATGGAGAGCGAGCGGCGTGACGACATGGAAGAGGGCATCGAGCTCCCCGCGCCCACCAGCGCGCCGCTCTACTTCGCCCTGGGGCTGGCGCTGATCCTCGCCGGGCTCGTGACCAACGAGATCGTGAGCGCGGTCGGCGGCGCGACCGCGGTGCTGGGCGCGATCGGCTGGTGGCGAGAGATGCTGCCCAAGCAACACGAGATCACGGTACCCCTGCAGTCGGAAGAAGAGCGCGCGCGCCCGATCGAGCCGCGCGTCGAAGGCGTCGAGCACATGGTGGCCGGTCGCGAGGGTCACCGCCTGCGGCTGCCACTCGAGTATCACCCCTACCGCTCGGGGCTGAAGGGCGGCGCCGTCGGCGGCGTGGCCATGGCCATCGTCGCCTGTGCCTACGGCTGGATCGTCCAGGGCAGCCCGTGGCTCCCGATCAACCTGCTCGCGGCGATGCTGCTGCCCGGGGTCGGGTCCGAGGGGATCGAAGCCCTGAAGGCCTTCCACCTGGGTACGTTCCTCTTCGCGACCGGCATGCACGTGGCGATCTCGCTCTCGGTCGGTCTCGTGTACTCGGCCGTGCTTCCCATGCTGCCCGGCCACGTGCTCCTGTGGGGCGGAATCGTCGGGCCGGCCGTGTGGTCGGGCGTGGCGTGGGCGGCAATGGGCATCGTGAACCCGGAACTCGACGCACACGTGCGCTGGGGCTGGTTCGTCGCGTCCCAGGTCGCCTTCGGACTCGCGGCGGGCGCGGTCATCGCGCGCAGTGAACGGATCCAAACGCTGCAGTCCTTCCCACTGGCAACGCGGTCGGGTATCGAGGCGCCGGGCGTGAGCGAACCGCGGGAGGGGCCGGAGTGAGACCCATCCCGGCGCTGATCGCCGCGCTCAGCGTGCTCTGGGCGACGGGCTGTGACCGCCTGCCCGGGCAGCCCGACCGCGCCGGGCGCTACCAGCGCCCGACGGAGGTCATGGATTTCGCGACGCTCTACGGCCAGAACTGCTCCGGCTGCCACGGCGCGGAAGGCCGGCTCGGCCCCTCGCGGCCCCTCGCCGACCCGCTTTACCTGGCGTATGTCGGTCCGACGCGCATGCGCCAGATCGTGGCCGAGGGGGTCCCCGGTACACCCATGCCGGCCTTCGTGGAGGCCGTCGGTGGCACGCTCACCGAGGCGCAAATCGCCGCCCTGGTCCGGGAGATCTACGAACGCTGGGGGAACGCCGCGCACTTGAAAGGAGTGTCGCCGCCTTCCTACGAAGCCAGTGGAGCACCCACCGAGGGCGGCACGCCCGGAGACACCACGAGCGGCAACCGGGCATTCGCCGCCTTCTGTGCCGACTGCCACGGCGCGGACGGCAGCGGCGGCGAAAAGGCAGGCTCCGTAGTCGACCCGAACTTCCTGGCGCTCGTGAGCGACCAGATGCTGCGCACGAGCATCGTTGCGGGCCGCACGGACCTCGGCATGCCCGACTGGCGCGAAGCCGGGGAGCGCCCCATGACGCCACAGGAGATCGAAGACGTCGTGGCGTGGATGACCGCCCGGCGCAAGACCTTTCCGAAGGCGCGCCGCCTAGGCGCTCCCGGGAGCGGGGGGAACTAGCATGTCCGATCACGAACACGAACCGCTGCCGCCGGCCTTTCCGCCGGTGACACGGCGGGGCATGCTGTTCCGACTCGGCATCGTGCTGAACCTGGTCGCGGCGACCTTCGTCGGCATCCCGCTGATTGGCTACCTCGCCTCCGCACTGATCGGACGCAAGGCCAAGCAGGCCTGGATCCCGCTCGGCGATCTCAACCGGTTCCCGCGCGGCCAGACGCGCCTCGCTACCTACCGCAACCCCTTCACCACGCCCTGGGACGGCTTCGTGGCCGACATTCCCTGCTGGGTGCGCCGCATGACCGACGGCTCCTTCCAGGTCTTCGCGATCAACTGCGCGCACCTCGGCTGTCCGGTGCGCTGGTTTCCGCAATCCGGGCTCTTCATGTGCCCCTGCCACGGCGGCGTCTACTACGAGGACGGGTCGGTCGCGTCGGGACCGCCGCCGCGCGGGCTCTACGAGTACGAGTACCGGCTTCGGAAGGGCCACCTCGAGGTGCGCGGCGGCCAGACCCCGAACCTCTCGGAGTCGGTGTAGGCGGGCGCCATGGGACGAATGCAAGACACCGGTCGGTCGCTCGCAAACTGGCTCGACGAGCGGCTGCAGTTCTCGCGGCTCTACGCCTCGACGGCCGGACACACGATCCCGAGTAGTTCGGCGAGCTGGTGGTACGTCCTCGGCAGCGCGACGCTGGTCTGCTTCGTACTCCAGGTCGTGACGGGAATCTGCCTTTCCTTCACCTATATTCCGGCGCCCGACCAGGCCTACCAGAGCCTCGAGTACCTCAACTACACCCAGCCCTTCGGCTGGTTCCTGCGCGCGCTCCACGACTGGGGCTCGCAGTTCATGATCGCGCTGATCACGCTGCACATGATCCAGGTCTTCCTCTTCGGCGCCTACAAGTACCCGCGCGAACTCACCTGGATCGTCGGCTGCGTGCTGTTCCTGTGCACCGTCGCCATGGCCTTCACCGGACAGACGCTGCGCTTCGACCAGGATGCGTACTGGGCGCTCCAGATCGTGATGTCGGTCATCGGACGGATCCCGTTCGTGGGCGCCGAGCTCCTATACCTGGTACAAGGCGGCCCGATCGTCGGCAGCGAGACGCTCTCGCGTTTCTACTCGCTGCACGTCTTCGTGATCCCCGGGCTGATCATCGCCCTGCTGACGGTGCACCTGCGGCTCGTACTCGCACGCGGGATCAACGAATACCCGGTGCCCGGTGAGGGTGTGGATCCCGCGACCTACGAAGACGACTACGAGGGCCTGCTGAAGAAGACGGGGATCCGCTTCTTCCCCGACGGCGCCGACAAGGACGTGATCTTCTCGTCCCTCGTGATCACCGGAATCCTCTGCTGCGCGGCGATCTTCGGGCCCAACGGCCCGAACGGCCCCGCCGACCCGGCGCTGATCCACACGGTGCCGCGGCCCGACTTCTACTTCCTCTCGCTCTTCGCCGCGTTCGCGCTCATGCCGCCCTACATGGAGAGCTTCGTCATCGTGTACGTGCTGCCGGTATTGGTGGTTCTGCTCTTCCTCGTTCCCTTCATCTCGAACAGGGGCGAGAAGCACCCGAGTCGGCGACCGGGCTCGGTGATTCTCACCGTGATGGTGATGACGACGCTCGTCGTCCTGGCCGTACTGGGCTTGACCTCGCCCTGGTCACCGCACATGAACGCCTGGAGCGGCGTACCCGTGCAGCCCGAGTTCGTGAAGGGCCGCACCCCGCTCGAACTCGTCGGCGCCTCCCTCCTGCAGGAGAAGCAGTGCCGCAACTGTCACTCCCTGGCGGGGACGGGCGGGAAACGCGGTCCGGACCTCGCCGGCGTTGCGACGCGGCTCACCTACAACCAGCTCGTGCGCCAGGTGCTCCAAGGCGATGGCAACATGCCCGCCTACGGCAAGCACCTCAAGCCCACCGAGGTGTCCGCCCTCGTGGCGTTCCTCCACACGCTGCACCCGAAGCTCGAGCCGCCCGCCCGCAACTCAGCGCAACCCGCCGTGCCACGCTGAGCCTCCCAGCGGTGGACGCGGCGCGCGCCCTCCTGTCGTCGTGGTCGTTCGAACCCGCGGTCGTGTTCGGACTCGCGTCGGCGGCCGGGATCTACCTGCGCGGCTTCGCGCAGCTGCGCCAACAGCTCCCGGAACACTTCCCGGTCTGGAGGCGCACCGCGTTCCTCGCCGGGTTGGCGGCCATAGCTTTCGCACTCCTCTCACCGCTCGACGGGCTTGGCGACCTGCTGCTCCAGGCGCACATGGCGCAGCACTGGCTCCTGATGGGCGTCGCCGCGCCACTCCTATGGCTCGGCGCTCCGATCGTCCCGCTGCTGCGCGGGGTGCCGCGCGCCTGGCTGCGGCGCGGGCTGGGCCCGTTTTTGGCGTGGCCCGCCCTGCGCCGGGCGCTGCGCGCGCTCACGCGGCTGGTGCCCGCTTTCTCGCTGTGGGCGCTCACCACGCTCGCCTGGCACTGGCCACCGGCCTACCAGGCGGCGCTTCGCGATCCCTTCTGGCACGACCTCGAGCACGCCTGCTTCCTCGCCGCCGCGCTGCTCTTCTGGTACCCGGTGATCGAGCCCTGGCCCGCGCGCCGAGCCGGTGCGCGCCCCGCGCTGCTGCTCTATCTCGCGGCGGCGGCCGTCTTCAATACGCTCTTCTCCGCCTCCTTCGCCTTCTCAGACCGCCTCTTCTACCCGCTCTACGCCGAGGTGCCGACACCGTGGTCGATCGCGCCGCTCGCCGACCAGAGGGCGGCCGGTGCCCTCATGTGGGTGGCGAGCGCCCTGCCGATGCTGTTGGCGGCGGTCGCAATCGTGATCCTGATGCTCGGGCCAGCGTCGCACCCAGCGCCGCGCGCGCTCCGGCACGCGGCGCCGCCCGCGAGCACCCGCACCCCCGTTCGCGCGCTCGCTGCGCTGGCGCGCTCGCTGCGGCTGCGGCGCGTCCTGCAGCTGACGCTATTCGCCCTGGCGGGCGCGATCGTGGTCGACGGCTGGCTCGGTCCGCAGCGGCCGAGTGCGCTGAACCTGGCTGGGGTCCTTCCCTGGACCTACTGGCGCGGCTTCGTGGTGATCGCGCTGCTCCTTGCGGGCAACCTCTTCTGCGCCACCTGCCCTTTCACTCTGACGCGCTCCCTGGCGGCGCGCCTGCTCGGACGCCCCTTCGCGTGGCCGGCCGCGCTTCGCAACAAGTGGCCCGCTGTCGCGCTCTTCGCCCTCTACCTGTGGACCTACGAAGCCTTTGCGCTGTGGGACAGCCCATACTGGACGGCCTGGATCATCGTCGGCTACTTCGCGGCGTGCTTCCTCGTCGAAGGGCTCTTCCCGCGCGGAAGCTTCTGCCGCCATGTGTGCCCCATCGGCCAGTTCCACTTCGTCAATTCCGGAATCTCGCCGCTCGAAGTGCGCGCCCGAGACGCCGCCGTCTGCGCGAACTGCGCTACCCACGACTGCCTGCGGGGCAACCCGAACGGACCGGGCTGTCCCACCGGGCTCTTTCTTCCGACGAAGATCGGCAACCTCGACTGCACCTTCTGCCTCGACTGCGTCCGGGCGTGTCCCCACGACAACGCCGGCATCGCGCCCCTCGCGCCGGGCGCCGCCCTGGGCCGGGGCCGGTCCCTCCGCGCGACGCCGGGACTCGACGGGGCCGCCCTCTCGCTGCTCCTCTGCTTCGGCGCCTTCGCGAACGCCGGGGCGATGCTGGAGCCCACGGTGGCGGCCGGGGCATCGGTCTCCGCGTGGCTCGGCAAGGGCTCTGAGCTGATCGTCCAGGGCCTCGGTCTGCTGCTCGCACTGGGGGTCGCGCCCGCGCTTCTCGTCCCAGCGTGCGCGGCGGCGGGTCGCGCGCTCGCGGGCACGGGCGTCCGAGGCACTCCCATCCGGCGGATCGTCGCCCGGCTCTCACCGGCACTCGTTCCGCTCGGCTTCTCGATGTGGCTCGCCCACTTCGGCTTCCATCTGTGGACGGGAATCGGGACCCTGCCCCCCGCCGCCGGTCGCGCACTGGCGGGGCTGGGGCTCGCCGCAAGCCAGCCCTTTGTCGACTCCGCGCCCGCGGGCGCGCTGGCCGGGACGGTCTTCCCCGGCCTGCAGCTCTGGCTGCTCGGCGCCGGCCTCGTGGTGAGCGCCGCCGTCGGCTGGCGCATCGCGCGCGAGTTGGCCCCGGGCCCCGGCTCCGCGCTGCGCCTCGGCCTGCCGTGGGCCGTCCTGGCGCTCGGTCTCTACGCCTCCGGCGTCTGGATCGTGCTCCAGCCGATGCAGATGCGCGGAATGGTGATGTAGATGCGGGCACTGCTGCGGACTGCGCTCGCGGTGATTGCGCTGCTCGCATTGCCCGAGGCGTCGCGCGCCGACCTCGGCGCCCTCGTCGCCGACGGGACCGCCGGACCCTACCGCGTGAGCGTGCTGGTCGCGCCCACCCCGCTGCGCGTCGGCCGGTCGCGGTGGAGCGTCCTGGTGCAGGACGCATCGGGCGGCGCGGTGGAAGACGCCGAGGTGACCCTTTCCTGGACCGCTGAGGGGAACGGCGCGCGCCACGTCGAGCGTGCCGCTCGGGAAGACGCCGAGGTCACCCCTTCCCGGAACGCTGCGGGCCACGGCGCGCACCACGTCGAGCGTGCCGCTCGGCCCGGGGTCCACCCCTTCTATCTGAGCAGCGAAGCGGACCTGCCGACAGCCACGCGCTGGCGCGTCGCGGCGCGCGTGCGTGGCCCCAAGGGAACGGGCGCGCTCGCCTTCGACGCACTCGTGTCCCCGGGGCTCGGAACCTGGCGAACGCACTGGCCCGCGCTGCTGACACCGTTTCTCGCGCTGGGCCTCTTCGCTCTGCACCAGTCTCTGCGACAACGCGCTCGCCGCACTGGAACGTGAAGCGATCTTCCAGCCGGCTACCCGCCGAGCCGCCAGATGCGCAGCCGGTCGGTCGACGTGGGGCGCAGGTCGGTCTCCGGCTCGCCCTCGACGCCGATCGCCTCGAGAAACTCCCGGTAGAGCTGTCCTCTTCCGCGCCACCAGGCGCTGTCGGTGCGATCCAGCAGCACGAGATACACCTCGCCGTGGCGCTCGACGAGCGCGGCTACCTCCTCCGCGGATGTATGCTCTACCTTGACGATGGTGTAGCGGCGATCCAACAGTCGCACGAGCTTGCTGGTTCCGGTCCAGTTCGTGACCAGCACCGCATCGTCGGGTACGACACGATCGATCTCCTCGCCAATCTCGGCCTGGCTCGCGCTCCAGGCGGAAAAGAACGGATGAACGGCGGCAGTCGCCACGCCGATACCGACGAGCCAGACCAGAACGGCCGCGCTCGCCCACCGCGTGACCCCCGGTCCCCGCGGCACGATCCACCGCTGCCAGAGCCTCGGCACGGACTCGGCCATGGCGAAGGCCATCAGCGGAAGCAGCGGGATGAAGTAGCGCAGGCCGAGCACGATGCGCTTCGCGAACCCGGTCTCGATCGTGCTGTACTTCTGGAACAGAAAAAAGAGGAGGAAGATCGCAAAGGTCGCCAGGATCTCCGGGCGCCGCCTCCCCTTGTAGAGGAAGCTGAACGCCAACCCGCCCGGAACGAGCACGAGGAGCCCCAAAAGGTACAGCGGGATGCGCTCGAAGATCGTGTCCGGCGCCAGGTGATACACACTGCGCTCGAACAGGGCGCTACCGAAGTAGAACTGCATGGTGAGCGGCCGCATCGCCAGGCCGGCCAGCCCCCCAAGGACGAGCGCCCAGCACTTCCACTCACGCCGCAACACCGTTCCCGCGAAGAGCGGCACGAACACGAGCGGGTTGGTCACGCGGAAGATCAGCGACGCACCCGCCACGAAGCCCGACCCCAACCACCAACTCGGCTTGGCGTCGATGCCGCGCCAGAAGAGCCACAGGCCGAGCGCCACACAGGCGGTGCTGGGCACGTCGCTCATCGCCACGCGTCCCATCACCAGGGCTGGCGGGAAGCCCAGCAGGATCAACGCAAAAACCGGCGGCCGACGCTCGTGGCGGATCCAGGCCGCGGTCAACAGCACCGCGGCCACGAGGCTCAGACACGACGGCAAGAACGAACCGCGCCAGCCGGCCAACGCCACGAACGGTGCCGAGAGCAACGACGTCCCCAGCGGGTAGGTCCCCGGTGTGACCTCGACCTGCTCGCCGTTGAACGGGTCGACCTGGACGATGCTCGAGGTTCCCGCGAGCAGCAAGCGCGTCTGGCGGATGTATTCGGATTCGTCGTCGTTGACCATGACGAGCGGGTAGAACGCCGCAAACGAGACCACGTAAAGCAGTAACAGAGCGCCGATCAGGCGCCCGGTCGTGCGCGCGTCCCAGCGGTCCCCGTCGAGGCCAAGCTTTCCAGGCAACGTATCGAGAACGTGCTTCAAGCCATCGATCCGTTCCGGGTGTGCAACACGCTCACGCCCGGCCGAAATAGCGTCGAATCGAGGCCACATTGCGCTCCACGTTCTGCATCGAGTAGCGCGGATACGTGGGCAACAGCACCACGGACGTTGCTGTGCGCCGAGCGTTCGGGCAGTCGCGATGGAACGCCTCGAAGCACGGCAGGTCCGCGCAGTTGTGGAGGTGCTGGCCCGCTACGTCCCGGCGCTCGATCATCATGTGCCGCAGCAGGGCCTGGCGGTCCGCGACCTGGATCGGGAAGTAGTGGTAGGTATGGGAGAAATCCGTTCGGAGCGGCGGGAGCGATACCTCGGACACATCCCGGAGCCCTTCGTGGTAGACCTGCGCGCGTTCGATGCGCTGGCGAATGTGGTCGTCGACGTTCGAGAGCTGTCGCAGGACCAGCCGCGCCTGCATGGATGTCATGCGCCGCAGATAGCTCTCCGGCAGGCTGCGCTTGAGCTGGGGATCGACGTCCACGGTGACTTGGCTGTTCAGGAAACCCACGTCGTGGAGAAAGCCGTACCGGAACACGCGGTACGTGAGCGCCTTGAAGAGCGGCGGCCAGGTGGCCAGGTCCGATGCGACGCCGCTAGCGAGCTTGGTGAGGTAGTAACCGACCTCCTGGGGCGGAAACGCAGCAATCTCCCCCTGCAGCTGCTCCGCGAGATCGTCCCGCGGAGTCACCACCATCCCCCCGAAGAACGAGTTGAGGTTCTTGTACATACCAAAGCTGTAGATGCCGGCGTCTCCGAACGTCCCGACCTGCTGGCCCTCGACGCGCGCGCCGAAGGCCTGGGCCGCGTCCTCGACCAACGGCACCCCGTGCTCGCGGCAGATGGCGGCGATGCGGCGCACGTCGCAGGCGAGACCGTGCAGGTGCGTGACCATGACCGCCCCGGTGTCCCCATCGACGAGGCGAGCGACATCCTCGGCATCCACGTTGCAGGTGTCCGGCTCGAGATCCGCGAACACCGGGATCCCCCCGGCGCACACCACCATGTTGATCACGTCCGAGATGGTGTACGGCGAGAGCACGACCTTCTGGCCGGACTTCACCAGCGCCCGGATCGCGACGAAGATGCCCACCCTCGCCTTGGCGATGCACAGGGCATGCGCCGCGTCGTTGCGGCTCGCAATCGCGGATTCGAGCCCGCGAACGCTCTCCCCTCGTCCAACGCCCAGGGTGAGCAGATCCCCTGCGATGCTCCAGTAGTCGCGAAAGCTCGAATAGATGCGAAAGCGCGGCTCCGGCTGCACGGGTCACCCTCTTGATTCACGGCAGGTCATCGGACCGAAAGCTGCCGGTGGAACTCGACGAAGTTCCGACCGCCTTCCTTCCGCAGTCCGATGCACCGAAAACCGTTCTGCTCGTAGAATTGCACCGCACGATTCGCCGGATCGTCGAGTGTCTTCACATAGTAGCCAGCGACGCCGCGCTCGCTCAACGCCGCGTCGACCTGCCCGACCAGGCGCTGCCCTAGATTCCGCCCCCGCAGAACGGAGGCGACGAAGACGTAGGTGATCTCGGGAACCTTCTCCTCCTCGCCGGAGTCACGCAGGGTGTGCCAGAGAAGCGCTCGGAACTCGGAACGCGTCAGCACGCTCCGCACGGCGGCCGGCAGAAGACTCCCGAACGTAGCCCGCGCGATGCGGCGATTCAGCGTCGCGGGCGCAAGGCTCACCACGCACGCGCCCTCGATCCGGCCCTCGACCCGCTCCACCAGCAGCAGTTCCAGCTCCGACGCACTGAAAAAACGATACAGACCGCGCGTGAAGCGCTCGCCGAGAAGTGCGGGCAGCGAGTCGTCGATGCTCGCGACGTGGAGCTCCGCAAGGCGCGCGAGGTCGGCTTCCGCGAGTGTCGAGGCTGAATTCACGCGGTGCCCGAGCGGCGGCGGCTCAAGCCCAGAACGCTCAGGAAGAAACTCGAGAGAATCACCTGGAACCCCACGGTGAGCGCGAGGACCGCCGGAATCACGAGGCGCAGGGAGCGCTGCGGGTCGAGCTCACCGAACGAGGCGACGCCCCAGCTGCCGACCGCCCAGATCG
>Ga0310342_100000776_pt1 | contig 18739 bp, 18 predicted proteins | sample S15DNA20500_MG_FD_206155 | JGI IMG/M metagenome (GOLD analysis project Ga0310342, IMG submission 206155) | Marine microbial communities from station ALOHA, North Pacific Subtropical Gyre - S1503-DNA-20-500_MG | ecosystem: Environmental > Aquatic > Marine > Oceanic | place: Pacific Ocean: North...
CCGTTGGACCTGTCCCAAGTTCGTCCGCCAGGGCGTTCACGCATTCGCGCTCAGTCCCAGCACTGGTGGCCCTGGCGCAAGCGTTCTACCAGATGCAGGTCAGCCAAGGGAAAGATCATCACGTCGCCGTGCTTCGGACCATAGATTTGAATGCAGAAAACTTCGGCCTGGAGACCGAAGCCACGTTTGCCGCATATCCGCCCCAACTATCCCTGCAGGTTAATCACCACCATCTTCAGTTCGGTCATCTCCTCGACGGCGTACTTGGGACCTTCTTTGCCCATGCCGCTGTCCTTGAGACCTCCATAGGGCATGAAATCGGCTCGCCACTGCGGTCCCCAGTTGATGTGGATATTTCCGCTGTCGACTTCGCGGGCAAAACGCAGGGCGCGATCGATATCCTGGGTGAAAATTGCCGCGGAGAGCCCGTAACGCGTGTCGTTGGCACTTGCAATTGCCTCGTCGGTGTCGCTGAAGTGGCTGACGGCCACGGCGGGACCGAAAACCTCTTCCCGGCTGATCCGCATGTCCGGGTCGACGTCGGCCAGGACGGCGGGCTGCAGCACCGCTCCGCTACGATCACCGCCCGTGATCAACCGGGCGCCTCCTTCCACCGCCTCTTGGATCCAGTCGCCTACCCGGATGGCGTCACTTTCCCGGACCATGGGTCCCATGGTGATCTCTTCGTTCAATTGGTCTCCTACATTCAGAGCTTCGACATTAGACTTGAGGAGACCCAGAAAGTCGTCGTAGACCTTACGATCTGCCAACACCCGCTGGGCGGAAATACACACCTGACCAGCATTGGAGAAGCCGGTCGTCACCGTGGCAGCAGCCACCTTCTCCAGATCGGCGTCGGCCATGACGACCAGAGGCGCGTTCGAGCCCAGCTCCATCGTGACCTTCTTCATCCCCGCTACCTTGCAGATTCGATCACCGACTTCGTAGCTGCCAGTGAAGCTGATCTTGCGCACCCGTTTGTCTCCGGAGAGAACATCGCCAATCTCACCTCCAGGTCCAGTGACACAGGCAACAGCCTGGGGTGGCAGTCCGGCCTCCAGCAATAACTCCACCAGCTTCAGAGCGGAGAGAGGGGTATCGGTAGCAGGCTTGATGACCACTGAATTACCCGCGGCCAGAGCTGGTCCTACCTTGTGGCAGACCAGGTGCAGCGGGAAGTTGAAAGGACTTATGGCTGCGACTACCCCACAGGGGACCCGAAGTGTGAATCCGAACCGACCTGCTCCCCCGGGGGCTGCGTCGAGAGGGAGCACTTCGCCCGTCAGACGTTTTGCTTCTTCCGCCGAGAGCTGAATGATCTCCGCGGCACGACTGGCCTCGAAACGACCCTCCGCCAGGATCTTCCCCTCCTCAGAGCTGATCGTACGAGCCAGGTCTTCGGTACGCTCGAGCATCAGAGCGGCGGTGGCGAAGAGGATCTGAGCCCGGTCGTAGGCAGGCATCTCTCGCATGATCTGAGCACCCTCAACAGCCCCGGAGATGGCCGTGTCCACGTCGGACGCTCCCCCTCTGGGCACCGTGTCTACCACGGAATCATCGTAGGGATTCTTGACCTGAATCTGGTTGGCCGCCTCCGTCCATCTGCCCTGGATAAACATCTTCATTGGAAACTCTCCTTAGAAGTAGAAAAAAACGGGCGGCCGCTACGACCGCCCGTAAAGATATACTTGATTTTAGTTGATTGCTTAGGGGATTGGGCCCGAAAGCAAAAGACCACTAGTTCCTAACCAGGTCCCCGACCTGCACATCCAATCCAGAAACGACCGTCGCCATGGAGGAGCCTTCATCTGCCTCGTCAATCCTGGCCTCTCCAACGGACGTGGTGATTTCTCGAAGGACCTTGCCGGTGGCGGGATCCTTGACCGTGCGCTTCACCCGTAGGATCTTCAGAGTGTCGCCTGCTTTGAGTCCCGCGCCACTCCCTACGTTGAGGATAAGGCTGGATCCGTCGACATCGGCAATCATGCCTCGGATCAGGTACTCAACATTGGGCAGCCTTCCATTTTCTTCGATGAGCTGTTTCGCCAGGTCATCAACAGCAGCATGAACCGCCTCTCCCAGAATCGTCTCGCGGAAATCGCTGCTGCCCATGCTAATGCCGCCTGCACCAAATCCTCCGCCTCCTGCACCCATTCCTCCGAGCATTATGCCACTACGCTGGGATTCTCCTTTACCGGTCTTCGAAGCCAATATCTCACCGGTGTTGGTGTCAATGATACGAGCGGTAACGGCAACTGTCGCCTTCCCTTTGTTCTTACCAAACTTTCCGCCACCGAACTTCCCGAATCTCCCAGCAATGCCACCGATGCTCAGTTTCTTCTTTTCGATGCCAAACTGGGTGATGGACCCTACAACCATGCCATTCACGCCCAACACTTTCCCAACCTTGGCAGCGGAACTCGAATCGGCGCGGTTACTATTGGAGAAATTCTGCTCGGTCATTACAGTATCCAGTTTCTTGCGCTCGATGATTGAATAGGTGCCGTCATTCACCAACTTGTCTACCAGCAAATCGGAAATCCCTTTACCGATGTCCCAGTTGCCCTCCCACCACTTCTGTACCGTTCCGAACTCGAAGTCGAGGATGGCTACCCGCTTCTTATCCGAAGCTGCGAGGCTGAGACTGGTGAAAACGACCAGAAGAATCGCGTTCGAGAGAAGTTTTTTCATCATGAATCCCCTTTGTTCTAATTTATTCTGATGACTCTATAGGGAGAGGTCACTGCATTTTGGGCAGATCGGTTATTCCCCTCCCTCAAACGTTTCCGACAGGTACTACTTCGGATCCGGCTTTCCTGGCCAGAGAGCTGAGCCTGGTTACCGAATCTCCTTCAACCCGCCTTCCTGGAAAACGAGGGCATAGCTCGAGTACTTCCAAATCTCGCGGGGTCCGAGCCGAATTTTTTCAGCGGGCGATCCAACTGCCTGCACTACCTCTTCCTCACTCATCCCTTCCCGGAGTAGCGCTGACCCGGAAAAGCCCGAATTCACGCTGTCTTCAAATGGGTCCCGATCCTGCCAAGTCGCCACGAAGTGATCCGTATCCGAGAGCTGTTCCGCATAGTTCCAGCTGGGCCACGTGAGGAAGCTAGTCCGGTATAGCCCGTGAGAGAGCGAACCGGACCTGCTTTGCAGGCGCCTGAATCCGGAAGAGCGACCGTGGCTGGACAGAGATCGAGATCGGGGTCTAGAAAGACCCAATCCAAACCCACTGGATCGGGAAGATATAGGAAAGATGCCGGTCTGGTTTCTGAGGAAGTGGCCAAAGAACGTCGATCCCGAACGGCTGCGTTCCGAACGATTGGCCCGATCCCGAGACTGTGCCATCCCAACCGAAATGACGAGGAAGCCAACGAAGGTTGCAGCAACGATTCTTGTTCTCATTAACGCCCCCAGAGTGATTCCATGATAGTAAGATCGGGATTGGTCGTCAATTGTTCAGCACGAAGCGAAAGACGACCGCTCCACAGACTTCCATTGTCCCTTTGCCCCTCTTCCGAGCCCTTTTTCGGGTTTCCGCCCTTCCCGATGGCGGAAACCAAGAATCTGCGCAAGAATAACTTGGTAGAATTGGCGCTCAGATTTGCACCAGATTTGGCCGCGAACGATTGAGAGAAACCGCAGGCGTAGCCGGATCTACGTTGAGAATTTCGCGATTGAGGAGCGGCCGAAGATGGTGTGAAGATGAGATGCTAAAATGCCAAGTTATTTTTGCGCAGACCCTAAGTCAACCGCCTGAAACCAGTGTGTTTGACCGGTCCACCGATGCGTTGCTCCACGTCCCCGCTCTTGATGCCCGCCGACAGCTCGGAAAAGACCGGATCACAGGCTTCCAGAAACCGTTCCACATGCTTGTCCTGATGGGCATAGGTGGGGTAGAAACCGCCTGCTACCAGGAATCCTTTTTCCAGCATCCGCACCGTCCACAGCGTCTGGATCGCTGCTGCCTTGGGATGGTCGAAAGCGAAGAACGTCAGGGCTGGATGGCCGCTGCAGCTGAAGGGAACACCGTGGGTTGCTGCGATCTGCTCTAGTCCAGCACGGGCCTTGATCCCGATCAGGCGCACGTGGTCAGGCACATTGTGGCGCATGAATTTCTTGATCGTTGCTACACCTGCGGCCGGACCTACGGCCTCGGTCCAGAGCGCGCTCGAGATAAAGGTGTTCTGCGCTGCTTGCATGGTGTCGGCATTGCCTATCACTGCCGCAATGGGATGTCCGTTTCCAGTAGTCTTGGCGAACACGGCCAGATCCGGCTCGATACCGTAACGCAGGTGAGCTCCTCCCAGGCCCAGCCTCCAGCCAATCGTGATCTCATCCATGATGAGGCGCGCCCCGGAGCTGTTGGCCAACTCTCGAATGCTCTCCAGAAACCCCGGCTCAGGATCGAAGTTACGGGTTGGCTCCATGACAATCGCGGCCAGACTGGAGCCGTGCTCATCAACAATCGCCTTGAGTTCGTCTATCTTATTGTAGGTGAAGGGCATCGCCGTGCCAGCTAGACCCGACGCGACACCAGCCGGTTCGAGTCCCGGCATCAGGTGCCCCCCGCCCAGGCGATCCGAGTCCGCTTCACTTTCCACCTGCAGATTTGCCGCCAGATACCAGTCGTGCCATCCGTGATAACCGCAAAAGGCGATCTTGTCCCGACCAGTTCGAGCGCGGGAAATCCGTATAGCAATCATCATGGTTTCCCCGCCCAGGCGTCCCAACCTCGCCATCTCAGCCCAGGGGTGGATCTCGAGCAGAAGTTCGCCGAGCTCCACCTCGTCAGGGGGGTTGAGACTACACATACAGCCGTTTCTTACCCGCTGGACGACAGCCTCGGTGACATCAGGGTCGGCATAGCCCAACAAGGTAGCTCCGATGCCCGCCATGGACATGTCGACGTATCGATTGCCATCGAGATCTACCGTTTCGCACCCCCGGGCCTCGGAAAAATAGGGAGGCCACTGTTGGGGCGCAGTCATCTCCTGGCGCTTCCCGAACAACTGTGTGCCACCCGGGAATATAGCCTTGGCGCGATCGTACCTCTCCTGCCCTTGTCTGATACTGATAGGAACTCTGGTGGTCTGTGACACGGGTCCCTCCCGGGTAGCTAATGAGATCTCTGTTTTGAAGCTTTCTCTTTTCAGGACGATACCGGAGCGCCCAATCACGGTCAAGCTCCGAGAGCCCGGATCGTGGCGGTGGTCTCCAGGCCGCCGTCTCGAGCCAAAGGCTCGAAAGAGTGCTTCGGCCTGGAGGCCAAAACTACATTTGCCAATGAAGTTTCAGCTTAGTCCCGCCCCCAGCCGCGCTGGATTATTCAGGAGGAAACTTCCAAGGCGGAGCTGCCAGGTTCGGCCCCTGATAAGGGGCCGCTCCCTTGACGGTCACGGCTCTTTCATCTGGCGATTCTTCATGATCACCTCACCATTCGAAGTTTCCGTCGGAACCGCTCGCCGCGCCTTCCCAGGAGCAGAGACGTGCGACGTTCCGACGAATTGTTCTAGTTTCAGCTTAGTGACCCCCCAGCGGTGCTGCCCCATTCGAAAACGAAACTTCCCGAGCCATAGAAGCCTGAAGAGCAAGCGAGGGGTTGGGGAATACCTCGATTCACCCCGGCTTGGCTGCTTACCGCATCTCAGGCTCCTTCGTCCCCCCCCATTGCGCTACCCCCCCAACCCCTCGCTCGTGCTTCAGGTTTCCTCAGGTTTTGCATTAATGGGCGATCTGGAGTCGTGAGTTCCAAATGAAGTTCAGCTGAGAAGTCGTGTCCCTTGACCAATATCAGCCGATCCAATAGAGTTATGCACCTGAAACGCCAAGCGGTGTGCTGCCTATTTTCCTCAGACCCTTTCTTTCAAACAAAGAGCCGCTATTTCCCATGAGCAAAATCAGATTGCCTTCTCTGGACGAGCTGCGTGGTTCGGGCCAGTCTCTCCATGAAGCTCGGATGACCGGCGAAACAACACCCGGGAAACTCCCGATGACGGAGGAGATGCTGCTTAAAGAACCTAGCGGTAATCTTTTTGGAATGACTCAGAACGTAGGCATGGGGTGGAGTCCGGATGAGGTCGGCCGAGACCCCTATCTTATCTTGAGTACCCTGGGAGGTCTTCGGGGGAGCGATGGTGAGCCGGTTGCTTTGGGATACCACACCGGACATTGGGAGGTCGGACTGCTGGTGCGGGAGGCTGCAGAAACCCTGCGCGAGAGGGGAGCTCTTCCCTTCGCAGCCTACTGCAGTGATCCCTGTGACGGACGCAGTCAGGGCACTGAGGGAATGATGGACAGCCTTCCCTATCGGAATGATGCCGCCATAGTGCTGCGCCGGCTGATTCGATCGCTCCCTACTCGCCAGGGGGTCATGGGTGTCGGCACCTGCGACAAAGGGTTGCCCGCGATGATGTTGGCTTTGGCTGGCTGCGCCGATCTGCCTGGAATACTGGTTCCGGGAGGGGTAACGCTGCCGGCAGCAAACGCCGAGGATGCGGGAACCGTACAGACAATCGGAGCCCGGTTTTCACATGGCCTCATCAACTTGGATTACGCGGCGACAATGGGCTGCCGCGCTTGTGGCTCTGCAGGTGGAGGGTGCCAATTCCTGGGCACGGCTGCCTCGGCACAGGTTGTCGCAGAAGCGCTGGGAATGGCACTCCCACACAGTGCTCTGAGTCCATCCGGTCAACCCGTCTGGACCGATATGGCACGTCGCTCGGCTCTTGCCCTTCTGCACCTTCGCGCCCAGGGGATTCCGCTGTCGAAGATACTGACGCGGGGAGCCCTCGAGAACGCCATGTTGGTTCACGCCGCATTCGGCGGCTCGACCAACCTGCTGCTCCATCTTCCAGCCCTCGCTCATGCCGCGGGGATTCCCTTGCCTACCGTGGAGGACTGGAGTCGTGTCAATCGCAGTACTCCACGATTGGTGGACGTGTTGCCGAACGGCCCTCGGAACCATCCTACAGTTCAGGTGTTCATGGCCGGTGGTGTCCCTGAGGTCATGCTTCACCTCCGCGACCTTGGCTTGCTGGACATGCAGGTGATGACCGCTGCCGGGGAGAAACTCTCAGATGTCCTCAACTGGTGGCAGGAAAGTGATCGACGCCAGCAGGCCCGTACTACATTGGCGAGCGCTGGAGAAATTGATCCCGATCTTGTGATCATGGATCCCGATCAGGCCCGAAAGAACGGATTGTCCAGCACCCTGGTCTTCCCGTCCGGGAACATTGCCCCTGAGGGCGCGGTGATCAAGGCCACCGCGATCGATCCCACGCTGATCGACGAGGAGAACGTCTATCGCCACCAGGGTCCAGCTCGAGTCTTTACCTCGGAACGGGCTGCGGTCGAGGCGATCAAGGGACTGAGTGCGTGTCCCTTGAAGTCTGGAGACGTCCTCGTTCTGGTTGGCAGCGGACCTTCAGGCTCGGGAATGGAGGAAATCTACCAGATAACGTCTGCCCTCAAGTTCATCCCCTGGGGGAAGACTGTTGCAGTTATCACCGACGCCCGTTTCTCAGGAGTCTCGACCGGAGCCTGTGTGGGACACGTAGGGCCAGAAGCGCTGGCAGGAGGACCCATCGGTCGATTGCGCGATGGAGATGTGCTCGAAATCGTGATTGACCGCAAGGGACTGAAGGGAAGCATCAACCTGGTCGGAGACGGCGGAGCCAGGTATTCCGCCAAGGAAAGCGACGAGCTCCTGAAATCGCGCGCTCCCTATCCTGGACTGCAGGCGCATCCTCGTTTACCCGAAGACACAAGATTGTGGGCCGCCCTACAGTCCGTCAGCGGGGGCACCTGGAAGGGGTGCGTGTACGATGTAGATCAGATCATCCGCGTACTCGAAGCGGGCACCGAGGCCCTTCGAGGTAAGAGTGCCGAAGAATCAAAATGAAGCTGACCCCACTGGACTCAAAGATTGGAAGATCGCTCAGGCGGCGGAGCGAGACATGAAGTCTCCGGCTCAACTTGTCCAGGCACTAGGACTGCAGGGCGAGGAGCTCATTCCGATGGGAAGGTACCTGGCCAAGGTCGACCATGCTTTGGTGATAGAGCGTCTTGAGCGGTCGCCCAGGGGGCACTACATCAACGTCTCGGGCATCAGGTGAAGGAAAGACCACGATCTGCATGGGCCTGCTACAAGGGCTGGGCTACATTGGCAAACGAGCTGCCGCAACCATACGACAGCCCAGCGGCGGTCCTACCTTCAACATCAAGAGACCCGGCGCCGGAGGCGGACTGGCACAGTGTATTCCGCTTGCTCCACTTTCAGTGCGACTCACTGGGGACATCGATTCGGTCACGAACGCCCACAACCTGGTGCTGGTGGCGCTAACCGCGCGGATGTAGCACGAGCACAATTACGACGACGAGCGATCGACAAGACTCCAGCTGAGGCGGCTGGACATCGACCCTGCAAGGGTATCGATGAATTGGGCCATCGACTATTGTGCGCAGGCACTGAGACACATAACGATCGGCAAGGGCGGTAAAACCGATGGCGTCGAGATAGAATCAGGTTTCCTGATCACCGCTGCTAGCGAGATCATGGCCATTCTTTCAATCGCGAGGGACCTGTCAGATTTCCGAAACAGGATGGCAGAGATAGTCGTGGCTTATGACAGAAGCGGCCGGGAAATCACAACCGCTGATCTGGAAGTCGACGGCGCCATGTGCGCCTGGATGGCAGAGGCGATCAACCCGAACTTGCTGCAGACGATCGAAGGTCAACCGGTTTTCGTTCACGCCGGTCTCTTTGCCAATATCGCCCTGGGTCAGAGCTCGATCATCGCGGACCTGATCGGTACTTGTCTGGTCGATTATCTGGTAACGGGAAGCGGGTTCGGTGCAGAAAGCGGGTACGAAAAATTCTGGAATTTTAAATTTCTCTCCTCCGGACTCAGTCCCAGCGCGGTCGTTATCGTTGCTACCATTCGGGCGCTCAGAACTCACGGTGGAGGCCCTAGAGTCCGCCCCGGGGTGCCTCTGGACGAGGTCTATTCCAGGGAGCATCTGGGCTTGCTGGAGAAGGGATGCGCCAACCTCGCCGCACATATCGATGTGGTCAAGAGGAGCGGGGTTCGACCCATTGTGTGCCTGAATTCCTTCCTGGCCGACACCAAAGATGAACGCTCTCTGGTCCGCCGAGCGGCTGAGTCTGCGGGGGCCTACTTTGCAGTTTCCGAACATTGGCTAAAGGGGGGCAAGGGGTAAACAGAGCTTGCCGAGGCAGTCGTCTCAGCTTGCTCGAAGCCGAATGACTTCAGCTTTCTCTACGGGCTGGAGACCTCGCCGACCGAGCGAGTCGAAATGGTAGCCTGGGAACTCTACGGCGCTCGGGGAGTCAGCTACTCCCCGAAGGCTCTGGAAATCATGAAGAGGCTTGAGTCCGAGCCCGAGTCGCGACAGTTGGACACCTGTATCGCAAGACACACCTCAGTCTCTCGCCCGACGTTTCGAGGAATCGACGTGGACACGAAGATGGGGGCGATCACGGGGCTATCTTGATCATGGGTTCAGGGGAGCCTGAAACGCGAGCGAGGGGTTGGGGACCAGCACAAATGCTCCCGACTCGTCTGCTCGTCTCTGGTTCAAAGCCCGTTTGTCGACGTTTGGTGCCGGGGCCCAACCCCTCGCTTGCGCTGCAGGCTTTCCTGACCACCCTGCCAGCCAGCTGTCTGAAGTTTCAGCTCAGTGGCCCCCCCCAGGAAGCGCTCGCCCCATTCGGGAAAGAAACTTCGGGCTACTGGGGATTTGTGCGTCACTGAGTGGGGAAGAGTTGTCCGGCTCTCTCCTCGGAACCTGGTCTCATGTTGCTAACGGCTCAAGTCGTTCGCGGCTCTGTCGGACTTGGCTTCGTGATGCCGGTAGTTCGGCCGTTGACGGCACCTTCGGAGGACAGGGGACGTGCGACGTATTCTTGAAGTTTCAGCTCAGCAGTGAAGACAGCGGAATTCGGTAAAAACCTGCTCTTCGTCTGCCTGGACCTTGGCATAGTCCAGGAGAACCCTCAGGGCTTTGTTCTCATCGGGAAGGCTGTGCTTTTCCGCCATCGCCTTTAGCCAGTCTACTTGATCCGAATTGAGCTCAAAGCTGTGGTCAATCTTGGTTCCGCCCATTATATTTCTCTCCTACTACGCTTGCCGCGTCCGTCCTTTATAGAGTCGCTGCCATTGCTACCGGCTTCTGCTCCACTATTGGTCCTGGAAGATCGCCGGTGTCCTCTCTGATGTACTTTTTCTGACTGGGTTTTATAGACTCCAACAGTTCGGCTCGAGTCTTGAGTTTCAACGGTTTCCCTGGGTAGAGTTTGCCCATCCGGTGCAGCAGCTTTTGAGGAACTGCGCTGGCGAAATCGAACATTGGCCAGGTGAAATTCGGACCGTTGGTCTTGCGTAGGCGTACGGCCCAAACCGCAAGAGCACCTAGCCTGAAGGCGCTGGGCCCCCACCAACTGTACAACCCGGGCCGGAGATTCAACTTCCAGCATCTCATCATCAACTGCCACTGATGCTGTGAAAGGTCGCGAGTCTTGGCCACTCCCTTGCCCTTTTCCATCTTGGTCCCGGCCAAAGGCGTGAACACCGAGGGTATCAAGAACCCGAAAAGTCCTCGCCGCTCCATTTCGTAGGTCAGGTCGAGGGTGGCCTCGACATCCTCGTCCGTCTCACCTGGATTCCCTATCATCAGCGTCAACATGGGGAACCAGTTGTTCTTATTGAGGATCTCCAACCCGCTCAGAACCACACTCGGCCAGTCGTTGATGTGAAACGGAACTCCCTTACTGGGCATCACTTGCTTGGCCATGCGAACCGAACCGGTCTCGAGCCCGATCAAGGGAACCAGGGCTCTCTTCTCTGGGTGTGAGCTGAGATTGGGAAGTCGGATAGGACTCTTGTCCAGGAGGATTTCAGACAGACCCCGGATCAACTCGGGGTCCACCACAGCAGGAGCCATCGTAGAGTGGCTGAGCACGAACTCTTCTACTCCCGGGTAGTTGGACACATCCCGATATAGAGCGAACAAGGCCTCCCTATTGGGAAAGAAGAACGGCGTCTTGCTGCCCACCTGCCCCCAGATGAACATATCTTCGGTGGCCAGTGAGATCTGCTTGTTTCCGTTGGCCACGTTCGCCTCGACCGCCTCCATCATCCTGTCTCTCGGCAAGGCGATCTGAGGGTTGAGATCGGGCACGCAGAACTGGCAGCGACGCCCGCAACCGGTGGTCATTTCGACCACCCCGAAAGTGGTTGCCTTTTCCGGGAAAAGGATCGCGTCCGCCATGGGGTGAGCAACCTCCACCTGCGCTTCCAATGGCTCGCCCTGGATGGCCTTTCGAAAGAGCTCCATCGTGCCAACCGACTCACTGCGTCCTTCGACCACGCAATCCACACCCAAACTTTCCGCAGAGCCGGTCTGGTTGATCTGCCAGCCGCCAGACCCCCCCACGATGACCTTGTAGTTGGGCCGATGAGGATTGTTCCTGATATTCTCGAACATGAGGTCCGAATAGTAGGAGTTGATGGGCTGCTTGGAGCTCCCGAAAATGGACGTATAGACTCCAGCAGCAAAGGTAACTCCGTGCGGATTGTGCGTGGAGACTGCCACGATTCTGGTGTTGGGTCCGATGAAGTTCTCGAGATCCTCGGGGTAGCAAACGACCACATTCTCGGCGCCGAACTCCGCCCCCATCACCCTCTCGAGAATCCGAAGTCCCGCCGGAGCGGCCTGAGCAGTCCCGTCGCTGGCTCGTTTGGCTTGCTTCCACGCCGGGTACTTCCGGTTCAGCACTCCTTCCATCCATACCGGCAAAGAAGCCATCGCCATTTGGATGAAGTAGCCAGCATGGTCAATCATCTCGGTTAGAGGTGCCGTCAATACGATGAGTTTCCCGTCGTTCATATCTAGCTCCGTCCTACCTGGCATCCATCACTTTAGTCAAGAAAGCGCTAAGTATAGCAAGGCGCAAACAAATTTGGGAGACACTGATCGGAGGTCGGGATCAGTTCGCCGTAAACGACACCGACACCCTGAGGGTTCCCCAGCTCATCGAGAACTTACCCCCGGGCGACAACTCGATCGTGAACTGCTCCACGCTCTCCGTTCCCTGGTCGACCGTGAGAGGGACCGAACCAAGGTCCTTGCTGGCATCACGCTGGGTTCCCCACTGGCCGGTTTGCGTGTTGATGATCAAATCCCACGCTTCGACACCGGTCTTCTTCGCAAAGAGGCTATAGGAACCTTGAGGCACATCGAGGGCACCGAACTTGAGATCCCCTTTGGTGCTGAGCGTCGTTGCCTGGTTCATCCCCAGCCTCCAAACGTGAGCTACTTCGATCAGCTGATTGAGGTCCCTTCCCCGGAGAGTCGGCCGACCATAATTGATGGAAACTGCCTTACCTTCCAAGGTGATCTCGGTCGTGGCTCGGTCTTCAGCGAAGATCGAAGATCCGCTCATGAGTAGAAGCGCTGCAATCAACAATCCTAAGGGCTTGAATGGAATTCGCATTCTAGATCCTCCGAAACTACTCGGGTTGTCCTGGTTTAAGTCCTGATGTCGGGAATTGTAGTGATGGAGACCTGGGACTTACCCTATTGGGTCTATCCTCCTGGTCCGTCTGCCAAGAAATAGGATTCCAGCGAATACAATTGGTCCGCCAGTTCCTCCACATGATGCTGCAGCAAATTTCGAATGGAGATGAGTCCTGTCAGACTTCCCTGACGACCAAGAATAGGGAGATGGCGCACGTGGTTGGCAACCATGAGTTCGAGCGCGTCCCCAGCATCCTGGTCTTCGAAGATCGACTTGACGGGTGAGGTCATGACCTTTTTGACCTGGGTGGCCGCAGCATCTCTCTGGGCGGCCACGACTCGCAACATCACATCACGCTCTGAGAAAATGCCCACCAGCTTCTCGCCTTCAAGAATCGCTGTCGCACCGGTGCGAGCGTTCTGCATGCTCCACACCGCTTCGAGAACGGTCGCGTCCACCATAACGGTGGGTGGAGGCACTTGGGCGATTCTGATCACTTTCATAAGATCGAACTCCTAAGCTGAGAGGTGGGTGAGGCGCAGTATAGCACACGCATCCGTGGGAATGCTCCGAACGGTTTCTCTGCCTGTTTCCGGAAGCTTCAGGTCGTGGACAACCACGGTTGGGAAACCTGAAACATTCAAGCTGGAACCAAATGAAGTCTCAGCTTAGCCCCGCCCCCGGCTGCGCTGTCCCATTCGAGAACGAAACTTCGGTCGAGGATAGGCGATATCGTGCGTCACTGCGTGGGGAAGAGTTGTCCAGCTCTCTCCTCGGAACCTGGCCTCATGTTGCTAACGGCTCAAGTCGTTCGCGGCTCTGACGGACTTGGCTTCGTAACGCTGGTAGTTCACCCGTTGCGGCACCTTCGGAGGACAGGTCCTGTTCACCACGCTGTTCGGAGGGTAGAGACGCCCGACGTATTCTTGAAGTTTCAGCTTGGAAAAAGAGGTCGCAGGCCGCAGGTCTCTCGCTCGGCCCTTTCTGGAGAGCCCTTCGGATGGAGACCATGAAGGTCAGGAAATCTCCTTGACTCCCCATCAAGGAGGTTTTCCCAAGACGTGCGACCTATGACCCCTAGATTCATGCTACCATGCGCCTCATGGGTAGCCGAACGCTGGCCAGTCTTTCCATCGCCAGTCGCCTTCTCTTCAAGCGCGGTCTTCCCGTCAACCTGATCTTTTTCGTGACCTCTCGCTGCAATCTTCTGTGCACCCACTGCTTCTACTGGGAAGAGCTCAACAAGCGGAAGAACGAGCTCAAGCTGGATGAGATCGAACGCATCACACGCTCCCTGCCCAATCTGCTGTCGGTTTCACTTACCGGAGGCGAGCCCTACCTGAGACCAGACCTTCCCGATATTGCTTCTTTCTTTGAAAACAATTCTCGGGTTCGGAACATTCAGATTCCTTCCAATGGTCTGTTGGTCTCTCGGACCGTTACTGCGGTAGAGAGTCTTCTGCAGAAGGTGCGACGGGCGCGTGTTTGCACCGGGGTTTCGTTGGATGGTCCAGAGGATGTGCACAACCGTATTCGTCAGAATCCAAAGAGTTTTGAACGCGCCCTGGAAACGCTTGCCGAACTCAAGAAGCTGAAGCCTTCCTTCCCGAATCTCTCGGTGGGAGTTGCTCTGACGGTGTCGGCTGCGAATCAGGACAGACTCTCTGAGTTCTATCGATTCGTGGAAGAAAGTCTTCAGCCGGATGCGATTACCATTACCCTGGTGCGGGGTGACCCTATAGACCCTGCCTTGAAAGCTGTCGATCTGGAAACCTACAGGGCCTTTTCCCGGGATGTAGTCGCCTACCGAAGAGCCCACCAGATGGATAATTCTTGGATGGATCGATTGGTCATCGCCAAGGAGGAGGAAACCTATCGGCTCATCGGTGAGGCCGCCTCTGCCGTCGAGCGCATCTCGCCTTGCTATGCAGGTGACCTGATCGGGGTTCTGAGCGAAACTGGAGAGGTCTACCTGTGCGAGACGCTGGATCAGCGCATGGGGAACGTTCGAGACTTTGACTGTGACTTTGGAGAACTCTGGAAGGCAGCCCAGGCACGGCAGGCGAGACGGTACCAGAAGGAACTGGGGTGCCAATGCACCTACGAATGCGCCATGAGCGTCAATACCCTGTTCCAGCCTCGCCGCGCTCTCCGCATCGCCGCCAACTCAATCCACTAGCCCTCTTGCCTCTGCCCTAGCCCGAGCTGCATTGCGGCTCCAAATTGCGACCTGGGGCTCTCAAGCACCGTGGTTCGGGCTGCTGAAGTTGAGGGTGCACGACGACTTCTTTGCTGCCGATGCCCGAAAGCAGGGATCATCTGACGACCCCAGTTCCCTCTAAAGTCTCGTTTCAGAACCAGTTACGAACTCTTCTCCGAGTTGTCCCGAAAGCTGCTACTAGCAAGATTCCCAAGCCTCGAGTTCGTCGTCGCTTCGCGAACTCGACCCGTCGCGCTCGCCATAAACGTTGTCGTACTTACGTTCCAGTGTACTAAGCCAGCAGCTTGTCTACGACCTTGCCGGCTACATCGGTCAGACGAAAGTCCCGACCCTGGAAACGGTAGGTGAGCCCTAGATGGTCCAGACCGAAAAGATGAAGAGCGGTTGCGTGTAGATCGTTGACGGAAATGGGGTCTTCTACCACGTTCCAGCCGATTTCGTCAGTTTTCCCGATCACCTGGCCCCCTTTGATTCCGCCTCCGGCCATGAAGATGCTGAAGGCGTAGGGATGGTGGTCGCGGCCCGTGTTGGAATCTCGCCCTACCCGATTCTCCCCCAGGGGTGTTCGTCCAAACTCCGCTCCCCAGATGACCAGAGTTTCATCTAGAAGGCCTCTCTGCTTCAGATCCTTAAGTAGGGCAGCCACCGGTTGGTCGGCCATCCTACAGTTGAACGAGAGACCCTTATCCAATTCACTGTGGTGATCCCAGGAGGCATGGTAGATGTTGACGAAGCGCACTCCACGCTCGACCAGACGGCGCGCCAGCAGGCAGTTGCGGGAGAAGGTCGAAAAGACTCCCTTCTCGTATCCACGGGTCTTCACCTCTTTTTCGGTACGGTTCACTCCGTAACTCTCCAGCGTCTTCTCGTCCTCGCCCGAAAGATCGATCAGCTCGGGCGCCGCCGATTGCATCCGATAGGCCAGCTCGTAGGATGCGATTCGTGCAAGGATCTCGGGGTCTCGGGCCAGACGATGGTGTTCTTCATTGAGCTGGCGCAGCGTGTCGAGGCTATACCGCTGACACTCGTGAGGCAGGCCCTCAGGATTGGCCAGGTTGAGGACCGGATCACCCTGATTCCGGAAGAGAACTCCCTGGTAGGTAGAAGGTAAGAATCCGCTCGACCAGTTAGAGGCTCCACCGCTGGCTCCCCGTCCAGCGGTCAAGACGACGTATCCGGGAAGATTATCCGATTCGCTGCCGAGTCCGTAATTGAGCCAGGAGCCCATAGAGGGGCGGCCGAAGGTAGGTACGCCCGTGTTCATCATGAGCTGTCCGGGATGATGGTTGAAGGTTTCGGTATGCATCGATCGGATCAGCGCGATGTCGTCGGCGCAGGTCGCAACGTGCGGAAGGTAGTTGGAGAGCTCCATACCGCATTCGCCGTGCTTTTTGAATTTGGCACCGCTGCCCTTCAAGACGGCCGAATCCTTCTCGATGAAGGCGAAACGCACCTTCTCCAACATCGATTCGGGCATGGGCTGACCGTCCATTTCATTCAGCTTGGGTTTGGGGTCGAAGATGTCGATCTGGCTAGGGGCCCCAGCCATGAAAAGGAAGATGCAGGACTTGGCTTTGGGCGCGAAGTGGGGAGGTTTGGGGGCCAGCGGATTCATGCCTGTTCCGCCGCTTGTCCCCGGGCCCGCGTACAAGCCTTTCTGAGCCAGCAGGCCGATCAGGGCAATTCCCCCCAAACCGCTGGCGGCGCTGGTCAGGAAGTCGCGGCGGGATTGGATGATTCGTGCCTCAACTGGGTCCATGGTAGTTACTCCCGTGTCAGGAACTCGTCCAGGTTCATCAGGGTTCGCGCAGCGACTACCCAAGCGGCAGCCGCGGGCGCATCCACAACCGAGGGCCGGTAGGAACCGACGAGTTTTTCAGCACTTTCTGTGTCTTCCTCGAAGAGTCCCTTCTGCTTGATTAACATCTGGGAGAGCAAGACCGCTTCTCGATCACTGGGGCTTCGGCCCAGAGCCAAGCGAAAGGCGTAACGAATCCTTCCCATTTCGTCTCCCGGCCCATTTTCGACTACTCGCTTACCGAAGGCTCGAGCGCACTCCACGAAGGTGGGATCGTTCAGCAATGTAAGGGCCTGTAGGGGAGTGTTGGACTGAGTGCGCCTGACGCAGCTGGTATTCGAATCGGGACTGTCAAAAGTCATCAGCATCGGGTAGGGCACGGTGCGTTGGAAGAAGATGTAGATTCCGCGCCGATACTTTTCAAGGCCCTGACTCTCGGACCACTTGATCGAGTTGGCATAACCCAGATTGGCGATGTCGGAAGGCAATGGAGGTCGAACGCTTGGGCCTCCGACGCGCGGGTTGAGGAGTCCTCCGACAGAAAGGTGCAGATCGCGGGTAACCTCGGATTCCACCCGAAATCGTCCCTGACGGGCCAATAGGACGTTCTTGGGATCACGATCGGCAAGTTCCAGCCGTACCCGCGATGCCTGACGGTAGGTCGAGGAACCGACTATCAACCTGATCATTTCCTTGCGGCTCCAACCCCGCCGGATGAACTCGGAAGCCAGCCAATCGAGCAGCTCCGGATGAGATGGCCTTTCGCCGCGGGTACCAAAATCCTCGCTGGTCGCAACCAGGCCCTTCCCGAAGAGCTGCTCCCAGAGCCGGTTCACTTCTACTCGGGCCGTGAGAGGGTGGCTGGGATGTGTCATCCATCGGGCCAGATCAAGACGATTCGCCTCGCTTCCAGACGAGGAGAGGGCAGGCAGCACCGCCGGGGTGTTGGGCACCACTTCTTCACCCTTGCGCAGAAAGTTCCCCCGGATGTGGATGTAGGACTTGGGGGGCTCAGGATTCGCAGCAAGCACCTGGCCCAGGGTGTCCGGCGGCTTGGGCTCGGCTCTCTTATGGCCTTCGACTAGAGCCAGGATTTCTCGCAGACCAGGATCCTGGCTGGCAGCGTAGGAGAGAATCGCCGAAAGCTGTTCTTCAGTTCGCTGAGGAGGTGGAGTGCTCAGGGCCCGCTCCACTTGCTGAGGCAGAACCTGATCCAGGGATTTGCGGTCCGCCGTGGTGACAAAGATCTGGAAGGCACCGATATTCTGTCCCTGGCCTTGTCGATGTTCCAGGGTCAGGGTGAGCGTTGCCCCACTTCTACGTCCCGCGCTCTGTTTCAGGATGAAGACGACCTGGTGGTCCCGATTGGGACCTAGAGGACCTCCCACTCCCCAGCCCGTTTCCGGATTCCCGTCGATCGCATTGGAGACATCGAAGCTTTCCTGGGAATGGCTGGCCAGAGCCCCGCTGAAGGGAAGTTCCCGCACGCTAGCGGTCGGATCGCTTATACCGGTGTCGTGCACCTTCAGCTCGGACAGGACGAAGTTCCCATCTTCGGCGCGGCCAGGCCCCTGATTGGGCAGCGACTGATGGGTTAGCAAATCGAGTCGGACCGCCGTGATGTTTGTCAACTCCGTGTTGGCAACGACCGTGTAGATGTCATTCTTGGGGTTATTGCCGCCGACCAGGAGGGACGAATCCTGTCCTTTGGTCAAGCTGGCGCCTCCGGCCGAACTAAAGCTTGCCGGGTCCAGCAGCTTCCACTCGACTGGCTTGTAATCGAGTCGCTTCTCCCACTCGGCTAACTGCCCTGCCTCGGACTGGGCCAGCGTCTGTGTCAGCTGCTCCCTGTACTTGACGGCGGTTGACTCTAGTTCGTCGTGCTTGGCCTCCCAGACGGCCTTGGCACGGTTGTAGGCAGCCACGTCGTTTTCGAGCGCTGCTGGGATATTCTCTTCCACCGCCGAATTGAAGAAGGAAAATAACTCGTAATACTCGCGGTGGGACAGGGGATCGTACTTGTGAGAGTGGCATTGCGCACAGCCCACCGTGAGACCCATGAAGACCAGGCCCGTCGTATTGGTCCGATCAATCACCTGCTCGATCCGGTATTCCTCCTGATCCACCCCACCCTCGGTGTTGGTCAAGGTATTGCGATGAAAGCCCGTCGCGACCCTCT
>Ga0310342_100000777_pt1 | contig 18737 bp, 42 predicted proteins | sample S15DNA20500_MG_FD_206155 | JGI IMG/M metagenome (GOLD analysis project Ga0310342, IMG submission 206155) | Marine microbial communities from station ALOHA, North Pacific Subtropical Gyre - S1503-DNA-20-500_MG | ecosystem: Environmental > Aquatic > Marine > Oceanic | place: Pacific Ocean: North...
AAGTAATTGAGCAACTTGATCAGGTGCATTGGATTGATATTTACTTGCCGCACCTCTTAAAGCATCATTAATTTGAACTTGGGATAATTGACTCCTTAATGTTTCTACTTCTTTTGAATAAGTATCTTTTGTTTTTTTTAATACTTTTTCAAAATCCCCTTTTTCAATTTCCTTTTGTTGATCAGCTTGATCTTGTAATGATTTTAATTTTACTGCTTCCTCTGAAGTCATACCATATTCTTTAATCAAGGAATCTTTTTGCCTTGCTAATCTTCCCTCAATAATGTCATTGAATTGATCTTTAGAATATTTAATAGTATCTATTTCTTTTGGTTTTACTTCTTTGATTTCTTCTTTTTTTGGATTGCCTACTACCTCAACTTGAGGCTTCGGTATTTCTTGTTCTGCCATTGTTTCCTCCTTATATATTTAAGTCTCCGTTTTTATTGTACCAATCAGGATTAACATAAGACCATTGATGTCTGCAATTATATCCACCTCGTACAACGAGCACGTCTCCGCTTCTCTTACCACCCCAACTGTTCTTTGTAAAGACTTCACGAACCTCATCTTTCGTGAAAATGCCCTGTTGCCGCCTCTCAGGGCTTCGTATGTAGCTTCTATACTTACCAAGCACCATTCTCCTACAAAATTCTCTAGTTGCTGTTATAATGTCTCCTGTGTATTTTACATAAGTTAATCCAGCATCTTCTGATTTTTTAGCATTTAATTGTGCGTCAAAATCTCTAAAAGAATCATTAATAAGTTGAGTAGAATATCTCCTCATGCTCTCTCCTGTTCTGTCAGCACCATAATGAGTTTGTAGCTTTAATAATGCTTTATCTACTTGTGCTTTTTTACTTTTCTTAAATCTATTAGCTTCAATATATCCTACCAATCTATTAACACCTTGTTGTGATGATCTTTTATAAATACCATTAATAGTAGTTGCTAGTTCCTCAATAGCTTCTTGCTTGGTTCTACCAACAATAGTAGAGGCATATAATTGTTCATTGAGTTTTCGAGTAAATTTATTTTTAATATCCTGAAATTGATTAAAGGCATTGAGTTTAAGATTTTTAATTAAAGCTAAATCAGTTTCAGTTAAACTTTGAAATGCTATTGGTACAGCACCTAATTCTTTAAATGCACGTTCTATTCTTTTAGCTTGTTTATTAAAACCCTCTCGAACTATTCGATCAGCATATCTAGGATAATGTTTTTCTATAATCGCCTGAATTTTAGGACGCATATCAATAGAAGTTTTTAATTGAAATAATTTTTGTTTTTTAGTAACCGAATCTAAAATAGTAGGTAAGGTATCAACTGTTTCAATAATTTCTTTTTCTATATCAGCTAATACTTTGCCTAATTGTTGATAATAGGTTGCTTCTGCTTCATTTATATATTTAATTCTATATAAGGCAAATCTATCAACTTTATCAGCCATTATACTCCAGTATTTTAAGTATCTTCTTATCACCCATATATATTTCAGTCTTTGCTTTTACTTTTTTACAAGAAAAAACTACTGACTCTGGATTAATTTCTCTCATGGCTATACGTTTTGATTTAAGGCATGAACTCATTGATTCTTTAGGTGTATGCTCGATCATAGTTCCGTTTAGGTACATAATTAAAGCTATTACTATTTCAGTCATTTCCATTACTAAAGGTTCTTTGTTTATCTTTTAATTTTTCTACATCTTTTTGTAGTTTTTCAACAGCTTTATCTAAAGCTTTTATATTTACATCATTATGTAACATATTATCTATTCTTTCCTGTTGCTTATCGGTCTGTTTATATAATTCCTCGATCAACATAAATTGCTCACTGTCTGCAGGTAACGAGCCCAAAAGTCCTCGAGGCCACTTTATTCTGAACTCCGTATTCTCTATCAAATCCTTTTCCATAATTTGTAATGTAGTTGCGTGTTGATTTAATTTTTCTTGAAAAGAAAAGAATGCCCAAGTTCCAATAGCGACTATTGTTATTAAAGACGCAACCGTTTTCATAGGCATTTGTACTCTTACTTCTTCTGAAATTTTTAATGCCATTAATCGTCATCTTCTTTAGGACGTATCACTCCAAATACAATGGAGTAATTAAATTTGGTAGAATTTTCAAAGCCATCATTTTTTTGAAAAGGTTTAGTAGTAATACCTATTTTATGTCTAACATTTTTAAACTCACAAGCACTTAATCCACTTATTAATAAAACTAAAAATAAAAATATAACTAAATATCTCATCACTCATTCTCAACCTTGTTCTTCTTCTTATTCTTCTTCTTATTCTTTTTATTATTTTTCTTTATTTTTTTATCAATATTCTTGTTATTCTGTTTTTTCTTTAACTGTTTAAGTTTTTGTTTAACAAAATTTGTATTCTTTTTAATCTGTTTAGATAAAACTATTTGTCCTTGTTGAAGTTTAAAGACTTGTTCTTTCATGCTCCATGTTTCGTGAAGATTCCAACCAACTAATGCAATCAGGGCAGTTAAAGCCATTGCAATTATTTTTTCTTTTAATTCCATTATTTATAAAACCCCTTAAATAACCAATCTAAAAATTTATCTAACCAATTTTTATCATTTGGCGATCTTCCTTTTACCCATGCTTCGTTAAATTTAGTTTTTTTATTATCGCCTTTATATCTACCTTTTAAATTTCTTGCACGTTTGATCATTGGCAACTTTCACATTCGTTAGTGCTATCAATGACTAATCCACTATTCTCATAAGTAGATTGTTCTGCTTTTTCTTGTTCTAATTCTTTATAAGTTTTATTAGGATTAGCTTTAGCTAGTTCATGAATAGTATCGCTATTACAACTACAAGCCTGACAAGGACAAACTCCATACGCATCTGAATGTTCTTTTAAAGAACAATGACAAATACAGTTACAGTTTTTACAATTACTCATTAATATCCTTATCTAAAATAATTCCAACCCCAAAGAAAAATACCCACAATACCAGCAAAAAACATTAAAACTGAGATTGTACCTTTGGACTTATTCATAAATGCTTTTAATTCTAATATGTCTTTTCTATTCTGTCTTATTTCATACAGAATCATATCCATTTGTGCTTTATGTCCAACATAGGCATAAGCTGTTTTTTTTAGTTTAATTTTCATTTAATTCCATTTATAACTCTAATAATTTTAACTGCTTTTTTAACACCAGTTATTTGTTCATTAGTTTCGTTATTAAACGAACTTTCTACATTAAGCATTAATAATAATGCTACAAATATATTAACTATCACAATAATACCCCACTACTAATTCTCCTTTTCTATTATACCAACCTTGCATCTTTCTATTACCATTAATTTCATAATAATATTCAGAAATCTTTTCAATAAGTTCCTGACCTGAATTGGCACAATCTTTTTCACTATATATCTTAAATGGTTTTACATAGGAAGAATTTTCTTCCCAAGATAAAAATACTATAAAAATAACAACATATTTCATTTAGTAATCCTAACACTCCTAGCCTTTCCTCTAATTCTAGTAATCCAATTCCTTTCTGATAAAAGGATAATGTGATTATGAACTCCACTTTTAGAAGCTAACCCAATATGTTTTTTAATCTCTTCATAAGAAGGAGAATAAGAATATTCATCAATATAATTTTTAATAAAATTAAAAACCTTTACTTGCTTTTGCGTTAAGCCTTTCTTCATCTCTTAAAGAATCTCTGTCGCCACTCATGGCAAGTATAAGTATCTCTAACATTATCAGTTCTCCATTTACCGCAAAATGATCTTCGGTTGCTAAATAAACCGCAATTCCCACAAGCCTGTTTTGTTTTTGATCGTACATAACTTTGAGGTAACTGGTATGGAATCATGTGTCCGTTAGGATAAAATTGGCTTCTCGTCATAAAGTAATCATCATATAAATTGATAGACAACTTAAAAAGCCTAATGAAACAAAAACAATAATAAAGAATTTATTTGCGTCCTTGTCCAACGTATCGCTTATATTTTTTGTGTTTGGGATTTGGGTGTTTGGCATGGCGACCTTTCCTTTTGTGTCTAGTTCTTTTGATGTGAACATAACCATAACCCCTTGGTTTAGTCATTAACCCAATGGTTCAGTTTCTACTTCCTCTTGATTAACTTCCTCTTGAGTAAAAGCACCTGTACCACTTGTGTTTTCTATTTCTTCTATAATTTCATCTAATTTATCACTATCCTCAATAACTCCTCTAGCAATTTCCTTGTCTATTTCTTTAATGAAAGCTGGAGATTGAACTCCACTATTTTTTGCCTGTAAATAATATTGTAAATCGGTAGCATAATCCCTTAAATTAAAGGTATCAGGATAAGTTATCTCTCCATCAAATACTTTGTTTTGTAATAGAGCAAATAATCTGAATAAGTTTTCTTCCGCAATTTGTAGGTTATCTGCCTTTTCAGATAGCTTGGCATTTAATAATTGAAATTCAGTTTGTAAAGCTATTCCTGATTGTGTTCCTTGTGCTGTTGCCCTTACAGAACCAATATGAGAAATCCTATCAATAGCTTCTACTTTTTTTGTTATACATTCCATAATAGACGTTAAATTTTGCCCACTTGGTTGTAATAAATAAGGTTTCAAATTAGGATCTAATCCATCAGGCATTGTAATAATAGCACCAGCACCAGCACTAGCATTAACATCAGGAGTTTTAACTAAACTAGGATTATTAGATAATCTTATTAATTGTTCTATTTCAGAATATTCGTTATAAATTCCTTTTTGTAAGTCTGCTATATCTGTTAAGTCAGAAATTCCTATACCTCGTTTATGTGATTTTTGATTATATAAAATGACCGCTGGTATTTTACCTATTTGATTTGGAAAACTTTCTTTTAATATAGGATCAGTTCTATTATTAGCTTGATAATAACATTCAATAACTTCAGGAGTCCATATTCTATAATATATTCCACCAGTTTTATCTACATCTTCCCTTACTTTTAAAAAATCTAAAGAATATTTACCATTGACCTCTCTTCTAAAATCCCAGTCTAAAACATTTTCAGGAGTAACCAATGTAAGATACGGTCTTATATCTTGTGCCAGTTCATCTGCTCTTGTGTTTAAATTTGTAGATGGTTTATCAAGCATCAACCAACATGAACCATAAATGGAAGCATAAATTTGTGCTTGTTTCATTTGTGATTCGAAAGAATTGCCAGTCAAATCACAATCTTTCATAAACAAAGGAAGTGATGGTTCTTCTTTTAAAGAACCCATTTCTCTTGAAGCTGGTACTCTAAATAAAAATGATGAATAAATTTGAACTACATTACGACAATGATTATCTAAAGCAGTATTAAAAACTCTTTTAGCATATTCTAAATCTAGTTCAGTAGCATACCTATGTAAAAAACTTCCATTTTTATATTCAACACCGCCTAAATAACTTCTAATAAAATAAGACCATTGATTGTGGTGGTCATCATAATCTATATGAGTTGCGTTTATTTCTTGAAAGCTATATGCCATGTTCTAAAACTCTCCATCTACCTATGTCTGTTGTCATAATATCTGATTTTACAGGATACAAGAAATCTACTAAATATCCTAATGCGTCATTCATGTGATCTAATCCGTGTGCCTTATCAGGTATATTTGTTCCCTCTTTGTATAATTGTCTTTGTAACCCTTTATTTAATATTTTACAAGTAGGATCAATAAAAATGTTCCTAATACTATGTGCGTTTTTTAATTTTGAGTTCACCGCATTGATACGATCTCTAACTTGTGTATGTCGTCCTCTAGCTTTACAAACAAAACCATAATTTTGCAATATACTTAAATCTGTTTTCCCACCAGCACTTGTTTTGCGTTGCCTACAAGCTGGATCAGGATATATAAAAATCTTCCAACCACTAAACTTTTCACTTATCTCTTTCGCTATTTCATCTGTATTAGATGAATATATAATTATCTCATCAAAAAAATAAAGCTTATGGTCAATAATTTGACAAACACAAGCACTCATAGGATCAATATTAAAATCCAGTCCTATATGGATAGGGTGTTTTTTGCTTAACTTATAAGGTTTAATATTTCCAATAGGATCAAAATTATAATAGATAACACCAGCATATTGTTCAAAACTGGCTTGATACTCTTGCCTGAATGTCCTTATATCTAAATCCCTTTTAGCTTGTTCTATTTCCTGTGCATTAACTATTCCGCCCTCTAAAGTTGTGTATTTAAAAGATTTCCAATGTTTATCTGTTTGTTCCTTTAAGAATAATTCGTATGCCCAGTTGCCAAAGCCTCTTGGTGTTCCTAGAAATAAAACCTTTCCCAGTGTATCTGCGATTGCCGCCCTTAAAACTTCATACCAAGCATTAGGAGGAATATCCGCAAACTCATCAAGGCATAAAAAATTAACCCCAACTCCTCTTAAAGTATCATAGTTATCTGCACCCTTTAACCATATTTGTGAACCTGTTTTTTTAATTGTAATATGTAAATCACTTTCATTAATATCATCAATCCAATTAAATTTAGCTAAGAGTTCTTTTAAATCCGACCAACAAATTGTTTTAGCTTGTTTATAAGTTGGAGCCACATACCATATTTTATTATTAATTTGACTGGCATATTTCATTATTTCAGAAATAGCTAAAAAGGTTTTTCCAAATCTTCTACCACTTACTAATACTTTGAATCTATGCTTTGATTGAAATACATCTAATTGTGGTTTGGTTAGATTAATTTTCATTAAGCACTGTCTTTGTCAACCTTGCAAGTGTATTTGATATACATTCTAAATTTATTCCTACTCTCCATTGGATAAGAATGTAGGAGTTCCAAAGAATTTAATAATCCAGCTTCTATACAAGTACTCCAGTTGTCGAATAATATTGGACTCTGCTTTGCGTCTTTGCAAGAACCAATAGATTGAGAACATAGCCAAATAATTAAAATAAATTTCATTTCTTCTATTAACACACATTAGGAATAATCCCTCTCAATAATAATTTCTATACAATGTATTGCTTTCCTTAAACTTTGTTCCTTACCTTTTAATTTGTGCCTACAAAGATATTTAATAGCTTCACCCTCTGCCCACTCTAAATGGTTTTCAGAAATAAATTGTGCTGGTTCAATTTTAAATCCCTTGTAATGTGTTCCGTCAATTTGTTTATTTAAAGATTGGTAAGTGGTACTCTTAAACATATCCTTATCTGTCATAAACCAGCTTTTCTAATATTATCCTCATGCCTTTTTATATGATCGCTTATTTGTTGAGATAACTTTTTGTTATCTTCCCTTAATTGTTTATTCTCTACTATTAATTCTCCATTAAGTTTTTTATGACTCTCATTAATTTCGACTTGATTTTTAATTGCTTGTTTATAACCATCAATTTGATTTTCATATTTGGTTATTTTATTAATCATAAGCTTATCAGCTTCTTTTTTAGCTTCTTCTACTTGTTTAATTACTTCGTCCAATGTTTCCTTTCTTTCCATCTTTTATCCCATGCCCAGCAGTGAATCCGTGATGACCACCTCTCAATACATGCTAAAATAAAATCACTCACTTTTGCCATCTATGATTAAAGGTAACGGTTCATGAATACTGGTAATCTCTGATTTATCTCTTTGGTCAAGATGTTGCTTACCTAACCATATTTGCATTACTACATTACCACCTATAGCTTTTTCAAACTGGGCACGTCTTAAACTAATTTTGCCCATCTCTCTACCCCTTTTTATAGTGTGGACAAAACGCCTCTGTAAAGTCTTTGTTGAAACGTTACAAAAGGTTGCTATTTCATCAAAAGTACAATGTAATTGTGCTAATTTCTTAATTGATTCTGTGTCTATTACTGCTTTAGGTCGTGCCATTATGTCCTTTTTAACTCTTTCTTAATTAAGGTCAAACCATATTCATTAGGTTTATTATTAATCTTTAAATTATCCTTTAAGATTAGTCTATTTTCTTTTTTAAATTTAGTATAATCAACATAATGATGTACTCTACCAAACCTCCAAACAGCTTTAGAAACATCAGGGTGTAATTGAATTTGCATTTTTGTTTTAGGAATAGTTCCATGTTTATAAAGTTCATCAGTATTACCACCTTTCATGCTTTGAGTAGCCATTTTATGTTGTAAAAAAGCATTAAATTGAATAGTGCACCACCCAGCTTTTAATATGCGTAAAGATAAATCGGTATCTTCATTGTATCTACCTCTCCAACGAAAAGGAATATCATTTTTAATAAGGTTACAAGAATAAATCCTTGTATTAACTGTAAAAGGTGGATAACGGGGTGCGTCTCTATCAGTTACAAACATCAAATAAGATGGTCCTGACATAGCCACATTTTTATATCGTAAAGTAAAATCTTCCATTACTTTAAATGGAGTACCGTCATAACATCTAATCCTTAAATTGCGATTAAATCGTGCAAAATAAGCTATATTATCATCTATTATCCAATGCCATTTATGATTATTACTAATAGAATGTTCCCAAGCAAAATTTCTTGCTGGTCCAGAACCTTTGCTTTTAGTTTCTCCTAAATTATCACAAGCATCATAATTTTTTTGATAGTTTTTATCTAATACTAAAATATTTTTCTTATTAATAACAGAAACATAGTTTTTGTATTCCTGTTCTTCAACAATAACAGTATAAGGAACTTTCATGAGTTCCAATGCTTTAATAGTTAATCGTTTTTTAAATCTTCCTTTAGAGGGAATATATAAAGGAAATTGCGGATTATTTTGCAATATATCCTTTATCTCTTAAGATTTGTTGTTTTCTTTTGGGGATATTAATATATTGAGTTTTATCAGTATATTCTTGTTTAATTAATTTAAAAAAATCATCTACATCTTTTTTAGATTCAAAATTAACTATTAATCTTTTATAAGGGGTTTTATTATCATGTTTAAATTCAGGCATATTCTTCCACTCTTTCATTTGGTCAAGCCATTTAGTTGAAAGACTGTCAGCATTAATAATATTCTCAAGTTCAAGACCCTCAAATCCTAAAGTAAACATACTATAATCTTCATTCATTAAATCTTTTAATTCATTATGCAATAATTGATAATCCCATTCACTTTCCTGATTAACTCTATTATCGGCAATCCTATATGCTTTTAATTGTTCTTTGTTAAGATTAGCAATATGAATAGGAACTTCTTTTAAACCTATTTGTTTAGCGGCTTGAAACCGAGTGTGCCCAACTATAATATTATAATCCTTATCAACAACAAGTGGTTGCCTAAATCCAAATTCTTTTATGGAATTAGCAACTTTATCTACATTTTGGTTTTTTCTAGGATTATTGATATAAGGAATAATTTTATCAATTTTGACTATTTGGACTTTCATAGGTTAGAATCTATTTCTAGCATATCATTAGTTTCTTTTCTTAACCAATTAATACTTAAACAAGAGGGTAAAAAATTAGTTACCGTCCTCACAGTTTAATCTAACCTACTACTAATCTTTTGATCGAATCGATATTTAAAGCTAGAGTGTGGCATAAATAAGTTAATTCAATTTATTTATGTAATCTTTGTATTTGTTGCGTGTCCACTTGTAGGTCTTTAAATCAGTAATATTAAAGGCATTTTTTAAACGTACATCAGCAAGTTCTTTTTTTAGTTGTATATTCTCTAGTTTAAGTTTTATAATGCTTTTTCTTGCTTTTCCGAAAATTCTTAATAAAACCTTTGCGTTTTGTAAAAGACTTCCCTTTGCCACTTGATTTTCCCTTTAATGTTAATGTTTTAAGATTATACTTATTCACTGTTAGTATTTCTTCTTCTTTTTGCCCTTTTTCTTCTTAGCTTTTTTCTTTTTCTTTTTCTTTTTTGGCATTTTATCTCCTTTTAATTGCGAGGTAGTCAGTCTCCCAACTACCCCTATCTTTTAAAGACCTAGGTAATCAAAAGAATAAATTTAAGTACCATATATAATGATTGGCTACAACTGATCTAATTCTATTTCAGCATCCTTTTGGAATCTATTAATTTTGTAATTAATTTTATTTTTAACAAATTGTTCATATTGACCCTCACTGCCCCTATGTAAATATCCTAATTTTTTCATTCTATCTACTAAAGTAGGTTCAGTTTTTCCATCAAAGTTCTCATCTTGTTCCTGTATCTCCCATCTTTTTTGAAATAGCCAAGTTGCAAAATGTGGCACAAATTGGGCATCTTTGCCTTTTTGCTGATTGTTATAAATTTCAGCTGTTTTTTCTATTTCAGGCATTTCTGTGTTGCATTTTTGCCACACCTTAAAAGCCTTATATTTTGCGCCTTTTTTTATATTTAATAAGTTCCAAAGCTCTTCAAAGGGTTGATCATATATATTCTTATTAGGTATAGGATTAGGTATAGGTATAGGAGTTACAGTTTTGTTATTAACACCATTGTAACGAATTTTCATTCCTAATTTACCAGCTTTTGATTGTTTATTATATTTTTCAGTTAAATATTTATGTTCTTCAACTAATCTTTTATGGAAATAAATAGTATACATTCTTCCATCTTGAGGATCTTCTTTTAAAGTATTTAAAAAGAATTTTTTTAAAATCTTATATACTTTATCTTTACAAGATTGATCAATACATTGACAGATTCTATAAGCATCTTCTTCTTCAAATCCTTTACAATTTTTAGTCCAATCAAAACATAATAATCTAATATAAATACCTATTTGTTCATTAGTTAAATGAACTGTTTCAGCAATAAAAGTATCAGTAAATAATTGTAATGCATGAAATTTAGTTGGTGTTTTTTCCATTTTTTCTCCTTTTAGTTAAAATCAAACATTTGGCGATTTGATTTTATTATTTCTTTAACCTCATGTAAGAGGTCTTGTTCAGTACCAAATTTTTTAATAAAAACTTTTTTGTTTAAATGTATAGATTCATTTCCCATATTATGATGTTGAGGGCATAAAGGAATTGTTTGATCAAAAGCTGGTCTTAAACCTAAACCAGTATGTTTTCTAATATGATGTATCACAGCTTCACTTCTCCTGTTTATCTTTAGACAAGCTATACACCCTATCTCCCTTACTTTTGATAGATATATTTTTTCTGCTTTCTTTAATGGCTTTTTTCTTGGCATAATATCTAGGACTTAAAATAAAATTATTTTCCTTAACTTCTTTTAATGAAATAGTAAAAACTTTTGCCATATCGGTATGTAGTTTTTTAAATATCTCATCTGTCATTTTAATAAAATCCTACGGATTGTTTATATTCTGCTCTTAATTTTTTTAAATTAAATCTAGGTTTGTGTGATGGAGAATAAAGTTCATCTATTTTTTGTGAACTTTTATATTTTTCGTTTTTTCTTCTTTTAACAACTTTCCAAATTTCATAACTTTTATTCCTTTTGTTTATAAAATTCTTCCTACTTTTATTAGAATCATCAATAACTATTTTTATTCTATATTTATATTCTGAGCATTTCCTACCTGCTGTATTGTATTTTGGATTAAATTTTTTGATCCATCTTTGTTCATATTTAAATGATCTTTCTTTATTATCTAAAATAATATGTCTAAAATGAGTAAAGACTTTCGGTGCAAAATATTTACCTTGATAAGAACACTTAGGTGTTATTTGTGAATGTAAATATAATCTTGAATAAATATTATTACTACACCCAATATAAACTATCTGTTTTTTATGTATTAAAAAATATACACAGTATTCTTTCTTTTTAGGAATAAATTTAATTGTTTTTTTTAAGTTTATTATCATCTGTTATTTTTTCTTTTTCAGATATTTTTTATAAGTCTTAAGTTTTGTTTTTTCAGATGGTTCAACAATTTTACCTTTAAAACTATTAACCCATTTTAAATGTTCTGTTTTTTCTTTAGGTGTCATGATTAGGTGGTTTTATTTCAGGGTGTTTTAAATAATAGCTTCCATCTTCAACTGATTCATTATGTAGTTTGATTAGATTGTTTAACCTTTTCTTAAATATTTCATCAGAATCATTTTCAAATTTATTTATAAAAATTCTAATAAAATGAGCAATATGTATATCTCCAAATTTAATATGTTCATCTTTAGATTCAGAATAATAAGTTTGATCTAAAAATTCTAATACATCACCAGCGGTTGCCCTTTTATCTATTATGCTTTCTATTTTTAAAATGTCTTTTATTATCATAAAGACACCTTATTAATTCCTATTCTTTTATTTTTAGTATCTTTATGTTTTGCCTGTCGGCTTTGTTTAATAAACCACCAAATTTCATATAAAGTATTATCTTCGGAGTTAATTACTCTATGATAATTTTTATTTAGATGATTTATTATTCTATTTAAAATATAAGTATCACCCCTTACTTGTTTTTTTCTAATATTTTCAATCATAATAATTTGTTTTGATTTGGGTTTGGTTCTTTATAAGGCTTCCATTCAAAATCTATTAGCTTGTATGGTTTGCCATTAAATTTACTGTAAAATATATCTTTGGTATATTGCTTGGCTTTTCTTAACTCGCCATAAGGGATAAACATATATTCTTTGCCATGTGTAATCCCTAAAGATTCTTTTTTCCTTAATGCTTTTTTATAATAATAATCTCTTACTGAAACTTTGCCTAACCAAATTTTTTCTACTTCAACTTTTATCATAAGTTTCAAATGATTTTAACATCTGCGGTATTCTTACATCAGCACTAAAAGGTTCAAAAAAATAAGTTATTGGTACATTTAAATAAATTCCTAATTGCCAAATTCTTCTAGCACTACAACCATTAAGACCTTTTTCATATTTTTGTACTTGTTGGAAAGTTATATTTAATGCTTTGCTGACATCTGTTTGTGATTGTCCTAAATATAATCTTCGTTCTTTAATTCTTCCGCCTACTTTTTTATTAAACTCAATTACAGCTGGATCTTGCATAAATAAATAAATTGATTGTTAGTAATGGGCGAGAAATTGGTTAACAACTCGCCCAATCGTTTACTAAAAGAAGAGCATTTATGAATAAATGAAATATTAATAAAAGCTACAATTTGATGATTAACCAATTTTTTCATTAATAGCAATTTATAATTTATTTACTCGTGGTTGTACCAATAATTAAGTTTTTATTTGGTATATTTGTTACTATTATAAAGATAGTGGCTAAAACACCCACTAGTCCACAGTTTTTAATGTATTTACTCCTATATGGATTTGTTTATAATCTCACTATGTCTTACAAAAGAATATATTTAAAAATTCCAGTTTTACTGGTGTGTTTTTTAAACGAAGTCTTGATTAAGCAGTCAATTCGTTTTTTTGCTAGAATTGTAAAATCAGTTCTAGTTGATTCTTTTATTAGAATCGTAAAAAAATTATTTGTGTCCAAAACAGTAATTTTTAGCAGTTTGCGTAGGTATTAAGTTTATTCATATAGAATAAATCCCTTAAGCAAAATCGCCTCTTCATTAGAAAATGGTAAGCGACAAATTCTTCCCTTCAACTGGAAGAGGTTAAAAACCACCTTTTAGTTTCTATAACCTTTAGCAAGTTATACTGATGAGTTAGCTAGTGAATCATATTCACTTAAATATGAAAAACTAAAAGAGGAAAACACAATGTCAAAACCAATCTATAATAGTGATGGCATCAATATTAATCTTGATTGTAAGGTTACTAGAAAAAATAATCCTACAACTTGGTTATTTGATTTAAAAAATGAAGCTGTAAAACATTTTAATATAAAAGTTTATGGCTCCTATAATACTGGTGCTGGTACTTCTGCTGTTGTATCTTGCTATATTAATAACGAAAAATATAAAGATGAAGTTATTAAATATTTAGAAGATAATAATTGCACAGTAGAATCATGGTCTGATCTTTCTGAAGAATTTGTTGAAAAATGGAATGCTTCAGTTGGTACTTCATATAATTAAAAATAAGACTTGAAGCGGTTTATTAATTTAGACCGCTTTGAGACTTATTATAATGATAAGTCGTTTCATAAACTAAAAGGAGGTCAATATGAAAAAAGGAGAACCTTTGAAGCCTATGCTTCAAAAAATTGATGAAGATAAAGAACACAAAGATGATTATCTTGTCAATTTAAAATCATTAAAATGTAAAGAGTATCCATTTCTTTCAACAAGTGAAGTTCATGTGAAAGAAATCTATCCCTCTTTAAAATTTGATGGTTCATTTAGTTCGGGCAAGACAAAAGATGAAGTAGACAAACCTATGACCGATCACGCACTTGGTCAATTATGCAACAAGTTAGAAATTGGTACTGGTTACATAAGAAAATGTCTGCCGTTTCCTGAACTTGTTAATTATAATCTAAACAAATGGATCTCATACACAGAAGATCGTGATCTGATGGTTAGATGTAATGAAACAAAAGTGAGGGCAATATTATCAAATCGTTATAAAAGATTAGATAATGATTTAGTTGCTCATCACACTCTCGATAAACTTATGGATATGGGAGCAGAAATTCATCAATCTCAATATGATGGAGATTATTTGAAACTTACTGCTGTTACTCCAGAGTTGGAGGGAGAAGTTAAAAAGGGTGATGTAGTACAAGGTGGTGTTACTATCACAAATAGCGAGATAGGAACTCAAACATTATTGATACAACCATTTCTTTATAGATTGGTTTGTACTAATGGCATGGTAGTTCCTAGCATACTCAATCGCTTTTATCAAAAACATCTTGGAAAAGTTTTAATAGATTTGGAACGTGATACCCAAGCTATTAAAATTATCCATAAAATGAAAAAGCAATTAGAGTTAGTAAATGATCCTAAAGTATTTCAGGAAAATTTACAAAAGCTAAAAGATGCAGAAAAGGTTAAGACTAATTCTACAAAGATTGTAAAATTATTTAAAAGCCATTCTGTTTCAGATTCAGAAAAGGCAGAGATATATGCGAAATTAAATCGTAATATTTCTGAGCCTTATTTTGAAACTGATCATTATTCTTTGGCTAATGCAATAACTAACTATGCTAATAGTGATGATATAAGTGAGGATAGATCAAGATTCCTACAAGAACTTGGTGGTTTAATTATCTTTGCTCATAATCCTATGGCAGTAAAGTTGAGGTAGTATGTTTAAACCGCAACATTTATTAGTTGAGGAACGTGGTCTTGAAAATCAAGTCAAAAGATTAAAGGATTTGATACCTAATAAAGCAGATGCACAAAATAATGTATTAATGTGTACTGTTGGTTATCTTCAGGAACGATTAACAACTATTGTTAAAGATTTAGAAGATATTAAATTCAGTATTAAATCTGAAAATGATAGGATTTTAAAAGACAAATTAACAAATAATAAATAGACGAAATAGGGGTGTTCTACACAAATTAATTGTGTTGATGGTATATCAGAAAACAAAGAAACAGAAATACCCACCCCTGTATATCTAGGGTAGTGCCTAGATACTGATGATGTCAGCTAAACTAAAAAGGAGGAAGTATGAAACATACTTACTTTAGCAATCATACTGGTTATTTAGAACACCGATATGATTGTAGTCAATGTAAAAAAGAACAATTCATAAATACTGCAAAATTTAATCTTGCGTGGTTTATGGCTATTGTTTTTATAACATTGATAATAACTTACGGAGGTTCATTATGGAACTTTCTGTAAATAAATTGCTAGGCAATATCTTTGCATTTTGTTCATCAAATCCTACTGAGATCAAAGTAGAAGATGCGAAAAGATGGAGAAATGCTTTAAAGAAATGCGTAGTAAGTCAAGACCAGCGATTATATAATGTTTTAAAAAGGACATTAGAAAATAATAAAACTTTCTATATTCCTATTCCTGTTAAAAAACATATTAAACAGGATTATATTAATGATCGTTTGTTTCAATACCACAAAGATAGGGAAAATGGAATCTTCGCACCTGAAGAAACATTGTACCTACACCCACAACCGTGAGGTTGAAAACTAAAAGAGGAGGTTATTATGAGAAAATATCTCATATTAATATTAGTTCTATTGAATGCCTGTGCGTACAATCCTGTGATTGATACTGCTGGTCAAAGTGGAACTTTTAATAAAAGTCAAGCTACGAATATAACTAATGATATTCAACACTGTAAGACTTTAGCTAAAGATAATTCAAGTTCTTTAGTTGAGGCTTATAAGAGATTTTATAATTATTATCTTCGTGCTGGAACTTTTTACCTTGCTGATAAAATGGATTATAATTATCCAAGTATCGCAAGGAAATGTCTATCCAACAGAGGACACTCTGTTTTAAATTAGAATGGAGGTAATTATGGATAGGAAAGAAAAGAACGGTTATCTTGTTGAAGGTATGGTTGTTGAGTATAAAGAAAAACCCAGCGGCAAACTTTTAAATAAAATAATCGGTGCCAAGTTAAAAGCTATTAGATTAGATAAAGGCTTAAAAGCTGAAACAGTAGTAGGAGATAATAAAAAATTCTTTACTACTATTTATGATCTTTGGAAATTTGAACGAGGCACAAAAACTTGTACGTCCAAATATTTTGCTTTATGTAAATATTATAAATATGGAGTAGATCATTTATTTGAACGGATTAACTAAAAGGAGGAAGTATATGATAAAATATACTTTAAAGTATAAAGACGGTACTGACCTTTTTTACAATCCTGATAAGCACGTTTATGTTGTGAATAACAAAATAATACCAAGTGTTACAGGTATCTGTGGAAATGGAGTACCAAAACCAGAACTAACGAATTGGTTAGTCTATACACCTTTAAGCGAGTTTCATAGACTCGTTAAAGGACAATTAGAAACTAACATTCCGTTAGATGATGTTTCTCTGTTGCGTATAAAAAAACAAGCATCAGAAAAAACAAAAATAGTTAAGGAAGATGCTGGTTTAATAGGTTCAACTGTTCACGAACTTATTGAATCTTTCTTAAAAGGAAAGCCAACTATAAAACCAAGTGATCCAAAAGTGAAAAACTGCTGGAATTTGTTTTTAAATTGGTGGGAAAAATCAAAGTACAAAGTAATCGATTTAGAGAAAAAATTATACTCTAAAAAATGGGGTTATGCTGGTACTCTTGATTTGGTTGTAAAAGACCAAAGCAAAAATCTTGTCTTGATAGATATTAAGACAAGTAACCAAATAGCATTTGATTATCAATTACAATTAAATGCGTATAAGGTTGCATACGAGGAAGAAACTAAACGAAAAATCAGCAAAGCTATGGTGGTAAGACTACCAAAAAATGAAGCTGAAATTGAGTTTAAGGATATTCCTTTAACTAAAGACCTGTTCAAATCTTTCATAGGTGCTAAATTTATTTGGCAAGAAATGAAAAAAGCGAATGGGAAACAACAATGAAAGGAGAACCTGATGGCACCATTTCAGCCACAGTATAATAGACCAAACTATCCGAATCGGAATTATAGTCCTAAAAAAAACTATAATCAAAGTTCAGGTAGCAGAGGTTCTGCTAAATTAATAAACACCAAAAAAGATGGTTGTATATTAACAGTAGAAACTAATGATCAAAATCTTGTTTTAAAAGGATATTGGTCAAGTAAAGGTGTAGGTTTAGATGGAGGTAGTGGTTGGAAGTTATATCCTTATTACGATAAAACTAAATCCAAACCTAACTTTAATCAACCTAGACAAAATGTTCAACAAGACCCAATGGACAGTCCAATGCCAGTAGAACCACCAAATGATGCTACGGACTTTAATCCAAATGAACTTGAGGAACAAAATGACGGACAACAATAATGGGAGTAATTACCTAATAAATAGACCAAAGGTTTTTGATCCACATGATATTTTATTATTTTTAGATATTATGGACAAGAAATCAATAGAAGCAGAAATTGCTTTTGATGAAGTCAAAGATCAAAAAGAGGAAATGTTTGATTATGTGGTTAATGAAAAAGTCACTAATGAATCTATTGCCACTGGTTTAGCAAAGGTAAAAGCTAACAAAGATGAGAGATATAGGAAAGTTAAAAAATTACTTTCTGACAGAAAAAAGGCATATCTCTTTGCTAAAGTAGAAGCTAAAAATGCTCATACTTATTGCGATCTGTTAAAGCAAAAATCAATTAATGAATTGGCGATTGAAAAATTAACCAAGCATTAATTTAATGAATGGTAACCCCATATTTTTTGGGGTTATCATCAATAGTCATATCCCTAGTTTTATACTTAACGTCCAAAATCTTACAAGTATCTTCGTTATCTAAATCGGTAACAAAGGTATGTAACCCTTCTAATTTTGGTTCACAATCCATAAGATTACAACCTAAAACCATTAAGTTATTAGTAATGAAATCATGTACGAAAACTTTTACTTCTACAATACAAACTTTTGATAACATCACTTTTTATCCTTATTCCTATTAAGTACCTTATCTGTCATTTTTGTAGAAAATGTTGCTGTAAAGACGATAATTACGAGATACCATACGCTGTCTGGGAGGTCGTTTATGATTCTTACCCATTCTTCAAATCTTCCTCTTGTACTTTCAAACCAACCAGTACTTAACATTCCAATAAGCCAAATTAATAAAATTTCATCTTTCCAACTTTTGTCTTGTGATTTAATTCTAGCAACATCAACTTCTTTACACGCAAGAATTTCAGCTTCACGAATAGTTTTAACCTTTTCAGCTTTATGTTTAAAATGACCTATTGCCTTATTAGCAATCATTCTTGTTAACGGATTTTTAAGTAGAGCAAACCACATTTTTCTTCCTTTTAATTTTA
>Ga0310342_100000778_pt1 | contig 18728 bp, 13 predicted proteins | sample S15DNA20500_MG_FD_206155 | JGI IMG/M metagenome (GOLD analysis project Ga0310342, IMG submission 206155) | Marine microbial communities from station ALOHA, North Pacific Subtropical Gyre - S1503-DNA-20-500_MG | ecosystem: Environmental > Aquatic > Marine > Oceanic | place: Pacific Ocean: North...
GACCATCACGAGACCAATGAGTGCCCCTGTGTGTATGTAAGCTGCACGAGGAGATAAAAGTTCACATAATCCAAAGATGATTCCACAAAGGGCTAGAAAAGAGAGAATAGCCGCAGCATTCCCGTTAGCTTGGGCCCAACTCCAGCTATAAAGCGCATCATAAAGCACCCAACCTAAGATCAAAGTACCCACGCCAACCCAAATGGCTTGCGTCTTGGTAATGTTTGAAACATCAGGATCGATTAAAAAAGATTGAGAACCAAAATAATAGACAACCGCTAAAAGTAAAATACCTGTAACGCCCGTCCACCAAGCTTCCCACTTAAACCAATGGAGGTTTTTAGGAAGAGTACGAGGGGCAACCATAATTTTGTCAACTCGGTAAAATCCGCCGCTGTGGACCATCCAGAGTTGGCCTTCCACGTCATCATCGGGAGTTACCGGCTCCTCAAGATGCGAATCGAGCCACATAAAATAAAATGACGAGCCTATCCACGCAATGCCAACAATGACATGGGCCCATCGAAGGATAAGACTCAGCCAATCTAAAATAATGTTTTCAAACAAATTTTTACTTTTCCATGACGTCTTTAATACGCAAACTCACGATACGACCAATATTTATTAAAGCTTCTTCGATTTGTGCATCCCGGCTGCCACCCAAGCGGGTTTCAAAAGAAGCAAAAATAGACTCTTTTGAATGATCCAAAACGGCAATAATAAATGGAAAATCAAACTTTTCATGATAGGCTTTGTTTAATCGCTTAAACCTAAATAACTCGTCTTCATTCAGTTGATCCAGACCCGCACTCTTTTGTTCCCTTGTCGAATGTTTTGTCAATTTTTCAGTACGCGCTGTTTTTCCTGCAAGATCGGGGTGAGCCCTGATGAGTTGTAATTTTTCTTCGCTCGATGCGGCGTTCATTTCATCCAACAAGGCCGCTATTAATGCTTCTTTGGTGTCAAAGGGCCTCGCAGAACTTGTCCGGGCAACCAGCCAGGGACAGTTCTCAAATACATCCCCCAACGCTCCAATAAATTCGGATGTACCTCCTTTATTAAGGCTTTCTAGGGTAATTTTTGTATTCTCCATCAAAATTTCCAAGGGTTTACCGGTAATTTTCGTCTAAAAATCCTTTTATAGGGGTTTAATATATTCATAAAGTTTTATTGAAAATGTACAAAATGTATTACCGGCTTTTCTTGCGATATTCAGCAATTGCAGCATCCACTGCTGCCCCAGAAGAAACGGAAACCCTATGTTGACGCAATGTAGTTTCTAAAGCATTCAAACAAATGAGAATATTGTGTTTTTGACAATTATAGCCCATCGCACCAATACGCCAAATTTTACCATGCAAAGGCCCAAAAGAGGTGCCAATTTCTATTCCAAAATCTTGGAGCAAATCCATTCTCACTTGCTCACTATTTACGCCCTCAGGAATATAACATCCGGTAACATTGGGCATTTTGTGTTTTTTATCGCCGAAAATAGAGAGCCCCATCGCTTCCAACCCGGCTACCATTGCCCGGCTCGCATCGGCATGGCGTTCAGAGCATTCTTTTAAACCTTCCTTGAGGACAATTCGCGCGCATTCCCTTGCGGCATAAAGCATAGATGTCGCCTCTGTATGATGGTTCAGACGGGATTCTGACCAGTAATCCATCAGCATTCCTAGGTCAAAATAATTAGAGGCAATTGTTCTTCCCGTAGCAGATTCAAACCCCTTTGGCCTAATCCCCAATTCTATATGTTTGCGTAAATTTATTATACTAGCGACACGATCATTGAACGTAATTGGTGCTATTCCCGGTGGGCCCGCCAAACACTTTTGTAACCCTACTGCCACCGCATCCAATTTCCATTCATCAACGGGAAGATCCATCCCAACAATACTTGCCGTTGCATCAACAAAGGAAATCACATCAAACCGTGAGCAAATAGACCCTATTTCTTTAAGAGGTTGGGCAACCGTTGTTGAGGTATCCCCTTGACATATTGCTAATAGCTTAGGTTTAACCCGTTTAACTGCATCTTCTATTTTTTGCGGATCGAAAATTTGACCCCATTCCGTTTCAATCAATTCCACTTTTGCCCCGCATCTTTCGGCAATTTCAATCAACAAATATCCGAAACGGCCGAAAACCGGCACCAACACTTTGTCGCCCGGTTCTAGGATGGAAACCAAAAATGTCTCAATTGCAGCTCGCGCAGTACCATCAATCAAGAATGTCCACTGGTTTCTTGTTTGAAAAACGCGGCGATATAGCGCCATCACCTCGTTCATATAAGTAGTAAATTCTGGGTCAAACTGACCTAGCAAAGGCATCGACATGGCTTTCAGAACTCTTGGGTCTACATTAACAGGCCCTGGCCCCATCATTAAACGGGGTGATGGATTTAACTCATCAAATACGTCTCCAGAAGACATCTCTTTTCCTACAAATTTAGTTTTTTAACAGACCGAATGGTGTTCGTACCAATGATGTCCTATATCAACTCGACGACAGACCCATACGTTATCGTGTTTTTCTAAGTGATCGAGAAACCTTTTTAATCCCACAATTCTACCAGGTCGCCCGATTAACCGACAATGTAACCCAATGGACATCATCTTTGGGGAAACAGTTCCTTCTTCATATAAACAATCAAAAGCATCTCGCAAATAAGTGAAAAATTGATCACCAGTATTAAATCCTTGAGCGGTAGCAAATCGCATGTCGTTTGCATCCAGCGTATAAGGAATAATGAGGTGTGGTTTTTTATAGGACAAATCCCAGTAAGGAAGATCATCAGCATAACTATCCGCATCGTACAAAAACCCGCCTGCTTCTACGAGCAATTTCCGTGTATTTGGGCTATTTCGACCGGTATACCAACCCTCCGGATGAAACCCAGTGATCATTTTGTGAATTTGAATTGCCTTTTCTATATGTTTGCGCTCAGTGTTTTCATCAACGAATTGATAGTCTATCCAACGCCAGCCGTGGCTCGCTATTTCCCACTTCGCTTCAAGCATAGCCGTTACAGCTTGGTTATTTCGTTCCAAAGCCATGGCCGTCCCAAAAATGGTTACGGGGAGATTTCTCGATGTAAACAAACGGTGCAAACGCCAAAACCCAGCCCGACTGCCGTATTCGTAAATACTTTCCATGCTCATATGGCGCATTGCCTGATAGGGCTGAGCAGAAATTATTTCAGATAAAAAGGCTTCGGAAGCCACGTCACCATGCAAGATACAATTTTCCCCACCTTCTTCGTAATTGATTACAAACTGAACAGCAATCTTCGCATTACCCGGCCATTTTGGGTCTATTGGTGTACTACTGTACCCAATTAAATCCCGATCATATTGCTTGCTATCCGCCATTTTTTATTTTCCATTCAACAAATTTTCAGTTTAACCATACGAAGCATATTGCAGTGGAAAGTATTTCTGTTTAAGCAGAATAAAGTCAAAAGAACTTTTAACGTAAGGGACATTAAATTCATGGCTGCCTTAACCACCCACGTATTGGATACAGCAAACGGCGTTCCAGCAAAAGGAATAAGAATTGAAATTTTTAAACTCCATGATTCTAATAGATCAAAACTGAGAGAAACGATAACAAATAACGAGGGCAGAACGGAATCGCCGATGCTGAACGAAGATCAATTTGTTCCTGGCACCTACGAACTTCTATTTCATATTGGGCATTATTTTCGCGAAAAAAATAATCTAACAGAAGGACCTTCATTTCTCGATATTGTACCAGTCAGGTTTACCATCGGATTCCTAGACCAATCTTATCATGTTCCACTGCTAGCAAGCCCTTGGGGTTACACCACGTATCGTGGAAGTTAAAAAATACCGCTTGTGAAAACGCCTATGACCCAATAACCAAAAAACGCTAGGGAGGGTTATGTACCTTCGCTGCAACATCTAAAAAATGGTCCACCAAGGAGTCAGATCGCGTTGTATCCCCTATCCTGAAAGCATTCTGCAGGTTACGCGCCCCGGAAGCTAAGTAAAATCGTTCATATTGCTCATTCCGGCTACCCATAGCGCTACCAGAAAAGTCCCAGGCAAGTCGGAATACCCTTGCACGTTCCTCTGCGTCAACATCGCCTGCTCCAGGCAAATAAGTATTTATAAGCTCTCTTAACGACGGATTATTGAACTCTGCTGCCCTTGGTGCAAGCAGCATAAAATGTGAACCGATAAGGCGAATTATATCATTCACTCGCGGAAACCAAGTTGGGAGCATACAACGCAGGGCATAAAGTGGTTTTACATTTGGTGTCCAAAATTCATTGCCTTGATCAATAGCTTGTGTTTCCGAAGCTAAAATAGCGCTTCGCGTAAATTCACAATATGACCATAACTCTCCCAGCATTTGCTGGGTTCCTTGATCAGTGGCGTTGATTGTTTTCGCCATACGGCGTGCCAATCCCCAAGAAAATTCCAATTTCACATGGGCCCTTATCATGGTTTGATGCATTATATTAGGCATCCAATTGGTCTGCATGACCGTATTATAAACACCGAGATTGCCATCAATAAAAATCCTATTTTTTGGGATCTCTACGTCATCAAAAATGACAAAAGCGTCCTGCTCATCAAACCGGCTGGAAAACGGATAATCAAATTTATTGGGTTTTTCTGACATGCTATCACGGCAAAGGAATTTCAAACCAGGTGTTGACATTGGTATACAGAAACACAAAGCGTAGATTTCCGACCCTTTGGGCAGAGGTAAGCGCGGATAAATAGCAATCTCATCAGCAAAGGGAGCCAACGTTGCAAGGGCCCGAGCTCCTCTCAACAGGATCCCACCGTCTGTATCAGCAATTTTGTGCAACGTAATTTCATCGCCCAAACGGGGAATATCACCAGTTTGCTTATCTGAAGTTGGAGGCACAATGGCATGAGTTAGTGCCCAATCTTCCCGTCTCAATTGTTTTTGATAATTAATAAGGTTTTCCGCAAAAAATTCATTGCCAAACATGGACCATTCGTGAATACCACCGGCAAATCCTGCAAACGTTACATTTAAATAATCCGGTGTACGCCCCATCAGTCCGACAGAAAAATCAGCAATTTTTTCCAAACAATTGTGACGACGTTGCAAATCCCCCACCGAGTTTGGAATCATATGACTAATGCTGATGGATTCGCCAGTTTCAGGATCTGGCATTAAGCAAATTTCCGGCTCCTCATGGTGGAGATCATAAACTGATGCCAAGGACTGAGCTGCACCTGATAGGGCAGGATGATCAGCCACATCCAAAATACGCTCACCGTCTACCCAAATCTCTCGAGGTTGTTTTAACCCCTCGAGAAACTGTTGACCGGTTCTTGCAGGCAAAACTAATGCTCCCGATTAAAGTTCTACGCCAGCGTTTTTAATTATTTTTTGAACTCTTGCCCTTTGTTTTTCGGAAATGGTGAGCCTTTGAGCAAAATCACGGCCAATAGGTTTCGTAGCGTCTATCCCTACTTTTGTAAGTGTATGATTTTCGGGATCAGATGTTGGGTCTAAAATAGCGCCCATGGCCCCCTGAATATAAATAATATCTTGTTCAGCCCGCGTTCGGGTAATCACTGCCCACATAACATCCGAGAGGTTAAAAATGTCAACATCCTCATCAACCACAATTACTGTTTTGACATAAAATTCTGTACCCAGTGCCGCCAAGATAGCTTGTTTAGGTTGTCCTTCTGCTGTTTTTTTCATTTGGACCACTGCCATTAGGGCCCCAACCGTGCAAAGCGGAACATGCACTGAATGAACATTTGGTAAGTTTCGTTTCAATGAGTTCAAAATTTCGGCTTCGCGGCTTATGGATGATACCAAGATATGATCAGCGGCGGTCCCGGAGGCAACACTGTGAAAGATGGCTTCCTTCCGCATTTGAATTCGTTTTGCCAAAAAAACATTTTCTGTTGATCGGTAGGAAGCATACCCAGTAAATTCCCCAAATGGGCCTTCTGGTTCCCGCGTTTCTGCAAGTATTTCGCCTTCAATTACAATTTCTGCCCCTGCGGGTATAGCAAGGTCGTCCGTCTTACAAATCGCAACCTGGTATGGCTCTTGAAATAGTCCCCCAATAATTTCGTATTTTCTAACCTCAGGTGGATAGTGATATGCCATCGACCCCATGTAATGTATTGGGTGCACACCAAGTGTAATTGCCGCGGGCAAATTCTGACCGCGAGCTTCAGCTCGCCGGTGAAATTCATACATCCGCCGACGCGAATGCAATGATAAACCTAATTTATTTTTGTCTTTAAGCATTAACCTGTGAAAGCCTATTGTATCAACACCCGTTTCAGGATCTCTAGCTGTAATTTGACCGGCGGTAATGTAAGGTGCTGCATCGACTTGAAAATGAAGGGGTATCGGTAAACTAGTGAGATCTACCTCATCTCCTTCTAATATTACATCCTGCCAAGGGGCATCCCCTATAACTTCTACTGGCGTATAATTTTGACACCTTTCCCGATAGGCCGTTGGCAGATCTTCCGGCAATACGCCCATCGCTGCAGCAAGAAGTTGTCGGTTTCCAGCGGTATTGGTTACCACAGAATTTTTGAAACCATCAATATTTTCGAACAAAATAACAGGACTTTTGCCGTTGCGTTCAAATTCAAACACAGCAGATGTAATATCCAGTTCACGACTAACTACATCAGTCACGCGCACAAAATCTGCGGGGTAGTCCGTTTCTACAGTCTTTAAAAATCCGCGCAAACTTTGGTCGGTCATAATAGCCTCTTTACTTTTTCTGAATTTAAAATTTTAGAAAAAATAATGGAACTCACCAAGGATGTCATGGGGTAGTGACTTGTTTTTTATTTTGGAATTATTCAATTTTTCTATAATAGAATTGTTTATTTAAAAATATTGGGTTTTTGGACCCAGCACAAACTATTTTTATATAAAATTTAATTTTAGTCCTGGAAACTTACTTAAATAGCCGCAAAATTTTGAAAATACATTAGTTTCGGGTTCTTTTTTTTAAACATTTACCCCAATTCCTGACAGGCTTCTTCAAAAGGTTTGATGAAGGGCCTATAAATTCCAACACCAAGTCCTCCATCTTTACCATACTTATCTGCAATACCTAGTTCTAAGACCGGCGTTAACTGCGACTCGGCTACGGCACGGGAGGACATTCCAACACGGGCCCGGGATTTTTTAAGGCGGGGGTGTTCAACCATTAAAAGCTTTTCCGGCAAAATTAAAATGTCTTTTGGAGAAAATCCCTGATGTAATTTTTGCATATCTGGACTGTAGCTCTGTGCCATTGCACCCAAGCCTAGACCTTCGGTGATTGCACTGTCACCAAAAGCACCTACGCAACCTTCAATTGTGTGAGGAGGACGAATGTTACCCAAAGGCGGTGTGGCTTGGCATGTAAACCAGCGACTTGGTAAACCTGCAACCTGCAACCCAAATTCATTTCCGTTGCCCCCAAAAGATGTAATAATAGCACTCCCCGGAACACCCGAAGCAGATGATAGAATTAGTTTGGAAGCGCCCATCCAAAAATTTAAGTGAAAAAATGGCCATTTATTCAGGTATTCGCCTACATCTGAGCCAAGAAAGGGTTTTCCAAGCCTTTCATTAATAATTCTCATCAGAATCTTGTGAGCTTCCACGTGACGAAGATGTCCGTCATCACCCAGGGTCAGCGCTTCATCAATGATAGGCAACCACGGAATAGGGTTGGGCGATGGTACAAGCTCAATTGCTTCCCCTACTTTTTTATTTAAAAAGTGGAGAAAATCGACAGCAGCTTGATTTTTTCGTCCATATCTTGGGACGGGATCAGCCCCGGTTCCGCCGCCATTCAAAGGCGCCCATGTCCGTTGTTTTGGATTATTGATATCGGAAAACTCAGTAACGGTCATTGAAGATGAAACGACTGCAGCCATTGGAGTAACTACATTATGATTTTGAGCCGCTTCAAAATTGACTTCTCCTGATGAAATCAGTTCATCTGCTTCATCTAAAGACTTCGCCCAACCCTCAAAAACACACGCGACCGCCGCAGAATTAAGAATTGGTGTCACAAGCTGATTTGCATTTTTTGCCGGTGGACCACAATGTAAAAGTGTTCGATCAGACAACCCAATCGCAGATCCTAATGTCGTTACTTTGCTCCAAACAGGAATAACTGAGAGCAGCTTTTCGACTGATACCTGATCTGCAGTATTCAAACGAAGTTTTCCTTCTTTTTCAACAACTCAAACAACCTAAAGGGTGAAATAGGTAGCTGGTCTACCATTAATCCCGTTGTCTTTAGGGCATCATTGACCGCGTTTGCAATGGCAGCTGGGGGACCTATCGCCCCCCCTTCTCCGAGCCCTTTTTGACCAAATTTGGAAAATGGGGAAGGTGTTTTCATGTGATCAATTCGGATAAATGGAACTTCTCCGGCGCTTGGTAAAAGATATTCCGCAAGTGTGTTGGCCATTGGCTGACCGTTTTGGTCATAGGGTGTTTCTTCATAAAGCGCCGTACCAATGCCCTGAGCCGTTCCACCAAGGATTTGGCCATCCACAACCATTGGATTTATCAACTCACCGCCATCCTCAACAATTACATAATCCAATATTTCAATACTGCACAATTCTATGTCTACCGCCAGGAGACATGCATGTGCTGCATAAGAAAACGTACCGGTATCAGGTTCGGGTCTGTGACCTTTTGTAACTTCTAGCGCATCTGCTGCCAAATGGGGGGATAATTCCTGCGGCGCAAAATACCAAGTTTTAGCTATATCCTTAATTGAAATCGCGCTATTTTCACTCCTAACCATGCCATCAAACAAACTTACCTTGTCAGGGTGAGTTTGAAGTAAATGTGCACCAATTTTACAAACACGCACCGACAATTCATCGCACGATTCGGCTACTGCACCACCTGCCATCACTGCACAACGCGAACCCCAAGTCCCCGTCGAATAGGGAGTATTGGCGGTATCGCCATGAACCACTTTTATCTGTTCTAAATCAATACCCAAAATGTGTTGTGCGATTTGAGCTAAAGTTGTCTCCAAACTTTGACCGTGAGAATGCACGCCCACCCTTAGTTCTAACCCACCATCGGGTGTAAGACGCGCGGTTGATTGTTCGAAACCAGGTACCATTGGTATACCCCAACCGTGGTAAACTGAAGTACCATGGGCCGCCTGCTCACAAAATACTGAGAAACCCAGTCCAATTTTACGTCCATCTATCTCACCTAAATCCTGACGTGTGCGAATAGCGGCTACATCAATAGCCTTGGCTGCGCGCAGCACACATTCAGGGTAATCTCCTGAGTCAAATCTTTTTTTTGTGATGTTTTGAAATGGCATTTGTTGTGGTGTCGGCAAATTTAATACCCGCATTTTATAGGGTTCGACACCAAGATCTCTAGCTAACATTTCGATAACAGTTTCTAGAGCAAAACATACACCTGTTCGCGCTACTCCCCTATACGGAAGAATAGGCGGCTTATTCGTGGCAGAAGACCACGTTCGGCACCGATAGCCGGAAATTTTGTACGGGCCCGGCAAGATACTCGCAATTTGAGCCGCTTCCAAACACGCAGAAAATGGGTAGGCAGAATAGGCTCCCGCATCAACTGTTGCCTCACACTCAATTGCTAAAATTTTTCCATCAGCATCGGCGTATGCCGTAATTTCATAGTCATGTTCACGACAATTTGCATTTGCCGTAAGTTGTTCCCCCCGATCTTCTATCCAGCACACGGGATGGCCTGTTTTAATAGCTATAAAAGACAAAGCTACTTCTTCTGGCAGCAAAATTCCTTTATACCCAAAACCACCCCCTACATCAGGGGATATGACACGGACTCGACCTTCATTTAAACCAAGACATTCTGCCAAACCGGACCGAACAATATGCGGCATTTGCGTAGCGCTCGTCACGGTCAACAATTCTAAACGCTTATCCCATTCCGCTAACACACCTCGACCCTCAATGGGGGACATGGACTGCCGGGCTGTGCGGAGTTTGCGCGTTACTTTTGCCCTAGCTTGTTTTACTAATTTTTCAAAATTTTCTTCACTCTCTACAAATGTTTCTAAAAATATATTGTCGCCCCAATCCTTATGGAGGAGAGGACTATCTTTCTTTTTCGCTTCCAGCATATCTGAAACTGCAGGCAAAACATCAAACTCTACTTGAACCTGGGCTACGAGGTCCTCGGCCTCTCCTCTGCAAGTAGCCATACAAGCCGCAAGAAGTTCGCCGACATACCGTATTTTTTCGTTTACAAAAATTGGTTGTACTGAAGATTTAAAGCCTGGCAGACCTGAATTAGCTTTGATTGGCAAAACGCCAACGAGATCCTCAGCAAGAAAAATGTCCTTCTCTCTACCCTCTGGCTTTGTAATTTTAATATTTTTTGCGTGTGCTACCGGACTCCGAAAAAAAGCCACCTCCCTCATTCCAACGCGTTGAATATCTGCAACAAATTCTCCCTGGCCCCGTAGGTACCGTTCATCCTCTTTTCTTTTTACCGATATTCCAATACCACCGTTTAAAACTGGTCTCATGAGTCCATCCGCAGGTTGATTACATCCTTCTGGAAGCGCATTATCGGACGCTTAAAGCTTATTGTCATCATAGACAAGTAAAACAAGACGGAGGCAACGATGGAAGAGGGTTTCGACCTTATAATTTCAGGCGGCCGAGTTATTGATCCTGCCAATAAAATTGATGGTTTATATGATGTCGGTGTTAAAGGCAGTAAGATCGTTGCGTTGAAAAAAAAACTGAGAAACAGAAAAACAAAATCCTACGACGCTACAGGAAAATTAGTAATCCCTGGTATGATTGATTCACACTCACATGTTTATCAGCATGTAAGTGGACGTTTTGGCCTAAATCCTGACCTCGTTGGAGTGCATTCTGGCGTTACAACTGTAATAGATCAAGGTGGCCCAAGTTGCATGACTTTTCCTGGGTTTCGTAACTTTATAGCGAAACAGGCGAAAAGTAATGTCCTGGCATTTATCTCAATTTATACTGTGGGTGGACTAGAGGGCCATTATTATCCCTATCTCTACGGCCCAGGCGGAATAGACGTAGATGCATGCATAAAGGTGGCTAATTCAAATAAAGATATCATTAAAGGCATAAAAGCCCACGCCGAGCCAGGCAGTATTTCCCGGTGGGGGCTTGATACCTTAAAAATGGCTAAACAGGCATCTCGTGGAGCGGGTATACCAACTTATATCCATCTCGGTACGCTGTGGCCTACTGAAGAAAAAGCAGAAATAGATATGGATAAACGCCTTCCAGAAATTGTCAGCTTAATAGAATCCGGTGATATACTCGCTCACCCATTTACACGCCATCCAGGAGGTTTTGTAAACAAAGACGGTAAATTACATCCTGTCATTTTAGAAGCAATTGACAAAGGTGTCCTAATAGACATAGGCCGTGGCTCGCATTTCAGTTTTGATATAGCGCGACGCGTATTGGATGCTGGAGTTTTACCTAATACCGTGGGTGCCGATATGCATGGTTACAATACTCGAGTGCCTCCTGAGCCAGGTACCCCGGAGGAACACCCGGATGACGAAATGCAACCTTTCGCCGACCAAGCTCAGTTCAGTCTGTGCCATGCCATGACAGAACTCATAGCAATGGGAATCCCGGTGGAAAACACAATCCCAATGGTAACGTCGCATTGTGCTAAAATGATTGGCTTGGAGGAAGAACTGGGTACACTCGGTATTGGCCGAACCGCTGATATTTCTGTGTTACATCACGAGACCGGCGCGTGGACACTTCATGACAATAGTGGGGGTCAGGTAGACGCTGTTGAGCGCGTTAGGCCAGATTTCTGCTTTAGATCCGGCGTGTATTTTGAGGCAAATTCGTCAATTTTACCTAATTAAAGGTTCCAATGAAAATTTGTTTAGTTACCCCTGCTGGGAAACAATCCCGGGTAGGCAATCGAACAACAGCAAATAGATGGGCTAAAATCCTTAAAGGACTTGGCCACCGTGTATCCGTAGTCAAAGGGTATGATGGCAGCAATGCTGACCTGATGATTGCAATCCATGCTTGGCGCTCTTTCGAATCTATTCGAAATTTTTCAGATAAATTTCCTGAGCGTCCGCTGGTAGTTTTACTTGCTGGCACTGATATATACAGTTTTCAGCACACTCATCCGGTGGAAACTATTGAGTCTATGAATCGTGCGACAGTATTAGTTTCTCTGCATAATTTAGTACACAAGGCGATACCAACAAAATTCTCCGATAAAATTAATGTGATCTATCAATCGGCACTACCTCTCATAAAACCAAAAAATCCTACAAAACGATACTTTGATATATGTGTGGTGGGACATTTACGGGATGAAAAAGATTCTCTTAGGGCAGCGTACGCTGCACGGAAACTTCCACCAAAATCTCGTTTAAGAATTATCCACTTGGGCAAAGCGCATAATCAAAAATGGTTTCGGTTAGCGCGTGAAGAAGAATTGAAAAATCATCGCTTTAAATGGCGGGGAGAGGTTGCAGGCTGGGAGGTGAGGCAGCAATACAGCAAAAGCCGTGCGTTAGTCATAAGTTCTGTGATGGAAGGAGGGGCAAATGTAGTTTCAGAAGCCTTAGCAGCTGGATTACCCGTTATAGCTTCTAAAATTGATGGAAACATTGGTTTGTTGGGAGAAAAATATTCAGGTTACTACCCAGTTCAGGACACAAAAGCGCTTACTCATCTTCTTTTGAAAGCAGAAACCGATCCAATTTTTCTTACAATTTTGGAATCACAATGTCGTGCAAAAAAAATACTTTTCTACCCGGAACGTGAACGAGGTAGCTGGAAGATGCTGCTAGATAATTTGAATTACTGAATTTTTAAACTAACACTGTAATTGGTTCTAGTTGATTAGACTGGGGCAAGACAGTTCCAATAATTTTTGTGCCTGCATACCCCAGAGTTTTTAGCTCTTTTACGCATTCTTCGGCATTTTCTGCTGAAACACTAGCCAAAAGGCCACCAGCAGTTTGGGGGTCAAAGAGCAATGGAAACCGTTTGTCTTGGCCAACATGTTTTAAATTTTCAACTGCCCGCCTTAAACGAACATTCTGTGGTTGCAGGGAACTTACAATTCCCGCACGAACGGTTTCTTCTGCTCCATCAAGGAACGGAATTTCACGCAAATCTAACTCAACATCCACTTCTGATGCACGGATCATTTCCACTAGATGACCGAGCAAACCAAATCCAGTTACGTCGGTACATGCAAGGCTCTTGTGGTCCATAAGACAGTATGCCGCCCTTCTATTAGACTGCACCATTGTATCTAGAGCCGCTGCAATCCAACGACCCTTTGCCTTGTGGCGCATATCGGCAGCAAATAAAGTACCCGTGCCTATTGGTTTGGTGAGTAAAAGCTTATCACCAGGCCTCAAACCTCCTTTTCGCATCACCCGATCCCTGTCGATTAACCCATTTACTGCAAAACCCAGGCTCAACTCAGCGCCTTCGCTTGTATGGCCTCCAACCAACGCCGCACCAGCTTCATCCAAAATTTCCATGGCTCCACTCATCATTTGAGTGAGCGTATCTTCAACCTTTTCCTCAATACCAAATGGAATAGTTGCTATTGCTAGCGCAGTTTGCGGTTCCCCACCCATCGCATAAATATCACCAAAACTATGGTTGGCAGAAATTTTGCCAAACAAATATGGGTCATCAATCATGGCGCGAAAAGAATCTACGGTATGCACTACAACCTTTCCATTCGGAACTTCAACGACCGCTGCGTCGTCCGGTTCGTGAAGTCCTATGATGACGTCGTCACGAGGAACAGGCTTTAAATTGTTCAGTGCCCGTGCCAAAACTGTTGCACCAACTTTTGCTCCACAGCCTCCACAACGCATCGCAATTGCAGAAATTTCTTTTATTACTTCTTTGCTGGCAAGCCCATTTGGAAGACTTGCTTGATCCTCCTCTGGCATATCAGGCAAGTCATTATATTTTTTCATGAACCGACGATCTATCCAGTCCTTCCAATACCAAACAGCACGACCTTTGATAAAAAAATGGCGGCGCGATGCAATAGCGTATTTATCTCCAGTCGATATTAAACTGAGGAATGATTTTTGAGGTTTAAAAGGAACTAAATTTTTTCCTAGAAGCATACGGCGCAAATTGCGGGCTAGGGGTTTTCCCTGGCGCACTGCAAACACACCCGATTTGGCCCGAGGGTTACCCAACAACGTGGCAACATCGCCAGCTGCAAAGATATTTGGATGAGATACAGATTGTAGGGTATTCTTTACTTGGATAAACCCATCTTTGTCTACCTGCAATCCAGCATCAGCTAACCAAAATGGGGCGCCTGCTGCAGTCACCCAAAGAATTTCGTCTACTTCAAATTCTGCTCCCTTTGCGGTCCTTAATTTACCAGAAGATACTTCTACAATAGAATCCCCAGTATACATTTCAACCTTACGATCGGTAAGTACCCGTTGAAAACATTTTCTCACATTTTGATTATGTGTTGGCAGAATTTCAGCAGCCTGACTAAATAAATAATAACGGAGATTATTTTTATTTTTCTCTTCCTCATTTAACAATTTTTCCAAACGGTACTGAATTGCAAGCAAAATTTCAGTACCACCGGCGCCTGCACCAACAACTGCTATACGCATTGTACCTTTGTGTTTCAGCACCCTCTCTTTTAATGATGCCCAATGCCCAAGAAAGCGGTTTATAGGTTTAACGGGTACAACGTTTGCTGCAGCACCGTGTACAATAGCTGTATTTGGCGTTGAACCGGAATTTATAGAAAGGAGATCATAAGAAACAGCCGGTCGACCTTCACAAATTACCTTTTGGATTTTGGTGTCAAGGCTGGTTGCATAATTTTGATAAAAACGAGCCCCCGCAAACCGCGATAAAGCGCCAAGGTCAATATGAGCATCGTCAAAACTATAATGCCCCGCAACATAACCGGGAAGCATCCCCGAATAAGGAGTATGTGCATCTTGACAAATTAGAGTTAGACGAACTCCTGGGACGGGCCGCATGCCAAACCGTTTAAGGACAGCAACATGGCTGTGTCCGCCACCGATAAGAACTAGGTCTTTAATGATAGGAGTATCAATTGTTTTCATGGTCTCAGCTAAGTTCCAAGCTAGTTTGGAGGCGTAATTGCTTGCGAATTAGCCTCGAAAGCATATCGACACCAATATTTAAGAGAGCGGTTAAAATTATAAGGTAAATAGCTCGGTCAAAACGTAAATCAGCAAAAGCACTATCCACGTAAAACCCTAATGTCGCAATGCCAAGGATCCCGAGTATTGCTGTTTCGCGCATGATCACCTCCCAACGGTAAAACAAAAGTGCTAACATGGGACGATAAACTCTGGGTAGCACCTCATAAAAATAACGGTTTACTCCCTTAACCGCATCCTGCCGAAGCTTTAGTGTCTCAGTATAACGCCCTACCAAATGGCCAATAATGGCACCATTATGGAGCATCAAGGCCACTACGGCTGGCAACATTGATGGACCCCAAATTTGAAGTAAAATAAAAGCTAAAATGTATTCGGGCGTTGATCGCATAATTACTAAAAAAATATGACCACCCAAACGGCACCCTCGCCCCATTAACAAGGGTGAAATTAAGGGGAAAAGCACCAACGTCAGTAAACCAGTAGCCACGAGTGCAATCATTGTAAGTTGAACTGTAGCTAATATCCCTGGAAGGGCTTGGTCAACGGTCATCATATAAAGCCAATCCCAAAAAAGACTGATCATATTTTCTCCACCACCGACCCTTAGTGGATGGGGAACGATATCCTGAGTGAGAAACCTTGCAATATTGGAAAGAGAGAATGACACACCCCAAGGCAAAACTATAACAGCACCAATCAAGTATAGTGGTAATAGGCCACGTTTTACCCATACTCTTATAGAAGCAATCACAATATAAAAAAGGAGCAGCAACGCGGAAACTTCGGAATAATGCCCCTCCTTAAAAGCCGACTCTAAATGAAACCCTATAGTAGGGAGACCAATAAATCCAAGTACAGCACTTGAACGAATTCCGCATTCAAGACGATACATGGAATAAGTCCTGAATTGTGCCCAAACATCTGGTAAACGTACAAAAATAAATGCTGACACTCGTCCAGTACCAGTTGGAAGAGTTTCAAGAGCTCTGGAATCTGCTTCTTCCAAAATTTCGGAGTAAACTTTGGCAATAATTCCCGTATAGGGAATTGCTATGGCGAGAATACCGGTTAAAGGAGAAAGCCCAAAAATTTGTAAAAAAATCAATGCCCAAAAGAGTTCATGAACGGAACGAACTATGGCGCACCCTACGCGCACAATTCGACTTGAAAAAAAAACTGCTAATAATAAACCAAACAAATTCGCTAATACCACTCCTAACAACGCAAAGGATAACGTGTACAAAATCGCTTGTGTGAGCTTCTCCGTACCAAAAAAGTTAGGAGTAATAAGTCCCGCGAGTAAACGTCTAAATTCTGGCCAAGGTTCAACCGTGGTGACAGCTATATCGGAAAAAATTAGGCACACTAATGTGATTGCAACGAAAGCAATAATTGTTCTACACAACGGTGAAGGGGCCCACTTCACAGTCAATGAGTTGTTTTTTGGTAAAGGTGGTCAAGATCGGAAGGTGACATTTCGCCCGATGGTGCATCCAAAATAATTTTGCCGTCTTTGATACCTATCAGCCTATCAGTAAACTCAATAGCAAGAGAACGATCGTGCATAGCTAAAATAACTGTTTTTTTATAGTTATTTAAGTGTTGCAGAATTTCCCGTGCCTGATGTTCATCGACTGATGAAACGGGTTCATCTGCTATCAGCACCTCGTTAGGGGAAAATATTGCACGACCTACTGCAGTTCTCTGCTGCTGCCCGCCAGAAAGTTCACTAACATTGGTAAAAATTTTGTCTTCTAATCTCAAACACGTGAGGATTGGCTTGATTAGCTCAACTGCCGTCCTCGTTGGAATAAAAAGGTTACGAATATTTTTCCACAAGGAGAACTGGTGGAGCCGCCCCATATACACGTTATGAAAAACGTTTAACGCCTGAACCAGCCCAAGGTCTTGGGGAATCAAGGCCGCAGTGTCACCCAAACGCGCGTGTATAAGATTTAGTAGCGTAGATTTTCCAGCCCCACTTTCACCAATTAGAGCTATACGTTCCCCAACGTCAATCTTGAGGTTTATTTTATTTATAACCTTTGCCTTGCCATAGCCAACGGTTTCATTATGAAGTTCAATAAGTACCATTAAGAAGTTAAACCGTTAGGTGTTCTGATTATTTAAACAACTTGGCACACAACGCATTTCATGGGAATTAAATAGAGTAATTTTTCTTTGAAAGTTAACGGTGTTACAAATAGCAAAAAAATGCCAGAGAAATAGATTTTTGTCTCCACAATTCTTTTTTTGATAACACTTTCTTAAGCTCCCCTTGGTACATTCTAGTTTTATTTTTCACCCATTTTTATATTTTGCAATTTAACAAATGTACTTTTTACAAATATCAAAAACAAAATAACTGGGACCATAAATAAAGCCATTTTGACAGCATTAGCAAAATAAAGTGCGAAATGTTGTTGGAAATGGCCAAGGTAAGGTAACAAACCAACTAAAACAATTAAACGTATTGGTTCACCATTCATTAAAAAAATCATTACAAACGTCAAAGTAATTCCAAGAAATGCTTGGGCTGTAATTAAACCCAACCAACCTCCTTCAAAAATTGGCTCACCCAAAATTGTTGGTAATTCAGTATAAGTAGCTTTATCTTCTGGCCAACAAAATCTATGCATTTCGTGTCCTCGTGACAAATTTGGTTTATTTGACCAAAGAGCACGAGGTGTAATTGCAGATAAAAAATAAAAATGGTCTCCTGATTTCTTTGTTAAACGAGAATTAACAATTGTTTTCAAACAAACAGCAGAGTTAATTTGTCTATGAAATAATTTACCGATTACACCATCTTTAACAGTTACAAAAAAACTAGCGTTTTTTGTCTCAGGTAAGCTAGGCATAGCATATCGAAATATGCCAATTGAAAGGAATGTAGATACCACAACGATGGCAATCAGGCTTAAAGTCGGAATAGATTTTCGAAAATTTTTGAAATTGAGAACCCAGTAGTATGTTAAATTACAAATACAAATGAAAAACGGCATATGCACAGTCGAATAATTAAGTTTCCCTTCCAAGACTTGGACATTCGTGACTTTTAAACCCAAGTAGAGAAAAATTAAAATAGCCAGAATTACGGTAAACCGTCCTTTTTTCCGAGCAGCCATATACGTAGTGATTGCTAAACAAATAGATATTATAGGTTCAAATGAAAAACCGATTTGTTTACCCATACTGCTTGAAAACAAGGTATTAAATGTGGGAAAGAGGGAACGTAAAAATTCGACAAAAAATAAAATTAGTATTATGCCAACAATCCCAAAAAATAAATTTGTAGAATTCTGCTTGTTTTCTGTAAATTTTATTGATTTCTTTTCTTTAGCTAAAATTTTTGTAATTAATGCATTTAATGTAAAGCAAAACGCTGCAAACTGAATAACAAGCATTTCGGCCCTACTCCCGATCCAACTTTTCGCTCGCGCCACGTCATAAGTGGGATGAGAATTAAAGCTTTCAATAAAAATAAAAAATTGTGGAAGCAAAATGTAAACAAATAAAGCAT
>Ga0310342_100000781_pt1 | contig 18724 bp, 18 predicted proteins | sample S15DNA20500_MG_FD_206155 | JGI IMG/M metagenome (GOLD analysis project Ga0310342, IMG submission 206155) | Marine microbial communities from station ALOHA, North Pacific Subtropical Gyre - S1503-DNA-20-500_MG | ecosystem: Environmental > Aquatic > Marine > Oceanic | place: Pacific Ocean: North...
GGCGGCAGCGGCCGCTCTCGGAACGTGAATCCGCTCGGGATGCAAAAAGGCACGAAGGGCATCGACCCGGAAGCCGACTGGCGGCGCCTCCAAGCCAAGCACGACGAGATGGCGGCCGCCGAGGTGCGCTGCGAGGAACTCTTCGTCGACGACGCCGAACTCGTCGTCGTGGCCTTCGGCACCGTGGCGCGCTTCGCACGCCACGCGGTGAAGGCCTTGCGGCGCGAAGGAGCCCGCGTGGGACTCGTGCGCCCGATCAGCCTGTGGCCCTTCCCGAGCGAGGCGGTGGCCCGCGCCGCAGAGGGCACCCGGCGCGTCGCCGTGCTCGAGCAGAACGCGGGGCAGATGATCGACGACGTGCGGCTCGCGGTGCTCGGCCGCGCGCCCGTAGTCGGAATCGGAGAAATCTCGACCGACCCGGCGGGCTTTGGCATTGGCGACCTTCTCGACCCCGAGAACGTGCGCAAGCGCATCGAAGCGGCGCTCGCCAGCGTGGAGAGCGGCGCATGAGCAAGGACGAGCGCAGCATCGACACGAGCCGCGCGCCCGGGGCGGGAGCACGCATCCACTCGGCCAACCCGTCGCTATTGCTGCACGAAGACCACGACCTCTGCCCCGGCTGCGGCGAGCCGCTGGCGCTGCGCATGCTGCTCGAGGTGATCGAAGAGCTCGCCTGCACCGAACGCGCGATCGGCGTGATCGGCATCGGCTGCTACACGGCGCTCACCTCCATGATGGACGTCGACCTGGTGCAAGCGCTCCACGGCCGCGCGCCCTCGGTGGCCACCGGGGCGAAGCGCATGCAGCCCGAATCGCTCCTGTTTACGCTGCAGGGCGACGGCGACATGGTGAACGAGGGCCTCCAGGAAGTGATCCACACCGCGGCCCGGGGCGAGAACGTCACCTGCGTGCTGCTCAACAACGGGGTCTTCGGCGAGACCGGCGGGCACATGACCGCAACCACCGTCGTGGGCCAGCGCACCAAGAACACCCTCGAGGGCCGCGACGCAGCGACGCACGGCCACCCGATCCGCATCGGAGACATCCTGGCGTCGCTCGAGGGAACCGCCTACGCGGCGCGCGGGTCCGTCTCGAACGCCGCCGAGGTGTCGCGCACGCGCCGCATGCTGAAGCGCGCCTTCGAGACCCAGCTCGAAGGCCGCGGCTTCTCCTTCGTCGAAGTCCTCACCATGTGCCCCACCGGCTGGTTCGTCCCCACCGCCGAAGGCCCCGGCTACATGGACGAAGTCCTGGCTCCCATCCACCGCATCGGCGAGCTAAAGACCTGATCGGCGCATGCGGGCTGCTTTAGCAGCCGTCGCGGAAACGCGGCTTGGGGTTTCCGTCGGCCGAGGTGCGCGCCCAGGATATGGCGGAGACCAGCAGAATGAGCAGGGCGACGCTCGCGCGCCCCCCGACGCCCAGCGTCGGCGTGGGCGTCGGATCCTCGCACTGCGCGGAGATCGGCGGGGTGAAGTCTTCGCAGTCCACGTCGCCGTCGAGATCTCGATCGAGGCAGACGCACCCGCCGCCGAGGTCACCCCGTGCAGTGCACGCGTCGAACTCGGCTTCGTTCTCGGCACCGGTGCAATCGCAGGGAAACCCGTCGAATAGCAGGAGGTTCGGGGAGCCGCCGTCGCGCGTGAGAAACAGCGCCCGCTCGGAATCGGCGGAGCCGAACGCACCACAAGAAGCGCGCCCCACGACCGCGATGCCCTCCAGGTTTCCCGTTGGCATCGCGCTGTCGTAGAGCTCCAACGTATCGATCGTTCCGAGCGTTGCGTTGGAACTGAGGGTCGAGAGTTCGAGCGAGTTGCCGCTGGGGGGATTGTGCCAGACGTACATCAGGCCGCTGGTGCGGTCGAAGTGGAGCCCGGCGATCTCGGTGGCCGACGTGAGGAACGCGCCGTGGTTGACGAAGTCCTCCGACAGGTCCGGGTTCACGTCGAATACGTGGAGTTCTCCGTCGATCTGGTGCCCCACGAACATCAGGCCGCCCATGCCCTGGGTGCTACCCGTGAAGGCGCTGCCGTCCGGGAACCGGAAGCCGGCTGCGAGCAGGTCGGCATCGGGCACGAACTCGAGCCCCTCGGGTCCCTGACCCCCGCTTTCGGGGGGCAACGCGTGGCCGTTGTTCGTGACCAGCAGGTTCCAGACCCGCTGCACCGTGGGCGTCCCGCCGATGTCCACCACGCGGGCGATCCGGCCGTTGTCTTCGTCGAGGGTGTAGAGCTCGTCCGTGGCGGAGTGATCCACCTGGGCGCAGGCCTCGATGTCGCTGCCGATTCCGGACGGGAGCACGCGGGTTTGCAGCAGCGCGAAGCTCGCCGAGCCCGAGTCGTACGCGTACTCCCAGACCTGCCGGTTCTGGCGCACCACCCAGAGCGACTGGCTCTCCGGGTTCCAGGTGGCCCCGCTGAGATCCGTGCCGGCCCCGGTGATCGCGATCGCGGTCTCGGAGCCTCCGGGCCACGGGGAGGCCGCGGGGGCGGCAGGAGCGGCGAATTGGCCGGCGACCCAGGCAAGCGCCCAGAACCACAGCCATTTTTGGGGGTGAGTGGAGCGCATTCCACGGGCTTTCAGAAAACAGGCGACGCATCGAGCATAGGAAGCTCGAGCCGCATTTCCAGCGACGTCCGATGGGTAGACCGTGTCTCGCGAGCAGCCTCGGTTCGCCGGAAGACCGACTGGAGCCTGGGCTCGTCGCCGCTGGCTCCCGGCCGCGTGTTTTCCGGCAGCCTGCTAGGAGCCCGCGCGCTTCGCGTAGCGGTGGCCGTCGATCTCGACGCCGGTCTCTTCGAGCCGCGCCCGCGCGGCGTCGCGGAGCGGCGCCACCTGCACCTTCTTGTTCCCGGTGTAGGAGAGCTCGTCGGCGCGAAACTCCAGCACGTGGCGCGGCACCTTGTACACCGCCAGCCGCTCGCGCAAGAAACCCCGGAGTTCGTCGGCGTCGACCGGCGCCCCCGCAGTCGGCACCACGCAGAGCACGATCACCTCGCCAAGCGTCGGATGTTCGATTCCGACGGGAATCCCGATCTTCACCGCGGGGTGCTTCTCCAGCGCCAGCTCGATCTCCACCGGCGAGACGTTCGCCCCCCCGGTCTTGATGAGGTTCCCGAGGCGCCCGGACCAGTGGAGCCGCCCCTCGGCATCGAGCGATCCGCCGTCCTGGGTGCGGAAGAAACCGTCCTCGTCGAGGTAGTTCTCGGGCGGCACCTTGTGGTAACCGCGCATGAAGCTCACGCCCTTGACGGCGATCTCTCCTTCCTGGTCCGGGCCGAGCCGCTCGCCGGTCTCCGGGTCGACGATCCGGAACCGCATCCCCGGGAGCGGCACCCCGTGGCAGCTTCGCCGCAGCTCGAGCGGGGCGTCGGCCGGGATCGCACTCGCAATGGTGAAGGTCTCGGAAAGCCCGTAGGAGGCGCCGACGCCGTAGTCGTCCTTTTCGATGCCGGCGATGGCCGCCAGCGGCGACGAGAGGTCGACCTTGCGCAGCGCCGAAAGATCCCGGGACGCTGCGGTCGGGTGCTCGCCGAGGGCCTTGTGCTGGTGCGGCCAGGCGTGGACCGCGGTCGCCCGCTCGGATTCGATCAGGTCGAGCGCCGCGCCGGGCTCGAAGCTCTCCTGGAGCAGCAGGCGGCCTCCCGCGGCGAGGGTGCCGCCGATCGACATGGCGATGCCCGCGGTCCAGAAGAACGGGTAGGTGGTGAAGACGCGCTCCTCGGGCCCGAAGCGAAGCATTTCCGCAAAGCGCCAGGCCTGGAGAACCGCGGCGCGCTGGGTGTGGAGCACACCCTTGGGAAGCGCCGTGGTTCCCGACGTGTAGATCAAGACGCCGTCGTCGGAGGGGTAGACCTCGTCCGCCGCCGCGTCGACGAGTTCGTCCGGCACGTCGCCGCCCAGCGCGAGCAACTCCGACCAGGACTGCACACCCCCGCGCCCGGCGTCGAGGCCGAGACACGCCACGCGCCTGAGCTGGGGCAGCGCGGTGCTGCGGAGCCGGCCGGGCTCGCCTTCGGCGATCGCAGGCTCTTCGGCGAGGAGATCGTCGAGGTAGGCGTGCTTCAGCAGCGACGACTGCATCAGCAGCAGCGAGACGTCCCCGTGGCGCAGGACGTGGCGCAGTTCCTCGCGGGTGGCAAAGGTATTGACCGGAACGATGACGGCACCGAGCCGCGCGGCCGCGTAGGCGGACACGAGCCACTCGGGGCGATTCGCCATGTGCACGGCGACGCGCGCCCCCTTCACCACGCCCGCGCCCACGAGCGCCCGCGAAAGCGCGCGCACCTGCTGGCGCAGTTCGGCGTAGGTGGTGTTGGCTCCGGCGAAATGAATCGCGACGCCATCACCGAAGGCATCCGCGACCTGATCGAGGAAGCGCGGCAGCGTCAGGCGAGAATCGTCGACGTCCATAAACCCGATGTACCACCCGCTCGCACCGGCGTAAAGCCGCTGGGCTAGGGCGCCGGCAGCAAGATGTCGGCGCTGCCCGCCGCCATGACCTCGCCGTCCTGGTTGGTCATAGTTGCCTTCACCGTCGCCTTGGGCCGGCCGGTATTGCGGTCCTCTTCCAGGCCGACGACCTCCCCGTCCAGGAAGGTCGCGTCGTTGGTGAGGGCCGGGTTGCGGTAGGAGAAATTGCTGTACGCGACGAAACCCCACTCGCCGGCCCAGTTCGTCAGGTAGTCGACGATCCACGCACCCATCGACGCGCCGTAGCCGTACTCGCGCGGCATTCCGATCAGCTGGGCGAACTCCTCTTGAACGTGGCCCCGCGAGGGACCCCGGTAGAGACCGTCCCCGTACGCCGGGTCGATCTTCGCGGCCTCCAGGTCCCGCGACATCTCGGGCAGCCAGCCGGCCTCGAGCGTCGAGTTATCGAGGGCATCCACCTCCCGCGAGGCGCCCCACACGGTCATGATGTAGGCGCGCCACTCGGTGGTGAAGCTCGCGATGGTGTGCGGACCGATGGGCCGGGTGGGCAGCTTGTCGCCGACTTTCACGAAGAGCCGCTTGTCGTGTCCGAGATCGAGAAAGCTCTGGTAGTAGTCCATCTTCTGCTTTTCGAGCTCCTCGAGCTCTTGCTCGGTCCACTCCTTGCGCACCCGGTCGGCGAAGAACCCCTTCTTCCGCGCGTTCTCTGCCAGGTAGCGCACGGAGGTCGACCGCTGCTTGCAGACCACCTCGCCGGTCTGCTTGATGTACGTGGTGTCGCCCCGCGAGAACATCGTCGGCCCCGAGAACTTCGTGTCCGCCACCTTGTAGTCGAAGAGCATCCGGTCGTGGGTGACCTCGTCGCCCGGCTCGAGGCACGGCCCGAAGAACCACCACTCGTCGCCGCCGAAGATCATGTGCTGGCCGGGAATCACGCCCTGGATCGCAGGCCCGGCCCCGTGACTCGTGTCCGTGCAGACGGCGAACGACTGCGGCGCCACCATGCGCCCGAAGGGGCTCGCGGCCGCGTATTCCTCGTCGAAGTAGAGGGGATTCGGATTCTGCATCCCCTGGGCCCAGCGGCGCAGGTCGTTCGGGTGGATCGAATCCTTGAGAATGCCGCCGCCCAACGGCTTGCCGACCCAGCGGTCGACGTCCGTGGTGTCCAGCTCGATCATCCCGTCTTCTCGAATCTTCGGCTCGCTCAACGTTGCGTCCCTCAGCTGATGGTGATGACGTAGTTCCCGGCCGAGTCGATCCGCGCGCTCTGTCCGGGGTGAATCACGATCGTCGTGAAGCGCTCCTCCACGATCGCCGGGCCCTCGATTTCGTGTCCGCAGCCCAGCTCGTCGCCGTCGTAGACCGGGGTGTCCTCGAAGCGCCCGTCGAAGAACGCCGACCGCCGCGAACGAAGTGCAGCGTCCACGTTCGTGTCGACCGGCGTGTACTCCCGCAGCCCGGGCTTGGGCGTGACACCCACGGTCTGGAGCCGCACCGAGCGCACCACCGGCTCCTCTTCCCGAACCGCGTACGTGTGGAGTTCCTCGTGCAGGTCGTGGAAGGCCTCGATCGTCGCCCGGAGCTGAGCGTCGTCGACACGACCGGCGGCGTCGGTCACCGCCGGAACGGCCATGTCGAACGTCTGGCCCGGGTAGCAGAGATTCACGTAGCGATGGAAGTGGAGCGCGTCGCGACCGAGCCCCGCGGCCGAGAGTTCGTGCTCCGCTTCGCGCTCGAGCAGCTCGAGGATCTCGTTCACGCGACCGGCCTCGGCACGGCCTGCCGGGGTAATGTAGGAGCGCTGGGCGTCCACCGCGTAGTCCGCAATCAGGAGCCCGAGTGCCGAGAAGGCCGGCGAAGTCTTCGGAACGAGCAACTCGCGGATCCCGAGATCCTCTGCCTGCTGGCCCGCGTGCACCGGGCCGTTGCCCCCGTAGACCACCATCTTGAAGCGCCGCGGGTCGTGGCCCGCCTGGGACGAGACGCGGCGGATTGCGTTGGTCATGTTGGCGTTCACGATCCGGTAGATGCCGTGGGCCGCCTCGACCTCGTCGAGTCCGAGCGGGCGTCCCACCTGCTCGAGGATCGCCTCGCGCACCCCCGCGGTCGTCAGCTTGAACTCGCCGCCGCAGAGCGCTTCGGGGTTGATGTAGCCGAGCACCAGGTTCGCGTCGGTCACCGTCGGCTTCGACCCGCCGCGCCCGTAACAAATCGGCCCGGGCTCCGCCCCGGCGCTCTCGGGGCCCACATTGAGCGCACCCGCCTCGACACGAGCGATCGAGCCGCCGCCGGCTCCGATCGAGTGCATCTCGACCATCGGCACTCCGACGAGGTAGCGGTGCTGCCAGTTCCAGAAGCTCTTGATGTTGGGCCGGCCACCGCTCACCAGGCACGCCTCGTAGGAGGTGCCGCCCATGTCGATGGCAATGAAATCCGACACGCCGGTCCGCGCGGCCACGGCGCACGCGCCCATCACGCCACCCGTGGGCCCGGAGCCCAGCGAGGCCACGGCGCGCTTTGCCATGAAGCCCGCCGTCATGATGCCGCCGTTGCTCTGCATGATGAGCAGATCGTTCGCGTAGCCGCCGTCGCGCAGCGCGCCCTCGAGGCGCTTCAGGTAGCTCTCGACCCGGGGACCGACGTAGGCGTCGACGAGAGTGGTCGAGGTCCGCTCGAACTCCGGCGCCGTAGGCATCACCTCGTGGGAGAGCGAGATGCGCACGCCCGGCGCCTCCTCCTCGACGATCTCCTTCACCCGGACCTCGTGGGCCGGGTTGATGAAGGAAAAGAGCAGGCAGATGGCGATCGACTCGACGTCCTGCTTGACGAGGCGCCGCACCGCGCGCCGCACGGCTTCTTCGTCGAGCGGCTTCACCACGTCGCCGCGGAAGTCGAGACGCTCGGGAATCCCGATGCGCCGCCGCCGCGGCGCGATCGGAATCGGCGGCGGGTGGGCCGGGTCCCAGATTTCTTCTTTGAAGCCGCGGCGGATTTCGATCTCGTCCCGGTGGCCCTCGGTGGTGAGGAGCCCGGTTACGGCCCCGGTCATTTCGATCATCGTGTTGTCGGCGGTGGTGGTGCCGTGAACCACGAGCTCCGTCTGCTCGAGCAGCGCGCGAAGCGTCGTGCCCTCGGTCTCGGCGAGCGCCGCGATCCCGTGCATCACTCCGACGGACTGGTCCTCGAGGGTGGTGGGCGACTTGAGCAGGGTGAGCTCCTCGCCACCGACGAGGACGAAGTCGGTGAAGGTGCCCCCGACGTCGATGCCGATCCGGTAGCTCACGCTACGTTCCTTCGAGAACTGCGCAGCTCACGCGTGGCTGCGACGTCGATGGCCAGGTCGAGCTCCTCGAGGCTGCCGGTGAGCACCACGCCGTAGGCGTCGCGGGCGGCCTCGAACGAGACGTACTCGTCGAGCACGTCCTCGAGCACGCTCTCCGCAGGGCGGTCCAGCGGGTCGCCCCAGCCGGCGCCGCCGCCGTAGAGGTACTCGAACGCCTCGCCCGCATCGTGGGGCTCCGCGTTGGCCACGTTCGCCACGTGCGCCGGCCGCGAGTCGTAGCGCACGGTGAGCGCGTTCGGCGAGCCGTCGCAACCGCCCTGCACGCCGGCCATCGGGTACTTCATGCCGACCATCCAGGTCGACATCGATGCCGGAACCAGCACGCGCTTCACCACGCGCGATCCGGCGCAGCCTCGCCACTCGCCCGCCCCGCCCGTGTCCGGCGCGTAGTCGCACCACTCGTGCCGCACCGGGAAGATCGACTCGTTCACCTCCGCCGTGGCGCGGATCAGGTTGCCGAACGAGGCCGGCATCGAGCCCCACCCATCCAGTCCCTTGACCGCGTTGCAGTACGCGGCCAGCACGTCGACGCCGTGGTCGATGAACATCTGTCCGGTCTCGGGATGCGTGCCGACGAAGACGTTCGGGCCGCCCAGCTTGTAGATCTGCGGACAGGCACGCTCCGGGAGCACCCCGGACATGGCCTTCGCGATCGCCTCGCCCACCTCGACGCCGGGATGGTGAGTGCCCGCGGCGACCGTCTTTCCGGGCGACGGGTTCAGCACGCAGCCCTCCGGAACGACGAGGTCGATCGAGTTGAAGAAACCTTCGTTCTTCGGGATCGAGGGGTCCATCATCGATGCGAGCTGCGCCACCACGTAGCCCCGCGTGTTCCCGAAGCTCGAGTACCCCTTCAGGTCCTGCCGGGTGTCGGAGCCGGTGAAGTCGACGCAGAGGTTCTCGCCGTCCACGCTGATCTTCACGTGGACGTGGATGTCCTCGTTTCCGACCGGGTCGTGGTCGACGTAGACGTCCGCCTCGTAGACTCCATCGGGCCAGCTCGCGACCTCCTCGCGGAAGCGCCGCTCGGCGTACGCGACCGAGTGATCGACGGCGGCGCGCACCGCGTCGACGCCGAAACGCTCCAGGATCTCGAGGAGCCGCTTTACGCCGAGTTGTGCCGCCCCGATCTGCGAGCGGATGTCGCCGATGAAGGTCGGCGTCCGGTTGTTGACCTGCATCATGTAGATGACGTCGCGCCGCTCGACGCCGCCCTCGTAGACCTTCACCGCCGGGAAGCGCACCCCTTCGGCCCAGATGTCGATGGCCTCGGCGTTGTAGCCGCCCGGCATGCCGCCGCCCGTGTCGGCGTGGTGGCACTGGATCGAAGCGATCAGCACGACCTCGCCGTCGTGCACCACCGGGGCGAAGACGTTGTAGTCGGGCAGGTGCCCGCCCCCGTGGTAGGGATCGTTTGCGACGATCACGTCGCCCTCGCCGAGGCCGCCTTCACCGAAGAAATCGATGGCAAAGCGCACCGGAAGGGTGGACGAGAGCATGAACTGCGGGATCCCCACCGAAAGCGCCGCGAGCGCCCCGCGCGCGTCGAGAAGGGTGGCGTTGCGCTCGTTGCTCTGGTTGAGAATCGGCGTCGTCGCGGTGAGCGAGACGTGCGTCGCCATCTCGTAGGCGACCGTCTCCATGGCTCCGCGGATGACTTCGACGGTGACGGGGTCGATGGTGGGAATGACGGGGGTCTCCCAGGAATCTGACGGTGCGTCAGATTAGCATAGCCCGGCCGCACCCCGCGAGCCGCCGGGCGGATCCTTTCTCGTCAGGCCGCGTCGGGCAGCCGGGCCAGTTCCTCCTCCAGCACGGCGCGCGCGTCGAAGCGCGCGCCCAGGCGGGCGCACTGGAGGAATGTGCCGCCGAGCTTCCTCTGCACGAAGAGCGTCTCGGGCGGAGGAGGCTTGCGAAAGCCGTCGCGAAAGGCGAGCCGTGTGGCCGCCTCGCGGGCACGCGCGGGCAGGTCCGAGGCTGCGAAGTCATAGGCAGCGTCCGTGGCAAAGGGCTCGCAGCCCAGAGCCACGAAGTCGATCACCGCCTCCCGGCGCTGGGGCGGCTCGCCCGGCGGCACGAATCCCATCTGCTCCGCCACGCGGCCGAGTTCCCGGCGATCGCCGTGGAGCGCCGCCCGGCACAACTCCGCGTAGAGCCCGGAGAGCCGCTCCGAAATCTCGCGGGCCGCTCCGAGATCGACGAGCCCCACCTGTTCGGATTCGGGGAGCCAGATGTAGTTGGCCAGGTTGGGATCGGTCTGCACGAAACGGAAGCCGAAGAGCTCGCGCAGCAGGAGCCGGAAGAGCGACGCCCCCACCCGGTCCCGCCGCTCCTGGGGGTGTTCGGGGCCGCACAGGTCCTCTATCGGAAGACCCACGAGCCGGTCCATCGCGAGCACGCGCACCGTCGTGAACTCGTCGTAGACACCCGGCACGCGGAAGCACGGATCGTCGGACAGCAAGGCGCCATAGCGCCGCAGGTGCTCGGCCTCGATATGGTAGTCGACCTCCTGCCGCAACTGGCGCTTCACCTCGGCAATGAGTTCCCGCAGATCGACGTCGCGGGGCAGGATGCGCGAGATCCGCAGCGTGGCCGCCAGGTTGTCCACGTCGCTCGCGATGCTGCGCGAGACACCGGGATACTGGATCTTGAGCGCCAACTCCCGACCGTCGAGCGTGACGGCGCGGTGCACCTGGCCGATCGAGGCCGCCGCGATGGGCTCCCAGTCGAACTCGCGGAAGCGCCCCTCCCAGTTCTTGCCCCAGGCGCGCCCGAGAACGCGGCGCAGCTGCGTCGGCGGCATGGCATCCGCGTCGGCGCGCAACATGGAAAGCGCCTCGGCCACCTCGGGCGGCAGCAGGTCCTCGCCCTCCATCGAAAGCAACTGGCCGAGCTTCATGGCCGCACCGCGCATGCCGGACAGACGCTGGGCCAGGCGCTCCGCGTTGGCGTGGGTCACGAGCAGGCTCCCGCTCTCTCCGCCGCCGGCCAGCCGGCGCACGCCCTCGACCACGCCCCCGGCGGCGATCTCTCCCGCCAACAAGCCGATTCGCGCCAGCCGTTCGAACCGCCCGGTGGGAACCCGGGAACGGCGTCTCCCCTCGTCCCGCACCACGACCGCGCTCAGGCGCGCCCTGCGGGAAGCGAGGCGCACCTCGTCTCGCGCAGGGCCTGGCGCACGGGAGTACCGACCGCGCAGGATGCAGTCGCCGTCCGCGACGTGGACCGCACCGGGTTCAGGAAGTGCTGGCTTCCGGCTGCACGCCGCGCCGCTGCACGGCCAGCACGCGCTGCGCGTAGCCGTCGGGAATCGGCGCACCCGCCGAAAGGCGACGCCCGATCGCGCTCGGTCCCCAGTTGTAGGCGGCGAGTGCGGTCGGCCAGTGCTCGAAGCGATCGCGCATTTCTGCGAGGTAGGCGATTCCCAGGGTCACGTTGACCGCGGGATCGAAGAGCGTTCGCGGTCCCTGCCACACGATGCCCAGGCGGGCGGCCAGCGCTTCGCCGGTCGAGGGCAGGATCTGCATCAGTCCCATGGCCCCAACGCCCGAAACGGCGAACGCATCGAAGCGGCTCTCCACTTCGATCACCGCGAGCACCAACGCGGGGGTCAACCCGAAGCGAAGCGACTCGCGACGGATCGCCTCGACAACCCGGGCCACCTCCGCCGACGTGAGGTTCGTCGCGCGTTCGGCGACGTGCTGCGCCACCGGGTCGGGAGCGGCAACGATCGCGGCCGCCGTCACGTCACCGACTAGCACCGGGGTGTCCGGTACGCGGCAAGAGAGCGTCGCAACAACGAGCACGGCGAGCAGCACCGCGCCCAATCTGGGGAGCATGGCCTGGGGGGCCTCCGCGGGAAGGAGCGAACAGCGGCCGGCACGCTTACCGGGCGCTCCGCGACTCCCACCCCTTTTTCGAGCCGACCCTGAAGCCGACCCGGGCAGCAATGTAGACCCACCCGGGGCCCAGTCAAATCTCCGGACTCCCCGCGGGAATTCCCGGCGGCGCCCCCGCTAGCCGTCGATCTTGCCGATCTCGTCGAGGCGCCGCTGCTGGTCGCGCGGCTCCAGGTACTCGAGCGGGAGGCGCAAGAAGGCCCCGATTCGGGCGCCGAGCGCATCCCAGGCGTCGCGGAAAGCCCGGTGCTGGGCCTCGGGCGAAGACACGACGGCCGCGGGATCCGCAATCCCCCAATGGGTCGTACGCGGCTGGCCCGGCCAGGCCGGGCACGGCACGCCCCGGGCGTTGTCGCAGACCGTCACGACCAGATCGATTCGCGGCGCGTCCGACGCGGCGAATTCATCCCAACTCTTGCTGCGCAGACCCTGCGTCGCGAACCCCTCCGCGCGCAACAACGAGAGCGCCGCCGGGTGCGGAGCGGACTTCGGGTGGCTCCCGGCACTGAACGCGCGGAAGCGCCCGTCGCCCATCCCGTTCAGCACGCATTCGGCGAGGATGCTGCGCGCCGAGTTGCCCGTGCAGAGGAAGAGCACATGGTAGGGTAGATCGGCCAGGGCCACGGCGAGAGCATCCCACGAATGGGAGTGCAGATGCCAGCCCATCGACGGGAGAACGATCGACATGCCGGAGACCAGACCGGGCGCCGTCGTCGTGGGAACCGGGTTCGGCGTGCTCACCCACCTGCGCGCGCTGCGCGCCGCGGGGTTCGAAGTGGTGGCGCTCGTCGGCCGCGACCCGGAGAAGACGCGCAAGCGCGCCGATCAATCCGGCGTTCCCCACGGTTTCACGTCGCTCGACGAGGCGCTCGTCCTCCCCGGGGTGGAGGCCGTGTCCGTCGCGACGCCCCCGCACACCCACTGCGAGATCGTGCTCGAGGCAATCGCCGCCGGAAAGCACGTGCTCTGCGAGAAGCCCTTCGCCCGCGACGCCGACGAGGCGAAGCGCATGCTCGACGCGGCGGAGAAGGCGGGCATCGTCCACCTGCTCGGCACCGAGTTCCGCTTCGCCACCGGCCAGGCGTTGGCGACGCGGGCCGTGCGCGCCGGCGCCATCGGCGAGCCCCGCCACGCGACGTTCGTCTTCCACATGCCGGCACTCGCCGACCCCACGGCCGAGGTGCCGGGCTGGTGGACGGAATCCGGCGAGGGCGGGGGTTGGCTCGGCGCCTACTGTTCCCACGTGATCGACCATATGCGCGTCATGCTCGGCGAGTTCGCGGGCGTGAGCGCCTCGCTGACCCGGGTCGGCCATCCCGACTGGACTGCCGACGACGCGTACACGATCCACTTCCGCACGAAGCGCGGAGCGGAGGGCGTGCTCCAGAGCACCGCAGCGGCACACGGTCCTTTCATGATGACCGCGCGGGTCGTGGGCTCAGCGGGAACGCTCTGGATCGAGGGCGACGCCGTGCACGTCGCTGACGGGAGCGGGCAGCGCCAGCTCGAGGTACCGGACGACCTCGCACACCCCGCACCGGTCCCGCCCCCGGGCGAACTGCTCGTCACTGCGTACGACATGCTCCACGCCATGGGCATCGACCTCGCTCCCTTCACCCGCGTCTTCGAGATCATGCGCGCGCGCATGGCGGGCGAGCCCTTCCCGGACGACCCCGCAGCCGGAACCTTCGCCGATGGCGTCGCCATCCAGGAAGTGCTCGACGCCGTGCGACTCTCTTCCGCAGAGAGCCGCTGGGTCGCCCTCCCCTGACCCGGCGCGATCGCTCCGGGTCGCGCCGGTCAGTCGAGTTCGATCCACGCCAGAAGACGGGGCCGCCAGCTGGCGACGACGCGGCGCACGTAGCGCCGCGTCTCCTCGGGAACCCGACCCGCCGCGACGCGGCCCGGCCCGGCGTTGTAGGCGGCGAGCGCCAGCGGCCAGCGGCCGAAGCGATTGTGCAGTTCGCGCAGGTAGCGGGCGCCGGCCAGCACGTTTTCGCGGGGCTCGAAGGGGCAGACGACTCCCAGTTCCCCGGCGGTTCGCGGCATGAGCTGCATCAAGCCCATCGCGCCCTTGTGCGAAACCGCGTCGGGGTCGAAGGCGCTCTCGTGGCGGATCACCGCGCGGATCAAGTCGGGGTCCACCGCGTAGCGCAGCGCGGCGTCCCGGACGGCGGCGTCGATGCGCGCGCGCAGACCGTAGTCGGTGGCACGCCACCAGCGCACCCCGCCGCAACCCCCGGCGCCGGGTGCCCTCTTCGGCGCTTGCACCGACCCGGGCGACGCCAGGGACTTGAGTGCCGCCAGGCGCCGGGCGATCGGCTCGTCGGCGAGAGCGGGCGCCGAGGCCAGCAGCGAGCCGGCCACCAGCGCCGCGGCGGTCCGCCGCCCGCTCACGCCGACGCCCCGGCGATCTGGCCGAGGTCGAAGAGCGTCTGGATCGGAACGCTACTCCCGTCGCGGCGCAGCGCCGCATCCACGCGCAGGTGCACTCCTCCGCCGGCGGCGCGCTCGTAGCGACCGCGGATCTCGCGCAGCGCGTCGCGTCTCTGGCCCCGCTCTTCGATGACCTGCGCCAGGCCTCCGAAGATGCCGGCGTCGAGCGACCGGGGCACGAGCATCATCACCACGGCACGCTCCCCGAAGCGCTCGCGCGCGACGCGGGCCAGCGCGTCGAGACCGGGCTCGCCGGTGTAGTCGCGCGCCCGGGGAGAGAAGCGCGCCGCGCCCGAGAACTCCCCGATGGCTCCCGTCTCGAGGTCGAGGCTGCCGACGATCGCGCGCCGGTGCACGATGACGAAGCGTGCCCCGAGACGAACCATCGCCCGCGCGTAGGAACGGAACGAGGGGAAGGCGTCGTAGTCGAAGCTCAGCACCGGAAAGCTTCCACCGGAGTCGAGGAGCGCCGCGCCGCGCACCACCTCGGCGCGACCCACCGGCCTCGGCTCGGCCGCGAGCGCGGGTTCTGCCCGCGGCGGTTCGGCCGCGGGCGGAGGCTCTTCCTCTGCGGGTCGGGGCGCTTCCTCTGCGAGCGGGGGCTTCGGCCGCTCGAGCACGGGGCGAACGCGCGCGAGCGGCGGGCGCTCGGTATGCAGTTCGGTGGACAGCTCGGGCAGCGTCACGACGGCGCCCGCCAGGAACACCGCGCACCAGGCCGCGACCGCCAGCGAACACGCGAGACGCAGGCCGCGGTTCACCGATCTTCCGTGCCCACCCGGGCGTAGAGCGAGAGCATGCGACGGATCAGGTCGGCCCACGCCTCCGGGTCCGGTGGGACGTCGTCGAAGGGTTGTGCAGGCCCGGGGGCCGCCGAGACGGCGCCGATGGGTTCCGCAGAGCCGGGGGCCGCCGAGACGGCGCCGATGGGTTCCGCAGAGCCGGGGGCCGCCGAGACGGCGCCGATGGATTCGACGGAACCGGGGGCCGCCCCGACCGGCGCTTCGGGCAGCGGCCCCTCGACGAAGGCATCACCGGCCCGTGCGCCGAGCGTCACGACTTCCACGACCTCGGGCTCCGGCACCGACGGCGGCAGCGCGCGGGCCCCGGCAACCCCACCGACCCGCGACGCGGCGGCGGCCCGCACCTCCTCTTCCAGCCGCTCGGCGCTGCGCGCTGCGAACCCCACGGCGCGATCGACGACCGGCTCGAGCGATTCCCCCACCCGCACGACTTCTTCCTCGGTGCCGAGGAAGAGCGTCGCGCCGGCGAGAAGGCTCAGCGTCACGAAGACCGTGAAAATCAGTCGCAGCATGGGCTTCCCTCCCCCGGCGTCTCGTGGGCGGACATCAGTTTTTTCGCCCGGGTGCTTCGTAGGCGAGCTGGATGTCGTGCACGCCGGCCGCGTGGGCGGCACCGATCACGCGCGTGACGAGCGACGCCTCGGAGCGCAGTACGATCGCCGGCGGCGGGGCGGCGGCGAGGCGGGCGCTGAGCGCGTCGACGCTCACGGGCTCACCCTCGTAGAAGACCTCGACGCCCTCGGGCGACTCGCGCACCACGATCTCGATACCCGAAAGGTCGGCACCAGCCGCGGCACTCTTTTCGAGCTGCGGCAGATCTACGGGAACCGTCACCTCGCGTCCGAAGCGCGCGTCGACGAGTGCGAGCGTGAGGCAGAAGAGCAGGCACGCCAGGACATCGATGAAGTAGAGGCCCAACCCCATGGGCGACGCGGCGCTCACGCCGGCCGGGCCCGGACCCAGACGCCGACGAGCGCAATCGCGAAGCCGACGAAGGTGGAGCGCAGTGCGGCGCCGAGTGCGTGCACCAGCGGACCGGGCTCGAGTTCTTCCGGTGAGATCCCGACGAAGCCCCGGACCATGCCGCTGACCGTGCCGAGCAGGCCCAGCAGTAGCGCCGATTCCACCGCCGGATCGAGCCAGGCCGGCGGCGGCTCGAGCACCGCGCCGGCGGCGCGAGCGGCGAGGCGCTGGAGCGCCAGGCTCAGGATGGCGGCCGCGAGCACGAACTGCGGCACGAAGACCCAGCCGACCGCGCTTACCGCCGCGGCGAAGCCGTCGGCAACCTGGAACGCCAGCGCCTCCAGGCCGGGCGCCGCCGTCGCGAGCAGCAGCATGGGAAGTCCGAGGAGCGCGGCGAGCGCCGCGCAGACGGCACTAGCGCGCAGCGACACGTTCGCGACCGGACCGGCGCTACTGCGGCGGCGCAACGGCAGGGCCGGAGCGTTCGAAGACTTCGCGCATGTCGAGCCCGAAGCCGGCACGCTCGAGCACCGACTCCACGACCGCGCTGCCGTACTCGTCGGGGAGCCGCCCGACGAGCCGCCAGCCCACGAGCTCGTCCCGGCCGCCGCGCACCGAGACATCGCACGAAGTCAGCCAGGCCTCGCGCTGGAGCAGCTCGAAGACGGCGGCATCGACCTCGCCCTGGGGAGCACCGTTCAGGTAGTGCCGCAGCACCTGGGTCTTCCAGCCGCGGTGCTCGTAGCGCCACTCGCGGCAGGACTCGCTCTCCGCGCGGGCAACGCCGGCGAGGAACACGGCGGCCCCGAGCACCGCGCCGCCGGCGAGGAACACGACGGCCCCGAGCACCGCGCCGCTGTCGCCGCGAAACAGTCGCGCCGCAAAAGATCGGAAAGTCTTCATGAGAGCCTCCTAGTTCCGGTGCCCGCCGCTGGCGAAGTAATCGAGCTTCTCCATCGATGCAGTGTTGCGTTCGAAGGAGAGTCCGCCGGCACCCGAGGGAAGACCCAGGGTCCGGCTCACGACGGCGCCCAGGTCCTGCCAGTCCTGCGACTTGCCTTCCCCCGCGAGCAGAGCGCCGAGGCCGACCGAATCGCTGCCCGCGAACAGGGCGTCGAGGCGCTGGGCGAGCTGGCGCTCGATCAACACGTCGAGCAGCCGGCGCACCGAGCGTTTTTCCGCCACGAGCTGGTTGCTGCGCGCCTGGTAGCGCGCGTAGAGCCCCTCGACGCGCCGGGCGAAGGCCAACGCGGCCTCGGGACCGAGCTGCTGGAACGGGAACTCGAGGGCGCCGTGGGACGACCAGCTCGCGTGAAGCACCGCGGCGGCGGTGACCGCCTCGTCCTGCCGCTCGAGCCGTTCCGCCAGCTCCCCCGTGGCGGCCGCGACGCCCTGGAACTGCTCGCCGTAGAACTCCTGGCGCTCTTCGCGCGTCTCGCCGCGGTCCCCGCTCCCGGCCACCCGGGCGGCGCGCGTCAGGTCGCGGGCGTCGGCGCGCATGCGCACTACCGCCGACTCGATCGAGCGGAGCCCGGCCTCCTGGGCCTCGAGGCGCGAGGCATACGCCTCGACGTAGTCGACGAGCGCCTCGGCGGCCGTCTGCTCGGAAGAGGCCTGCTCGATGCGCTGCTTCGCCGTCGTCAGCTTCTGGTCGTAGCGCTCGACGACGGGCTTCATTTCGTTTTCCGCCGCCCGGATCTCCTCCTGGGATTCGAGGATGCGGCCCATCAGTTCGGGAATCTGTTCGATGGCGCGCTCGCGCGGCGCTGCTGTCCCGAGAACGGGCAAGCAGATTGCGGCGAGTGCGAAGACCCAGGCGATCACTCTCTGGAAATGCAACATGGCGCTCTACTCCTTCGCGGCAGCGCGCACGATGGGATTCACCGCCGTCGGAACACGGAAGGGCGGAATCGGCCGTCCGCCGGCCACCGCACCCATCGCGAGCAGTGTGTTGAGACCCGGGTCCGCTCGGCGCTCGCGCCGGTGGAGACTCTCGAGCCGCAGCGTGCATTGCGAGACGTCCCGAAGCCGTCGCGCGCGCAGCCAGGAGGTGCACTCCGCCGTCGTCGCCTTGCGCTCCAGGGTGAGGTCGCCGCAACCGCGCGCTCCCTCGCCCGCCGCCTGGAAACGCTGGGCGGCGAGCACGAAGTCTCCGCTTGCGTAGAGCACCAGGCCGGAGCGGACATCCTCCTTCATCCGGCGCGCTTCCGCCGGGTCCGGCATGCGCGTCGGGGGCGACTGGCAGGCGAGGGAGACGAGGGCCGCGACCAGCAGCGCGGGCGCGGCCCCCCACCGGCAATGCACCGTCCGGGCTCTCCTCCCCCCGGTAGAAGTTCGTCGAAGCGGTGCACCGGCGTCGGCCATCACGAGTCTCCCTTCACCCCTTGCGATGGCGTGGAACGCGGAGACTCAACAGCCCAGAAACGCACCGCGCCCCGACGCGCGACAGCGAAAAAAGACTGGGTGCCCGGCTCAGCTCCGCGGGGCGGAAGCCCGGGCGCGCCACTCGTCCCCAAAGGCCTCGAGCAGCGCCTCGGCGGCGAGGGCGCGCGCCCGCGAGACACTTCACCGCGGCAGGAGGTTACCGGGGCTAGTTCCCTCCCGCGCCGCTGTTGTTGCCGCGCTCCACGACCCCGGAGACCGGGCTCGTGGGCGCGGCGTCAGCTGCCGGCGCGGCCAGGACACCGGCCAGCAACAGCACCGCTACGCCGACGAGCACGCCCCGGCGCACCGCCTCCTGGATCCACTTCATCGGTCCTCCCTTCCAGAAGCGGGTCGGCTCGATGGGCCGGCTCCACTCCGCCTCGCTCAGGTAGCGGATGAGTGCGCTCTTCATCTCGTCCGTC